>Ga0129336_10001033_pt1 | contig 16589 bp, 15 predicted proteins | sample CPB6_02_DNA_FD_96878 | JGI IMG/M metagenome (GOLD analysis project Ga0129336, IMG submission 96878) | Freshwater to marine salinity gradient microbial communities from Chesapeake Bay, USA - CPBay_Sum_0.6_0.2_DNA | ecosystem: Environmental > Aquatic > Marine > Coastal | place: USA: Chesapeake...
AAGATTTAGAGGATTCTTTAAAGTCAATAACAAAGTCCCTCCATGTAGCATCGCCCTTCTTAGTATTTCTACCAGAATTTTTATGCTGTTTAGCACCTATTCTTTTACTCTCGTTCTTTTCGCTCATAATCCTTTTTCTTTTTATATCCGACCTGGAAAACTTGAACCTCTGTTAAATGTTTATCAGAACACATCCAAGTTCCCATTCCTGTATCTTTATAGATTCGCATACTTAAAACATTTTTTTTGCAAGTCTTACAGGTAAAACTACCCTGCCATGTACTAAAATTATTAGACATTAGATAGTTTATTTCTTAAAGAATCTTGTAGGTCAAGATCTTCTTTAACACGATTAATAAGTCCATCTCTACCTTGAACCTTTGTGCCATCTTCTAATTGGTACCAAGCACCTGTCCTATTAACCAAACCAGCAAGTTCGGCAGTATCAACAAGATCGCCAATAGTATCGATGCCAAGATTGTCACCTCTAAAATAGAAATCATATTCACCACTTTGGAAGGCAGGCGAAGTTTTAGAGAACTGTAATTCCCAACGAACTTTGCGACCAATCTTTTCTTCAATGAGTTTATCACCCACATGTATTTTTCCTTTTATTGCTTGATTGTCTGATTCAGAAGAGAACAACTTAATTACTGTAGAAGAATAAAATTTAGTGGCTTGTCCGCCAGTTGGCTGCTGACTTGTATACATTGCACTAATATTATTTCTTGACTGAGATATTAATACAAAAAGAGTTGGCTTAACTTTATTATTTGCATAGTTAATCATCTTCCATGCGTTACTAAAGTCACGAGATTCTGCGCCAATCTGTTTTGTATTTTCTAGTTGTTTCAATTCATCTGAATCTTTTTCAAAATAAATTGCTGGTAGCAAAGATGTAATACTGTCTACAACAATAAGATCTACCCCTGCTTCCATCAAATTAATTCCAATATCAACCATTTCATTAATTGTTCTAGCTTGAGACACGATTAGTTTTGATGTGTCTACCCCAAGCTTTTCAGCCCATTCTTTATCATATGACATTTCTGCATCTATCCAAGCACAAATCTTGCCTTCTTTTTGTGCAAGACCAATCATCTGTAAACACAAAGATGACTTTGCGCTAGACTTACTGCCCCAGATGAGGACTTGTCTTCCGTATGGAAGTCCGCCGTTGAGGGCACGGTTTAATCCAAAGCTAGGTGTTGCAGCATATTCTGTTTTTGGAACTGCGTCTCCAACCAAAACGCTTTTTCTTAATTTTGGATTAAGTTGAGCTAATACCTCTTCAACTGTTACTGTCATTAGAATCTTACCCCGTGCTTCTTTGGTCTATGAGTATTTCTTTCCATCTTTTGCTTAATGGCATAGTCAAGTGATTTTGTTACATACCCTGCCTCTACCATACCTGCATACAAATCAAGGGTACGAATAATAATATCTGCAAACTCATCTGATATTTGCTCTGGATCCATTTCTTTACGAACTGCCTCCATCGCCTCTGAAACCTCAGAAACAATCATCATCATTTGCTTTGCTACAAATATTGGATCTGCGGTTCTATCCCAGAATCCTTTATCTACGGCATTCTTGTGTATTTCTTCTGCTAAATCATCAAACATTGACTACATCCTCCATTATCACTGTTCCGTCTTTTGTTTTCCCAAAACTAAACTTATATACATTTCCTGGCTCTACATTCATATACGCTTTTGCAAAGCTTGTTGGAAATACTGTAACTGCATGTAACTCTCTTCCTGAGTCTGCTACAGTTAATGATGCCATTTTCTTTCCAGCCTTTGTAATCCTTGGTTTAAATGAAACAACAAACATCTCATCATCTTTATATGGCAACATCTTATAATTTAAAAATTTAACTAATGCATCTTTTGATTCTTTAACTTCATCTATAGGTACCGCAGAAACAATTCTGTTGTCATTAGCAAGAATAATATATGTACGACCAGCCTCAATTGTAGTATTTTCTTCATCAAAAATACCTACACTACCAGTTTTATCTAACAACTCTACCCTTGACCATCCTTTTGACCTCTTAATAGATTTTACCATACCCATCAAAATGAATGCGCCCTTTTCTTCATATTCTTCAATATCATTTATATACGCATAGTAATGTTGTGGTACTGGCATATTAAATTCAGGAAGGTTAAGGTACTCATATAAGTTCTCCTTAACCTTCGCTGGATCGGCTGGGTTGTCTGGAAATGTTAGTGCACCAATTGAATTCATTGCTTGAAGTGCACGAGAGTTTACTCCGTTACCTTTTGTAAAAGTAAATTCTTCTACATCTTTAAAAGAAGCAAATGGTCTAGCAGCAATATAACGATCAGCAATTGTATCAGAAATAAACTTAATTGCAGAAAGTCCAAATCTAATGCCCTTACCTTCAATTTTAAAATCTTTATCTGAATCATTAATATGAGGTAACTTAATTGGAATACCCATTCTTTTTGCTTCAATTAGATATTCTGTTCTTGCATCCTTATCCTTCTCGTTCTTGAGAAGAGCAAACATAAATTCTATCGGATAGTGGTATTTGAGCCACGCTGTCCAATACGAGAGAGTACTGTAAGCAACGGCATGTGATTTATTAAACGAATATCCCGCATGAGCTTCAAAATCATGCCAGAGATCAAGAGCATCATTAGGAGCAATATACTGAGACGCACCTTTAATGAACCTATCTTTGAAAACATCGAACTCTTTTGCATCCTTTTTCTTACCAATAATCTTACGAACTTTATCAGCCTCTGCCATTGTCATACCGCCGAGTTGTACGCAAGCCTGCATAACCTGCTCCTGATATAGGATACACCCATATGTTTCTTCAGTAAAAGGCTTTAAAATCTGATGCAAATAATTAATGCTTTGTCTTCCATGTTTACGGAGAATGTAATCCTTACCAATAGTATTCATAGCTCCTGGACGAACAAGAGCATTGGAAGCAGCAAGCTCGGATAGATTTTTTACACCCATTTTAACTAGAAGATTTGTGTATGGTGTTGCTTCGCATTGGAAAACACCCTTAGTATATCCGTCAGATAGCATCTGGTAAACATTTTTATCATCCATGTCTATCTTTAGTAAATCAATTTTCTTATCATATCTTTCTTCAATAATATCAAGAGCATCTTTAAGAACGCTTAATGTTTTTAATCCAAGAGCATCTATCTTAATAAGACCAATTCTTTCAGCCTCTTCCATGTCTACCGCCACAACTGGAATACGCTCTTCTGCTCCAGTTACATTGCGTGTTTCCATTGGAGCATATTTAAAGATTGGTTCTTTGCTAGTTACAACACCAGCGGCGTGAATACCAGTACCACGAATTCGACCACGTAGTTGATCTCCGTATGTAACAACTTCTGGATATTTTTCACGGAACCAACTAGAGTTCTTTGAAGTACAAAAATCGTCCCATGTGTCTACAGTTTTTAAAACTTTGTTTACATCGGATAATGGGATATTTAATGCACGAGATACATCTCGCACAACACCTTTATCTTTAAACTCTAAGAATGTTGCAATAGAAGCAACGTGGCGATATTGTCTAACAAGATAATCTTTTACTTCGTCACGACGTGAGTCTTGAATATCTGAGTCAATATCAGGGAAGTCATTACGCTCAGGATTAATGAAGCGGAAGAATAGTAGTCCATGCTTTATTGGATCAATGTCTGTGATTCCAATTGAGTAACAAAGAAGTGAGCCAGCAGAAGATCCACGACCTGGACCAACCATGATTCCTTCTTTCTTTGCCCAGTTTAACATGTTGCGAACAACCAAAAAGTATGGCTCAAATTTTTTCTCACCAATGATTCTTAACTCTTCATCAAGGCGATCTAGATATTCTTGATTGCTATCAAGTCCACGTTCTGCTAATCCCTCAAGTGCAAGTTTCTTTAGTTCTTCTGCAGGTTTACGATATTGGGCAGGTAGCAAATCAAGACCATTATGAATTTCATAATCTTCTACCTTGTTATAGATATCAATAGTTGATTGAAACATTTCTTCATTTTCAATTCCCTGTTTTGCCATGCATTCCCTCATTTCTTCATATGAAAGAAGGTGAATATCAAAAGAACGGAATGACATTTGTCTATCTGCACCATACAAATAATCAAGTCTATCCATCATATCTTTATGCTTTTTAGATTTATCGTATGTTACATCTTTTTGTAATTTTGCGTGGGTATTCAAAATCAACATTAACTCTTGAATTTCTTTTTGGCTAGCGTCAGAGTGGTGGCAGTCAGGTGTTACGACAATATTTACACCCATAGATTTTGCCAAATCAATTAATCCTTTATTTACCTTTTCAGGATTATGTGGCATTACTTCAATATAATAATCATCTTTAAAAGTATTTTTAAACCATGCTACGTGTTTCTTTGCTATGGCTAGTTCATCTAGTTCTACCGCCTTTGCTATCCAACCACTAAGACAGGCAGAAGTTACAATTAGCCCTTCCTTATATTTTTCTAATGTTGCAAAATCAAATCTTGGCTTACTAAAAAATCCATCAGTCCAAGCAATTTCATTAATCTTATTTAGATTCTCAAGACCCTGTTGGTTCTTGGCGAGAAGAACAATATGATGATAGTTTTGATCAAGTGGGTCAGTACGATCTGCCTTTGCCCTCTTATCAGCCATATCTGTTGTCATATAGCCTTCTACGCCAAGTATAGGCTTAATACCTGCTTCTTTCGCAGTACGATACATCTCACGGTGCCCAGAAAGAGTTCCGTGGTCTGTGATAGCAATTGCTGGCATACCCAGTTCAACTGCTCTTTTTACATATTCCTGCGGAGTAGCCACACCATCCATTAGAGAATAATGGGTGTGGACATGAAGCCCAACGTAGTTCATTTATTACCAATCAATGTTTGTAGCAGTTGTAGATGGAGTATCAAATCCAAAGTAAAAAGCTTCTTGCTCTGGATATGGAACTTCACGAACTACCTTTTCAAGATTGAAGTATTCATGACCTTCCCACTTATGTGGTTCAGTATCTGGTGTTGATGGAATAAGAGTGTAATTGGTTTCAGTGCCTTGACCATTACGCTTTAGTTTCCAAACAAGATTTGAAATGCTACCCGTTTCCAGTGCATATTCACGAATTGTATTGAATGCTGATTGCTTGCTGATTCCTTGTGACCATACTGCAATATATGGATCCTCTGTACCGTCATCAACAAGAACATTTGTATAGAAACGAAGACGTGCTCTCCAACCACTCTTTGGTTCTTTACGAGCCATCTCGCAACCAAAGCAACGACCTTCAGATTCCTGAGTACATGCTGCTTTGCGCTTATAGTCTTTTGGATTTGTGTGTTCAGATACTACAACCGCAAGACCACGATCTTCGTTATAGTTTGCTGAATCAGAATCTAGTTCGTTTACAAAACGAATCTTTGCTGCTTGTCCGTCAGCTAATTTTACCCAACGAACTTTGGTTCCTGTGCTTTCATATTTTGGCTTTTCAACTAATGCGTTGATGTTCTTAAGCCCTTTTACTATAGTCATTTTTTCTCCTTATATAAGTTTTTCTATTTTAGCATAGCAATGATAGAGTTGTCAAACTGATATTCAAGTTGTCTAATAGCATCATCATTCATATCACCAATATCTTTATATTGTTTATCTAGTTTAATTACTGTTATTAATGACCCTAATTTCTCAGTTAGGCGGTCAGCCATAATTGAGCCAGCTTCATCATTGTCTGCAACAAGTACAACATTATTGAAGTACTTTTCTAATAGTTTCATCTGGCTTGATGAAACATTAGCACCCAGCGTAGCTACTGCTGGGAATCCTACTTGATCTAATCTAATAGCATCAAAAGATGATTCTACAACATAAACAACCTTTGATGATTTTACTCTATGTAAATTAAATAATATTTTACTCTTTGGTAATCCTGGAGTATTTTTAAATTCTTTTCCTTCTATGGTTCTTGCAACAAATCCTATTGTCATACCGTCTGGAGATTGCATAGGAATAACAACTGAGTCTTGCTTCTCTGAATATCCTAAATCAAATTTAACAATAGAGTCTTGATTTATTCTACGACCCTCAAAGTATGATACAGCCCTTGGAGATTCTAGAGCCTGTTTATTTAGTCTCTTTATTAGCAGTTCGTCATACTGCACAAAATCTGGTGCAGCATACAAAGCTTTATTAACTACCGCCTCAAGATCTGTCTCTACCTCTTTGCTTTTAACATATCTAATAGCTTCAAAATATGTTCTGCCAGTTGTATGCATAATTAATTCTGTTAAATTTTTTGTAGTTTGACAGCCAAAACAAAAGAATAATCCAGATTCTTTAGATACTTCTCCAGCAGGTGTACGATTATTATTATGGTATGGGCAAAAAATAATATAGTCAGTGCCGTATTCAGCCTCTATATCTATTCCTGCGCCTGTTAGTACTCTGTGTATTTGTTGTGTTGTGTATATTTCTTTAACCATTTTTATCTTCGTAATCTTTATATCTGTAATATCCTTTGTCAAAATCTACCTGTATTAAAAAGTCTCCCATGAATCCATTACGATTTTTTCTAAACGCACATTCAATTATATCACTATTGGCTGCACGACCAAGTGCTAAAACCCAGTCAGCATCGTATGCAATTTGGCGTGACCAAGCAGTTTGGCCTAGTGTTGGAACAGTGCTCATATTAGTAACATCGTCTGGTGTAGCAGAAGAAATTGCAATAATTGGAACTTCTTCACTAATAGACATAAGCTTTAATTCACGAGAAAGATTTTTCATACGAACCGTTTCATTATCAGACTTTTGATTTGGAGACATTAGCTGTAGATAGTCTACAATTACAAAGTCTGGACGGTATTGATCAATCTTTCCACGAATAACAGATGGTGTAATTTCTCCACCGCTGTCATTAGAAATAATATGGAATGGTGGCTTTCCAGCAATTTTATTTTCATGCCACTTTCTCATCATATCTATTTCAACATCACCATTTGATATCTTGCGATGCGACCATAAGCCTTCACCCATAATCGCAAATACACGATTACGAACTTCTGTTTCAGACATTTCAAGGCTAATAATCATTGGGGTCTTACCTTGCTTCCATGCTTGTACAGCAAAGTAAAGAGCTAACCAGGACTTGCCAATACCTGGATATGCCAAGAAAATCCCCAATTGACCTGGCATAATTCCTGAAGGAAGGTAATTATCAAATCCTGGTAGTCCTGTTCGGATACCGATCTTTCCTAACTCTTGTTGCTTTTTTACATTCTCAAAATATGCAACTGCAGATTCAAGATCTGTCGCATCCACGTCTCTAATAGCAGATGTATTCTTTTTTAACTCTGATGTTTTTGTAATTAATTGCTCAAGTGCTTTTACTCCTTGACCGCCCTGTACATCAGTAGCAGCATTACGAATAATATCTTTAAGGCTATCATTTAGGTAATCTGCCTGTAGTTCTTCTAGATGATGCTTAGTTGTACCTACGCCAGCAACTGGAACAAAGTCTCTAAACTTTTCTACCACCAATGCATTGGGTGGAACCGTTCCGTTTGTCTCAGCATATCTTTTTATAAAATTCCAGACATCGTTGTGGGTTCTTAAAAGTCCATCTATGTTTGCTTGAAGCAAAACATGTATCTGTTTATCTTCTAGTACTGCACTAATTACTTTTGCTTCTGAATTACTCACTTAACCACTTCCTTGCTAATTTTCTACGCTCTGCTCTTTCCTGAATATCTTGTTCTACTGCTGCTCTTCCATTTAAAATTTCCTGTGCATTGTATGCAAAAAAATTCCAAGATGGTGTCTGAGATACCTGAAAATAATAATCTAATAAGTCATAGCACGGAGCTAATCCATATGATTCAACAAGGGCATCTGCTGCCCATTGCTCAACATTTAAATTGAGATTAGACTTTTGCTCGTATCTCTGCAAATGTAATTTATTGTAGCGACTGAGCAAAGCCATTCGGTCTTTGCGATCTGCCACAATTATTCCTCAGTTAGTTCAGATTTTGCTTCTTGGACTTTTTCTACAACCTTGGCCTCAATAAAATCGTATACACGATCCATAGCTTCGTTTGTATTCTCGCCTTCACGAACATGGTCAATAACACCAAGATCTACTCGTAAAGATTGAAAGTTTCCTAGATTAAGTGTGTATCCAAGTGTTACAGATACCTTTGTTTCATTGCGTTCTTCCACTGCTGCCTCCTTCATAGGCTAATTTATGCTCTCTCCCCAAACAGGTATAAACCTGCCGTCTTCAGTTTTTGTATAAACTAGTATACCATTGCCAATTTTTCTTGTCAACTCTTGACTAGTTGGCGTTTGATTATTTGTTATTAAATTATCTTTTCTTGGTCTTCCAATATGTATAGTAGCAAGTATATCACGAATATCTTTTACTTGCGACTCAGCGTAGTATGCTCTTACTTGCCAATTTCTAGTACCGCCAACTTGTGCACCTGTTGGTGGTGGAATGATTCCACGTTTAATCAATGATGGAAAATATTTACGATGCCTATTGACAAGTCTTGCAGTTTCTGCTACAGTAAAAGCTTTTTCTCTATTTTTTCTAAAATCGGTACGTAGACAAGTTTCTAATCTATCTTTAGTTATATTATAAACTGTAACTAGTCCAGTAGATCTAGAGCTGTGATGAAGTCTAACAAGATCTCCATTTAAAAAATAAATAGTTTTGTTGCCAGGAATTATAGGCTCGTTATTGTATTCTTGGCTAGTAATTTTTCCTTTGCCAGTAGCCATCTTCCTTCTCCTGACTCTGCGGGTGGATGAAAAAATTTCCTCGTACCGCACATAATGCAGAATGTCTCTAGATGATCAACACTACTGTATTGACGATCTATAAACACTCTACCATTACATTTTTTACAAAACATTTATTATTCTTCTAACCCAATCTTTGCTGCTATTTCATTAGAATAGTTTTCTAATGATTTTTCTTTTTCTTTTTGTTCATTCATCATTTGGGTAATTTCTGCTCTTAAAATAGCAATTTGAGTTTCATATGATGAAACTATTTCGCCTATGCGCTGTTGCAAGGCGGTAATAACTAATTCTGCCTTATCCATTTTATACCCCCAACTGTTATATTATGATAAAGAAGCTAGCTCAGCATTTAATGCAGTAAGCTTTTTATCTAAATCTGAGATTTTTTCGTTTAGAGACGCAATTGCTTCCTGATCTGGGGAAGTTACTGCATTTTCTTCTATAATTGATACCTCTAGATTATACTTACTATACTCAACATTTTTCTTATGTTGATTAATAATTGAGGTCTTATCCTCATTGCTTAGTGTTGTCATTTTTCCTCCTAGTATATTATACCACCTACTGTTCAGTAGATAGTAGGTCCTTTTCCATATTTAAAGCTTGTATTTTTAGCTCTAAATCTTCTTTGATTTTTATACATTCCTCTAGTCCATAATCTGGCTCACCTATACCCGCATTTATTTGCTCTATATCTTTTTGATTAGCCTCATATATGTCAACTAGCTTTTCAATTCTATTTTCTATAATATTAAGTCTATCTAAACTATTCATTATGCTGATCCCGTTCCATAAATATTAATTGGTGAGTTGGTTCTATTTGTGGCATTGTTACGAACAATATTTGTGGTTATATACCCGCTAAATGCCCCCTGTCCAGATAATAATCCATACGCTCCTACTTCTAGCCTATAGTAGAACAAATCTCCTCCATTACTTGACTGTCTAGTTATTGGTATAGTAGAGTTGCTTGTTGCACTTATAGTATAGTTTGCATCTGTTGTTGTTGGTGGAGTCGTTGTTCCATAAGAGTTTTTAGATCCTATAGATTGAAAATTATAGCCATATACTCTGTATGTTATAAATGGTGCTGTTAAAGATAAGGTAGCAGTTACTCCAGTAATTGTTGCATTGCTAACTGTTATTGAATTAGATCCAGTATCTAGATTTGGAGAAACTCCATTTGAAAATGTAACACGACATCTTAAAGTTCTTCCTATATCGCTATAAGATGTACTTCCATAGCTAATTGTATATGTGCTTGAGGTTGCTCCAGATATACTAACCCATGTATCTGTTGCTAAATTATAATATTGCCATTGATATCCAGATACCGAAGGTGTTGGAGTACCGCTGGCAGTAGCAGAAGTTACTGCATATGTAGCACCAACTCTTCCAGCAGTTCCAGACTGTAAAGCAACTGTTACACTTCCATTAAATGGTGCAATTTGTGTCAATGTAAACTGAGCATATAATGTAATATTTGATGTTGGTGTGTATGTTGTTGTTCCAGCTGGTATTATTTGTGTACCGCCAGATGTTGAGTTATACCAACCGTTAAAGGTGTATCCGCTTCTTGTTGCCTGTGGCACATTTGTAATAGATGATCCGTTATTTGCTGATCTTGTTGTGCTTGATCCTCCATCAACTGTTCCACCATTTATTCCTGCATTAAATGTAACTGTCCAGGTAGTTATTGGAATACTTATCTGTCCAGTTTGTGCATTACCATATCCATTATAGAGTGGATTATATCCTCTTGCTCTCCAATAGTATGTTGTATTCCATGCTAGGTTAGAGGAAGTAGTATAAGACCCTCCATTAGTAGAAACAGATGTGCTATTTCCATAAGAGGTAGATGTTCCCCATTCTAATAGAACAGATGATGTATCAGAACCAAAGTTAACTGGATTAAACGTTAAATAGTTTGAAGATGCTGTGGTAGTTGATGGTCCATAATTAACTGTAACTGATGGGGTACCTGGAACATTTGCTGTCCATTTTGCATATAAATATTTACTTCCATCCATTAAAATTGTTGTTGTATATCCTGGACCATAAGTTGTTCCAGATCCGTTTGAAAATAACGACCATCCAGACCACGTTGCGTATGTCCTTGTTAATGAGCCAGTATTTCCAGCTACTGTTGCATTAGAATTGTAGTCGTGCTCTGTTGTTGCTGGAGCAGATCCACCAGTGTTAGAGTTTCCATCATAAAATAGTTTAGCATCTGTGTATTGACTTACAGCAGTTAATGCTCCACTACCATCTGCATTAATTCCATATACAGAGGCAGTATACTGTGCAGCAGTTGTTAATCCATTTAGGTTAACAGATAGGGTACTTATTATTGATGGTCCATAAACTGATATTCCTGTAGCTGTATTATATATATTCACATAATATGATGTTGCACTAGCAGCCGACCAAGAGACTGTTGCTGAGTTTGCAGCAACATTTGACCAAGTTACAGTTGGTGCGGGAGGAGCAGTAATAGTAGTATGTTGAACTGCTGTTCCAATTTGGTTTTTATAGTTATATGGAGTAACTGTAAGATAGTAGTCTGTCCCAGCAGACAATCCTACACCGCTTATGCTAATTGGAGATGCTAATGCTGTACCAGACGTTATTGTTGATCCGCTATGGCTACCAGATCTAAGAATATATGTTACATAATCGCAACCATCTGATTCTGTAAATGGAACGGTTATTGTTGTTGCGGTATTTGAAGTAATATCATTAACAGTAACAACTGGAGATTTATAGAAATTTTGTGCTGTAGTAATTGAAAAATAAACATCATCATCACCAGTACCAACTTTTGTTCCAGTAAATGCCATAATATCATTGGGGGCTGTTATAGAAATTTCATCATATGATATATCAAATATTCCAGTATCTCCATTAAAATATAATCTATATGTTTTTCCAGTAGTTAAAGAGTATGGTCCTGGGAGTCCTGCTACTACCGTTCCATTTTTATATAAACCAGCAGTTACATTACCACTTATACTACTACCCTTTGTAATAATTTTAACATCTACATAATCCTGATTATTATAAAATGTTGCCATCCAATCTAATTTATATGCAGCTGATCCAAATTGTCCAAACTGATATCCATTAAATCTAATTACATATTTATCTGAATCTGACCAAGACAACATATATCCAGTTGATGCAGATGTGTTTCCAATTGCATCTAATGGAAAAACTCCTATATATCTTCCAGTTTGTGGTGGCCCAACAGTAGTAGAACCTGTAGCAACTCCTATAAAGCCATTATTGGATGGATACAGTGTATTTCCAAATGAAAAAGTATAAAACTTTAATACAGTAGCAGATGTTGTAGATGTTGCAGTTCTATATGCTCCATTTACGCCATTATCTATTGTTAGTCTAAAATTATATGCACCTTGTTTTAAATATATCGACCCTGGACTACTTGGAAATAAAATACTATTCCATGTAGAATCGGATGACAATTTATATTCTAAAGATACTGTTGCACTTGGGTCGTCTGCAGAATATGAAAATGAGTATGATGCTTCAAGTTCTGAGCCAGTTACTGTAAATGTATTAATAATTGGTGTGGTATAAAATATAAATAATGTATTACTATTTGCTGGCGATATTGATGCACCAGTTTGATTTCTTCCCCATACTCTTATTCTTATATTTTGTGCTTTATATGAAGATGCATTATAATCTGGAATTGTTACTACATCTGTTCCAGATGCTCTTGTGGTCCATGTAGTTCCACCGTCGGAACTAGTTTGCCACTGATAGTCATAACTTGTTGGGCTATTAAACCAAGACCCCGTATATGTTACTGTATATATATAGTTAGAATCTGAATCTGAAGCTATTGTTGGTGCTATATTATTTATTGGCAGTGGAAATTGTGGTGTTACCGCAGAAGATGCAGTAGACTCTGCAGAAAATCCATTTGCATTATATGCAGCAACTGTAAATGTATATGAAGTATAGTTGGTTAATCCTTCAACCAATATTGGAGAAACAACTTCTGTTGCAGTAATAGATCCTGGATTTGAGGTTGCTCTGTAGTATTGTATTGACTTTCCTCCATTTGATCCAGATGGTGTTGCGGTATAATAAACATCTGCACCGCCATTTCCAGCTACTGCATATACTCCAGTTGGTGCTGTTGGAACGGTAGTTATAAGAGTAATACTACTTGCATCAGATATATCTGAATTATCATCTGCTCCTATGGCAGTAACATAAAATTTATAATTTGTGTTTGATTTAAGTCCAGTAAATGTTCCGCTGGTGTTTGTATTTCCAGTATTAGCATTTAAAGTAACAAAAGTTAGATAGTTTGGACCCTCTGAATATTCTATTTTGTATCCTACTGCTGCAGCCCCTCCAGATGGCTGTGACCAAACTAAATCTACTGCACCATTATTGTATGGTCTATTGGTTCCAACATCTGTCGCTGATGTAATAATTGGTTTTGCTGGTTTGGCTGATGCAGTAGTAAATGACTCTTGATCACTTACTATTGTTCTAAGAGCTTCTGTTCCATTTGCTTTCCAGCCATCATTCATTGTTGATCTTATAATTATTGTATATTGTGTATTTTGACTTAAGCTGGCGCTTGTAAAAGTTACAGTTGATGTTGGAGCAGCACTAGTGGATGTTCCTGGTGAAATTGTTGTATTATATAGTGGTGATCCGCTTGTATTATTGTATGGGTAAACAAAAAATTCCTGAGTATAAACATCAGCAGCAACTATTGATCCACCGCTATAAGACCAAGTAAATGTTCCACCATTACTCTGAATGCTGGTTCCATATGTATTATCTAAATTTGGTGTAAAGTTTACTGCTGAAACATACATTCTTGGCAAGACTACTTCTGTTGAATATGATCCCATTAAATTATCATCATTAGTAGCTTCTATATACCCTCTAAAATAATATGCATCTCTAACATCAGGCTTTGTAATTGTATATCTATTTGAAGAGCTCAATGGTACTTCATCAGCATAATTAGAATCTGAATATGATGCATACGTCCTTGTTGCAGAAGAAGAAGCATTTACAAGACTAACGCCTGAAGTAAATCCAGCACTTTGAGATTTTTGTATTCTCATATAAAAAGATACTGGCTCTTCATCCCAATTACCTCGTATTAAAAATATTTTATCTCCGTTATAAGCTGCTGGAGATGTTTGATTTGATCCTGTAGCCGAAGCAATTTCTGAAGAAGATGTTTCATATCCGTCAACATCTCTAAAATATAATAAGGGCTTATATGCACTTTTAATAGTTGGGGTAGCAAGCCCTGAAAAAATTAATTCCCATATTCCAGAGGAGCTCAGTCTCCAAATTTTTTTAAGTCCCTGCCAAGTACCAGAAGAGCTAAGCCTATAAAGCTTTTTTATTTGCTGCCATGTGCCAGATGAACTTAATCTATATATTTTTGGAGCCATAATTATCCTATGTTGTAAATATTAAGTCTCCAGTTTTCACTGGTTTTGCAGTGGTTCCTTTCCAAAGAAAATCCCCCGTTTTTGTAGTACTATTCCAAGAATATGGATCCTGTGGAGTAGAACTTACATTATATATCAATCTTCTACCCTGTGTCAACTTATTACTTGTATTTAATGTTATTGTTGGGTCTCCCGCATAATTATTCTCATCACTTAAAAATTCACCAACATTGGTAAAAGATATGCTTCCTGTTGCAAAAGTTACATCTCCTCCTGTTGTTATTTGAATTGTTCCATTACCCATTTTTACAGAACCATCTGCATTTAGATAGTCTGATGATCCAAAGGATAAATCTCCAACTATTGATAAAGTATTTCCGTTCCACTCAACATATCTAGTAGCAGATCCTACTTTAAAGCTGCCAGACTTAAACCATTTATTATTTGCATTTATGTAAAGACCGTCGGTACCCGAGCCGTCTGCGTTGTCTCCAAACTTCATTGTGCCGTCGTCTACTGACAAAGTTCCTTTAATATCTGCATTAACTGCTGTTAATACACCTTGTTGACTTACTGTAAATTTAGGTGTTCCAAGAACTCCACTAGAAATAGGTCCAGCCCAGATTACATATGGTGTTGTTGTGCTATTAGACTTTCCAACTTTTAATAAATAATTTGTTCCGCTTTCACTTCCATAAATTCTTATTTCATTTGTTGTGCTAGTAGAATCTATTACAAATTGTCCATCTGATGAGTACATTTGTGTAGGTCCAAATATCCATCCACCAATATATGCAGCTTTAGTAAAAAAGTTAATATCAATTGGAGATGAAATAGGATTTCCTCTTGGAGTATTACCGCTTGATATTGGTTTTGTTAATATTTCTGTTAATGCTGCTTCATTATTATCAAATGCTGCTAGTCCACCATAGTTAGATCCATCTGCACCTTTAATAATTACTGAATTTGCGTTGCTTGTTCCAGTGCCAGCAATTATTGATCCAGTTGGTTTAACTATAAAGTTACCTGATATTTCTCCAGATGTTGCTTTAATTTGACCAGATAAATTTACGCTTGATGCTGTTAATTGTCCAGAAGTATTTACATGAAATCCGTTAGGTGCTGCTGGACCAACATCAAGAGTTCCTCCAGATATTTGAATATCTTGTGCCCAAACTTTTCCAGCATTATTTACTGCAAACTGAGTTGTATCTCCTCCAGCCACAGTGCTACCAGCCCAAAATTTATATGTTCCAGTTGAAGATAATCCTGCATATTTTGTAGTAGATGGGTCTAGCTTTTCTATTTTAGATGCTGATATTACCCAGTCTGCTATGTTTCCATTATTAGCAGTTATTGCACCATTAGTTGTGTCAAGAGATACCTGATTGCTACCCTTGCGAATCAACAATCCATCTTTGTTAAATATAAAACCATCGCCTGTTAAATTGCCTGGAGAAGTTGTTACATCCCCATTATAAATAGATGCACCTAAAGTTGAAAGCTCAATATTACCTGAGAACTCTCCACCTCTAGCATTTATATCTCCGTCAATAGTAAAATCTGCGCCATCCCAAAGTATATAATTATTAGATGTTCCACCAACTTTTAAACGTGCACTGTCTGAAGAATTTAAAAACCAATAGTTGCTATCATCAAAGAATAAGCCACGCTTCATTCCAGAGCCAGTATTTGTTATATTATTAGCGTCTACACCTTGACCAAACTGAAAATTACCAGCAGTTATATAGTCAGTAATTGCTGGCGTTCCAGCTATTTCTGTATCAGTAAAAGAAATATAGTCTGTTGACGTATTATTATATTGATCATATGTAGCAATTCCTATTTTATAGGTTGCACCTACTGCTAAGCCTTGAAGCTTATATGATAATGTACCTGTAGGAATATTTGTTTGATCTATTGGATAATCTACATGTGAATATACTGGACTAGATGTATCAGTAGTGAATCTTATTCTATATCCACGCAAACTAGACTCTGTTACTGCAGCCCAAGAAAGATTTATATAGCCATTAAATCCTAGGGTTCCGCTTGTATCAATTCCTGCAGATGTTGACATTCCAGTTTGAGAAACATTTCCTGGTCCAGTAGTATCTACCGTAACTGGAGAAAGTGGAACAATAATCTGCTCTGCAGAATAATTAGAAGCATTTTCAAAATCATCATAATATCTAACAAGCAAATATGTATTTTGATATAAAGTTGAAGATATATTTGCTGGACATGTTCCAGAGTAAACTATTCCATAACCTGTTACTGATCCAGATACTTGTGCAGTAAAATTATTAC
>Ga0129336_10001034_pt1 | contig 16581 bp, 45 predicted proteins | sample CPB6_02_DNA_FD_96878 | JGI IMG/M metagenome (GOLD analysis project Ga0129336, IMG submission 96878) | Freshwater to marine salinity gradient microbial communities from Chesapeake Bay, USA - CPBay_Sum_0.6_0.2_DNA | ecosystem: Environmental > Aquatic > Marine > Coastal | place: USA: Chesapeake...
TAGGTTACAAATACCTGAGATCCTTCTTTTATACCGTGAAAGTTTAAAGCCCTTTGATTACTATTCCAGAGACTTGTACATTCCGCAGGAAGATATGTTTCATTTTGTCTTTTTCCTTTAGTATCAAGAATAAGAGTTACCCACCCATCATCTCCTTGAGTAATACCCAACTTTATTGGTTTATCGAGCATATTAGTATATGATGCCCAGCCAGCCTGCTGACCAGCGGAAGATAAAGAACTTAATCCATCTTTTCCAGAAGGTCCTTGAGGACCTCTTGGCCCCTGCTTACCCTCTGGGCCTGGTTCTCCCTGCTTACCATCTTTTCCATCTCTGCCTGCAGGTCCTTGAGGCCCAACTGGTCCAGGAACTGGGAGGAAAGATAATGTATTTTCCGATGAAACACTAGTTTTATTTTGCTCAACTTGTGCAGCATAAGATGTTTTTTTTGCGCTAGGAAAATCCATGGATTTAGAAACTGCCATAGGAGCATTATCTCATATTATTCACAAATATAAGAAAATGACATATGAAATTTATCATTAGTATCTAAAATAAATGGAGAATTATGATCAAATGGCTCATCAAGTGCACTTGACTTTAAGTTCCAAACTGTCATACCAATACTTCCAGGTGATAAATGACCTTTAATACTATAATGATCAGTAGCACCATTATTTGCATGATGAATTGATCCACCATAAACATCTGTATGATACTTTGATGCTATTGGCAGTGTCAATGAATACTGCCCAGTTCCAAAATTAGTAACAGTTGTAAATAATACATCTATCTGCACAGTTACTAAATTACCAATTTTAATGTAAGAGCCAGTTGCTGGTGTTCCAGTAAATGTTAATCCTGTAGCAGACCATATCGGATTATACGAATTAATTTTTGTAGTAAGTCCTCCGACATCTCCGAAGGCGGGATGTGTAAAACGTGCCATTATGAACCACTTTCAAGACTTGTTCTTAATACTGCTAATTTCATTTCGTTTACAGAAGATATTGCATATAGAGCATCTTCGCCAGGTAACTCAAAAGAAATAGAATGGTTTGGCATAATTCTAAATCCATAGGATAAAGATGTAACATCTTCGGCCCCAATGTATATGTATCCAGAGTCATTTACATTTTGCAATGTTATGTCCATGCCAGAATGAGAACCATTTGGGGTAAGCCTTGTTGCTTCTGTGTTACTAAGAGTTCTTAGTACATGCTGTGTCATTTATTTACCTACCTTAAAGGTTTTATTTTTTATTTTAATTGTTGATGGGAGTTGTGGTTTTGGTGATGAAACCTTAATTACTGCCATTATAGACTCCCAGTGACATCGCCAATTACAGATATAGTTCCAATAACTGGAGTCCAAATTGTCGGTCCATCCATATTAACATTTGGTCCATCAATAGTTACCTGAAGATCAAACATTAGTTCAGCAACTATACTCTTATATCCACTGCCCCAAAGTTCTGTTATTGAGGCTGGAGCCATAATGTCGACATACCCTGCGCCAGGAGTTACCTCTAGTTCATCCAGGAAATCTGTTTTTGAATCATAACTTGTTGCTTTATAGGTCCAGTCAGAGGTATCAAAATATGTAGTTTCATCATCTTCTAAAAATTCAATACGAAGCGGAGAGGTATCTCCTCTGACTACATTCCACTTGATAGATACTGGATCTGCTCCAAACACCTCTGGGCCACACATACTCATAATCTTGATTATACCATGAAAATTGACTAATACCAAGGTTGGTGGGTATAGGACAAACCAAGGTATTAGCCAATAATAAAATTATACCATAATAGACAAAAAGGACATGATATTAAAGTTTACCAAATTGTTACAATTGATAATGTCCGTTTTGTTACTTTTAAGATGAAATGCCAGGATTGGGATGGTGTATACTTAAATATATATAAGAAAAGAAATATCCTTATAGTTTTAAAAACTATCTTATATATAATATATAGGAGAAAAATGAGAAAAATAGTTAATCGAATTAAGTTGTATTTTATCAAAAGAAAAAATAAAAATCAAAGATATATCTATTAAAATTAAATTTTGTTTTTTGATATATATTCTATAAGTATATCGTACATGTGGTCTAGTTTTCGACTCATATCTTTTCTTTTTTCGTCTGCGTCATTAAGACGATTTTCAAGCCTATTAACCTGGTCTTTTAGCGATGATCCAGAATTCGGTTTAAGTTCGCTTAAATAATGTTTTACAAGCCACTTGATTCCAAAAGCAATTGATGATACAATTGTTAAAATGGCTACAATTAACGAAGCCCAATCTTGTACGGTCATGAAAATATTATAAGGGGTATTTTAACAAAATGAAAACAGACATACTTGAAACATTAGAGCATTCTAAGAATTTAATAATATCCCCTGATATGGATGGTTTTATGACCGCAAAATTAATAGAGCGTTTTAACGGTTCGCAAATAGTAGGTTCGTATGATAAAAATATTTTATGTCTCGCCGACGGGATAAATCCAGAAGAGTGCTTGTTCGTCGACTGCGACATGAATCGTCAAGAGTATGTATCTTTAGGAAACCATATGCGGTTATTAAAAGACAATATGTCAGTTGAGTCATTCAATCCGAATGTGCACTTCGGCGTTTCGACATATAGCGACAAGTTTCCTTTCGCAACCGCTTTTTTGGTTTCGTTCGCAACAGAGGTTCAAACCTCCAATTCTGACCTAATACGCATGGCCTTTGCTGATTCAACTCTCAAGAACATGGAGAAGTATGAGCCTAACATGCGAAACTGGTCAAAACGGATGGATCATGATGCAGTAAAGTACATAATAGACAATTCGGACATTGCAAAATCAAATGATGCACAGGCAAGGTTTGATTATGTTGATCAAGCATTTGTATCAAAACGTTACGGCAAGGAAAGATATTTGGATACCCTAAATAAGGCCCTAGAAGCGCAGGGGATGAAGTTTCAAACCCTAACTAAGGGTATTAAGTACATATGCGATAAAGTTGGCATAGAAACCCTTATAAGGTATAATAGAGATATAATCTCATATGCCGAGATATTTACAGGAGAATATTCTGTTACTTACGACCAAGAAAAGGAATGGGTATGACAAAAGAAGAAGTTATTCAAACAATGATTGATACAGTAAATGTTTATAATATTAATTTAATGAAGCAAGCCAAGATGAGCGAAGATGAAATTACAAAAAATATTGACGGACAGTACCCCGCACTTCACTACATGTTTACTTTAATATATGATGATCTTGAAGTTAAGGATGCTTTTAAGTAGAATCTGAAAAAAATTATTTGCCACAACTGCAGTTAGTGCAGCAGGTTTCTGAAAATAATTTTACAGCAAGGTTTGGTTCTTCTGGTCGACCTAAGTCTTCCCAAAATTTTTCTCTGCCAATGGAATCGGTTTCGACTATAGGCTTTGATTCAAATTGGAAATTATCATCCCAAGCGTTTTCTAAGTTATCTAATATTCCCATTTAGATATTCTATCATAGTTTGTAGTGTTTCCACATTATCATTTACTTGGCCAAGAACCCTATTGCAGTTTGAGCATAACAAACCTCTAATGCACTTGCCACAGGATTTAGACCCAGAACAACAAGCATGGTCGTGATCTACTGATAGGCGTTTTTTATACTTTTCAGGTTCCCCGCAAATTTTACAAACCCCATTTTGGGATTTTTCCATATTCACATAGTCATCTCTTGTCAAACCATAATTTTTTAAATTTCCTATATGGCCAATGAGATTATCACACTCAATGCAATAGGTATAGGTTAGGTATTTGCCATTTTTCCTTAGTTTGGGAAAGTCTGTTTTGTCAAGATACCGTTCGCATTTTCGACAATGAATTTTTATACCCTGGAGTTTTCTAGGCATAACTCTTTTTGGATCATCTTCTGCTAGGTCATATTCTCTTACACAAACCTTACACCAGGGTTTTAGTCCATCTTGTGCTTTAGAGAATTTATGAAAATCAGATGTTTCTTTGTAGTTCTGACATTTTGTACATTGTTTTAAACCATCTTTGTTGTATTGTACTCGTGTGTATTGTTTTCTCATAAATCAAGTATACCAGATTTCAGATTTGTTGTCAGATTTCTCATTTAGATAAAATTGGAATATTTTGTTCAGATGTACGATACATACTACAAAAAAAATAAACACAAAAAAATAGTGCGCCCATTAGGGACACACTAGATCATTTAGTTTATTTAATGACCCCCGCTTGCATAAGGGCTACATACCGCTTAGCAATTCTAATTGCCATAGGGTGAGGGGTAGGGCGTAGCGCACCTTTTTCCCATGTTGCAGGATACTTATTGTTAATTCGTTGAGCAACACGAATTGGTAATTCATACTTAGGGCGAGGTGCATAACCTGCAGCCTCTAAGCCAAATTCTTTAGCAATGTCAGAACGAATTTCGTTATAGTAGTTATTTAGTGTAGTCATTTTGACCACCTTTCTTTTTTAATTCTTATAGTAGTAATACTAGCATAGAAATGTCAAAAAGTCAAGTTTAGACACGGACAAATCGGACATTTTCTTTGTGATTTAGACCACATGACAAATCGGACATATTGGACACACGTCTGTCAAGTCGACACGCCGATAATGCTATGATCGTTACGGAAATGTTATAATTCCCCTAAAAATGTGATGTGATTCACAATCCCAATTGTTCTAAATGTCCGTTTTGTACCCCTCAATTTGTCAGACCCCCCTGCTACACTTGTAGGTATACAAGGTTGAAAAAGAAGTAAGCCCCTAAAAGAAAGGTAGTTTCTAAATGACTACACTAACAATAATCGAAGTATGTAAAACACATACACCTAATAAATCTGCTATCTCTATGGTAGGAGATGACCAATTCACTTTCTGTGAGGTCTGTGAAAATAACATAGAGCGTTGGTATAACGATACCGACCCAGAGCGTCTACCTATGTGGACAGATTGGAAAGTGTCTAAATGATAAAAGACTACATTGACCAAAATGAGTTTTATCTTATCAAAGATGAACAACATTTTTGCTGTGGCGAAAGCCAATTCGTCTATGTGTGTAAATCACACGGAGAACAAATGGATTGCTACTTTTGCGGTTTCGACTACTCTACAGATTGCGAGGAACAACACTAATGACTACACTACTACGCCTTGACTCCGTATGTGGAAAGACACATACTTTCGTTGATGTCTATGACATAAACCTAAACCCTCACGGCTCTATCTGCTGTGATAACTGTCAATCAATCCTAATGTGCCGAGAGGCATGGGACTATCTCTATAAGGAGAATAACTAATGCCAGTATTTGAGTTTACCACTTTTATCAACATTGAGGCAGATAACTATGATGATGCAATTGATGTATTTGACTATAAACTAAAAACAGGAATAAACAGAAGCGATGTCTATGTCGCAGAAATTGAGGAACAGTAAATGACTAAATACAATGTGCTTATTTCTTATGTCGTAGAGGCAGAAGATGAAATGAGAGCGGTATTCGCTCTAAACAAATCACTCTATCCACTAAGTGAAAATGAATTAGAAAAGTTTAACGCTTTTCATGTAGAGGAGGCTACACAATGAAAACACTACAAGAAAAATTAGATGAAGCCGCTCTAGCACTAGAGCCAATCTTATGGGAAACACTAAAAGAAATTGAGGAAAACTAAAATGGAAAAAGATTTATTCGGATTTGCTGATGCAATTAATTTGGATCATCTCAACTTAGAACAACTAAAAGAATTAGAAAAACTTTTAGAAAAAATAAAATAAAAAAACAATTTTGCAGAAATAAAAACTCTGCAAAAATTGCACGTGCAGAGTTATCCACAGGCTGTGTATAACTTATGTGGTATAAATCACATACGACACGCCGTGTTTGGGCTTGACTTTTTGAGTTTTGTGTGATAGTCTTACTACATAAGAAAAACTAAATAAAGGACAAATTGGCTAATGAGCCTAAGCAAATAAATGTGAGATAAATCACAGTGAGCCTTAGCAAATAAGTAGCCAAAATGTCAGACCCCTCTGATAGGATAGTCTTATCAAAATAAAGAAAGGAAGTCAAAATGACTTACACTATAACACTAGAAACCTTCAATGGTTCAACTAAAAAAATCGCTCTCCCTTCTCGTGGTGCGGTTGCTCAATTCATCTCAACTTATCCAACACAACTTCCCGTAGGTGTTGCGGTAAAAGTATCTTGCGACGCTTTAGGCGTTAGCGGAACACTAAGAGGAAAGGCGGTTCTCTAATGATAAACTCCGTTCTAACAATTCCTTGTGATGAATGTAATTCAACAGGTCTAATCTTTTTTGGTAATGATTTTGACTATGATGTAGAAACCTGCTCTTGTGATTTTGGCAAAGAACAAGACCTCAATTTTTTCAACAACTAAAAGAATAGGAAATAAAAATAATGACAAAAATAATTGAACACTCTCTAAAGTTTGTAACCGAGTTTGATGAAACTCATCCAGTATCACAGCAAGCCCTTGCTATTCCTCACTCAGAATTAGTAAAAATGCTTGAGCAAATGCTAAAAGAATTAGTCGTGCCTGCACTTGGTCCAGTTATTGAGGAAATAAATAAAAATGGTTCTTATGCAATTCTAAAGGTGGCCGAATAATGATGACACGAAAAGACTATGTAGCAACTGCTGAAATTTTATCTTCTTATAAAGATTTAATCGCTGATGAATTTACTTTTCAAGATTTAGTAAATGATTTTGGTGCAATGTTTGAGGCAGATAATCCAAGATTTAATTTTGAAACTTTTAGAGAGGCTTGTGAAAAATGAATAGACTACTAACAACTATTGTTCAACTATTTTTAGCGGGAACTGTTTTTATTTTATTCCGCATGATGTTGCCAATGTTAAAAGAAGATTTGCAAGAAATAAAAAACGATTTGCAAAAGTAAATTGTGATCCTGAGCAAGATTCAAAACTGCTCAAATTTTGGACGTGGGACTTATCCACAGGCTGTGGAAAACCTTTAAGTACGATGTGAGATTTATCACATGGCTTGAGCGTCTCATTATTTAAGATTACTCGCTAGTAAGTTGATATTTTTTATCTAATAGGATAGACTTACATAGTAAGAAAAAATAAATAAAGAAAGTCTATTTATCTACGGCGTGTCTAACCGAAAATGTCAGACCCCTATGCTAAGATAGAATTATCAACAAAAAAGAAAGAGGTTGCCCAATGGCTACTAAACTATACACAATAGAAAACCTACTTGTAGGAAAAACTTATCGTTCTAACTCTCGCCACTTTGAGGGAGAAATTGTTTCTGCCCGACCAAGAACAGAAATTTGGTATGGCGAAAATACAGAAGCCTATCTAATTGAAGTAAATACTCGCAGTTTGCGAAATAAGTTTGCGACTATCGCAGTAAAGGTTGGTGAATAATAATGGGATACATAGAGATTTTTAGAATTGACAATGAAGGCGCAGGTTGGATAGACTTGTCCCAAGCCAATAGCGATGAATTGTTTAATTTAGAGTTAGGCTTACTTAATGAAGGCGCACTATTTACAACGAAAGAGGCAGACTAATGGAATACCTATACGCAGTTACTAGCACTAATGATAACGATACTAACCCTGAGTGGGTTGGTCGCTATTCTAATGCCCTTGAAGCAGTAAATGTCTTTAATAGTTTTATTGACTATGGTGATGCAAAAGAGTATCGCACAGTTAATTTATCAGAGCCTTCAGGCAAAATGCACACTAAGATTTTTTATACTAATGGAACAGTAGGAGGTAAGTAATAATGGGTTCAGTTACAGCAATAGGGTTGGCAGATAGTGTCCTTGACCTTGAAACACAATTACTTTATCACCTTAGAGGTAATCACTATCCTCCAGTCCCCGCAGAAATGGTAACACCTTGTATTGAAGCAATTGATGCTGCCTATGAAGAAGACTATGACCGCATGATTGACATGCCTATGGTTGGCGACTTTCAAATTACTTATAAAGGTAGCAAGCAAGCACCTGCATGGGCTATCATAGAGCAACACCACCTTCAATTTTTTATTGACCCAGTAGATGAGGATTGAAATGTCTGATACAATGATTGACATGGAACTAGTCTTTGCAGATAACTTAACACCAGATCAATTAATGATTGGTGATTTAATTAAAATTGGTGACGACATTCTTGAAGTAAAATTTATTGAAAGTGATTCTACTGGAGATAACTACGACATACAAACTGAAAACGAATTTGGTGAAACAGAATTTACACAGTATAGTTATACTGATTTAATTCCGTTGTATGTTTTTATTCAAGAAGAATAATAAAAATATTTTTATGCACTTCCCCGCATAAAAATGCACGTCCCGCAGTCGGGCGTGTCGTGATCTATGTGAGATTGATCACATTAAGCAGATTTGACATTTTCCCCCGATTTATGATAAGATTATTTTATGAAAAAAACACCAGAGGAATTACGCAGGCTTATGGAATTGCGCCGTAGCAATGCTGCTTCTGCCGTGCCCTCTAAAAAAGCCTACTCTCGCAAGGGTAGAAAATGTCAGTCTGAAATGCTACAATTAAAATATAAAAACTACTAAGAAAGGTCGTGCCCCCATGACATTCGAAAACGATGAATTCTATGATGAATTCTATGCAACAATATGCCCTTCATGCAATGAAAATTCAATAGATGAAAATGATGAAAAGTGTGGCTCATGCATGCTAGATGAATTGGCTGAAACCTACAATGAGGATATTGCCTTAGAAATGAGCCTAGGCCTTGACTACTAATACACTTAAACTAAAACGCTCTAATGATAGAAAGGTGGCTAACCTTGTCACAAAAAATGGAAAACAAGCCGCAATTGCCAACACATTCGGATTACCCGCAGGAAAAAACTATTCATGTCCTGGCGCTACGAGTGTCTGCGAAACTGTTTGCTACGCTGGCAAATTGGAAAAAATATTCCCAGGAGTAAAAACTAATTTACTACATAACTGGGACCTGTTAAAAGACGCAGATCTTACAACTATGTACACTTTACTTTCTGATATGATTGCAGAATTTAAAACTGATTGTGTAAAGAAAGACGCACCTATGCTATTCCGCATTCACTGGGACGGAGATTTCTTTAGCGATGAGTACGCACACGCATGGCGCATGGTTATTGAAGAACAACCCGACATTCAATTCTGGGTATACACACGAGTAAAGTCTGCAGCGCTTATTCTTAAGGATGTATCTAATCTTTCACTTTATTTTAGTACTGATAGTGAGAATGTAAAAACTGGCGTTGACTTAAAAAATCAAAACGGTATTCGTCTTGCATACCTTGCTAAGAATTTTGCAATAGGCCAAGCAGACATGAAAGAAATGATTGGCAAGCCTGGTGCTAAGTGTCCAGAAAATGCAAAACGCATTCCACTAATTAGCAATGCAGGCTCCGCTTGTGTTTCTTGCTCACTTTGTGTATACTCTAAAGCAGACATAGTTTTTTCTGCAACTAAGAAATGAGTTAAAGTGAGTAATACACAAATTATTTTTTTCTTTTGGTGTTTAGTTCTTTTATTTTTTATGCAATGATCGCAAAGGTGGGCACGTCCGCAAAATCTAATTTGTCAAGTTACGACACGCCTTTAAGATGTGATTAAGGACACACTCAAAATCCTCCCCTGAATTGGTATTTTTGACATTTTTCTGCTAAAATTATAATGTAGGAAAAACCCCCACAACAGAAAGGCAAGACCCAAAATGACACTTCACGGATACACTTACCAAATTGGTGATTTATTCACAACAAGTAAGACAGGCGTTACAGGTCGTATCGCAGGTTTTACACCAATGTCTAATAAGGTTACTAGAGTTAGTCTGGTTTTGGCAAATGGCTCACGCCGTTTGGCTATGGTCAAGACAAGCAAGTAATCTCACATTGTGAGAAATGTCAGAAATGGATTTGACATTTTTATCCCCAAAATGTTATACTTAGGTATAACCAAATAACAACCCCTAACAGAAAAGGAAATAAACAAATGGCAGTAAATACAGCACTATACAAGGTCGGAGATACTTTCACAACACAGAAGTCAAAGATTACAGGAACTATCTTGGAAATCAACCCACAGGCTAATGGTAATGTTCGTGTAAAGTTAGATGTAGATGGCAAGGCTCGCTACACAACTTGGACAGCAAAGTAATTTAGCAAACGCTAAAAAGTCCTGAGCAAGACTACTAAAACTGCTCAACACAACCCCCAACTAACAGAAAAGGAAAAGACCCAATGGCTAGAAACGGAAAATCTATCAGCGTGAAAATCGCTACACCTAAAGTAATCAAGGCACTAGAAACACGCCTTGCTGAGTTAGAAAAGTCATACGCCACACAAGGCGAGAACGAGGCAAAGTATCAGAAAGCCCGTGATAAGTGGCAAAAGGAAATCGGTAAGTGGGCTGTTGCTAACTTTGCTAAGGCAGAGAACATCAGAACAAACTATCGTAATTGGAACAAAACCCTAAATGTGGATTTTGACCTTATTGTAAATGAAAGTGATTTCCCTAAAGAGCCTGAAAAGGACTTTGAGGTAATCCACTCACACTCTTACAATGAGATGAAAGAGGAAATCACGAACGCAATTCGTATCCTCAAAATGACAGATGAGGAAGTTGTAAATACTTCCACATACAACGCTATTGCTCGTTATCTATAAATAACAGCAACCACCTGAGTAAGTGGCTAAACTGCTCCCCGCAATCCCCCTGCGTTCAAGGCAGAGTTTCTGCGAAAGTCCCCTGGGGGATCATAAACGGGTATTTGACAAATGTCAGCCTCGTGCCCTATAATTAAATAAATACCTAAAGAAAGAAGGAAGCCCCCATGGGATTAGATATGTATCTTAGTGCTAAGAAGCACATGGAAAAAATTGACTGGAAAGCGCTAAGAGATAATGAGGAATTATCTTATTCATCACCTGAAGCCGTTTATCCTAAGTTTAATGATTTAATGGAACTAACGCAACTAAGCGATGTTGCTACAGATATCTATGGTGCAAGTGTAGAGGTTACCTGTGCCTACTGGCGCAAGGCTAATCAAATTCACAAATGGTTTGTCGATAATGTACAACAAGGTGAAGATGATTGTGATAACTACTATGTTTCACAAGATAAATTAATAGAGTTGATTGCAATATGTAAGCATGCATTAGAAACTAAGGACCCTAGCCTGCTACCGCCGCAATCAGGATTTTTCTTTGGCAGTACAGATATTGATGAATGGTATTGGAAAGATTTAGAAAATACTATTAGTCAGTTAGAGCGTATCTTTGCTTTACCTGAAGTAGATAAATTATCATTCTACTACACTTCCTCTTGGTAGGGGAAGTTAGTAGGATCCAAAATTGACAATTGTCAGCGGTACCTAGTACAATTAATATTAACAACTAACAGAAAGAGGGCCCCCATGGACCAGCAAGAAACAGCAGTAAAGATAGTAAACGCAACAGAAGACTTTCTTAAGTCAGAAATTGAAAAGAAGGACCAACGCATTACTCAACTAGAAGAGCACATTCAAAAAGTAACGCAGCGCTCATATGCAGATTCTGCAGACCGTAACCGTATCACAGAGGCCATGCAAGAGTGGACCTTGGAGCAATTGGACGAAGGGTCTCTTACAGAATCACAGGCCGAAGAGATTGCAGAAATTATTGGCTTTGAGTTAACAAAAGAATTCGAAGTTGAAGTAACTGTGATGTACTCAGTCACTGTTAATGCTCGCACTGAAGAAGAAGCACAGAATGCAATTCATGATATTGATTTTGATTCTGTTTCTTATAACGATGATTCAATTTCTTATCTGTCATCCTCAATTGACAGAATAGATATTTAGTAGGGGGCTACTAATAAACCTGAGCATGTTTTAAAACTGCTCCTCTTTTCCCCAAAAAAATGCACGTGGGGTTTATCCACAGGGTTATCCACATGATCAAGATCACATTGTGAATTACGACACAGTTACGAAATGTCCGAATTATCCCATGTCTAACTATCCCGATTTGTATTTGTCAGCCTATCCTGCTATACTTGAAATTCAACAACAAAAAGGAGAAAAACTCATGGCACATGACCTAGAAACACAAAACGGAAAAACATCTTTTGCTTCTTTCCGTGAACCTGCTTGGCATGGATTGGGAACTGTCTTCACAGAAGAAAAAACAACTGCAGAAATGCTAGAGGCTGCAAACCTCAATGGTTGGAATGTTCGTCTGGAAGATTTAGAAACCCCCTCACATCTAACAAGCGACAAGAACTACCAGTATGTTCTTCGCACTAACCCTACTGATAACACACAAACCGACATTCTTGGTGTCGTTGGTGAGCGTTATCATGTTTTGCAGAATGAAGATTTATTCTCATTTGGTGATAACATTCTTGACGGCGGTGGTCGTTGGGAAACTGCTGGCTCAATCAAGGGTGGTCGTGTTGTATTCGGTGCTCTTGCATTAGAGCGTGAAACAATTCTAGACCCTAGCGGTGTTGCAGATAAGGTAAAAACTTATTTGCTCATCAACACATCACACGATGGCTCAATCGCAATTCAGGCTTCAATCACACCAGTGCGTGTTGTCTGCGCTAATACTCTCAACCTTGCTCTTGGTGGCGTAGGTCGTAAGAAAAATAAGGGTATCAAGCAATCATTCAAGATACGCCATACACAAACTGCAAATGGTAAAGTGCAGATTGCTCGTGAAACTCTTGGGCTTGCTAACACTTACATGGACGAATTCGATAAAATGGCTAAGGCTATGATTGAGAAGGAAGTTTCTGCTAAGCAATTCAATGACATCATTCTTGCTGCATACGCTAAGCCTGAAAAGGACGCTAAGGGTGCTTTCAAGAAATGGGAAAATAAAGTTGATACTATCAACGACATCTATACTGGCGAATTCAATGGAATGATTGCTGGTAATGCGTGGGGTGCTTTCAATGCACTTACTGAACGCCTTGATTGGTATCGTTCTGCTCGTGGTGGTTCTAACGAGTCAATCCTCGCAAGTGCAAGTGGTTTTGACCCTGCTATCAACGCAGAAAAAAATCGTTTGCTAAAAGTTGTGCAAAATGTAATGCAGATTGCATAAATAAAAAATTTCCTGAGCATGAAATAAAACTGCTCACCATTAGGTCCGTTAGAATAGTTGGTTAGTTCGCTACCCTGTCACGGTAGAGGTCACGGGTTCAAGTCCCGTACGGATCGCAATTAATAAATATGCATTGCAGTGCATAAAAAATGCACGTGAGTACAAACCAGACAATTCGGACATATCAAAAATGTCAAATTGAAAAATCTTTACGAAGGCTATTACTGATCTCCCAAAATGTCAAACCTAAAAATCTTTACGATAGAGTTGACATTTCCCAGGTTCTAGACTACAATTAATATATGACCCAACAAGTTGCAATATATGAAATGGAATACTCATGCTCTCCTGGCGGTATTGACTGCTGGGAAGCAACTATCAATGGCTATGGTACTAGTAGTACTGCTAGTGATTTTAAGACTGCTGGAGAGGCTCTTAACTGGGTTCTTGACAGATACCCTGATGAAATGTTAGAATTGACAGTAGTTTCACTCCCCGCATATGAAAAGGAAATAGCATGACCCAAACAGAAATATTCAATAAAGTAATACAAACCATCTATGATGACAACTTCTCTCATGTAGATTTCATGGACAACATGGGTGGAGATTGTGATTGTCAAATCCACAATGTATTAAACTTCTTACATGAATACGAGGTAGCATAATGTTGGGTTATACTAAAGAAGATTTAGATAATATGCAGTATGGTGTTGACTGTGTTCTACTTATGATCAACTCTGATGATAACCCTGCTATCTTTAATTATTTAACTACTACCTCAGAATTCCTAGGTGGTCTATGGGCAGAAGGGTATTTTGACTAATGTGGACTAAGTATAGTTATGTTTGTTCAGACTGTGACTCTCTTATTGAGGTTACTACCAATAAGGCTCCCGTGCTAGATCCAGGGTGTGTCTGTGGTTTGGATACATTTGTTACCCGCACAGCCCTAGAGCCAACGGTAATGCCAAATGTGATGAGTATCACATCCTCAGATGTTGTAAAAATCAACACAAACCCCTATAATTAATATATGGACCTAAACACACTTATAGAATATATGAGAATACATCTCATCAGTCTATATCAGGATGCAGAAATGCTTCAAGATAAAATGGACAACTTTAAAGGTGACCTTGACTCTTGGGACTATCAGGAGTTAGAGATTGCTGATATGAATAATACAGGCGAGATTGCCGCTACTCAACACCTTTTGTCAGTGGCAGAGGGTAGAATATAATCATGAACACAACACAACTAGACCCAAGACTGCAAAAACTCGTAGACCTAGGGGAATCAGGTACTGATATCCTCCATGGTGAACTCAAGAACCTAATGCTTGAGGCTGAAAAGGAATACCTTGAAGCACAACAGATTGAAGAAGATAACGACTATTCCGACGCTATGGAATCCATGGAGCGGAAGTACTGGGAAGGCATGTGCGACGCATACTCTCATGTCTATGCTCTTACATACCAACTAGCATTTGCTATTAGTGATAGGGCTAAGAATCGTGGATAAATTTATCGAAATGACAATGGATGAGTGGGAAGCCACATATAAGCCTATTTATAATCATATTGATAAGAATGCCTCATTCCAAGATGAGACAGGCCAAGGTATCATGTTTGAAACCTATGGCGATGAGGTAGAGTTTGTTAAATCTCAGGACCCTGCAAAAATTTGGATGTATGGTGATGGAGACGATGGTGGCTCCTATATCTGGTCTGGCTGGGGATTTGTAAATAGACTAGGATACTTCATTACTGAGGTTCCGTGCCCACCTGACACAACGATTCAGATTCAGGTTAGTGTACCTTGGTATTTCTGCGAGAATTGCGAGGCAGAACTAGAAGACCCTGATAATCTTATTAGAGATGCCTTTGATGAGGCAGACTTGCAAAAATGTCCTGAATGCGCTACAATTGAAGAAATGACCCTAGTAGGAATGGAAAAGAAATGACCCAATACATAATCGATGAACTAGAACTCGTAGGCTCCTTTGCTGTTGACAGCGGTCAAGCAATGGTAGGCGACCCCTGCTATTTAGACCAATGGAAAACCAATGAAGGCGAGGAGTGGAACCTAGAAGGCAAGGCTGGAGATTACTCTTATCACGGCGCAAGTGCTATGACAATTCAGGCTAATGCTGGAGTGCTGGGCACTGGCTCTGCAGTTGTATTTAATACAGGCTATGGAGATGGCTATTATCCTGTCTATGTTAAGTATAATGAGGACGGACGAATTGTTAAGGTAGTTATTGATTTTGAAGGTGACTTAGATGAGGAACAAGACTAATGCCACTATACACAATCATCGCTACACGAGAAGTACAGTATGAATTTAATATTGAGGCTGAAGATGAAGCCTCTGCCATTGAGGAGATCAACCGTATTGAACTCAATGAAGATGTTGAAGAATATGCCTATGACTGGTATCCTTTAGAAGTCACCGAAATTAATGAAGAGGAGCAGGAATAATGGGAGACAGAATCGTATACACAATCAAACAAGATAGTAATTTATCTTTAAATTTATACAGTCACTGGGGTGGCTATGATAGATTTACTAGTCTTGCCAATGCCCTGAATGCAGCACGGCCTAGATGGGATGACTCATCATATGGCGCTAGAATTATTGTTTCTCAATTGATTGGGGACCAATGGGCTGAAGAGACTGGGTTTGGGCTCTGGGCCTCTAGCGAAGATGGCTACTATGGCGGGGACCATCCAGATATCACAATTGATTTTATTAATAAGACTGTTACAGATGAAACTGGGACCCATACATTTGAACAGTTTATAGCCTACCATGGAAGTTTGACTGCGACGGTCTAGGTATTGGGTCACCTAGGCCACAGGGGGAGGGGCATGCGTGGGGCTTGCTCTTTCCCCCACTTTTTGATACAATGTATATAAGGGAGAACTATGCGTATAAATCGTAAACTAACAGAAGAAGAAAAAGTTGCCAACAGATTGGGCAATATGGTTTCTGACCTTCGTGTTGATTTGGAATTGGTCGGGGAATATATAGCATATTCTCAGCCCCATGTAGTTTATAATCGCTTACAGGTAATTGCCGAAGCAGCAAAAGAAACTAAGGAGAATACTAATTATGCCAAAAACCACATTTGAAAACAAGGCTCTAATTTTAGGGCAACTATGGATAAACTATAAAGCAGATGAGGAGTGGATTGACTTTTTTGTTTACAACGATTTAGGTTTGCCACTTGCTTTCGCATTTGCCGAGGGAATCATAAACCACACACCAACATTAGAACAATACATAAACGAAACATGGGATTTGTTCCTTGAAGGTTTGGATACTGAGGATGAAGGGTTTGAAGATATTGAGGATTTGTTAGAAGATTAGCAATCCTGCCCGAAAGGGCCCACGTGCCATATCTTTATCAAATTGTCAAACCAAAAACCTTTGTATCCA
>Ga0129336_10001036_pt1 | contig 16553 bp, 24 predicted proteins | sample CPB6_02_DNA_FD_96878 | JGI IMG/M metagenome (GOLD analysis project Ga0129336, IMG submission 96878) | Freshwater to marine salinity gradient microbial communities from Chesapeake Bay, USA - CPBay_Sum_0.6_0.2_DNA | ecosystem: Environmental > Aquatic > Marine > Coastal | place: USA: Chesapeake...
CTAAGTATTCCTTTTAGAATTTATGGATTTACAGATAATTATACAAGCGAAAACACATTCTTTGGTAAAGAAAATATGCAAGAGGCACAGACTGTAGCAAAATTTTCAAAAAACCCCGGGGAAATTAATGCAAATTTTACTAGAAATTTTCATTTGAAAGAGTATCTAAGTAATGAAATGACGATGAGGGAATTTGTAGATTCTGTAAAAAATTGGTTATTGTTATCTACATATTATGGGTCATCTAGTAATTATATCTGTCAAACCGAAACACTATCAAATACACCATTACAAGAAACAATATTTTCTGCAATTTCTATGGTGCCTACATTCAAAGCAACATATAAATTAGATATTGTTAATACCATATTTTTAACAGACGGCGAGGCAAGCGAACACAATACGTATCTAGATGAAAGTTTACAATCCAAGCCTGTAAGTGTATGGTCAAATGTTGTATACCACATAAAACATAAAAAAACAGGAAAAGAATTTAAGTATAAAAGGCATGTAGATAAAGGTAAATTAACTAACGTATATATGCAAATGCTTAAAGAAATTACAAACACAAAGGTTGTTGGTTTCTTTATTTTATCTGATCATGTGTCAATTAAGCGCGGGATTGTTGAAGCAGCAAAAGTAAATGGAACTTGGGTTGATGAACTAGATTTAGCAGTAAAAATTGCTAAAAAAGAAAAAGTTTATAATTTACATTCAATTGGATATGATGCAAATTTTATTGTGCCATCACTTGATATTATAGACAATGAGCTTAAAATTGAATCAGAACAAACTAAAACTACAATACGAAATGCTTTTCTAAAACTTAGAAAAAGTAAAAATTCTAGTAGAGTTTTGTTGAACAAATTTATTGAAAAAATTGCTTGATTATTTGCATTTAATACGTTAAAATATAATTTTATTATGAGGATCCAAACCATGGAAAACAATGTGCCAGAACTAGCAGGTTCCGTAATCCCACTTCGCCAGAAGAAAATGGCTTCTACATATGATTCTCCGATTCCATCTAAAAATTCTAATTATGTACCATTTGGATTTTTTCGAGACTTGGAATCTGTAGTTAAATCTAAAAAATTCTATCCTGTTTTTATTACTGGGTTATCTGGTAATGGTAAAACTACAATGGTAGAACAAGTATGCGCTAAACTTCAGCGAGAGTGTTTTCGTGTAAATGTTTCTATTGAAACTGATGAGGATGATCTTATCGGTGGCAATACTCTTATTGATGGTAATATTGTTTTCCGTGAAGGCCCTGTACTTATTGCAATGCGTCGTGGCGCCATTCTATTAATTGATGAAATTGATCGAGGATCGAATAAACTAATGTGTTTGCAGAGTATCTTAGAAGGCAAGCCATATTTCAATAAGAAAACTGGGGATATTGTTTATCCTACCGAAGGGTTTAATGTTATTGCCACTGCAAATACTAAAGGCAAGGGCAACGAAGATGGTAGGTTCATTGCTGCACAAATTCTTGATGAAGCATTTCTTGAACGTTTTCCAATTACTGTCGAGCAAGAATATCCGTCCAATAGCATTGAGAAAAAAATTATTCTAAATACTATGGCTAAATTTGACATTAATGATGAGGTATTTGCTCAAGAGTTGATTAAATGGGCAGATGTAATTCGGTCAACCTTTGATGAAGGCGGTATTGATGAAATTATTAGCACACGTCGCCTAATTCATATTGTTGAGGCATATTCTATCTTTAAAGATAAGAAACAGGCAATTGAATTGTGTATTAATAGGTTTGATGCAGATACTAAGATGGCATTTCTAGATTTGTTTGAAAAAATGAATGCACCAACTACAGAAAAAGTTGATGCATCTGCAGCAGAAGGTATTTAATTCTAAAGGTTACTATGATTAAAAAAATTTTTGCTGGACTTGAAAAAGGTTCGGCTAAGTGGTCGGGATATTTTGATGTATACGAAAAGCATCTTAAAAAATTTATAGGCAAATCACCTAAAATAATTGAGATTGGTATTTTTGATGGCGGTTCGTTAGAATTGTGGGAAAAATATTTTGGAAACGATTCTCAAATATTTGGAATTGATATTAGCGAACAATGTCTTGCTCAAAAGCATGGTCCTAATACTAAAGTTATATTAGGCGATCAAGGTGATCCCTCATTTTGGAGTAATTTTTTAAATAAGCGAACAGGGTTTGACATTATTATAGATGATGGATCACACACAATGAGGGATCAGATCATTACTCTCGAAACATTATACCCGCATCTAAATGTGGGAGGTGTATATATTGTAGAAGATACACATACTAGTTATTGGGATGGTTGGCAAAGTAGTGGTTATGGCACTTTTTTAGAATATTCTAAAAGGATGACAGATATTGTAAATAAAGAACATTTCCGGGGGAAAACACCTGTCTCTAATAATGAATTAGACAACTATAAAAATCTATATTCTGTTACTTTTTATAATAGTATGGTTGTTTTTGAAAAAGAAGAATACAAAGAATTTGATATTGTTGACTTAACAAATAAAAGAAATCTGCATCTATTATGAAAATATTACTTTTAACTAAGCCAGATAAGGGAGAATATCTATCTGATATGGTATTACATGGTTTCAGGGAATTAGGTATAGAAATTACTGACTATCCTAGATTGTGGTATATGTATGAGAAAGATTTGACCGCTGACGGGTTTAATCCAATTGGTAATGTAAGCGGAAATGGCTTTACTGTTTTTGGTACTCTCCCTGAAGATACTTCAATTGATAGGTTAGACTTACAACAAAAAATTAAAACAACATATTATGATTTTGTAATATTTGCCCGTGCAGATTTTACATATGACTTAGAAGAATTGGTTTTTAGCCATTATCCCACAAATAAGATAATTTGGTTAGATGGCCATGATGTACAACAATTATTTTCTCATAGACTAGGAAAAGGAATTTATTTCAAACGGGAAAAAGTTGATACATCAAATACATTCCCTATTTCCTTTGCTATTCCAGAGAAAAAAATTCTCTTGTATGAAGAAGAAAAAACAAAAAATGTCTCTGATATTGTTCCAGGACAAACGACTTTAGGCACATACAAATTTCTAACTGAAGAATCCTACTATAAAGAATATGCAAAAAGTTATCTTGCCCTGACAATGAAAAAAAGCGGTTGGGATTGTATGCGGCATTATGAAATAATTGCAAATGGTTGTGTACCGGTATTTCTTGATATTGAACATTGCCCGCAGCTAACCATGACTAACTTACCTAAAAATAGGTTAAAGGAAGTTCTAGATATTGTAAAACAGCCCAATGGCACCGATAAATTTATTTCCGATAAATCTGCATACATGGAATATAGATCTTTCTTTTTAGATCATTTAAAAAATAATTGCACCACAAAAGATATGGCAAAGTATATTTTAGATGTAGCTAATTATATATATAAATAAATAAAAGGCTTATTATGAAAAGTTATGCACAATTGAATCAAGATTTGTGGGTATTAAACCACACCAACAATAAACGTAATGGTTATTTTGTGGACTTTGGGGCAACGAATGGCAAGGATATCAATAATACTTTTCTTTTAGAAAAAGAATTTGATTGGACAGGTATCGTTTGTGAACCAAATATTTCATATCACAATGATCTAAAAATTAATAGATCCTGTAACATAGATACAAGGTGTGTGTATTCTATGTCTGGCACTTTGGTAAAATTTTTGGATGTACTTGAATGTGGGGAATTATCAGGTATAGAAAAACACGCATTCAAAGATGAGCATTCACAAAAAAGAACGAATAATAGGAATTATTTAGTCGAAACTATTTCATTAAATGATCTTTTAGAATGCTATAATGCCCCAAAAGATATAGATTATATGTCAATAGATACTGAGGGTAGTGAATTTGAAATAATTGCAAATTTTGATTTTACTAAATATAATATTAAATTGATAACAATTGAGCACAATTGGACAAGTGATAGAGAAAAAATATATAATCTATTGACATCTTTTGGTTACAAAAGAGTGGATGAACATCTAAGTCGATGGGATGATTGGTATGTAAAGGGTTAATTTTATGAATGAAAAAATTAGAATTGGTTTTATTGATTTTATACCACCTTTAGAAAAATTTTTTACCACAGTATTGTCAGTTAGATATGATGTTGAGATTGATAACCAAAATCCTCAATTTTTATTTTTTTCGGTAGAGGATTTTGGTAGAAACAATCGAATATTTGATAGTAGATCTGATGTTGTTAAAATATTATATACCGGTGAAAATCGTAGACCTGAGAATTATAATTGCCACTATGCTATAACTTTTGACCACAATTATAACAAATGGCATTATCGCCTTCCATTATATGTTATTAGTAATTTTACATACAAGTATTATGAGGGATATGAGGAATATCCTTTAAATTATTTACTAACTCCGAGAAATCGAAATAGTGAAAAGGAATATTTTGCCGGTTTTGTAGTTAAAAACGGCGGGCAAGATATCAGAAATAGATTTTTTCATTATTTAAATTCATATAAACCGGTTGCTAGTGGTGGACCGTTATTCAATAATATCGGGCATGTATTGCCAGATATCAGATCTAAAATTCAATTTTTTAATAAATGTAAATTTGCAATTTGTTTTGAAAATGGATCATATCCTGGTTATGCTACAGAAAAATTGTATGAGACATTAATGTCTAATGCAATTCCAATCTATTGGGGTAGTCCAACTATAGATAGAGACTTTAATCCCAATGCATTTCTAGATTTAAATAAATTCGGCGGAGATTTTGAAAAATTACTTAATGCAATTAAAGAAATAGACAATAATGATGAACTATATCAAAAAATGTTAAATGAGCCTGCATTCACTTGTAATTTGCCAAATGAATGTATGATATATGACAATTTTTTAAATTGGTTTGATTCAATAGTTTTTAAGAAAAAATACATGAGATGAGGAATAGTATGAAAGATTTTACACAAATTTATGTTTCTGGTAAAGGTATTCCCGAATACATTAATAATTTAGGTAAAGATTTAATAGGATTAGAACTGGGTGTTTGGACGGGTGAAAATTTTTGCTATCTGTTACAAAGTTGCCCTAATATAAAAACCTTGTATGGTATTGATCCGTATAAACCATATATGGATTGGAATCGTATGATAGATGAAGAATTTATAACCAATGTAAAAAATACAGCATTTGATAATATCTATAATCATACAGGCGAGTTACAAAATAAGGTACATTTCTTTGAAGATTATGCCGATAATGTATTAAATTCCATACCTGATAATAGTTTAGATTTTATTTTTATAGATGGCGATCATTCATACGAATATGCTAAAAATGATATTACTAAGTGGTGGTCTAAAGTAAAAGTTGGGGGATTATTTTCTGGACATGACTTTAGTTTACCGGGTGTCACTAAAGCATTAAAAGAGTTCAGAGAAGAAAATAATATAGCAACTCGCTACAAATTTTGTGATAATGATGTATGGCTTTGGTATAAAGAATGAGTTATCTTTTTATTATTACTTCTGCAATTAATGCTAATATAGGGCAAATTAGCAATTCAGATAGGTATTTTCAAACACTAAATACCATTAACTCTATAAGAAATAAAGTACCCAATTCAAAAATTATATTAGTAGATGCATCAACCAACGAATTGTCTAAAAAACAATTAGATACACTCTCTGAAAAACTAGATGCGGTTCTTGTTGCAGGTGAAATTCCGGTTATTAAACAATTAAGCGTAAACGGATTAAAAAGCCATGCAGAAACCGAATTAATGTTTATAGCATTTGACTTTATTAAAAAAATGGAAATAAGCGAAATAAAACGTGTATTTAAAGTATCTGGTAGATATGAATTAACTGATGATTTTAATATAGATAATTATGCAGAATTAAATGATGCATATGTTTTCAAAAAACATAGATCATCTTGGAAAAATGATGGATCAATTATATTAGATACTCGTCTATGGTCATTTTCTATTAACTTGTTAGATGAAATTGCATCTTTATATAAAGTCATTTATAATTCAATACAACAAGAAAATTTAGATATAGAACATTCTATTGCGAAACATATTAATAAAGAAAAACTTGTTGAATTTGATGTAATTGGATTGAAGGGTATTGTAGCATCTGATGGGCGAACACAGTATGATTAATGTCGGAATAATAACACCAACAACAGGTACAAAGTATTTAGAACAATGTGTAGATTCTGTTCAAAAACAAACTTATAAAAATATAAAACATTTAGTTGTCTCTGATGGAGAAGAATATTCTGCAGCAGTGTCTAGAGTAACATCAAAGTTTAATTGCACTACATTAAACTTACCGTTTAATACAGGCAAAGGTGGATATAACGGGCATAGAATATATGGTGCATCTGTATTTTTAATGGATTGTGATTACTTTTGTTTTTTAGATGAAGATAATTGGTTGGATTCTGACCATGTTGAATCATTAGTGGATTCTTTAGGAAATGCAACCTGGGCATATTCTTTAAGAAAAATCGTAGATGATACGGGAAAATATGTTTGTAATGATGATTGTGAAAGTCTCGGAAATTGGCATTCATGTCTGAATGAGAATGATTTCTTTGTAGATTTAGGATGTTTCTTTTTACCAAAAATACTAGCTATTAAATTTGCCCCAGGTTATTACAGACGTGCAAGGCATCCTAACGAACAACCTGAAATAGATAGATTATTATCTATGGGATTGATAGGCAAATATACATCAAATTGCTCGGGTAAATACACTTTAAATTATAGAGCAGGTAATCGAGTAGATTCAGTGCAAAAGGAATTTTTTATTCGCGGTAATGAATATATGAAACAAAAATATAATGGAGTTTACCCATGGAGAAAGATTTAGTCATAGGGGCATTTAATAATTTTGAATTTGAAGTATTAAAGCCATGGATTTATTCATTAAATGAATGTGGATTTACTGGTGACAAAATATTAATTGCTATAGATGTAAATAAAGAAACAATTGATAAAATAGAAGCAGCAGGAATACAGGTTCTCTCTGCAAAGAACATGGGCATTATGATACATATGATGCGATTTATCTACATCTACAATTATCTAGCAAAAACTAATGAGAAATATAGGTATGTCATAACAACAGATGTACGAGATGTTATTTTTCAGAATAATCCTTCAATTAAATTAGAAAAACTATTAACTAACGGCAAAAAACTAATTGCACCTAGTGAAGCTATTCAAATTAAGAATGAAGAGTGGAATAGAAATAATGTAGAAAAGAATTTTGGCGCATATTTCTATAATGAGATAAAAGACAATACTGTTTATAATGTGGGCACATTTGCCGGACACTCTGAGTATATAAAAGATTTATGTTTATTTTTATATCAATTATCTTTAAATAGATCAGATTGGGTAGCAGATCAAGCAGCCTTTAATTTATTATTGTCTTTCCAGCCATTTAAAGATATAACATTCTATAGTAAATTGTCTGATGGATGGGCTTGCAATGCACATGTATCAAATAAACCTGACCAAATGCATCAATTCGGTCCATATCTTTTAGAACAAAGACCAGAATTTAAAAATGGATTTGTTGTAAATAAAGATGATGAACCTTTTACTATATTACATCAATATGACCGAGTACCAGAATGGTTTAAATTTTATAGTAAAAAATATTCACAGGTGTTGACCCAAAATACAAATACTGGAACTGCGCCCAAATATGTTAAGTATGGAGATAATAATGAATGATATTAGTATTGTTACCGCATTTTTTGATATTGGTCGTGGCGATTGGACAATGGATAAGGGATACCCACATTATTTACAAAGAACTACTGATACCTATTTAGAGAGATTCGAATATTTAGCTAGTTTAGATAATCAAATTATTGTATATACTCATCCTGATTTTATTGAAAAAATTAAAACTATTAGAAAAGAAAAATTAGATAAAACAAAGATTTATGGTATAGACATCAATGATATTTTTAGTGAAAAATTAAAACAAATATCAAATATACAAAAAAATCAAAATTTTGTTAATTTAATTAATCCCTCACAAGTTAAAAATCCTGAGTATTGGAATGAACATTATGTCTTAATTAATTTTTTAAAGACATGGTTTGTTAATGATGCAATAAATAGGAATATTGTACAAAACGATGTTATTGCTTGGATTGATTTTGGATATTGCAGGGACAAAAACACTATAGGTAATCTTAATAAATGGTGTTATAATTTTAATGATGATAAAATTCATGTGTTTGATTATAGAGAATTCGATTCAAACAATATGAAAATACTAGATGTTATTTCAAATAATATTGTCCATATTTTAGGTGCTAAGATTGTGGCAAACAAAAAAATGTGGCCAGTAATGGCTGAATTAATGGACAAAAGTTATGATATGCTTATAGGCAATGGCCTTATTGACGATGATCAAACACTTATGTTGATGTCTACACTTATGGCCCCTCAGGTATTTGAAAAACATAGAATAAGTGAGGATAATCCATTTATAATTTTCAAAAATTTTAGTGAGGTATAATGAAAACTATTGTAACCGGCGGAGCAGGATTTATTGGCTCGCATTTAGTAGATAAGTTAATTTCAAAAGGGCATGAAGTTATTATCATTGATAATGAATCTGCAGAATCTAATGAAAAATTTTATTGGAACCATGCAGCAACAATGGTAAAAGAAGATATATGTGATTATTATCGTATTAGAAAATATTTCGATGGTGTGGATTATGTATTTCATCTAGCTGCTGAATCTAGAATTCAGCCTGCAATTATTAATCCTCTTCTTGCAGTAAAAACAAATGTTCTAGGTACAGCTACAATTCTTCAATGTTCTAGAGAAGCTAATGTGAAAAAGGTAATGTATTCTTCTACATCTTCAGCATATGGGCTAATAAGCACTATTCCATTAAAAGAAACATTCCATGAAGATTGTTTGAATCCATATTCTGTTTCTAAAGTATCGGGCGAAAAATTGTGTACAATGTATACAAATTTATTCGGGTTGAATACAATTATTTTTAGATATTTTAATGTATACGGAGATCGTGAACCAGTTAAAGGATCATATGCCCCAGTTGTCGGATTATTTCTTAGACAAGCAAAAAATAATCAACCTTTAACAATTGTATCTGATGGAAGTCAACGAAGAGACTTTACGCATGTATCTGACGTAGTTGAAGCTAATTACTTGGCTATGATTAAGGATGCAACTGACTTTTATGGTCAAGTGTTCAATGTTGGTACGGGTAAGAATCATTCGGTTAAGGAACTTGCAGACTTGATTTCTCTTAATCAAGTACACGTTGAACCTAGATTGGGTGAAGCATATATTACATTAGCTGACAATAACAAATTAAAAAATGTCTTTGGATGGGAACCGAAATTTTCGATTGAGGATTATATTAAATTACATAGGTGAAACTTTATGATAAATTATAAATTTAATGAAGATGCTTTAATACAAAATCTAAAAGAATATGTTGACAGTACATATGATCAACATTATGCTAAAAACAAAATACAAACTACAGAATTTGTAATAGATTGCGGTCACGGAGAAGGCTTTACCATGGGCAATGTTATTAAATATGCTCAGCGTTATGGTAAAAAGAATGGTAACAATAGACAAGATATTTTAAAGACGTTACACTATGCTTTAATTATGTTGTATGTGCATGATTTAAATTATGGAGAAAAAAATGCAAATTAGTAATGAAACAATTCAATTTTTGAAAAACTTCGCAACAATTAACAGTAATATTCTAATTAGAAAAGGTAGTACTCTTTCCACAATTAGTACTGCTAAAAACATCTTTGCCCGAGCAACTGTCACTGAGGATTTTCCTGTAGAAGTTGCAATTTATGATCTGAATTCTTTGTTAGCACTTCTGACTTTAATGGAGAATCAAAATATTGATTTTGGTGACAAGTCGTTGACTATTTCTAAAGACAATGGCAAATTTGAATATTTTTATTCTAATCTAAATGTGATTGTAGCAGCGCCTGACAAAAATATTGAGGTAGATGAATATTTTAAATTTGTTCTATCTTCAGAAGATGTTAATATGATTATGAAGGCTGCGGCAATTACAAGTGCACCTACAATTTCAGTATTGGGGTCTGATGGTAAAGTTATTCTTGTTGTTGGTGATAAAAAGAATGATACTGCTAACACATATCGTAAAATTATCGGAACATCTGAACATAATTTTGAATGCCATATGGCAGTTGAAAATTTCAAGGTAATTCCTGATGCTTATACTGTAACAGTATCTCAAAAGAAATTGTTCCATTTTAAAAACAATTCTAAGGCATTAGAATACTTTATTGCGATGGAGCCTGATTCTAACGTTTAATTAAAAATATACTATATTATGAAAAAAATGAATGAAGAATTCTTGTGGGTTGAAGCATATCGACCTGCAAGAATTGAAGATTGTATTTTACCCGTCGCACAAAAAGCTATTTTTACAGAAATGCTCGAGAAGGGGCAGATTCAAAATATGCTTTTGTGTGGCGGTGCGGGCATGGGCAAAACTACTGTTGCCCGAGCATTATGTGAAGAATTACAAACAGATTATATCATCATAAATGGATCAGAAGAATCTGGTATTGATGTACTCAGAACTAAAATTAAGCAATTTGCTTCAACTGTTTCTTTTAGTGGCAAACCAAAGGTTGTTATTTTAGATGAAGCTGATTATCTAAATCCGAATAGTACTCAGCCTGCCTTGAGGGCATTTATAGAAGAGTTTTCTTCCAATTGTAGATTTATTCTTACTTGTAATTTTAAGAATAGAATTATTCCGCCATTACATTCTAGGTGTGCAGTAATCGAATTCAAATTGCCAAAGAGCGAAAAGCCAAGAATTGCATCTGCATTTTTTAAACGAGTCAGTTCTATTCTTGAAAATGAATCAATTGAATATGATCCGAAGGTTGTAGTGAAGGTTATTGAGAAACACTTTCCGGATTATAGGAGAACTTTAAATGAATTGCAGAGATATTCAGTATCGGGTAAGATTGACGAAGGTATACTTGTCAATATGGCTGATGCTAATCTTACTGACCTCATTATTTCTTTAAAAGAAAAAGATTGGAAAAAGATGCGTACATGGGTTGTTAATAACCAAGATAGCGACCCAGCATCTTTGTTTAGAAAAATCTATGATTCCTTATTAGATCAAGTGGTACATGTACCACAATTGGTTTTATTGCTTGCAGATTATCAATATAAAAGTGCATTCTGCGCAGATCAGGAAATTAATTTGGTTGCATGCTTGACTGAAATCATGGCATCGGTAGAATTTAAATGAGTTTGTTTGGCGAAACTCCGGTCGAAAAAATTGAGGAATTGCCTTATAAACCTACGGGAATTACCCCTTTTGAATTTATTAATTCGATACATTATACTAAAGAAAATCTAATAGTTGATGAATTTACTGAAAAACAGTACAACCCCTTTATTATTAATAAGGGGCTATCTTATGGCAGTGATACTGTTATTCCGGCAAATGAAATGAATTCTAGACCACATTTAGATAAAAAACTACAATATTCGTTTCTTATAAATATTATTAGAGCCAAAAAAAGATTCAATAAATGGATTAAGGCCGAAGAAGTTGATGCGATAGATGTAATAAAAGAATACTATGGATATAGCACAGAAAAAGCCAAACAAGTTCTTTCTATTCTATCTGATCAACAAATTAATATTTTGAAAACAAGAATAGAAAAGGGTGGGAGAAATGGCCAATGACTTTTTTCAGATTGACTTCCCAGGATATGTTCCTTTAGAAGTCTCTTTAGCTGAACCTGACGACTTTTTAAAGATCAGGGAAACACTTACTAGAATCGGTGTTGCATCAAAAAAGGATAGAATATTATATCAATCTTGTCATATTTTACATAAACAAGGTAGATATTTTATAGTTCACTTCAAAGAATTATTCGCATTAGATGGAAAGCAAGCAGATCTGACAGATAATGATTTGCAACGCAGAAATACTATTGCAAAACTACTTGTTGATTGGGGATTAATCAAAGTAATAGATGCACACAAATTTGAAGATGCAGCACCACTATCACAAATAAAAGTTCTTTCCTTCAAAGAAAAGAATGATTGGGATTTACAAACAAAATATAATATTGGTAAGAAAAAGAGTAGATGGCAAGAATAAATTACTGTATACTATTATAAATATTATTGCCCCGGGATGGGACATCGGCACTAGGAACGATGTAAAATATTTAAGCTAGCGGGATAGGTAGAGCGGAAACTCCGAAAAGGTTTCACTGGATTTCGTAACCAGTTTAACCACTGCTATGCCTTAACAGGGTAGCTTTAATCTTGCTTAAAGGAGATTTATATGACAACATTTCATTTTCCACGTTCAGCATTTGTAGGTTTTGATCATTTATTTGATGAGTTAGAAAGACTAACCGTCAATGCTAAAGATACATATCCACCTCATAATATTGTTCATAAAGACGACCAGCATTTTGATATTGAAATTGCTGTAGCCGGATTTACTGAAGAAGATATTGCAATTGAAGTTAAGGATGGTATACTTAGTGTAATTGGCGAAAAATCTGATACTAGAACCTATGCACATAAAGGTATCTCTACCAGAAAATTTCAGAGAACCTTTAGGCTGTCGGAATATGTTCACATCACAGGAGCGAATCTTCAGAACGGCATACTTGTAATTTCATTAGAGTTAGTTGTTCCGGACGAAAAGCGTCCTCGCAAAATACCAATTGGACACAAAAGCGAGGTAATCACACATGACAAAAAGCAACTTCTTACTGAAAGTTCTAAGTAATTGGTTTAATTCTATAGCTGAAAGTAGATCAAGAAATGCTAAAAAACATATAGAATTCTATTATGGGAGAAACTTATGATAGAAAAAATTATAGAGTTTTTAAAAGTTCTAATTGATTCTAGAAAATCAGGTATAGAAGCCTATTTAGCGCAATCCACAGATATTGCAGATCTAGAAAATAGACAAAAATATCTACGTCATCTAGGTCATATGTAATATAAATATATGGGATGGGGAAACTCATCCCATATTTACACACATCACAAGGAGAAAAAATGTTTTACAACATAAAAAATCTAGTATCTGATACTATTCGTTTTCATAATTCATTCGTTGATCTAAAAGTAGAAGGATTTAAATCTTTCAACAAAGCATTTAATGAACTAACCTATAACTTCTATTTGCCGATTACAACTAAAATGCAAGAGCAAGTTGTAGATTTGGGCAGTATTATGAAAAATTTTGCAGATAAAATGAAAGTTTAAGGAGATATATCATGTCAAATAAAAACCCATTTGAAATCCGTCAAGAAGTTCTAGCTATGGCTAAAGATTATATGGATCAAGCCTGGCATATGAATTATGAATTTGCTCGTCAGATGTTTGAACAAAACAAAAAAACAGCTGAAGAAGTGCAACAAGCTCTAAAGCCATATTCCATTGAAGAATTGATGAAAAAGGCACAAGAACTTTATGCATTCGTCTGCAAAAAAGACTAAAATAGCATCATTTGGGACTCTTAAATCGGGTCCCAAATTATTTAAGATTAGTGTTATTGATGGTCAAATACTAATTATCTATTATAATAATGAAACAAACAATGTTATAATTAGATGTCTAGTTGACGAACATCAAGCATTTGAATTTCTAGAGGAGAGTTTATAATGGTATTGATTAGTAAAATTATTACGGGTGAAGAAGTTATCGGCGAAGTAACCGAAATTGGCGATTCATATAAAATTAAAAACCCATGTGCAATTGCATTTGTTCCTTCAAGGGATCAGCCAGGTCAGCAATCTTTGGGTCTTATTCCTTATGCAGCATATACAAAAACACATGCTGTAGTAATTAAAAAAGACCATGTAATTTGGCAAGAAGAACTAGCACCTGAGGTTTATAACCAATACAATGCAGTATTTGGATCAGGTATTCAAATTGTAGGCGGCAGTATTCCTCCTGTTAGGTAATATCATGAAGAAAAATTTGAATGGTCCAGTAATATACTTGGATCCGGTTACAATGACTCCTACCTGTTCACCCAATGATTGTAAAAATAAATTTACAAAAAAACATATTGAAACACGTGAATTAAACTTTGTTTGGGTGGGTGGACCTATTACTCATTTATACTATCAGTCGTTTTGTGAGGATTGTAATAAAAAAATGCAAACGACAAATGATAAAAAAATGACCAGTGAAAGTATTCGTAGAGCAAAACTAAATAAAGGCATCGATCCTTTATCACAAAATGCAACAGAATAATTCCGCTAAAGGTAAAAATAGTTTTGATATTACTACAGGGAACGTTTTAATTAATTTCTTTAATAGAAATAATACACCTTACCCCACAGAAGTTAGTAGTCCTAAATTTGAACTAGTTCCTGTAACCAATCAAAAAGATATCATGCTAAATGTTGCCCGCATGTACGCGCAACAAGAATATGATAGAATAATGGAAATGGTTAATGTTCTTCAAAACCAAGCTAAGGATATAAAAAGAAGACTAGATCTTACTGATGCAATACATTCAGCTAAGTATTCTTTTCAATTATATCATGGTGCTTGCTATTGGCTTTTTTATGATAAAAAAGAAAATCGTACGGGTTTAAGCATACTTGGCCCAAATGATTGGTCTACAGGAATTCCAGAAAATTATGAATATTTATCCAAAGTAAAATGGTTGGGCGATTATACTTGGGTAGAAGTAACTGAGGATACTTAATGAGATTTTATACTAGTGTTAACCAATACGGAAATCGTATTTTGGTTAGAGGCATAAATGGTGAAAAACAGGTACAGGAAAAAATTGAGTTTAAACCTAGCTTATTCGTAAAATCAAATAAAAATACAAAGTATAAATCTTTGTATGGTGATAATCTTGAACAGTTACAATTTTCTAGTATAAATGAAGCGAAAGATTATGTATCCAAGTATAAGGAAGTGCATAATTTTCCAATATTCGGAAATACAAATTATGCATATCAATATATAACAGAAACTTTCCCTGACGATATTGATTTTGATATTTCCAAATTAAAAATCTATACAATTGATATTGAAACTACATCTGAAAATGGATTTCCGGATGTAAATAATCCAATCGAAAAAGTTATACTGATAACTATTCAAGACAATATATCTAAAAAGATAACTACTTTCGGCATTCAAGATTACAAAAATAAAGATGATTCTTATCATTTTTGTGAAAATGAAAGTACATTGCTTGCTAAATTTTTGCAATTTATCGAACAGGATTATCCACATATCATAACAGGTTGGAATATTGAATTTTTTGATATTCCGTATCTATGCTCGCGGACAACGAAAATCTTGGGCGAAGATAGTCTAAATTTATTCTCTCCGTGGAGAGTTGTAAAATCTAAAACATTTGATAGAGCAGGTAAGACAGAATTAACATATGATATTATGGGCATTGCTATTCTCGATTATCTTGATCTGTATAAGAAATTTACATACAACGCACAAGAAAGCTATAAATTAGATCATATTGCTAAAGTTGAACTAGGTGTAGGTAAAAACGAAAATCCATATGACACATTCAAGGACTTTTATACCAAGGCATGGGATAAGTTTGTAGAATATAATATCGTTGACGTGCAACGAGTAGATCAACTTGAAGATAAAATGCGGTTGATTGAATTGATATTGACTATGGCATATGATGCTAAATGTAATTATGTTGATATTTTTTCTGCAGTAAGAACCTGGGATTGTTTATTGTACAATCATCTATGGAAACAAAATATTGTAGTACACCAAAGAGAAAATAAACAAGGTAGGCAAATTGTAGGTGCTTATGTAAAAGAACCTATTCCGGGCAAATACAATTGGGTAGTTTCTTTTGATGCGACAAGCCTATATCCTAGTATTATTATGCAGTATAATATGTCGCCAGAAACAATTGTGTCTAACTATATCAATCACTTTGATATTAAAATATCTGATCTACTAGATGGCAAAGTGGATACTTCTGATTTAGAAGAAAAAGATTATTGTATGGCGGCAAATGGAAGATGCTATACCAGAGATAAACAAGGACTTTTTCCGAATATTACAGCTAAACTATTTGCAGATAGGCAAAAATATAAAAAATTAATGCTTACTTCTCAGACCAAATATGAAGAAACTAAGGATGCAATTTATCTTAAAGATGTGTCTAAGTATAACAATCGACAAATGGCATATAAGATTCTATTAAATTCTCTCTTCGGCGCTTGGGGAAATGAATTTTTTAGATTCTATAATTCAGATATTGCTGAGGGTATTACATTGACTGGGCAGTATGTAATACAAAGAATAGGTAAAACATTAAACGATTATCTTAATAAAATCTGTGGGACAGAAAATTATTACTATTCGTTTTATTCTGACACAGATTCTTGTTATGTCACATTTGATCCTTTGGTTGAAAAATTCTATAAAAATATGCCA
>Ga0129336_10001037_pt1 | contig 16540 bp, 17 predicted proteins | sample CPB6_02_DNA_FD_96878 | JGI IMG/M metagenome (GOLD analysis project Ga0129336, IMG submission 96878) | Freshwater to marine salinity gradient microbial communities from Chesapeake Bay, USA - CPBay_Sum_0.6_0.2_DNA | ecosystem: Environmental > Aquatic > Marine > Coastal | place: USA: Chesapeake...
ATACTCTTTTATAATCCATGCTGGAAATAGAGATTCTGTTGTAAGATCATCTCCTTTCCAATATTCGCCTTGTAAACTAAAAAAATCAGAACCATAAGATTCTTGAACTAATTCTACAAATTTAGCAATTTTATTTTTTTCTGATACCGGAAGATGATTAAAAAATAATATCATGTGCTATAAACCAATCCTATTCCAGCAGGTCCAATGTTAGTTAAATACTCCAAAAGAGTTGTTTGTTCTGCTGATGTAAGAGAAGAATCTACGTAAATTTTTACTTGTCCCGGGACTGCTCCATTGGATACCGTAATATTACTTTCAACATCAGTACCATTAATCCCCGAAGACATTACAGCATATTTTAAATCACTCAAAGTGACCCAGCGTTTTCTGCCATTTCCATTAATTAAAACTAGACTTCTAGCTCTTTCTACAGAAAGTGTATCATAACCACCTGCTGGGTCTGGAGTAGTTACAAATGTTGTTCCAGACAAAGGGGTTATCGTGGCTCCATTACCTTTAGATCCATTTGTGTTTAATGCATAAACTTCTACTTTGGTGGAAATATCAATTGAACTAGAATTTATAAAATTATTGGTTACAATATAACCATTTGGTCCATTAATAACAGTAAAATAATTACCCGAGGTTATAGCTTCTTCTCCTCTATCTACTCTAGTGTAAGTAGTCTCGGTGCTGTTTGTGATGTCCGTTGTGATAAATTGTATCGTTCTTGGATCAACTGATAAAGGTAATAAAATATATTGATTATCGTAATTGTAATCGGTATAAACTGAAATTTTTGAACCGCAATATAAAGTTTGTCTGCTTGTTCCAGGAGAAATTGCATTTATATTAAAAAAAGTCAAATTAGAACCGTCTAGGCCAATTGCATTAAAGGATGAGTATCTTGGTATTGATGTACTTGCAGTTAAAGATAGTTCAGCTGATGCCGATTGAGTAAATGGAAGAAGAATACTTTCATTAGAAGCTAAACCGGAAAAAGATTCTACATTTTGTGCAGAAATTTTAAATGACTCATTAAATCCAAAATAGCTGTATACTCCATTGTATGCCGTGGCTGTAGCCAAAATATTGATTAGCATGTTAGCTGCACTAGATGGATTTCTAAAATCAATATCTCTTAAAGATGGCTGCACTTCCAAAAAACTAGTTAATGATTCTACAATATCAGTAAAATCTAAAGAAGAAACGTTTAAATCTTTTATGTTGTATCCCATTTAAGTATTTACCTTTATAAAACAAGTAATATTATCATTTGTTTTAACATCATCAAAATAAGAAAAAGTAACTTTAAAATCTATAAAAGTTGGCATATTATTTATTAAAGAAACTTTTATATTAAACAACTGTGGTAAAAATGTTTGGATATAGCTTTCTAATTTTGATTCGATAACTGGTTTTTCTGCTATGGGATCAAAAAGATAAACAAATAAATCGGAACCAAAATATTCATCCGAAACAAGTTCACCCTTATTAGTATTAAATAGATGGTTTATCTTTTGGACAACGGCATTATAGCCACTAACCATAGCTATATCGGTTTTTGATCCCGACGATGGCAATTTTTCAAATAATATTGAAAAATCTTTCTTTTGCATCAAAAATATTTATACCTCAGATCCTGTCGGTATATAAGAAAGAGTTAGAGAAGTTTCATGGGTTCCACCGTTATTAATTATGTGTCTAACAGCTACAATAATGTATAAACCGGAAAAAACAGATTCTTCAACTGTAAATGGAGCTTTAGTTTTAAAAGATTCCACTTTTAATTCTACAATCATGCCCGGATGCGCATTAAAGTCGCCGCCAACAGTTATTTCTACTTTAGTTTGATACTTTATATAATCCAAAAAAGATTGTCTAAACACTGGAACACTTTTTGGGGTTTTCCAAAAAGTCGCTACATTTAATCTATGTTTTAAATAAGCTTTAAATTTTGATCCCACTTCTGGGCAAGTACAGCTGAATGGCCCCTGTGGGCTTCCCCACAAACATCCCAACCAATCTGATCCTAAACTGCTTTTTATATGGTTGCACTCAAAGCTAGTTACACCACTAAGCAGATCAACCATATCACCAACTTTTACTTTTTTGGGATCAAGTGGAGGTGGTCCAACCCAAAGACCTTTTGTTCCTGTTAAACCAAGAGTTTCGGCCATATTTTTAATTGTTGGAAAACTGTCAAAACAAGATTCAAGGCTTGTTGGTGAACTAGTAACACCCCTGGTAATCAAAGCATTAGCACATTCATATGCATCTCTGGAACCAAGTGGTGTTACAGATTTTTTATCTAAAGTGTAGGGATAAACTTTTATTTGATTTGATCCAGCCATTAGCAGGGCCCATCCAATACGTTTTCTGAAGAGAAGTAGTACAAATATTTTCCTATGTAGCCCGGATCAATTAAAGTTACTCCGGCTTCACCCAACAAAGAAATCCATGATTTTTTATACATTCTTACAATTTGATTTACGGGTCCTGTGTATCCATTTGTTGCAGCCTGATCACCAATAAACTTAGTTGCATTTCCTTGAACGCCTATTGGTCTATATTTTAAATTGCCTGATGGTTTGGCCCACCCAGGGTTAAAATATGAATCAGGAGCGTTAATTGATCCAGTATTTCCTTTTTCATTGATATTTATGGCAAATTTATATACATTTTCATCATCAAAAGTTAAACCAGAGGTTTCTGAAAAATCATAAGTCCAACCTCTGAGATGTTTAATATCGTAATCAGTAAAAGTTAATCCGGCAGGTTGATTTAAAATTTCACCATCATCTTCTTTTCTTCTTATGTCTGGAACAATCTTAGTCCAAGTATATAACCAGTTTCTTTCTGTTCTTGGTTGTATATCATAAGTTGTGCCATAAACAAAACTATGGAGCTTTGCAAAGAAAGACTGTTCTTGTTCTTCGCCCATACAACAAAGTGAATATAAAACAAAGTTTTGCACTTCAACTTTTCTTATTAATTCTAATTGGCTTTTTTCTGGTTTTTGTTTTTCATCTAACAGTGAATTCCATCTTATATCAATTACTTTTTGTAATTTTGAATTGTTAGTGTTTACTGAAGAGTCAAGATAATATTCACCACCAGAATAAAAAGGATCTACTGGTGTTAAATCAAACATGTTTTTCCACATTTCACTGTGATCATAATAATTAAACGAGGTGGTAAACCCAGCAAAATTCATTTTAGAATATTCACCTTTATATCCCAAAACACCACCTATATGGCTTTCGACCGATTCTTTAGATTCTAATTTTGAACCATCAATATAACCCCAAACCCCAGGATATTTTAATTCTTGCGAGCCAGCTATCATGGTATTAAATGTACCGAAATCATTTTTTTCTGTTGAAATAATTTCTACATTAAATTTTTCTCCAGAATCTTGAAACTGATAATTTAGATGCTGATATTCATTTTCATCTTCTGGATGATTGTAATCTAAAACCTTTGGTGTTTTTCTAATATAATAATACTCTTTTGTGATGTATTGACCACCTTGATTTGTAGAGTAATTATAAACTTTACTGTACTCCGCATTTCCAATTTTTACTTTAGCTGCATCTGAATTTATTATTGCATACCTAAAATTAATTGGTTTGCTTTCTGCTGTATCTCTATCATAAAAATAACGGAAGTTGACGTGTTTTCCCCAATCAATCCAACAAAAAAATCTTGGTTTACCTTTTAGATTGTCGTTACCGTATGGTCCATCTTTATGTGGTACGGCATAGTTTGAAATATAATTCAAATAATCTGCAACACTGTCAGAAGAAACTTCTGTTCCATCTAATTTTGGGTTAAGCGGTCTATAAACAATATAATTGTCAGTAATATCTACCAAATCGGAATCATATTCCAAGTAAGGGCCCATCCCATTTAAAACAGATGTATTTTCAACATCCGTTGCATTTACTTTATCTACCAGTTCATTTATAAAATTATCAATTCTAAAAACTTTTGGTTTTTCGTATTCTTCCATGATTTTTGACATGGTAGTTTCTTGAGCAAATTGATAAAATGCAATACTAAAATGTATTGCAATATAGCTTTCTTCGTCTCTTGATGCAGCATTGGATGCATGCTGTGCTGAATGGATATGAACTACAACAGGATCACCTTCTTCAAAAACAAATTTAATATAATCCATTCCACCCGCAATTAATCTTGATAAGATATCTCTTTGATCTTTTACAAAAAGAACACCGGAAGGAAAAATGTCAAACATACTTTCATTAAATTCTATTCTATGAAATTCACAATCTAAGCTTTGATCTTTTCTTAATAAATTTAATGAATTGATACCACCATTGATTCCTTGTCTGTCACCAATGATTATTGATAGTAGTGTAGATCCAAATGGATGAAAATCTTTTAAAGAACTCATGCTGAATATTTAGGCGTAATAAAAGAAGACATTGAAAATAATAAATCACTTGGGCTTATCAAAGTTACAGATTTACTTTTAGTTTCTACAAATTCACTTATGGTGGTTGGAGATTCAAAAGTTTCAGAAGCCGACAAAAATGAACCTATAGATTCTTCTAATGGTTCAGGAGATCCCGCAAAAACATTTATTTCCTTTGTTCCACCTTTATTTTTTTGTGAAACAAAGCTATCTGTAAATTTTATAGTATTTTTGTTATAAAATGTATTGTTGAATAGAAAATAAGTAGATCCCTTGTTTATAAAAACAAATTGTGTTTCTTCTATATTACCATCCGTTCCTGGAGTTAATATATCTTGAGCCCCGGGTAAATTTTTTCTCGGTTTAACGGTAACAGATTTATTATATGAATCGGATCTTTCTACAATAGTAAACGGCCCATTTAAATCAAAATTTCCAACAGAGGAGTAAGACCAAGATGCTCCAGTATTTGATGAATATTGTGTTAGTATACTCCCAATAGGAACATTGAAGGTCATACCAGGATTATAATAACCAGTGTTAGATGAAAATGGATTAAAAGTTGTTTTGGTTTCGTTTTCTTTTATAAAAAGTGTATTGTTTTCATTTAAAAATGTAAATGGGTTTATTGAATTGTTTGTGTGCAATGCAACCCAAAGAGAATCACTATCATCAAAAAAATGTTTTGTAGCTTCTATTAGATTTGTTTTTTTATCAATTTTTGTGTTTATCGTTTTTTTATTTTTTAAATTTTTTTGATAAAATGTATAAAAGCTAGACAGATTTACGTTGCCTATTGGAGTTTCATATAATTTTTTTGGTAAATTTTTAAAAAGTTTCATACGAATGTTATATATTGTTTCCGCCTTGTGCGGAAAGTTCTGATTTTGAAAATAGATAATTTGCTCCGGGAACAAATGTTCCGGTTTCAAATTCTGTAAATATTAAAGACATTAGAGTATAGGAAGATGCGCCGTTTGGTAAAAGTCTAACAACAGGATCGCTTTTATCATTTCTTTTAACCGTAATATTTTCCAACACACAAACCAAAGGTTCTCCCAACCATATTTCTGATAAATTTTGGTACGTTGATGCCAAGCCGGAACCTGATGTAACCTTTATTGCCCATAAATTTTGTGGAAAAGTTCTTTCAGGATAATTTGCATATATTGGGTACGACCACTTTCTAAACGATGCAATAATATCTTCTACCGATTTTGTTTCTTGTTCGTTGTGTGGTACAAAGATATAATCAAACTTATAACTTTTTCTCGCTTCACTTACCATAGAAAGCTCGGTTATATTTGAAAACCTTCTATAGGTTGAAGTCGCAAATTGTTTTTCACTATAAAATCTGGCAGGCTGCAATGTTCTTTCAAACAATGTATCCATATTATTACCAGAGTTTAACAGACCAGCAGCACTGATTACTGGTCCAACTGGATTGTCTGCTTGAGCAAATTCGTGTCTAGCCTGAAATCCGGGTTCAGCTGGCAAAGGTAATCTGATGTGGCCGAAGCTCCCTCCAACTACACCCCATCGTGTCCTTCTTGCTGCTCTAACATCGTATTTTGCTACATAAAAATTGGCCCAAAGAGGAATCCCATTGGCGTAGGCTCCATTTGGATATGTATAATATGGCATACTAGAAATATTTATACTTTTGATAAATAATTTTAGTGGCATACAAAACAAAATATACACCGAAAAATAAAGAAAAATACATAGGAAATCCCGATGATATCATTTGTAGATCTTTATGGGAAAGGCACGTTTGTAAATTTTGCGATGAAAATAGTAGTATTTTAAAGTGGTCTTCAGAAGAAATTATAATACCATATTTTAATCCAGTAAAAAATAAAATTTCAAACTATATACCTGATTTTTTAATACAAATTAAAATTGACAATAATATAGAAACATGGTTAATTGAAGTAAAACCAAAAAAACAAACAATTTTAAAAGAAAATGCTTCTAAAAGAGAAAAGATAACCTGGGCTATAAATAATTCTAAGTGGAAAGCAGCTGAAAGCTATTGCCAAAAGTACAAGTTTAAATTTAAAATATTAACTGAAAGAGATCTATTTTCAAATGCCGTTAAATAACACAATACAGAGTTTAAAGAGTTATTTTAATACCAGAGATGGTATTCAAAGACCAAATAGGTATTCCATAGAATTTAAACTAACTGGACCCGGTTTAGCCCCGGTCAGAGCTTTTAGTGAATCCGAATATTTGGCAGATGAAGTATTGATAGGAGAAACTGCTATAGACCACGTTTCAGATAATTTACCTGGATACGGAATAGGTAGATTAGTGCCAAGAAGATTAAGATATGCAAATGGTGTTACGATTATATTTCCCGTAGCTGGAGATAATAAAGTTATCAAATTTATAAATGCTTGGTTTAAAGCTTTGTATGGTTCAACTGATGCAAATTCATCGATAACTTCTTTTTATTCAAATTATTATGAAAATACTGTTAGATATGCTAATTTAAAAATTTATTTATTAGATTTAAATGGAAATAAAAGTAGCACATTTTGGTTTAAGGAAGTGTTTCCAACGCAAACATTGCCGATACGATTAACTTCAACAAATGCTGATCCATATCTTAGATATGGAGTGACTTTTAATTACAGAGATTATAGCCATGACCTTAATTGAAAATATTAAAAATTATTATCCAGAATATGAATTGTTTTTACCATTATCTAAAAAAAAGATACTATTTACTCCATTTAAAGTAAAAGATGCAAAAAATATAGCTATTATACTCCAAGAAAATGATAAAAAATTAGCACTAAATGCTTTATATGAAGTATTAAAAAATAATACAAAAAATGTAAACATTGATTTGCTGGACCTTTCTGAAGCTGAATATATATTTTTGCACATAAGATCAAAAAGCATAGATGAAGTAATAAATGTTATCTACGATAATGAAAAATATCCTATTAATATTTTTGACATAAAATGTGATCCAGGAAAAGCTGAAAAATATATAAAAATAAATGATGGTCTTACTATAGAATTGGAATTTCCAAAATTAAAATCTCTTTTATTAGTAGATTCTTTAGAAAAAAAAGATATAGAGAAGGCATGTATCAAAAAAGTAATATTAAAAAATGAAATATTCGATACTAGCGTTTTTGTTCCACAAGAAATAGAAGAATTAATACAAAATCTTCCAATATCGTTTGCCAAACAAATTGATAAATTTTTATTCAATCAACCTAAACTTTTTTATAAATTAATTTTAAATAATGGAACAGAAAAGGAGGTAAGTGGATTACTTGATTTTTTTACCTTTCGGTAAGGTACTTTGATCTTACCGATTATTACAAATCAAATTTTAAATTAATAAATACATTTTCCTGGTCCATAAATGAAATTGAAAATATGTTTGTTTGGGAAAGAGAAGTTTATATCAATCTTTTAATACAGCATATAAACGAAAAACAATCAGAAAAGAGCATGAAAGACATTTATGAATACTGATAATACAAATCAATTTAATTTAGATGTTGCTGGCGAGATGTCAAATTTTTCTTCTCCCTTGGGGGAGCTTTCTGTCAACAATACAAATAAACCTTCAATTTTTGTTGAAAATACATCAACAGTTGAACCTATATTTGAACCAATTAAACCATATTCAGAAAAAAGTGAATCAATTTCATTGGGAAATATAGAAGATATTGAAGCTTCATTGCAAAATGAAGAAAACCAAATATCAAATGCTGCACAATTTCAAGAAACACTATTAAATCCAAAATCATCTCAAGAACAAATTTATAAAGAATTAAACACAGTAAATTCTTGGCTAAATCAAATTCAATCAGATTTAAATTCAAAAGCAGACGTAGTTAGTAATGAGCAGGGAGTCATTCAATCAAGATACCCGGTTACATCTGAAAACGTAATGTTTTTTGATAGATTAGCAAAAACAAACAATAGACTGTCTTGGGCATAAAAAAAGCCCCTTGCGGGGCTTTTTCAATCGTTTTCCATTTCAGAAAAATATTTTAGAGGATCTTTTTCTTCAATTTCCTCTGAAACAGTAGTTTCCTCAATATCGTCTTCAATGCTCTTATTTTCAGTAAAGAGCGATCTTACATCATCACCGACAGACTTCTTGAATCTAGCGTTAAGCTCATCAAAACTCTTAAACTGACTCTTATCAACAAAAGGCTTAAGTGGATATTGCTTTTTCCAAAGCTCTTCTAGTTTTTTGTCCTCACCAGCAAAAAGTGGTGCCGGTGAAGCAAATTCACTTCGGTCATAGTTTACATATCCACCAACATTTCTAATTTTAATTTTAAAATCTGCACCTGTCCAAAAATTAAATGGATCTACTGCAACTTCATCTTGAAACTCTGGATGAGCAAGACTTTGAATTTTTTGAAAGATTTTTGTACCATATTGATAAAGAAAAACCTTTCCTTTATTTTCTGGATTTGCAGGATCTTCTAAAACAAGAATATTTGAAATGTAACTTAGTTTACGCTTACGTTGGCGGGCAATGTTTTTATCATCTTCAATACCACTATTCCACAGCTCGGTGTTTGCTGCGCAAACAGGACACTTTTCACCGATGGTAGTGGGACAGTTTTCGTAAAACCAACCACCCTTACCTCTAAAAGTATGACTATACACTGCAACAAACGGACTGTCTTCGCCATCAATTTCTGGCAAAAATCTAATTACTGCGTAGCCGTTTCCTGCTTTATCAATACCCGGTTTCCACATCCTTTCGTCTTTATATCCTTCTTTGGAGGTCATTTTTTCTAGACGCTCACTTAGTGCGGAAACTGAATTTTTACTCTTCTTTTTAAAATCTGAAAAATTTGGCATATTTTAACCCGGGGATCTACCCCGGCCTTTCATTAGTAATTATATCACGTTGTACAGGTCAGTCAAATGGAAGTTTTTTTAATTTTGATTTTGTTTTTATTAAATGTAAACTTTTGGCCTCTTCTTCAATTTTTTCAATAAGAGGTTTTGTTAAAAGTTTTCCAGATGCAGATGGATCTAATCCCATTTCATCTGTTAGTTCTAAAACACATTCCATAAACGAAAGACCGGTGCTTTTTACTCGTTCAAGCACTTTATTTGAAAATTTTTCTTTTTGTCCTTCGTCTATATACATCGTTTAAATATAACATCTATTTACAAAAAATCAATAATTTAATACATATAAATATTGGTAGAACTATTTAGAGGATAAAATGGCAGCAGACAACAACGAAAACATTATTATTGAAACTGCAGGTTTAACGGCTGCAGTAGCTACCGATATCGCCCCATTTGGTGGTATTACCTCTCACTTCCAATTAATAAAATTAGCATATGGTGCCACTGGAACCGCAAATATTGTTTCTGGTTCCAGTCCTCTTCCTGTAACAGTTGCTGCTGGCTTAACCGCTACTATTTCTGGCTTTACCGGTACGATACAAGTTCAAGGTGTTGGTGGTAGTCCCGTAGCAATTAGCGGAACAGTGTACGCTGTAGGGTTGAGTGGTTCACCCAATTATATTGCTACACAAAGTGGTACAAGAGTTGAGGTTACCGGTGGTAGACCAAGTTCTAAAACTACAGATTCTGTTTCTGTATTTGGACCTAATGGAAATACATGGGCTTATGTTAATATTGTTGACAGTTCTGGTTCTGCTTTAGGCAATTCCGGTAATCCAATTTATGCTTATATTTCTGGCGCAACAATTGCAGTAACTGTAAACCCAACTGTAGGTGTAACAAACGATTCTGCGGGAAATGGATTAAGAGTTCAAGGTACATCTGGTGGTTTGGCTGTTTCTGCCACAGTTGGCAATACAGTTTCCATAAATGATACTAATATTTTGGGTGGTTTAACTGGAATATACAATGTAATTAATACATTAAACACTAATCTCAGTACTCTTGGTTTAGCCCGACCCACTGGATTTACTGCCGGTAGAGTTTCTATTACAACCGGTGTCACTGGACTTTATCCTGCTGGATATACTACGATAAGTGGAGTGCACCTAAAAGCAAGCACAACAAACACAGATTTGGTTTACATAAATTCAGATGGTTTGGCTACAATTGGTTACGAAATGGATCCCGGAGAAACTGTTTTCTTTGATATACAAAATTTAAATAAAATTTATGTAAGAGCTAAATCGTCCACACAAGTGATATCTTTCATGGCTAGCTAAAATGTCAACGCCTTATACATTAAGTTTAGTAAAAACAACTCAATCTTATACGGCAGAATTTGTAGGCAATACTGCAGACCCCTGTTATACAAAGGGACTGATGGAAAGCTCTCCTTCCATTTATTTTAATGGCATTAGTTTTTTCTTTAACTATTCACAAAGCAAAAATGTAAACGATTTAAAGTTTTTAAAAGTATTTTTGAAAGGACTTACTACAGGATCTACTTTTGCATTTAGTTCTGGAAAATATGCAAATATAGAAACTGGTGCCGTAACTTCTTTTGATGGTATTTTAACATTGCAAGGAATAACCGGAGAATATAATCAATATTTTTATGCAAGTGGTGTTACCTGGACAAATGGACTTAGCGCCGGTTATTATGATAAAAAATTGTTCACTAAACCAATTCAATATACAGCAACAACTGGAGTAACATGTAGTTATCTTATTTCTAGAACTCCAGAACCAGATCCACTTAATTTTGGATATATGGGTATATATGGTTTAGATTATGGTTTTTTAGAATACCTTGAGGTTGAAGGTAGTTCATTAAATAGCGGAAGATTAAAAATAAAAAATTGCATTAAATTAAATGATAACAGCGAAATAATATATTTGGATTCTTCAGAATATATTGTAAATGAAAGTTTTTATTTTAAAAAACCTTTTATAAATCTTTACATGAGAGGTAGTATGCCTCTTGATATTATAAATTATGATGAAACCGTAAACGGGGTTGTTAGAATAACAACCCCAGCTCCAGGTATTTATAGTCATTTATTAGAAAATCAAAATAGACAGCAGTATGCTTTAAGAACATCTACTGTTTCAGAAACATCTTTATACTGGTACCCAAATTTAAAATTAAAATCATTTAGTGAAATGATACCATCGAATAATGATTTTTATAGTTATCCATATAATACAATATATCATTTGTATGTTAGATCTGTTCAAGTTCCCGTTGTTGCTGCAGCCAACATGCTTGAGCCACCAACATTATTATCAAATGACTATTATAATATTTGTTACATTGACAATGTTGCAACAACTAGTATTATAAATTCAGTAATACAAAGTACAGGAAGCATTTTTAAAATAGATTTATCAGATTCAAGAAATATAGATTTGCAAGTTAGTGCATTTACGGATGCCGATTGCACAGTTCCTCTATTAGAAAATTATGTTTTATTTGGAACTCCAGGAAAGATGGGAGCTGCTTTTGTATATTATCCTGGTCAAAATACAATTTACAATAGTTTATATCTAAAATTAAGCCGTGAAAGTGAAATTATTTTAACAATTACATTGGCTTAAAATTCAACCCAAGAATAATTATTTCCATCATAAAAGTAAGAGTAATACTTACCTTCTTTCAACCAAACTTGTCCTACTTTTGGATTTAGTGGGGGGTTGTCTGAATAATAAATTTCACTTAAACCTTTATACAACCAAATATCAGAATTTTCAATAGGAGAAGATACCGTTAAATCTTTTGCTTCATAAATTTTACCATGAAAAAGAACAGAATCACCCCTTTTATAAAAAAGGGGTGATCCATCAAAATTTTTATTTTTATATTCTCCTCTAAACATTAATTAATTATTTGGTTTGAGGTTCTGTCTCTACGATTGGTTTTACTTCATCAATATCTACTTCTTTGGAACCTTGGCCGATCCAAGCATTATAATACTTTACCATTTCTTCTTCAACTTGAGCAATCAATAGAATAGAAGCATCTGGAATATTACCAGAAATACTTAAAGTAGTATAAGGCAACCAAGTTGCTAAACCAACTTTAAAATCTTCTAAATTTACAAGCATTGCTGGTCGTTCAATATACCAACCGCCAATAACTTTTTTTGCGTATGCGATTACTTCTTCACCGTTTAAAAATTTAAAATAAATTAGATCCATATATTTCCTTTGTTATTAATTATACCACGTTTGTGTTTTTTGTCAACATTTTTTTAGCTCCGCAACCACAACCACTTTTTGGTTTGGCTGGTCCTGTAACTCCAGGAAGTTTATTTAAGTTTTTTCTAAAAATTTCATCTTTAATTTTTTCTCTTTCTTCTAAAGAATTTTTAGAATTTACCATTTTTTTTATCATTTGATTGTGAACTTCTTTATTTTTATTATTAACAATTATATCAACATCTTCTTGTGTATAATTTTCAAATTTAATTAATAAAAATGGAATCTTAAACCATTTATTAAACTTTACTCTTCTTGCTTCACAACCACAGTTTCCATTGGTCAAATATACTATTAATTTTTTGATACCGGTTTTTCTAGTAATAAAATCAATAATGTCACCAATTCTTAAACTAACATATGTAAATTTTATTTTCATTGTTTTTTTAAATTCAAAATTTATAATTTTATAATAAATATATTTTTCATTGTCTTTTTTTACTAAATTAGTTGCATATGCCTGGTTAATAAAAAAACTATCGGGTTTATAGTCTAAACCAATGTTAATTGGTCCACCTGGCGAATCACTAAATCCGTAACCCATTACAAATGTAGATTCATTTAATCCCATATATTCTCCATTATTATTTATGTCAGTTTACACAATTGGATCAACATCATCACATCTAATATTCATACATTCACCAATTACTTCTCCATCGTTACACGTTGCTCTAAAGGCACCTGGTCTCAAACTTACATCGTTTCCAGTTTGATCCAATATTTGATCAGTAAATCCTATAAAGGCCGGTGGATCTCCATAATATTCACAACCATCTGCACTATAAAAACTTACTATTTTTTCATAAACTCTAAACAGCCTATTTCCCAATTCAGTTGCAACAGATACTTCGGGTAAAGAACCTTCATCGTCCTCATCCTCGCCACTTGGTATGGCTACAGGTATATCTGGTAAAAAGGTATTCCCGTCAAAATAAGCGTCAAGTACATCTATACCGGTTGCCCCATATATTGAAAATACTTGATCCCTAATATCAACTCCACCGAATGGCCCAAGCATAGGTCTCCAAATACAACCGGTACACGAAACTGCTCCATTTGGACATCTTCCCTCTGGATAAACTGTTCTATCGCAGCCACATGGTGTGTTTGCGCCACTAACATCTCTCCAAAAACTACAACCAGACATTCCATCAGGAACAGGACCATTGAATTGACCAATTTGTAATAGTGGGCCTAAAGCGTCAAATGTTGTTGGTAATAGTTCTGTCGGTAGAGGTTTATAAGCGTAGAATACTGAACTGTTTACTACTCCATTGTATTCTTGTCCTTGTGATGGTGTACTGGGTCTTGAATGGACCCATCCACCCGGGCCAACTAATCTTTCTGGTGGAACCGAGCATTTTGATTGGGGAGGTAGGCAAGGACCATTATCAGGATTAGGATCACTACATGAACAAATCCTGCAATATTCAGTTGTATTGGTAGCAGATTCTATATCTTTTTCTAAAGGTAATAAATTTCCACCCCCAACATAAACGGGGGGATAAGACATAATATTATCTATTAAAAAGTTACCAATGCTTACAGCATCAGTTTCTATTTGCGTTGCTATTACAAAATCTGCAGAATTTGTTGAATTTATTTGTACTCCATCCAAAAATGTCATTTCTTCTCTTGTTCTATCTTTTAATCCTTTTCCAATGGCTCTATATTGTTTAGTAGTATTTTTAACTTTAAATGTTTTTGTTTCTTGGTCATAACCAAAATAATAACTTCTTTTTGCATACAAAAATGCTGTGATATTTGTTTCTACTACTCCACAGCACTTTGACGATGAGGCGGTGTCGGGTTGCACTGTACCAAATGACTTGCAAGATTGAACAAAATAATCTTTATTGGTTGCAAAACCTATTCTACATCTAACATCACCAAAACACGTTTCTGCTGCTTGATTTGGCGCACAATTTGGCACAAATGGAACTCTGCAATTGGGGGGACATCCACATGTTTTGTCCCAGCATCTACAACTACTTAAGTTGCAAGGAACATTTATACCCCCAGATTCTGGACTAATTCTAGTATAATTGTATGGACTAAAGCTACCATCACCAACCCAACAAATGTCACCACCAAAACAAGCTCCAAAAAAGTTATTTAATGCTCTATTTGCTACTGCAGTTGGACTATTTAAGTCATCACCGATTACACCGCTGCCGCCTTCAGCCAAAGGTCTCAAACCATCTCTACCGAATCTGTCTGTCAACAAACCACACCCAGATCCGGTTTTTGCTTCATAGCTAAAAACTGGGACCACTGGCGAATCTCTTCTCCAACTTTGCCTCATCCAATAATACTGTGGAATTCCAGAATAACTCAAGTTTAAACCAAAATTTGTATCCTTGTATTTGTAAATACTACAATCATCAATATTATCCACTTGTGTGTCGTTTCCAACATCCGAACTTATAAAATTACAAGGACCACCAAATATCCATTTTGAAAAATCCCAAGTTCCGGGAACAGCACTAAAAAAGGCATGTGTTCTAAACCACTGTGGTAATCCAGCAAAACCATTAAACTGAATTTTTTTGTGTGTATTATCGTCAAAAGAATTGTCTTGCCAGGTATTTGCTTTTATTCCTGCAGAATAAAGACCTCCAGCTGTAGTATTTGAAAAAGCAATATCTGAAATGGATATATCTTCTGGTATATTTTTTACACCAATGTTCACACCAGGTCTTTCAAATATTTCAACTTTTCTTGAAGCGCCGCCTCTATTTTTATAGATAACACCATAAGAATTTGGACCGGCAGTAACTTTATCAATAAATGGATACCATTTTGTTCCAACACCAGTTAAACCGCCAGAATTTGTAGTAATTGTAACTGTTCCTGGTGGTCCAGTTAAAGAAGAAACCATTTCCATGTTTCCCCATACAACAAATTTATACCCAGTAAGACCAGTATCAGTATCTCCTGCCCGACATTTTCTAAACATTATACTGTAGTCTGGCCCACCGTCAATTTGCATTATTTCTCTGGTAGCAAATACGGTTTTATTTGCTTCGGTTGCAACCATATAATCTGATTCAACAATATCATCAGGATTTCCTGAATGATATTCTTTTAGTCCACCACCACCAACACCACCACAGAAACCACAGCCAGTAGTCCACCCAGAAAGTGTCCATTGATCCTGCCAAATTTCTCCTTCCGGTAAAAATGTTGGTACTGCAGTCCATTTATAAAAATACGAACTTCCAGGAGAACCAATAGAATTTGGATCTTCCAAAGGATTACCAACAGTATCAACATAAAGATATGAACCCCAAATTTTTAAATTATTATCACTAGAAAGTGCCATTGTATGATAATGGCCTGCAGCAACTTGTGTCCATATAGGTGCATCCGGTTCTATTCTTTGAATAGGATTATAGCCAAATGGACCTACTGGCAAACCATCAAATTCTGAATCTGGATAATAAAAATATGGTTGATCTGATTCAGTCGAAAGCTGTGCTTTTGTATTATAGTCTTTATTGGCTCCCAAAGAAAACAAATGACATCTTATATCACATGGTGGATATTGATCGGTTGACCTGAAGTTTCCTGGCGTATCATTTACTGGTTGCCATGGCTTTGGAGTAAAATTATATCTTCTGCAAAATTTATTTTGGAAAAAATATCTATAGTCTTGAATATCATCTGGAGTTGGTTGTGTTGCATTTGAACTTGAAAATCTTCTGGCCAATGAATATTGCCATTCTTCATCTGTCATATCATTAAAATATGCAGGTTTTGGGTAATGGTAGTAATAAGCAAAAGGTTCTGCTAAACCACCAATTCCAATCGTATACCCTCTACCTTGATATGGAACCTGATCTCTAAATTCTTCTGTAGTAACTTTTCTTCCTGTTAATGTTGGAAATCCGTATTCCGATTGATAATAAAAATTGC
>Ga0129336_10001038_pt1 | contig 16513 bp, 14 predicted proteins | sample CPB6_02_DNA_FD_96878 | JGI IMG/M metagenome (GOLD analysis project Ga0129336, IMG submission 96878) | Freshwater to marine salinity gradient microbial communities from Chesapeake Bay, USA - CPBay_Sum_0.6_0.2_DNA | ecosystem: Environmental > Aquatic > Marine > Coastal | place: USA: Chesapeake...
ACAGCATTTGGTAGTTTGGGTAGAACAGCAGAAATTGCCTATGGTTATATCGACCGCTTCCGTCGTGGCACACCAATGTTCAGCAAGGATCTACCACTGACAGAACGACTAGGCACATTATTCGGTAAGTTAGGCGAGCGCGGCGCATATCTATCTGGCGCCCTGGGCGGTATTGGTGGTGCAATCAGTGGCCTACTAGGTGGATTTGTTAGGTTGCTTCCAATAATTGGCCAAGTGGTAGCAGGTTTCTATCTAGTTGATGGCGCACTACAGGTATTAACCGGAAGAGATCTAAAAGGTTGGTTTGATTCACTAGCAGGTGGTCTAGAAGATTTTGTTCGTAGCAAAGCGCCGGCCTTGGCCAATGCATTGGATAAATTAGGTGAAAAATTGGGCATGGCTCCAAGCCCTAGCGCACAAAGAGCCAATGAAGCAGAAATCAAACGTCTGCAGGAAAAAGCCAAGGCTCTCAAAGAAGCAGAAGATGCAAGAAAGCGTGAAGGTGAACGCCTGCGTCAAGTGCAAACGGACCTAGAAAAATTTAAGAATACGCAGCAAGAAGTCGTTGACAAGTATGAAGATGCCAACAGGGCCATTGTGCAAAGAATTTCTTTTGAAACCAGTCTGATTGGTAAAACAGAACAGGAAGTAGAAGTTCTTAAGGCACGTGAAGAAATATTGAATCGTCAACGCGGTATCATTCAGGATCTACAGCGTGAACAGAATCGTCTAAGACTGGAACTGGATACTGATCCAACAGCCGCTGCCAAGATTGAAGCAATCAATACAACTATTCGCAGATTATGGAATGAAACTGCCGTAGCGCAGGATGTCGTTGAAGGTTTTACCAAGAAACAACAGGAAGCCGCAGCAGTTGAGCGTATTCGAATTGGCACATTGACACAGATTAATGAACTAGAAAATCTACGTGCTACATTACTAGGTTATAGTTTAACAGAACAGGAAAAGTTCAATCAAGCGTTGCGTGGTGAAGAATTTAAGAGTAGAACTCAAGCAGAAATTGACCAACTGCGTCAACAGGCTGTTGAGCGTGATAAACTTACCAGCACATTAAATGTTGAGAAAACTGCTAGAGAAACTGCCGCACGTCTAATTGATTTAGAAACAAATTTATTGGGTGTGCAATTTACAGAACTACAAAAACTAGAACAGTTAAAAGCAGCCAATCCAGAAGTATTTGCTCGTAAGACAGAAACAGAAATCGCAGCACTGCAACAGCAGGCAGCAGCACTGGACGAGGCAGCGGCTAAATTTAGAGCACTGGCATTCGCTAGAGATCTACAACGACAGGGCGAAGACTTTTCAGCTGGTGTGCGTGACCAATTAAATCTGGATCGTGCTATAGGAGAAAGTGCTCGTCGTAGAATCAATGTGGAAATTGAAGGCAGAAATGCATTACAGGCCAAACTGCGCGAAATTAGCGATCGTTATGGCGATGAGAAACGTCTAAGTGAAGAATTGAGACAGGCTAGACAGAAAGAAATAGACGATGCCAATTCAGGCTATACTAGATTGACTGCTGCCAAGAAGAAGGCAGTTGAAGAAGATCAAGCTCTTAGAGATAGTTTTGAATTTGGTTGGGAAACTGCCTTTAACAAGTATTCTGAAGATGCACTAAATGCTGCCAATCAGGCCCGCACATATTTTGAGACATTCACTAGAGGTTTTGAAGATGCCATTGTGCGTTTCGTGCAAACAGGTAAATTAAGTTTCAAAGATCTAGCCAATAGCATTATTGCAGAATTTGTTCGCATACAGGCAAGACAGCTAGCACTCAGTTTATTTGGCGGTGCTGGCGCCAGCGGCGGTGGCCTATTTGGTAGTATATTTGGTGGTCTATTTGGTGGTGGTCGCGCGGCAGGTGGTCCTGTTCTAGCAGGCACACCATACCTAGTAGGTGAGAAAGGCCCAGAATTATTTGTGCCTAAAAATGCAGGCAACATTGTGCCTAACAATCAACTGGCAGCTGCACAGCCCCAAGGTCAAACAATAGTTAATTATACTATCAGTGCTGTAGACGCCAGCAGTTTCCGTGCTCTGGTGGCTCGCGATCCAGAGTTTATATTTGCAGTTACCGAGCAGGGTAGACGACAATTACCCAATAGAGCAAGGAGATAAGATATGAGCCTACAGAGTATTATTGATTCTGCGCAGAGCATAGAAATTAATCGCAGTAAACTGGTGGGACAGACAATTAGCCGCAGTGGTAGAATATTGACTGCCACACGCAACTGGGCCAACCCTTTTAGAATGGTCATTGTGCCTAAACCCATATGGCGTTTTAGTGAAGCAAGAAGTATCATTGAAGATCTTATGACCAATGATAGAAATACCAGCCACGGCATACAATTGGGAGCAGTCAGCGGTGCAGCATGGACTGTTGGTTACCAAGGAGCGGCGCCTGGCGGCACAACCGGTGGCGGCGGCACATTGACTAATATTACCATAACAGGCATGACAGGCAGCACAATAAGTCTAGCCAATTGTCCACTAGCAGGTAATATTTTCCTTAAGGGTGATTACATACAGCCCATCAGTGGTGCTACCAGTTATCGTTATCCTTTTGTTGTCACACAAAACCTAATAGGCAATGGCAGTGCCAATAGAACAGTCACTGTGCATAGAAGTTTTATGCCACAGACAGGTTATACACTGAATCCCAGCAATATCAAAGTGGGCACTAGTTGTGTATTCACTGTCATGGTGACTGCACTACCTACATACAGACTGGTAAGTGGTCAATTTGTAGAATTCACTGGTAACTTTGAATTGGTTGAGGAGATTCTATGAGTCAAACTATTGAGGCAGTGGATACCGAACGCCATATTCAGCATGGCATATTACTGGATCTAACGCTAAACAACACCACTTATTATTTGAGCACATGCTATGGTAATCTGGTGTATAATGGCAATACCTATACTGGTCTAGCAGGTTATCTCAACATCAGTGAAATACAGAGCAATATTCAAAACAGCAATGATGAGATACAAATAAGTCTCAGTGCTTTTCCCGCAGATTATCTGGATCTAGTGGTAGATACTCCCATCAAGGGCGGTAGTGTAAATGTTTATCGTGCTTTCTTTGATAACACAACCAATGAACTAATCACATCACCTACTGCACAGGTAAAAAAGAGATTTAGTGGCATCATCAATAACTATGCTGTGCAAGAAGATGTTGAAGTAAGTGCCAGCAGTGGTGCAGTTAATCATACCATTACAATTATTTGCAGCAGTCTAATGGGCTGGCTGGAAAATAAGATCAGTGGTAGAAGAACCAACCAACAGGACTATCAAAGTCTATTTGCAAACCCTACAGAAAATAGTTATATCAATGTAAACACCATACAGACAGATCCCACCATGGATCGTGTTCAAGCATTGTATAATGCAAACTTTGACTTTGGCCGTCCTTATAAGGGAACAACTGCCAGCACACCTAATGGACCTAGTGGCACAGGTGGCACAGGCAATGGTCAAACAGGCGGCGACATTGGCCCAACGGAGCAACCATAATGATAAGATTAGCCACAAGAAGTGATTTGAATCTAGTCTCGGATCTCCTTGTAGAGTTTTTGTCCGATACCAGTTATAACAAACACACAGTGGATATTGACCGCGATCACATTCGTCGTCTGGTGTTTGCTATTCTGCATCAGGGTTATATCTGGATCTTGTTTAACAAAGAAGTTGCAGTGGGTTTTCTAGTGGCTGTAAAAGAACAGAATATCTGGATCCCTAGCAAACACAGTCTGCGTGAAATGGCCTGGTATGTGCGTGAGGAATATCGCAGATCACTGGGCGCAGGTAGATTGTTCATTAAGTTTTGTGAATGTGCTGAGGAACTCATGCAACAGGGTGTTATTGATGGTTATCTAACTACTCGCATGACTACTACAGAGGATTATGATTTAGAATCAAGAGGTTTTAGATTAACTGAAAAGTTATATTTGAAGGATTAACACATGCCAGCATTTACCGCGATTGGTATAGCAGTAGCAGGCGCCATTACAGGAGCAACATTTGCCACTGTGGGTGCTGCCTTAGCCGCAGGTGCTTTTGGTTTTGCTGCTATAGCCACAATTACTACCATTGGTGTCAGTTATCTAGCCAGCAGATTGATTAACGGCAATCCTAATAAGGGTGCCAACAGTGCAGTTACCAATCAGGGTGGTAGAATACAGATACCACCTGCCACCAATAATAAAATACCCATAGTATATGGTCGTGCCTTTATGAATGGCATTATCACAGATGCTAGATTAATCAGCACAGACAGCAAGACCAATAACGTCATGTATTATAGTATTGTGCTCAGTGAACATGTAGATACTGCTGGTGTAGCCTATACTGTTAATAATATCTACTGGAATGACATGCGTCTAGTGTTCAAGGCTGGCACAGACAGTCATATTACGTTAAGTGGCAAAAAATATGTGGAAGATACACCTGATCCACTAAATCCTGGTCTGGAAGACTTTACTGACACCAACTTTGATGGCAAAGTGCAGGTGCGTATCTACGCTGGTAATAGTGAAAGTGCACAGCAGATATTCCCCGCCAATAACAAAGTCAATGCCTACGACATGTGGCCCAGTGATAGCAGTAGTCGTGCATTCTGGAATAATGCCGAATATGGCGGCAAGCATGGCTATCAGGGACTGGTATTTGCTGTGGTGCGTGTAGAATATGACCAGGATAAAGGTTTTACTGGTTTACCTACTATAACATTTGATATTGAAAACACACTGACAAATCCCGCACTAGTCTGGCGTGATTACATGCTGAGCGATCGTTATGGTGTGGGTCTTAGCCTAACAGACTTAGATACCGCCGGCATCAGCAGCTATGAATCATTCTGTGATGAATTAATTCGTTATACTGATATTGATAATGTAACTAGCACACAAAAACGCTATGAAATTAATGGTATTCTAGACAGCGCCAATCCTGTTAAGCAGAATATAGATATCATACTACAAAATGGCGGCGCCTGGATGAGTTATAACACCACTACAGGTCTCTGGAGTGTGGTGCCTAAAAAGGCAGTGAGTGCGGCCTTTGAAGGCAGTATTGTTCCTGGCACAGGATCAAATGGTGCTGCTGTAGGTAAAGGTCTACTAACAGTTAGTGATTTTACTGATATACCCAAGAGCTATGGTGGTCGCATAGAAGCAGGACAAGTATTAACCTGGACTGGTGTGCCCAGCACAGTTACTATTGAAAGTCAGGTGACACCATTACTGAGCACAGAAACTACAGGACAGTTGGGTCGTTATCAGGTAAGTCTAAGCACCACTGTAACCACTCGGGACATGAACACAGAGAATACTGGATTATTAGTATTCAATGATGATAACATGCTAAGTGGTATAACACTGAGCAGCACTAGGCTGGATGATTTATATAATAAGTCAGAAGCAGAATATTTTGACAAATATAACAGAGACCAGCGTGCCTACAATCGCATATCAATACCAGATGCCAACAGAAATCCCAATGAGCCTGACAACACATTGAGAATGGGTCTAGACATGACCAATAACAATGTGCAAGCAGAATTATTGAGTAATATTGAACTAAAACAAAGTCGTGATGACCTAGTGATACAATTTACTGCCAGCCATTATGGTATTCAGGCCCTGGCAGGCGACGTCATCAAGGTATACACTGGCACAGCTGAAGATAGTTATTATCCCTATGGCTGGGGTCCTAAACTATTCCGCGTAACTCGTGTTAAAGAAGTAGAACGAGAAGATGGCAGTCTAGTAGCAGATATCACAGCACTAGAATATAACTATGATGTCTATACAGTAGAAAACATTCAGGAATTTACCACCAGCGCCAATATTGGTATTGCACCTCTAGTATCTAGTAGCAACCTACGCCCACCAAATAATGACGATGTTAACATTGTTAACCCAAATCCAGGTGGTAGTGTGCCCAACTTTACTGTTCGCGTGGTTGTGCCTACAACAGGTGGTCCCTATGACGAAATACAAGTATGGTATGCAGAATATGACATAGGCAGTAATCCTCCTACCAGCTCTTTCATATATCTTAAGAGTCATTATGCTCCTGGTGACCAGCCTATCTATGAAGGCGGTAGCACACATGATATTGTTATAACTGAATTACCTGCTAATCAGCCAGGCAAACAATATTATATCAAAGTTCGCATGGGCAGTAGAGGTGTTTATAGTGATTTCACTGATGTGGATGTGGTAACACCCATACTACCAGGCACAGAATGGGAACCCGATCCCGGAGCGGGCAGTCAGGAAGTATTAAATATAAAGAACGCCATATTGAAACTGGACTTTGGTAAGGTTGTGATACCAAACAATGGTTTCTGGCTATGGAAAACAATGACACAGATAGATTTTGGATCACTGGCCACTGCAACAAGTCCTTATCAATTAGATTTAGGTAAGACTAGACCTGTTATTAATGGTGTCATAGATCCCTCACTGCCTTACAGTGAAAATAGCGTAACTGCATCAACCGACATTGAAGCATTCATCTGGCAAGACGATCCAGGTAACAGTTAAAAGGATTTTAAGATGGCTTTACAACTACGTAGAGGAACTAACAAAGAACGCCTGCAGATTACTCCTGCAGAAGGCGAATTGATTTTTGTCACAGACTGGGAACTTGTCCAGATTACAGGCACCAGCATTGATGGCACAACAGATACTATAACTTTTAGTGCAGCACATGGACTAAGTGTAGGAGATCAGATCCTATTCCAAAGCAGCACACAATTGGGCCTGACCAATGGCACCAGTTACTTTGTTATTAGTGCTGGTTTAACCACAACTGCCTGCAAGGTCAGCACTAGCAGTGGCGGATCAGCAGTAGACTTAACCACAGGCAGTGCATTAACACTGACATTTGCAAAAACACCTACTACAGCAGCAGGTGTTCCAGTAGGCTCTAACGTAGCTGCTCTTTGGATCGGTGATGGCACCACAGTGGGCGGTATTCCTGGCAATACCCAGGGGCTGGATGACCTAAGTGATGTCATTATAACTACCCCTGCGCAGGGCGACCTTCTATTCTATAACGGCACTGATTGGGTAAACGAAAATGTCATACAGACAGGCGATGCCAATAACAGACCAGTATTCCAATTCAATAATACCAGTGCTGGTGTTAATGCTGCTATCGTATTAAGAAAAAATTATGGCACTGGCACATTTACAGCTGGTGATGGCACAGGCATTAGATTTGAAGTAGACAGCAACAGTCAGGCTACCACAGAATATGCCACTTTGAACGTAGCATATGACGCCGCGGCACCAGAATTCAGTCTAAACACCAGTATCAATGACAGCACTTATCAAACAGCAATGACCAGTAGCACCGTGGTTACTGATATTCGTGGTGACCTGCGTGTGCGTGGCAATGACATTAAGAACAGCACAGACGACATTTTAATTACCATGGCCGCAGGTGCGGCAGCACAGGTGACTTTTGCAGGTGATATTCAAGTAAGTGGCAATGATATCAAATCAAGTGGTGGCACAACTGCAATCACTATGAATGGTGCAAATGTCACTATAGCAGGTGACCTAACTGTTAATGGCACAACTACTACTATCAATAGCACAACACTAACAGTAGATGATAAAAATATTGAATTGGCTAGCACAGCCAGTCCTAGCGACACGCTGGCAGATGGCGGTGGTATTACACTAAGAGGCGATAGTAATAAAACAATTCTCTGGGAGAATGCCAGCGATTGGTGGAGGTTTAATCAGCATCTAGCTACAGATGTAAATTTATATCTAAACGCTGACCAAACTGCTGCCAATGCCGTTGTATATTTTGGCACTAGCAGCAGTCTAACAGACAAAGAACTTCGTTGGGATACCAGTCTTGCTGCGTTTAGATTCAGTGATGATCTGCGTGTAGCAGGTAATATTGGTGCTGAAGGCAGCATTGCTGTTAATCGTGATGCCAGTGATGACAATGCTGTAATTAACTTCTATAAACCAACTAGTGGTATAGAAACATTACAGTGGGACAAGACTGATAATAGATTTGAATTCAGTGATAATGTATATGCCAGTGGCACCTTGGCTGTTGATGGTGACAGCATCACTATCAATGCAGATGGCACAGCAGTAGACAGCTATTTGTATCTAAAGAGCAATACTCATTATATAAAATGGGACGAAGTAGGCGTGCATATTGATGCAAGCCACACATTCAAAACTTATGGCGATTTGCAAGCCAATGGTGATTTACAATTAAATGAAGACCAAACCAATGCTGATGTAACAGTATATTTTGGCACAACTGGCAGCAAAACAGACAAACAATTGCGTTGGGACGTAGGTGATGTTGCTTTCCGCTTAACAGATGCTATTAGAGTAGAAGGTAATATTGGCGCAGAAGGCAATATCAATATTAACCGTGACGCCAGCGACGACAATGCAGTGATTAATTTTTACAAGCCAACAACAGGCATAGAAACACTGCAATGGGATAAGACAGACACACGCTTTGAATTCAGTAATAAACTATTTGTTAATGGCGATGGTATCATTAATGGTAATTTATATGTAGAGAATTCAGGCGATGTCTATATTGATGGCGATAGTATTGTATTGAATAATGGCAATGCCGCTGCCACCAGCACCATTACATTCTACACTAATGGCACCACAGATCCTACACTAAAATGGAATAACAGCACTACACAATTTGAAATGAATCGTGCACTGGTGGCTGATACCAGCATTGGAACCAATGGCCTAAACATCTATTTTAATCAAGATGATTCTACTCCCGGCGCCAGTGACCATGCAAATCTTGTTGTAAAACGTGGTGCAGGCGCAGATGTTGTATTCCGCTGGAATGAAACTAGTGATCGTTGGGAGAGCACTACAGATGGTAGCACTTATATTGAATTACCCGACCAAGGTCTGGATCAAGCAGATACACCTACATTTGCTGGTTCATACATGGGTAATATTCGTATTGCTGTTACTAACGATAACGAAATTGACACAGGCAGTGGTAACTTAACTATTGACTCAGCAGGTGGAACAACTACCATTGATGACGCCTTGGTAGTATCTGGAGATTTCACGCATAATGGCGCAACAGCCACATTCAATAATAATGTTGTTCTAGGCAGTAGTTCTGCAGACACCATTACAATGAATGGAACTATAGATTTCAATGAGGGTATCACTGTTGGTAATATAACAATTGGTATTACCACTGATAATACCATTACGACTACTACCGGTAATTTGGTTCTTAGTAGTGCCGCTGGCATCACAATTGACACCGCAGTGGGTAGTATTGTTACGATTAATCCAAATTTAGATGTTAATGGCACAGTGACCACAACGGGTCTTCTTGTAGATACTGGTGGTGCAATCACCATGGGTAACAATCTGCACAAATTTGGTATGATACAGCAGACTATTACTACTAGCACAGCAACTACGGACCTAGTGGGTGCTAGCTGGGGCACTAATGCATTCCGCAGTGTAGAATTTATGCTGCAGGCTACCAAGGGCACAGAATATCAAGTGGTCAAAGGCATGGCTATTCATGATGGCACTAACACATGGATCAATACCTATAGTGATATAAAAACAGGCAGCAGTGATCTATTCACAGTAAATGCCACCATTGCAGGCAGTGACTTCAAATTACAAGTGGTAAGCGCCAGTGCTACAAGCACCACTTATAAGGGTAGTTGGACTGCGATAGCCGTATAATGGGGAGAATGAACCATGGCAAACAATAATGAAAATTTTAAAGTCCGACATGGACTAAAAGTGGGTGATACGATCACCGCTACAGCCAGCAGTGGCGACATAACAACTACTGGAGATGTAACCGGTGATGGTGTTCGCGCCAATGGTGATTTAACAGCCGGTGGCAACACACTATACAGTAGTAGTAATAAAGTATTTGATTTTAGTGGTGCCAATGCCACTATAACTGGTAACCTAACTGTAAGTGGTGATCTAACCGTCAACGGAACAGCAACTACAATAGATACAACCAATCTTGTTATTGAAGATAATACAATTGTTCTAAACAAGAACGAAGGGGGCGCCGGTGTAACAGCAGGTTCAGCAGGCATTGAAATTGAGCGTGGCAGTGAAGCCAATGTTCTGTGGCAATTTAATGAAACATATGATTGGTGGGAGCCTGCAGGCGGCACTGGCGCCAGTCAACAAAATATCTGGGCAGGTGGTTATATTATTGCTGGCACAGAACTACAGACCAATGGCAATAGATTGGTATTCAATAACGATGATAGTAGTCCCAATGCCACCGTAGAAATACAAGTTAAACGCAATGCCGCAGATGATGCTTATATTCGCTGGGACGAGACAACGGATCGTTGGCAAACCAGTGTAAATGGTGGAACTACCTGGATTGATATTCCCAATCAGGATCTGGATACAGATGCCACACCTACGTTTTATGGTATAACCTCTGGTAACCTAACAGTGGGTCTAACAGATGACAACACAATTACATCCACTAATACAAATGGCAACATCACATTGGCACCCAATGGCACGGGTGATGTGGCCCTAACACTGAACAATGGTGGCAATCTAACCAATACACGCAATTATGTGTTTGGTGCAATTCGTAATTCTACCACTGACAGTAACGGTGATATCTGGGTCTTGGATGCAGATGCCGGCGGTGCAGGCACGCTACCAGTTCGTGGTGTCAGTATAGATAACAGCAGTGATACTGCTAAAACTGCCGGTGCGGTATTGCGTAATTACAGTAACACCGCAGGATTTGCACCGCGTGTAGTATTTGAACGAGCAAGAGGCACGGCAGCATCACCTACTACACTAAGCAGTGGCGACCTTATCGGTGTAGTTGCAGGAACAGGTTATACATCAACTACTGGTTGGATCAATGATACATTACCATTTGCTCCTGCTGCCATGACATTTACCTCAGCAGAAGCCTGGGTAAGCAACACCAATCTGGGCACTGCATTCAATGTGGCCTTGGCTCCTAGTGCTACCACAATTACCACGGCAGCCAACCTAATTACTACAATAACTCATAACCCACAGGCAGCAACTTATCGCAGTGATGCATTTACATTCCGTCAGGGTAAATCAGGCACAACCAACTTTTTAACTCTGGGCACAGCAGCCGCTAACCTAAGTGCAGATACTGTCACACTGGAAACCAGCGCTGGCACAGACATGTTGGTATTAACCACCGCCAGTGGTGCCTTGAAGGCAGATAGTATTGTATTAGAAACCAGTGCTGGCACAGACATGCTGACATTGACAACTGCCAATGCCGCAGTTAAAGCAGATAACATTACACTGGAAACCAGCGCTGGCACAGACATGATGACGCTGACCACTTCAGCGGCTAACATTATCAGCACTGCTACCAATATTAGAAATGCTTCTAATACACAACAGGTGGGCATCAGTGGTGGCGGTGCAGGTCAGGAAACAGAACTTAAAATTAACAAAGAAAATGCCACTGGCACTCCTGTTAGCAGTGAAGTTGCCACCATTAACTTTACAACCACAAGAGCCAGTGGCAATGCCAGCCAGAGCGGTGACAAACTGGGTCAGTTTAAGTTCAATGGTAGTTTAACAACTGGCGGCACTGCTGCGCCTACATGTAGCATCAATGGCTACGCGGCTGAAAACTTTACAGCAACAGCACAGGGTGGTCGCTTTATCTTCCAGACTAATAAGATTGGCACGACAACCAGCTATAATCCTATCTATGTTGATAGTGGCACCATGGAACTGAGCAGTGATGCTATCTATTTTAAGAATAGTGCAGGCACAGCACAAACCAGTGCAGGTATTAATTACACACGCACATACGGTGAATTTGCCTATACCAACGCCGCAGGCTTTGCTATTGCCGCACAGAATACAATCTATGCTATGCCTTTGGATACAACACTGAACAACAGCGGTGTAACTATCAGCAACACCAGCAGAATTAACATCAATGTCAGTGGTTGGTATAAGATTATTATGAGTCTACAGGCAACGCTAACAGTCAGCAATCAACCTGCACAGTTTGACTTCTGGCTTCGTTGTAATGGTAGTGATGTTGCCAACAGCAAAACACAGGTTGACCTGCTCAAAGATCAAAAGTCAGTTATCAGCATGGACTGGTTGGTCAACAGCGATGGCAACGACTATTGGGAAATTGTCTATGTGGGCACAACTACAAACTATGCTGATGTTGATTTCCCAACCATTGCAGCAACTACAACACCCTATGTTAGCCCAGTGGCACCAGCATTACTGGTCAATGTAATACCAGCAGGTATGTAATCAAGGAGAAGATAATGGCAACAAAGAAACCTATGAAGCGTGGCGGTGGTAAGAAGCCTGGACGCAGATGATTGGCTTCTATACTTTGATAGTATAAGAAGTGTTTGCCCCTGGAGTTATCCAGCATACGCTAGGGGCGAAATAGATATAGTCAAGGGCTGTAAAATTAGGCCCTTGACTCCATATCGTGCTCGTGTATATCTGCTACCCAGTTGGAGCCCAAGACGAATTAAAAAGTTGGCCACCCGGTTAGAAAATCAAGATGATATATATGAATGGCTCTGGAGTCATCCTAGATATGGAATACATTCTAGTCCTATTGGTTGCTTGATACAACAAGATAGGCTGGAATTAGAAACTATAAGGAAGAAAAGAAATGCCAGTTAGAAAGGTCACAAAAGATGGGAAAACCGGATATCAGTGGGGCACTAGTGGCCGAGTCTATTTTGGCTCCGGCGCAAAAGAAAAAGCGGCAGCGCAAGGCCGTGCTGCTTACGCAAGTGGATATAGAGGAAACAGCAGTGGTAAAAAGCGAAAATGAAGACTTAAACCTGCATGTCAGTCTTTGCGAACAAAGATACAAAGAATTGGAACGTAGACTGGATTCTTTTGATGAACGACTCACTGCGCTGGAAAATAATCTTTCTGTTGTTAAAACGGAAATGGCCCGTGGTTTCGGTGAAATTAAATTGTTATTGGAACAAAGAAACACCCAAAAACAAACGCAATTAATTGCTGCCACGGCAACTACTATTACAGCACTAATAGCACTTATTGGCTATATCATAACTAGATCATAAAGTCTAAATACATACATGGGTGTTGCTAGATACAATTGGACCTATGGTCCACGCTATAAACTTGACCTTCGTTATGGTAAGGTCACAAATAAATTAATGGATCCCAGAGTTGAACTGGTCAAGCACATGGGCTGGGAGCGTAACCGCATCACAGGCTTTCCAGGCTATACTCTTTGGTCCGGTCCAGAACCAGATAACTACACACATGCCATAGCAGATGACCACTGTCATTATATTCCAGATGTTCAGGACCAGATCTGGTTTTACTGGCAGTTAAGTGGACTCTGGTGCAGTATGTGTATTACCACAGATGAAAAATTTAATCAATATGTTCAAACGCACGATGTCATGGCTTGGACTGATCTAGGCCACAAACCTCGCAGACAGCGCATGCCTACAATACAATATGAATTACATCGTAGATGGAGAGCCAGAGCTCCTGATGACCATGCACTGGACCAACAACTCTATTATCAAGGTTTCTTTGATAGCTTGGTGGTCAAAGGTGCTAGGCCAGACGATATACACAATTATATCGGTAGAATACCTGACTTCACCACAGAATTAGCCAATCCAGAGATAAATACTGATGTGGAAATTTAATAGGCTCCACATTAATTCTTGTTCGTAGTATTTTAATCCCCCGGCAACCCCGGGGGTTTTCTTTGGCATAAATATTATTGCCTGTGTAGATCTGGCCATTGAAGCAGGTGTATATTATCCTATAAGTAATGGATCCCCCATAGAAGCAATTTTATGGGGGCTCTCCATAAGTAATATTGACCGCAGAGCGGTCATGGGTGAGTTTACTAGCAAGTTTAATCACCCGAAATGTTAAAATTATTGTGATACCCGGGTAACCCCCGGGTATTTTTTTCACTATTTGTTGCGAAAATACAACAACTATAGATAACCATTTTAATTGACTTTTATTCAGGTAAATAATATACTGTGTATATTGTTTAACAGAGGAGCAGACATGCACATCCTAGTTGGTTTAATTCTTTTGGTTTTGATAGCGGCATTTTTTCCCATTGTATATTGGCTTTTTGCTGCCGGTATTATGGGCGTTATCAAAGATTTCAGTAGCCTAGAATTCTGGGTTATTTTTGGCGTGTTCTGTTATGCGCTAACCATTTTCACTCCTTCAAAGAAAACAAAATGAAAAAACTCATCACACTTCTTGCTTTGGTTGGTTGCGTTTCCGCACAAGCACAAAGTCGTTTTGTTGCCGATGGCACTAATGACACAATGTTTCGCGAAGGTGTCGCAACTTACAGTGACAACAATGGGCTTACTGCTCTCAGTTGGTTCAAGTATCAAGGCAAGTTTGATTCTGGCACAGACCGCACATTAATCCAAGTTCACTGCGATAGTCGCTTGTTCCGTATTATTCGAAACATCAGTTTTCGTAATGGTCGTGTGATCAGTGATACAGGTGAAAATTGGTCAGCATCCTGGATGAACCCTGTTCCCGGCACATTAACTACAGAAGTTCAACAAATTTGTTATACACGCTAATGGACTCAGCAGAATGAACATCACAGATCGTCTAAGACTAGAAGTGCTCATACGTGAGCAATTGCACAGACATGGGCAAGAGTTTTATGTGGCCCTAGCACAAATTCTGGAGAAAATTAAACATGAACAAGAGGCTTATACAGATTTCGTTCCTCCTCGCCAGCCTCGCTAGTCTGTCAGGCTGTGCTACAGGTTGCTACAAGGCCTGCATCTTGGGTTTTGGGCCGGGTAATCCTGTATTCAACGTGATGGCAGATAATGCTGACAGCTCAGACTTGTGCCAGACAAAAACTCACAGCACACTAACCGGTCAAAGACTAAAACCAGATGGGCATGTTGCACCAGAATTCTGCAAATACCGTGGACAACGAACAGCTTATGATGTCTACGATAGAACTGGCCGTAGAATTGGTTCTATTCAGCCAAAATAATTTGAGTAAATAACATATAGACTTTTAATGAATAAGTCTATATAATAAGTTTTGTTGACAACATGGGGTTGTTAGCAAAAAACGGCGAAAGCCATTAACGGCACACGGTGCCAGAAGGAAAATTTATGACTACTTTAACACTTGCCAAGGGCAAATTTCATTCTCTCTTCCGCGGAGACGAAACAGGTGAAACAATCCAGAAAAAACTGGATAAGACTGGTAGCAACCAGATCTATAATAAAAATCTCAACCTAAGACTTGAAACACTTAATCTAAAGGACCTTGTGCCTTTGGATAGTCAGCGTGTCACCAAGGAAAAATGGGTTATTGACCGCCTAGTAGACCAAGAGGGCTTGGATATGTGGGCATTTGGTGCACTGGGCGTCTGCTATGATGCTCGAGATAATACGCACTATGTCTGGGACGGCTGTGGTCGCTGGGCATTGGCAGAAGCAGTGGGCATGGAGAAGGTTCCTTGTATTGTTATTGATGGTAAGAAGGAACAGGCTGCATTCTATTTTGCTTACAGCCAGGAACGCGGTCGTAGAACACTGAGCAAGGAAGTTCTTTTTGTTAACAGATTCTACAGCGGAGAAGAACAGGCATTGAAAGAAGCAGAATATCTGGATCGTCTGGGCTTATATGTCAAGGGCGATACCGATTATAGCGTCCCGCATCCAACACCTACTGGACACATCAGTATTGGCTATCGCGCCTTTGCTGAAGGTCTAAAATTGGCTAACAATGATCTTACACTTTGCCGTCAGGCTCGTGATATGATTGCCATTGCCTGGGGCGGCAGTTCTGTTGGCTGCACAGTAATTAACCAAGATATCTACTGGGCACTGATCAAACTTATGACCATCTTCCCTGTAGCACGTAAGAATGGATTGAATAGAGCACTGCAACAATACCTAAATGGTGTTGCCAGCCAGCGTGACCAAAGCAAAGTTCGTTGGAAGCCCAAAGGTCTATCTGGCAATGCTGGTGTTGCGCCTTTGCTGGCTTATGGTCTTTATAAAGACTTCAAAGACAGCAATCATTGGAAAGCAAGTTTTGGTGCGATTATGCCCAAACATACAATTGACAATCTAATTAACGACGAATAAGTTAATTATGAGTTTATTAGAATAAATACTATTGTTGATACCTGATGTCTATAATCTCCCGCTTTAGATGTCGTAAGTTTTAATTTGTTCCTTTCTCGAAAATGTGCCTTAGTAAAGGTATCAACTGGCCCAGAGCAATTCTGGGCCATTTCTTTGGTTATTTTGCGTATAGACACAGTAAAATAGAAGTGTTATACTAAATATTTGTGAAGGAGAACAAAATGAAACAGAATTTGGATAGAGCTTGGGTAGTAATGAAGGTCACGCACCGCGGCAGTCGTTATGGCAATATTATAGAAGAAG
>Ga0129336_10001041_pt1 | contig 16501 bp, 15 predicted proteins | sample CPB6_02_DNA_FD_96878 | JGI IMG/M metagenome (GOLD analysis project Ga0129336, IMG submission 96878) | Freshwater to marine salinity gradient microbial communities from Chesapeake Bay, USA - CPBay_Sum_0.6_0.2_DNA | ecosystem: Environmental > Aquatic > Marine > Coastal | place: USA: Chesapeake...
AATTAGCACTGCATCTGCAGACGCAACATCTAAGGCTAACGCAGCCCAAGCAGCAGCCGAAGCGACAGCATCTGGCGCATTATCAAGCCACGAAGCAGATACAACCAACGTACACGGCATAGCTGATACTACTATTTTAGTAACAACAACGGGAAATCAAACATTAACTTCAAAATCTTTAACTTCTCCTAGCTTAACTGGAACTCCTACTGCTCCAACAGCTGCCAATGGAACTGATACAACTCAGATAGCAACAACTGAATTCGTACAAAATGCAATTGAAATTGTTGTTGGTGCTGCTCCAGATGCATTAAATACTTTATCAGAAATTGCTACATCATTAAATAATGATGCAGATCTTGCTGGTACATTAACATCTGCAATTTCAGAAAAAGTAGCTAAATCTGGAGACACCATGACTGGTTCTTTAAACATGGGGTCAAACAAGATGACTAATCTTGGAACTCCAACATCAAACACAGATGCTTCTAATAAAATTTATGTAGATACAACAATTCTTGATAAAATTTCACTACATAATCAAGACACCACATCAGTTCATGGAATTCCTGATACATCTACAATAGTTTTCACAGGAGATCCTAGACTTTCAGATCAAAGAATTCCATCAGATGATTCTGTCTCAACTGTTAAAGTGCAAGATGGTGCTGTTACAACAGCAAAAATTCATGATTCTTCAATAACTACTGAAAAGGTAGTAAATTCAGCAATTACTAATTTAAAAATTGCAGATAATGCAGTAACAAATGAAAAAATAAGTTCTAATGCAGTTACTGAAATTAAGATAGAAGATAACTCAGTTACAACAACAAAAATTGCTAATTCAGCAGTTACCACTGCAAAAATTACTGATTCAAATATTACTACTGCAAAGATTGCAGATTTAAATGTTATTACAGAAAAAATTGCAAATGATGCAGTTACAACTGATAAGGTTGCTGATCTTAATGTTACAACTGCTAAAATCGCAAATGATGCAGTTACAAATGCTAAAATTGCAAATGATGCAGTCACTACTGCTAAAATTCTAGATGATTCAGTTACTACTGATAAAATTCTAGATGATTCAGTTACTACTGCTAAAATTGTGAATGATGCAGTTACAACTGCTAAAATCGTAAATGATGCAGTTACCACTATAAAAATTGCAGATAATGCAGTTACTACTGCTAAAATTCTAGATGATTCAGTTACTACTGCAAAGATCGTAAATGATGCAGTTACAAATGCTAAGATTGCAGATGATGCAGTTACAACTGCTAAAATCGTAAATGATGCAGTTACCACTATAAAAATTGCAGATAATGCAGTTACTACTGCAAAGATTACTGATCTTAATGTAACAACTAATAAAATCGCAAACGATGCAGTTATTACTGATAAGATTATAGATGATGCAGTCACTACTGCTAAAATTGCAAATGATGCAGTCACTACTGCTAAAATTCTAGATGATTCAGTTACAACAATAAAAATATTAGATAATAACATTACTACAGCAAAAATAAATAATTCTGCTATTACAGCAGACAAATTAGCCACAGATTCTGTCACTACTGGTAAAATTGCAGATGGTGCAGTTACTTCTGGCAAAATTGCAGATGGCACAATTGTAAATGCTGATATTAATTCATCAGCAGCAATTGATCAGTCTAAAGTTGCAAATCTTACATCAGATTTAGCACTTAAAGCTCCTCTTGATGGACCTACATTTACAGGAACTGTAGTTCTTCCAAGTACTACATCGATTGGAAATGTTTCTGCTACAGAATTAGGATATGTAGATGGTGTTACATCTGCAATTCAAACACAGCTAGATGCTAAATTAGCTTCTTCAACTGCCGCTTCAACTTATGCACCTATTGCTTCTCCAACATTTACTGGAACAGTTTCTGGTGTATCTAAGTCAATGGTTGGCCTTGGTAACGTAGACAATACATCAGATGCTGATAAGCCAGTTTCCACTGCGACACAAACAGCGTTAGATGCTAAGCTATCTCTTGCTGGCGGAACAATGACAGGAGATCTTACTCTTGCAGGTGCACCTACACAAGATGCTCATGCAGCAACAAAAGCTTACGTAGACAATGTATCTGCAGGGATTAACTTCCATCAACCAGTTCGTGTTGCCACAACAGGAAACATAACACTTAGTGGAACTCAAACTATTGATGGAGTATCAGTAGTTGCTGGAGATCGTGTTCTTGTTAAAGATCAGACAGATCAAAAAACAAATGGTATTTATGTTGTTGCTTCAGGTTCTTGGACAAGAGCAACAGATGCTGACAATACACCTTCAGGAGAATTAGCAGGAGGAGACTTCTCATTAGTTCTCGAAGGTACAGTAAACTCAGGCTATGGATATGTTTGCTCTAATACATCAGCAATTACAATCGGAACAACAAATATTACATACGCAGCATTTAACGCCGCTAAGGCAGTAACCGCTGGAACTGGTTTAACAGAAACCACACCAGGTACACTTGCCGTAGATTCATCAACTGTTCAGTACAGAGTATCTGGAGTTTCAGATACAGAAATCGGATACCTTGATGGTGTTACTTCAGCAATTCAAACACAATTAGATGCAAAAGCCCCAAATGCAAATCCAACATTTACAGGAACTGTAACAGTTGCAGCATCTGGAGTGGCATTTACAGACGGAACTCAAACAAAAGCTGGTGTTCCTTCATTAACAACAATTGGAACAACAATTGGAGCAGCATATAATTTGTCTACTGGAGGATTAGCATTAAGAGATCAATTGATACCAGTTTCTGGAACATATGCTATTACAGTTCCAGCAAATGCAACTACAGCATATCCAGTAGGAACATCAATAAGCTTTTATCAATCAGCAGGAACTGGAGCAAATTTTGTAGAAGCATCTGGAGTTACAATATTAAGAACTCCAGGATTGAAATTAAGAACAACATATTCATCAGCAACTCTTACTAAGGTTGCATCCGATACCTGGTTGCTAGCTGGCGATTTGAGTGCATAAAAGAATAGGAGTATATAAATGGAAATCAAAAATATAGGTAGAAAATCATCTGCTCAAGATAACTTTATTGGTCCAAATCCAGTAACTAATCTTACCGCAACAGATGTAGGTTCAAATAGAGCCTATGATGATGGAAGAATTGATTTATCTTGGACAAATCCATCAACAGGAAATACTCCTACTGGTTATAAAATAATTAGAGGTGGAACTGAAATTGCAACAGTATCACATCCTACAAGTACATATTCTAATACTGGATTGTCATCAGGGACTTCTTATTCTTACACAGTAACTGCATATGATTCTTATGCTTCTGCCTCTACATCAAATACTGCTACTGCCACTGCAACTACTGTTCCAGCAACAATGTCTGCACCTTCAGCAACTGCAGGAGTTGATCAAGACACCATTAGCTGGACAGCTCCAGCAAATGGAGGATCAACAATTATTGATTATTATATTGAATCAAATGAAGCAACACCAAAAACAAAAACAGTAACTCAGGCTGGATCAGGAAACACAACGATAGCAAATGAAGCAAATACTTCACAATCGTATAGAATAAGAGCTAGAAATGCAAATGGTTCAGGATCGTTTTCGGGATATTCAAATTCTGTAACAACTCAAGCCCCATCATTCTTTGGACCTCCATCCTTCTTTGGACCTCCATCCTTCTTTGGACCTCCATCCTTCTTTGGACCTCCATCCTTCTTTGGACCTCCATCCTTTTTTGCCCCACCAACATTCTTTGCCCCACCAACATTCTTTGCCCCACCAACATTCTTTGCCCCACCAACATTTTTTGCCCCACCAACATTCTTTGCCCCACCAAACTTCTTTGCCCCTCCAGGGTTCTTTGCCCCTCCAGGGTTCTTTGCCCCTCCAGGGTTCTTTGCCCCTCCAGGGTTCTTTGCTCCTCCAGGGTTCTTTGCCCCTCCAGGGTTCTTTGCCCCTCCAGGGTTCTTTGCTCCTCCAGGATTCTTTAGCCCTCCAGCGTTTGCATATAAAAGCGTTGGCATAAGCACTCTTATAAGAACTCCAAATGGCTTAGTAGCCGCTGGTCAACTACAAGAAGGAGATGAGGTTATAAGCTTACAGATTCCAGGACTTCCAGATAATTTTATGGAAGTTCATGTTGGAGGAAATGAGTTTATATTTACTCAAGAACAAATTGATTCTGCTACAGAAGTAGTAGCTACAGTAGCTAATATAGGAATCCATGAGTCAGATGGAGCAGTTTTAGTTAACTCTGATATATACTCCATGTCTCACTGGGTAGTAGCAAAAAGAGACGGAATTATAAAAACAATACTTTCTATTAACTTGTTGCCATCTGATTTAATATATAATTATAACGCACAAGATTTCGTTCCGATTGAAAGTTTACAGTTTAATACTGACGTTACAATTCAAGTATATTCTATAAACATTGAGCCAACTGACTTTTATTTTACAGAAGGAGCACTTTCTTTTGATAGCTATCCTATGGACTGGAATAACTATAACTAAAATATAGAAAGGGCATTATGAAATTCCTATATGGAAATGAAAATGTCGAAATTGTAAAAGATTTATCTTATGATAAATTTCCTGATGATTTAAAAGAAGAAGGCGTTTGGGGATATTTTGCATTTTTAGAAGATGTTTCTTCTGATATTAAGGTAATGTGTGCTGCATATAATAATAACAGTCACTCTACTGGAGACATTGTAGTATCAAATAAAATTTATAACGAATTCCCAATAGCACAAAGTGCATGGCTAATGTCTTGTCAAATAAATAGAATGTATGTTGATCCATTTTATAGAAATAAAAATATAGCTAAGTACTCTGTTATTACCAATGATATGTTGGCTAAACATCTAGGTTATACTGTTTGGTCTAAAATATATTCAGATACTAGTGGTACTCCAGCTGGAGACCAGCTTTATAATTCAATTTATAAGTTAGGTTTTAAAAATAAATTTCATGAAATAGATCCATATGAAATTTTTGACTTTAGAAATTACTCTTTCCCTGTAATTTATTTTGATAAAAGGTTGGTATATATTGAAAACTTTAGCTAGTAAAACTAGGTTTATTAGAAAAAATATTAACCCTATATTAAATTTAAAAGAAGATGTAGAAAGCATGTCTTATAAAAAAGAAGATGTTTATAGAGTTGAAGATGGTAATTTAAAAAAAATAAATACTGTTTATACTTATTCTAAAAATATATTTTCTATATATTCAAAATCATGCTACGATTTATATAAAGAAATTTCTGAGTGTTTAAATGACTCTTATAAACTATACGAAATAGATAAACATAAACAGAACTATATGATATATGGTAAGCTTGAAAAATATAATAAAGATAAAAATAAAAATTGGTATGATTTCCCAGGAATAAATATACCATTTATGCATGGATTTTATTTTATAAATGGTAATGATATAAAAATAAATTTTCAAAATAATAAAAATATCACAGTAGAACAAGTTCAATCTGGATGTATTATATTAAATAAACCAACTGATTTAATAAAAATAGAAACTGAAATAGAAATAGATGTTATAGAATTTTATATATCTCCCTTATTTGCTTTAAAAAATAATGAACCTGGGGTATGGATTCCGATTATTTAATATGATATAATTTTACAAAAGGAGAAAAATGTTAGAAAATGCAGAATATTTAGCGCCAGGAATTGTAGTATATAGGAACACATTTAAGAAAGAGTTAGATCTAGTTAATAGGTTAGAGAATGCTATAGGTAAACAAAAATATAAAAAATATAACTGGAGGCAAGCTTCTACAGGTTACTCTCATACAGATTTAAAATATAGAGACTGTTTTGATTTTAAAATTAAAGTAAATGACGATCAGTCTTTAATGGCCAATAATGAGCTTACTCTTAAAGATTATTGGACCGAAGCTGACAAAGAGTTAGCTGAGATATATTCTGATGCCTATGAACCTCAAATTGGTCCAGTAAATGACTATAGGGCTATGTTTAACTTAGCTCCATTAAATTATTGGGAATCATTTAATTTTGTTAAATATGGCAAAGACCAGCATTTTCAAATTCATTCAGATCACGGATACTCATATATTTGTGTCCTGTCTTCTGTAGGATATTTAAACGATGACTATGAAGGCGGAGAACTGTTTTTTGATAAATTTAATTTAAAGATAAAGCCACGTGCGGGAGATTTATACCTATTCCCGTCTTCGTTTTTATTTTCACACGCAGCTATGCCCGTTCAGGATGGAGTTAAATATTCTATAGTTACAATGTTAGACTATTTACAAGCTCCACATACTCCAGATTATTTTGAAATAGAAGAAAAATACTCAAAAGGCTTGCTTTAATTGTATAGAATAAAAGCATTTAAGTTATCAGAAAATAGTGCTGATTTATTTCAAATGCCAGTAAAAAGAAACTGGATGGATGAAACATATGATAGGCATGCATATAATTGTTTTCCAGTAACAATTACAAACAGTCTTGGTTGGGCTATATCTTTCCCAGAAGATATATCTTTTGTTTGGGATGGAATATCTGACTCTTCTCCAAATCATGTAAAGGTACTATCTGGAGAAAAATATGTTTTTACAACAAGATCTAATGCGACAATAAGTTTTAATACTAATATTAATTTTCATACAGAAGAAAATTTGAGTCTGCTAGTAATGCCTCCTAATAATTATTTTATTAATGGGGCTTCTTGCTTTACGACATTAATAAGCTCATCATTTTTTTCTGGGCAATTGCCAGTTGTTTGGAGAATTACAGAGCCATACAAAGTTATTACAATAAAAGCGGGTCAGCCAATATGTACAATATTGCCAATATCTTTAACTGCACTACAAGATTCTGAAATACTATTTTGTGATCAATCGGAGATGTCAAATTTATATCCAAAAATTGATGGCGAAAAACAAATGCTAGAAACTAATAAAATAATTCAATCTGGTAATTGGACTAATTATTATAGAAATGCCGTAGACTGGCAAGGCAATAAAATAGGGAATCATGAAGTAAAATCTATTAAACTATTTGTTAAGGAAAATAATGAAAAAAATAATATTCCATTCTAATAGATTTTATAATAATTTATACAAAATAAATCCTTCACCATCAAAAAGAAATATACCAAAATGGTTTTCTTCTGCCAATAGGTTTTGGGTTAATGAGTTGGGCGATACCGCAGAGCATTCTTTTGGGGGCAAGGTTTTAAGCTTTAAAGCCTGTCCAGCTTTAATGGATGCTTTCACCTTAGGCTATATGCTTCTTACTCCATGTGATATTAAGTTTTATAAAGAAAATGGAAAAATAAAACATCAAACTTCTATTGGCTATGAAGATTTTTGTGGAGAAAGACCTAGGATGCAAGATTTTCCTGTACCAGAAGGTTATCAGGATGATCATTTTCACTGGTATCCTAATTGGATGCCAGCCCTACCTAAAGGATATAGTGCTATTTATACAAGTCCATTTAATAGATTTGATTTGCCATTTATAACAGTTTCTGGAGTTATAGATAATGATGATATGGATACCCCAGGACTTATGCCATTTTTTATAAAAAATAATTTTGAAGGAATAATTCCAGCTGGAACGCCATACGTACAAATAATTCCATTTAAAAGAGAAGATTGGGAAATGGGCCTATTGCTTCACGATAATAAAGAGATAAAAGATAGACATATTGAGCAGGCAAATAAATTTAGAATCCCAGAAGCTGGGGCATATAAAAAATTAGTATGGAAAAGGAAAAATTTTACATAGTATTTGAAAAAATACAATATAAATAGTAAAATATAAATATGAAACATGACACTAGCAAAAATATTGCAAATTTTAATGCCAAGTCCATAACTCCATCTGGGTATTTTGGGAATGGTGAAAATAATATTGTAGAAGTATTGGATGCTGTTACAAAAGAAGAAATAGAATTTTTATTAGATTTTGCTATTAATAATGTTAATTTTGATAAAACAGAAACAGAATACAATGAAAATGGTAATATGATATACGAGGCAAGTAATTGGGACAATAGGGTTGTAACAGGTAAAACATTTGATAGGTATGCTCCACATGTCCCTCCAGTTTTAGAAAATATTAAAAACAGAATGCAAAAAGTAATAGAAGATTTTTTTAAAGTAGAAGTAATATCTACTGGCCCATGTATAGTTAAATGGCCTCCAGGAACCAGGCAAGAGCCGCATGCAGATAAAGAAATGCACGAAGGCCCAGACGCAGGAACCCCAAATGCTTTCCCTTGGTATGACATTGGAACTGTTTTTTATTTAAATGACAATTATGAAGGGGGAGAATTATATTTTCCATTACAGGGTATAGAGTTTAAACCGAAACCTGGGGCAGCTTATTTTTTCCCAGGAGATAAAAATTATATACATGGCGTACGCCCTGTAGTTTCAGGAATCAGATACACATTGCCATATTTTTGGACTATAACTAAATTATCATAGGAGAATTTATGAAAATAACAAAACACAAAGAAGAATGTTTCACAATAGAAAATTTTTTATCACAACAAGAATGTAATGCCATTATAAATTATGTAGAATGGCTTTACAACAATAATATTTTAGAATGGAATCAAATATCTTTTTATGATTCTTTTGCGATGGGATTTTGGGAAGAAGATCCAACGGGTGGTTGTGAATATTTTGGATTGTCAAAAAATTATTTTCATGGAGTATTAAAAGAAAAAATTAAAAAGGCTTGTGAAATGGTTCTAGAAAAAGAACTATCTGAAGTTAGTTATCATGCACAAAAATGGACAGACGGAGCATATGCATCTTTTCATTCTGATAATTCTGATGAAGAAGGCAACCCAAGTGAATTTGAAAGAAGTAAATATGCAGCTTTTATATATTTAAATGAAAACTTTGAAGGCGGTTATTTAAATTTTAAAAATCACGACGTTCACATAGGACCCAAGACTGGGATGATTGCAATCTTTGCTGGCGGTTATACGAATGAACATGAGGTTACAAAAGTTCACGGAGGAACGAGGTATACAGTAGGATCATTTTGGGATAATGCTGATTCAATTTATACAGAAGAGCAAATTAAAGAAAGGGAAGAAAAGTTGAAAAAAACTAGGGCTGAGCAAGATGTAACCTATGAACAATGGAAAAGGGAAAAAGAAATGGGGATACGGCCAACTTATATAGGAAAGTATGGTGAAATGTGACAGTTTTAATAACTGGTGCTGCACGTGGAATAGGAAGATATATAGCTGACAGGTTATATGATAATGGTCACGAAGTCATCGGCATATCTAAAACAAGCCCTTTAGATAGTAGGTGGGAGCCAACTAGATTTACAGTATATCAAGCAGATGTAAAAGATTTTGACAGCTTAATGTCAGTTTACGATAAAATAAAACAAAAAACTATTAGTGGCCTGATTAATTCTGCAGGAGTTTTTGACAATTTTCCATTTTCTATTTTTAATCAAAAAGATTATAAAAATGTAATAGAAACAAATTTAATAGGAACTATAAACACATGTTCTATATTTTTAAATTTAATGAATAAAAATGTTCATACTCCAATAATTAATATTAGTAGTCTTGCTGCACACATAAATAACAATCTTACGGCTTACACCGCTAGTAAATCTGGACTTGAAGGGTTCACCTCATCTTTGGCAAAAGAATTATATAAAACTAAAATAAGGCCAAACTGCATAGCTCCTGGATTAATACATACAGATATGACATTTCATATAGAAAAATTTTTTGGAGAAGGTGTTTTAAATACACAGCCACTGGGAATAAGACTAGAATCTTCTCATGTTGCTGATATTGTTGAGCTTTTATTTGATCCCAAATCTAACTGTATAGGTGGTCAGGCTATCCAAATAGGATAATGCTATAATTATAGTAGGAGAAGATATGGAAAAAATTGTATTATACCCAAGAGTTAATGTGTATCAAAATGCTATACCAAACCATAAAGAATATATAGAACTTCTTGAAAGATCTCAAAATGAAAAATCATCTCATTTATTTACTGACTGGGAAGACTGGTATGGATTTGGGATAATGATGAATTTGGGAATGAACAATGACCACAAATATGACAAAAAATGGGACGGGTCCCCGTTAGATTTATCAAATGAATATGCAATTAAACAAATGAATTTTTTGTCAGATTTAGATAATATATTTTTTTCTATTACTAAAGATTATATAGATCAGTATTCAATAACTTTACCTAATTGGCACCCATCAGGTTTTTCAATTTGTAAATATTATGAAACACAAAAAGAAAATCATTTAGCTATGCACTATCATACTGATTATGTTGGCGCAAATGCTGAAGCTCCAGGACTTAAATTTGCAATAACATGTACAATGTATTTGAATGATGACTATGAGGGCGGAGGATTATCATTTTTAGAAGAAGAAACTGGAGATGTAATTGACTATAAGCCAAAAGCAGGAGATGTAGTAGTGTTCCCATCTGGAGATCCAATAACTGGGGCATCTCATTATTTCCATGGCGTAGACAAAATTTCTAATGGAGATAAATATTTAATAAGAACATTTTGGCAATACGAACACCCTGGGTCAAAAGAATGGTGGGATGGTGTGGAAAAATATGGAAAAGAAGACTGGGAAAGAATGGCTAAAGAAAAATTTAAGAAGTCAATAGCAAGCGGTAAATGGCATAGATATGTTGTTTATCCAGACCAACCAGATCCACAAATTGATAAATCTACTCCATTTTTTATAAAAGCAAAAAAAATGGGCAATACACAATTTTTTAGTAGGTCAGAATGATTTTAGAAAGAGTAGATCAATACATTTATAATTATAAAAATTTAATTGATGATCCATATAAAATTGTTAAGGACATTGAGTCAACAGATTTATATTGTGATGAGACAACAAATATTAGTAAATGGAGTCAATGGACAGCAAGTGATGATTTTAATTTAATATATGGAGAAAATAAAAACGGAACATTTTCTCTTAAAAAAATGTTAGATTACAATGATTTTAATATTTTTAAAATATCCAGTACAATAAATTATATTATACAGTTTGCTATAAAAAATTATTGTTATAATCAAAAAATTAAAGAGCCTTGGCTGCCAGATTTTTTTCAAATAAAAAAATATTTTACTGGCGTTGATATGGGTCCACATACAGATTCCAACGATCCTACAGATATAAATCATCCGATTATTTCTGGAGTACTATATTTAAATGATGACTATGAAGGTGGGGAAATATCTTTTCCTAATCAAAATATATTAATTAAGCCAACTGCGGGTAGTTTATTAATTTTCCCATCAGTAGATCCATATGTTCATCATCCAAAAAAAATTATTAATGGTAATAAATATATTATTCCTTTATTTTGGTTTAAGGAAAGTTTATCGTAATGACATCATCAATACCGATGTTTATTCCCGTACCTGTTTTAGAAAAATCTTTGTATTTTCAAAATTGTTTAACAGATGCTACAGGATTTTTAGATAAAATAAAAGATAAAAATTTATTAAATAATTGGGAAAATTGTAATCCAGATAGTAAAGATTGTTTTGATATTAAATTAAATCATGAAAGAAATAATTTATATAAAAAAAATATTATTTTTGAAAATGAAAAAGATATAAAAAAATTATATTTATTAAATAGTTTTAAAATGGCTTTTAGTTTATCAATAGAAAATTTTTGTAAAATTTTTGATTTAAAATATAATTTATCAAATAATTTTATTTTATATAGACAAGAAACGTCTTCTATATTTGATAATAAACTTATTGATGTAAAAGATTACACAGCAATATTATTTTTAAATCAAAATTTAAATTCTACTCCCACAGTAGTATACGATAATGAAAATTATCAAAATATATTTCCTATGAGTGGTAGTGTTTTAATTTTGAGACCAGGAATACAGTATCAGATAGGAAATTTTATGGATTCCGATAGGTTCTATGCTGTATATAATTTTAAAGCTGATATAATTTAAATATGTCATATTACAGTGCGGTATTAAAGGATTCCCCAGTAGGGTTTTGGAAGCTTGATGAATCTTCTGGTTCTATTGCGTATGACTCTTCTGGGTGTGGTAACAATGCAGTATATTCTGGCACAATAAATTCAGTAGATATACCATTAGTTCCTAATGGATTACATTCAAATAAAATAACAAATACCGATACGATATCTTTCCCAATAACAAAAGATTTTTCTGGTCAAACTGGAGTCGGAGGTTTTGGGATAGAAAAAACCGAAGATAATGACTTCTCACTTGAAATTTGGTTTCATCCTAAAAATATAACCAACTTAACCCCCATCTTTGCAGACATAAACGGAATCGGTATATATTGGGAAAATGGAAATATTGTATTTAAAATAGAGAATGAAAGATTAGACTATGGCGTTCCATATAAAAATAAATCATTTCATGTTGTGGCAGTATATGAAATAAATTCTATCAAGCTGTATGTAGACTCAGAACTGGTTGCTTCTAAATATACAAACTCAATTTCTTTTACAAATTCGTCTCTTGTGATAGAGAGCGGACCAGCGAATTCTTTAGAATACTTTTTAGTAGATTCTCCAGCGATATATAGATATGCTCTTAATATAAATAAAATTAAATCTCATTATCAACACATGGGAACTAATACAAATGTTCAAATAGTAAAAAGTAATTTTGGGCAATTGTTCAAATCTACTTTACAACATCAAGACCAGCCAGATCAGTATTCTTGGCCAGCCTATATCCCGTTTAATATTTTTGAAAATGATAATATCGGATTTAGAAGAGAATCAAATAGTTTATACTTAAAAGGTAATTCTGGGTCCTATATTGAAACTTCAATTTCTCCAGTTCCTTATAAAAATTATCTATCTTCTAAGATAGAATGGTTTGGTACAGAAGGAATCTCTGTATACTCTTCGCTAGATTACGATGGAGAAGATACCGTGTGGGATCTATGTAGTAATGGATTCCCTATTCCAGGAATACAATTAGGCGAAACATTTTTAAATGAAAAACAGATTTACTTTAAAATAGTATTTAATACAAACAATATAGGCACACACGTTCCAGAAATATATTATATGGGAGCTTACCTTTATGAAGATAAAAAATTATTTTCTCATAATGGAAGGTCATTCATATCAGTGTCACAGCCCTCGTCTGGATCAAATTGGGACGTAAATTTTTCAAATAGGGATTATCAAATCATATCTAGAAATTACGATAATGGCATAAGACCACTTGGCGCAGGTTTTTATTTAGAAACCATAGATGACATAAGGTCCATAGAAATGTTCGTTGTTCCAGAGTCACTATCATCTGGGTATTTATTTTATAATAAAACAGACGGGCAGGAGTACTCCCTTTCTTGGGCGGCAGGAGGAGTAATATCAAAGTCTAATATATCTGGACTATATATAAATGGGCAAGACATTTCATCGGCTACAAATATATCTCAATATATAAATATAGGCGAGCCAAATTATATTATGATTAAGACCTCTGCAGCTATAACAGAGCAAATTTGGTTTAATACAAAGTCAGACAATAATGTAAGGACTGGCTCTTTGCCCAATAATTTGTATAATATTATAGCTATTTATGAGGACCCTAATATAAACCATTTAACAAACTATAACTTTTATGTAGGTGATGAGGTTCTGTCAGCGTCAGATTCTGACTTCAACCTGACAGATCTGGGCCCACAATCTTATGATTTTGACTGGGTTGTTTTAGATAACGCATAAATTTGTCATTCTGATTGACAAAAAGCTGGACTTGAGGCACTGAAAGTGGTAAAATAATTACCTATGGAAATTAAAAAAACAGGCGCTAGATTTAAAGAAAATGAAACTAGACTGGGTGTATATGTCTGGGAAATGCCAGATGGTAGATGGATAGGCGATGACGAAGGAAACTTCCTTTCCATAAACTCAATGCGTGGTGACAGAGGAAGAATAGATTTATTGGCTAAGGCAGTAAGAGGATATGGAATTTATGAGGGCAACCCAAAATTTTTAGAAGGCAGCAGGCAAATAGACGATGAAGAATTTGAGTATCAAAAACAAAGATTAAGATGGGGACTTACTCCAGATCCACTAGATATTGGAGTACACAAAGACGAAATGGCTAAATTGAGGAAGGGCAAAAAATGATTGAGTATGTAGAAGACACACCTTCAAATGATGTAGAGATATCTAATGCTGCAGATTGGGTTAGATTTAATTCTACAATAACTCAAAAAAATGATGATCCATTTTCCCTGGAGGGAGAAGAGTTATTAAAACTTTCTGGACTTAGTCCCACATTGCGTAGAAAAGCAAGTCGAGATATACAGAAGAAGTTTGTAGGAACTGAAGGAACTGGAACACAGCAGTTATTAATTCAGCAGGCGGTAAGCGGATATGCGCTATTTGACCTTGTTCAGCCAGAATATAATTTAGATTATCTTTCAACAATTTACGAAATATCTCCATATAATTATGCAGCAATTAATGCTAAAGTTTCTAATATTGTTGGTTTAGGATTTGACTTTATTGAATCTAGAAAAACAACAGATATGCTAGATTCAATTGAAGATGAAAAGCAATTAGAAAGAGCCCGCAGAAAATTAAATAGAATTAAACAAGATTTACATGAATGGCTTGAGGATTGCAATGAAGAAGAAACATTTAAAGAAACACTTATAAAGTTCTACACTGACGTAGAGGCCACTGGTAATGGCTATCTAGAGGTCGGTAGAACGACTGCTGGCAAGATAGGGTACATTGGACACATACCTTCAAAGACAATGCGTGTAAGGCGCCTTAGAGACGGTTTTGTGCAGCTTCTATATGGCAAGGCCGTATTCTTCCGTAATTTTGGAGATACAGAAACTCCTAATCCAATTGCAGGCGCAACAGATCGTCCTAATGAAATTATTCATTTAAAGAAATATACTCCGAAGAATAATTATTATGGAATTCCAGATATTATTGCAGCACAAAATGCGATGGCTGGAAATGAGTTTGCTGGTAAATATAACTTAGATTATTTTGAAAATAAAGCAGTACCTCGTTATATTATTACCGTTAAGGGCGCCAAATTATCTCCAGAGTCTGAGCGTAAATTATTAGAATTTTTCCAGGTTGGACTTCGTGGTAAAAATCATAGATCATTATATATTCCGCTTCCCCCAGATTCTCCAGATTCTAAAACTGAATTTAAAATGGAGCCAATTGAGGCGGGCGCACAAGAGTCCTCATTCAATGTTTATCGTCAAGCAAATAGAGATGAAATATTAATGGCCCATAGAGTTCCAATTAATAAAGTTGGAACGGCTACAGGAATATCTCTAGCAAATGCTCGTGATGCAGATAAAACATTTAAAGAACAAGTATGTGCTCCAGCACAGGATATTCTTGAAAAGAAATTAAATAAAATTATTCAGGAAATGACAGACGCTTTAGTTCTTAAATTCAATGAATTAAGTTTGACTGATGAAGATACTCAGTCTAAGATTGATGAAAGATATTTAAGACTACAAGTAATTACCCCTAATGAAATTAGAATTAGAAAGGGTATGGTCCCAAGAGAAGGTGGCGATGAGGTAGTAGATTTAGCTGCTAAGGCTGCCGAAATTAAAGCTCAGGCAATGCAAAGCAGGGCAAGGGACGGAGAACGTGCCGCAAATTCTCCAGATAATTCAGGGGAAGGCAGAAATGCAAAGGGCGACGGCAGACAGGTTGAGTAGTCCTACTCGACTAGTTATTTGCCTTTAGATATATAAAAGCCTATAATATACACATATGACCATTGAAAAATCCCATTGGTCTTCAAATGGAAATGCTATTAATTTATCAGTTCCGTTTACGAAGGTCAACAGAGAAAAAAGAACAGTCTCAGGTTTTGCAACACTAGACAACCTGGATCAGACTGGCGATGTGGTCACGCAGGAAGCAAGTATGAAAGCATTTGAAAGCTTCCGTGGAAATCTTAGAGAAATGCATCAGCCAATGGCTGTTGGCAAAGTTGCATCTTTTAGACCAGAAACATATTATGATCCAAAAACAAAAGAATTTTATAACGGAGTATATGTTGATGCATATATTTCAAAAGGCGCACAGGATACTTGGGAAAAAGTTCTTGATGGCACATTGACAGGATTTTCAATTGGCGGAAAGATTATAGACTCAGATACAGAAGTAAATAAGTCTACAGGACAAAGCGTCCGATTTATTAAAGATTACTCACTTGTTGAATTATCAATAGTTGATTCTCCAGCAAATGAACTTTGCAACATATTGTCTATTGAAAAAGTCAATGGTCAAATGATTTTCAAAGGCATAGCTGCAGATGTAAAAATGGAGAATATTTTTTATTGTGCAGAAAGTGATTCTGTATTTATGTCAACAGAGTCTGAGTATATTTCACCAGTTACTGGTAAGAAAACAGAACTTATTGGTTGGGTG
>Ga0129336_10001042_pt1 | contig 16501 bp, 18 predicted proteins | sample CPB6_02_DNA_FD_96878 | JGI IMG/M metagenome (GOLD analysis project Ga0129336, IMG submission 96878) | Freshwater to marine salinity gradient microbial communities from Chesapeake Bay, USA - CPBay_Sum_0.6_0.2_DNA | ecosystem: Environmental > Aquatic > Marine > Coastal | place: USA: Chesapeake...
GGTTGTGCGTCGCTGGTGCCGAAGTCCAGCGGCGCGGGCACCAGATAGAGCGTGCCGGGGCTCAATGCGCGCCGCCCAGCAGCTCGATGCCGGCCGCGCGGATCATGCGGCAGGTACGGATCAGCGGCAGGCCGACCAGCGCGGTCGGGTCATCGCTGTGGATGGCCTCGAGCAGGGCGATGCCAAGGCCCTCGCTCTTGGCGCTGCCGGCGCAGTCGTAGGGCTGCTCGGCGCGCAGGTAATGCTCGATTTCGGAGTCGCTCAGGTCACGAAAGCGCACCTCCACCGGCGCCAGGTCCTCGGCAGTGAAGCCGGTGGCCTCGCACACCACCGCCAGCGCCGTCTGGAAGACCACGGTCCGCCCGCGCATGCGGCGCAGCTGTTCGGTGGCGCGCTCGTGCGTACCGGGCTTGCCCAGGGGTTCGCCGGCCAGGTCGGCCACCTGATCCGAGCCGATCACCACCGCCTGCGGAAAGCGCCGGGTGACCGCCCGGGCCTTGGCCAGCGCCAGCCGACGCGCGATCTGCGCGGGCGTTTCGCCGGGCAGGGGGGTCTCGTCCACCTGCGGCGCTGCGGTCTCGAACGGCACGCCGATGCGCGACAGCAGTTCGCGGCGATAGCGCGAGGTCGAGCCAAGGATGAGGGTGCGCTGCGGGGCCATGGGTCACGATTCTCTTACACTGAAACGTGTGAACTTCGACCCCGCCCGACTCGATGTGGCCGCCTTCGCGCAGGCCGGCGCCGCCTTGAAGGGCGAAGCCGCGCTGGCGGATTGGCCCCGGCTTGCCGCAGAGGCGGCTGGTGCGACCGCCACCACAGCCTCGGGCAAGCACCCGGCCACCGACCCGGTGCGCTGGACGGCAAGCGGTGAACTGCGTCGCATCGCGGGGGGTGCGGCCCAGCCCTGGCTGCACCTGGAGGCCAGCGCCCGGCTGCCCATGACCTGCCAGCGATGCCTGGGCCCGGTGGAAGTGGCGCTGTCGGTGGACCGGCGGTTCCGCTTTGTGGCCGACGAGCGCACGGCGGAGTTGGAGGATGACGAGAGTGATGAGGACCTGCTGGTGGCCAGCCGCCAGTTCGACCTGCCGGGCCTGATCGAAGACGAACTGCTGATGGCGTTGCCGCTGGTGCCGCGTCACGAGCAGTGTCCGCAGCGTCTGCCGACGTCGGCAGGCGAGGCGGCAGCGGCCGAGACCGAGCGCCCCCATCCTTTCGCTGCGCTCGCCAAGCTCAAGCGCTGAGCTATACTAGCGGGCTTTCCGGCTGGGCGCCAGGCAGTTGTGCCGGGGCCAGCCTCACGATCAGGCCGGGGTGTCCTTCCCGGCGCCCAACCCGATTTTCAGGAGCCCATCATGGCCGTCCAGCAAAACAAGAAGTCGCCGTCCAAGCGCGGCATGCACCGCTCGCACAACGCACTGGGCACGCCCGGCATCGCGGTGGAGCCGACCACCGGCGAGGTGCACCTGCGTCACCACATCAGCCCCAACGGCTTTTACCGTGGCCGCAAGGTGCTGAAGACCAAGTCCGAAGCCTGACTTGCCCCTACCCTGCCAGGGCCCGGCGCTGCGTGATGCAGCCTCGGGCCTTTGTCTTTTGTCCGCCTCCTTTTGCCTGGACGCCGGCGTTACCCTTGGTGACGCTCGTCCGGCCCTGAGGCGCGCGGTTTTGCCACTACAGTGCAAGCATGATCACTCTGGCGGTTGACTGCATGGGGGGCGACCACGGCCCCCGCGTGACGCTTGAGGCCTGCCGGCGCTTTCTGGAGCGCGAACCGCAGGCCACGCTGCTGCTGGTCGGCCTTCCCGAGCGGCTGGCGGGCCTGCAGCACCCGCGGGCGCGGGTGGTGGCGGCTTCCGAGGTGGTCGAGATGGATGACCCGGTCGAGGTGGCGCTGCGAAAGAAGCGCGACTCGTCGATGCGCATCGCGGTGCAGCAGGTCAAGGACGGCGCAGCCCAGGCGGCGGTGTCGGCCGGCAACACCGGGGCGCTGATGGCGCTGTCGCGCTACCTGCTCAAGACGGTGGACGGCATCGACCGCCCGGCGATCGCCACCCAGTTGCCCAACGCCAAGGGCGGCGCCACCACCGTGCTGGACCTGGGCGCCAACGTCGATTGCACCGCCGAGCACCTGCTGCAGTTCGCGGTGATGGGCTCGGCCTTGGTGGCCGCCCTGACCGACAACGAACAGCCGTCGGTCGGCCTCCTGAACATCGGCGAAGAAATCATCAAAGGTGGCGAAACCATCAAAAAAGCGGGCGAACTGCTTCGATCTGCCGCCAACGCCGGAGATCTGAACTTTTACGGCAACGTTGAAGGCAACGATATCTTCAAGGGCACGACCGACATCGTGGTCTGTGATGGCTTTGTCGGCAATGTGGCCCTGAAAACCAGCGAAGGCCTGGCGTCGATGATCGGCGGCTTCCTGAAAGACGAGTTTTCTCGCGGCATCTTCACAAAAATGGCTTCCATCGTCGCTTATCCGGTCCTAAAGGCGTTTAAAAATCGAGTTGATCACCGCCGTTACAACGGTGCGGCCCTGCTCGGGCTGCGCGGGCTGGTGTTCAAGAGCCACGGCTCGGCGGACGAAGTGGCCTTCGAGCGGGCCCTGGCGCGCGCGTATGATGCCGCCCGACATCGCCTGCTCGAGCGCGTCCACGCCCGCATTGCGCATGCCGCCCCGCTGCTGGCGGCGCCGGCGGCTGTGGCCGAAGGCGCGACCGCCCTGACCTGATGACTCTTTATTCCCGCATCACCGGCACCGGCAGCTACCTGCCCGAACGCCGGTTGACCAACGCCGACCTGGCCGCCGAACTGGCAGGCCGCGGCGTCGAAACCTCCGACGACTGGATCGTCGAGCGCACCGGCATCCGCGCCCGCCACTTCGCTGCCGCAAGCCAGTCCAGCAGCGACCTGGGCGTAGAAGCGGCGCGCCGGGCGTTGCAGGCCGCAGGTCGCGCGCCGGCCGACGTGGACCTGATCATCGCGGCCACCTCGACGCCCGACATGGTGTTCCCGTCCACCGCGGCGATCCTGCAGCACAAGCTGGGCACCGCGGGCTGCCCGGCCTTCGATGTGCAGGCGGTGTGCAGCGGCTTTGTGTATGCGCTGACGGTGGCCGACGCGATGATCCGCACCGGCAGCGCGAAGTGCGCGCTGGTGATCGGCTCGGAGGTGTTCTCGCGCATCCTTGATTTCAACGACCGCACCACTTGCGTGCTGTTCGGCGACGGCGCCGGCGCGGTGGTGCTCGAGGCGTCTGATACGCCGGGCATCCTGGCCACCGACCTGCACGCCGACGGCAGCCATGTCGGGATCCTGTGCGTGCCCGGCACGGTGTCGGGCGGCCAGGTGCTGGGCGACCCGACCCTCAAGATGGACGGACAGGCGGTGTTCAAGCTGGCGGTGGGCGTGCTGGAAGACGCCGCGCGCGCCACGCTGGACAAGGCGGGCCTGAAGGACACCGACATCGACTGGCTGATCCCGCACCAGGCCAACATCCGCATCATGCAAAGCACAGCCAAGCGGCTGAAGCTGCCGCTGGACAAGCTCATCGTCACCGTGGACCAGCACGGCAACACCTCGGCAGCCTCGGTGCCGCTGGCGCTGGACAGCGCGGTGCGCGCCGGCCGCATCCACAAGGGCGAGACGCTGATGCTCGAAGGCGTGGGCGGCGGCTTCACCTGGGGTGCGGTACTGCTCAAGTATTGAACGCCATGAAGACATTCGCATTCGTGTTCCCGGGGCAGGGCTCGCAGTCGGTGGGCATGCTCGACGCCTGGGGCGACCATCCGGTGGTGACGCAGACGCTGAAAGAGGCATCCGATGCCCTGGGTCAGGACCTGGCCAAACTGATCCATGAAGGCCCCAAGGAAGACCTGGCGCTGACCACCAACACCCAGCCGGTGATGCTGACCGCAGCGATCGCGGCCTACCGCGCCTGGCGCTCCGAAGGCGGGGCGGCCCCCACAGTGGTGGCTGGCCATTCGCTTGGTGAATATTCGGCGCTGGTCGCCAGCGGCGTGCTGACGCTGGCACAGGCCGTGCCGCTGGTGCGCGTGCGGGCCCAGGCCATGCAAGAGGCGGTGCCGTTGGGGGCGGGCGCGATGGCCGCCATCCTGGGCATGGAAGCCGACAAGGTGCGCGTCATTTGCGCAGAAGTCACCGCATCGCTGGGCGCCGGCGAGGTGGCCGAGGCCGCCAACTTCAATGATCCGTCGCAGACCGTGATCGCCGGTACCAAGGCCGGCGTGGACAAAGCGTGTGAAGCCCTCAAGGCCGCAGGCGCCAAACGCGCGCTGCCGCTGCCGGTGTCGGCGCCCTTCCACTCCAGCCTGATGAAACCGGCGGCCGAGCGGCTGCGCGAGAAGCTGGTGGACGTCGCTTTCTCGGCGCCGCAGATCCCGGTGGTCAACAACATCGACGTGGCGGTGGAAACCGACGTCGCCCGCATCAAGGACGCGCTGTACCGCCAGGCCTTCGGGCCGGTGCGCTGGGTTGAGTGCATGCAGGCGATCAAGGGCCGCGGCGCCTCTGTGGTGGTGGAGTGCGGCCCGGGCAAGGTGCTGGCCGGCATGGTCAAGCGCATCGACGCAGACATGACCGGCGCTGCGCTGTACGACCCGGCGACGCTTGCCGAGGTGAAAGGACTGCTGGCATGAGTCAGGTGGAATTCGCAGGCCAGGTGGCCCTGGTGACCGGCGCCTCGCGCGGCATCGGCGCATCCATTGCGGCTGAACTGGCGCGCCAGGGCCTCAAAGTGATCGGCACCGCCACCAGCGACGCCGGTGCGGCGCAGATTTCGCAGGCGCTGGCGGCCCATGCGGGCTGCCGCGGTGCGAAGCTTGACGTGAACGACGCGGCCGCCGCCGAGGCCCTGATCGATGCGATCACCAAGGAGCACGGCGCGCTGCATGTGCTGGTCAACAACGCGGGCATCACCCGTGACACGCTGGCCATGCGCATGAAGGACGAAGACTGGGACGCGGTGCTGGACACCAACCTGAAGGCCGTCTTTCGCATGAGCCGCGGCGTGATGCGCACCATGATGAAGCAGCGCTACGGCCGCATCGTCAGCATCACCAGCGTGGTGGGCGCCTCGGGCAACCCGGGCCAGGCCAACTACGCGGCCGCCAAGGCGGGCGTGGCGGGCATGACCCGGGCGCTTGCGCGCGAACTCGGCAGCCGCGGCATCACGGTGAACTGCGTGGCACCGGGCTTCATCGAGACCGACATGACCGCCGCCCTGCCCGAGGAGCAGCAAAAGGCGCTGCTCGGGCAGATCCCGCTGGGGCACCTGGGCAAGCCGTCGGACATCGCGCATGCGGTGGCGTGGCTGGCCTCGCCGCAGGCCGGTTATGTGACCGGCCAGGAGATCCACGTCAACGGCGGCATGTTCATGGCCTGAAGCGGCTGCTTACATCGTTTTTTGCCGGTCCATCCGCCCGGCGTCGGCGTCGGGGGCTCCCTGGGAGCCACGCAGCTAAAATCGCGGATTCCCACAACCCTTTTGAGGGCAACATGAGTGATATCGAAGCACGTGTCAAGAAAATCATCGCCGAGCAGCTCGGCGTGGAAGAGTCGCAGGTGACCAATGAGAAGGCCTTCGTGGCCGACCTCGGCGCCGACTCGCTGGACACGGTGGAACTGGTGATGGCGCTGGAAGACGAGTTCGGCATCGAGATTCCGGACGAAGACGCCGAGAAGATCACCACGGTGCAAAACGCCATCGACTACGCCAACGCGCACAAGAAGGCCTGACCTCGCATGGCCCGCCGCCGCGTCGTCGTGACCGGCCTGGGCTGCGTGAGCCCCGTGGGCAACACGGTGGATCAGGCCTGGGCCAGCCTGCTTGCCGGCCAGTCCGGCATCGCCCTCATCACCAAGTTCGATGCCTCGAACTTCGCCTGCAAGATCGCGGGCGAAGTGAAGGGCTTCGACCTGGAGTCCTACATCCCGCCCAAGGAGGCGCGGACGATGGACACCTTCATCCACTACGGCATTGCCGCCGCGGCACAGGCCGTGGCCGACGCCGGGCTGAAGACGGGTGAGGCGCTGGGCGAGGAAGAATCGACACGCATCGGCTGCGTGATCGGCTCGGGCATTGGCGGCCTGCCGCTGATCGAAGAGACGCACACCGAACTGACCAACCGCGGCCCGCGGCGCATCTCGCCGTTCTTTGTGCCGGCGTCCATCATCAACATGATCTCGGGTCATGTGTCGATGCGCTTTGGCTTCAGGGGCCCGAACCTGGCGGTGGTGACCGCCTGCACCACCGGCCTGCACTGCATTGGCGAGGCCGGCCGCATGATCGAGTACGGCGACGCCGACGTGGTGGTTGCCGGTGGCGCCGAGTCCACGGTATCGCCACTGGGCATCGGCGGTTTTGCCGCGATGCGTGCGCTGTCCACCCGCAACGACGACCCGGCCACCGCCTCGCGCCCCTGGGACAAGGACCGCGACGGCTTTGTGCTGGGCGAAGGCGCCGGCGTGATGGTGCTCGAGGAGTACGAGCACGCCAGGGCGCGCGGCGCGAAGATCTACGCCGAGCTCGCGGGCTACGGCATGAGCGCCGACGCCGGCCACATGACCGCGCCCAACATGGACGGCCCGCGCCGCGCCATGCTGAACGCGCTGCGCAATGCCGGCGTGAATGCCGACGCGGTGAGCTACCTCAACGCGCATGGCACCTCCACCCCGCTGGGCGACATCAACGAGTCGAATGCAATCAAGGCGGCGCTGGGCGAGCATGCGAAGAAGACCGTGGTCAATTCCACCAAGTCGATGACCGGTCATCTTCTGGGGGGCGCTGGCGGCATCGAGAGCGTGTTCACCGTGCTGGCGGTGCACCACCAGAAGAGCCCACCCACGATCAACATCTTCAACCAGGACCCGGAGTGCGACCTGGACTACTGCGCCAATACCGCGCGCGACATGAAGATCGATGTGGCGATGAAGAACAATTTCGGTTTCGGCGGTACCAACGGCACGCTGGTGTTCAAGCGCATGGCCTGACCCGCGCGTTCTTCCCTTCTCCAGGCTTGTCCATGCACAACGCCCCATCGGTGAACTTTCCGGTGGGGCGTTCGCGTTTTCCGCTGTCGCCTTTGCTGGTGATCTGGGTCGGCGCCGCGCTGGTGCTGGCTGCCTGGGCGCAGGCCACGCAAGCAGACAGCACGGCCATGAGCGCGGCGATCGCTTTGTGGCTTGCGTGTGGCGCAGCGGCTTTATGGGGCTGGCGCCGCCAGGCTGCGGGGTGGCTCTGCTGGGAGGGCGACGCGTGGCGCTGCTACGCGGGGGCGGTGCCCGAGGAGGTGCAGCAGCCCGATGCTGTGGACGACGCGGCGGGCCTGCCGGGCATCGCCGGTCACGCCGAATGCACGCTGGACCTGCAGTCGCGGCTGTGGGTGCGCTTTGCCGGCGAGGACGGCCGGGTGCGTTGGTGGTGGCTGCGCGAGCAGGACGCACCCGCGCAGTGGGCCGCGCTGCGGCGCGCGCTGTTCGCCCGCCCGCACCATGTGGGCGCCGGCCGCGGGCGTGGGCATGATCGTGGGCGCGATCCTGGGCGCAAGCTTGAGCGCAAGGGTGAGGGCCAGAGCCAGAACACGGGCCAGAACAAGAGCCAGAACAAGGGCGGAAGCGAGATCGCGCTATGACGCCCATGCCGCCCGTACCTCCGGTATCGCCCGGACCGCCGGTATCGCCGGTAACGTCGACATCGCCTGTGCCCCCGGCGCCAGCATCGCCAGCGCCGCCAGCACCGCCATCCGCGGCAGACGTTGCCCCTGGCGTCGCCTCACACGTCACCCCCGACGTCGCACCGGATGTCGCCCCTGACGCCGATGCCCTGCTGGTGCAGCGCGCGGTGGCCGGCGACGATCGCGCCTTCGAGCTGCTGGTACTCAAGCACCGCCGGCGGGTCGAGCGGCTGATCGGGCGCATGGTGCGCGACGCCGACCTGGTGGAAGAGCTTGCGCAGGAGGCCTTCATCAAGGCCTGGCGGGCGCTGCCGCAGTTTCGCGGCGACGCGCAGTTCTACACCTGGCTGTATCGCATTGCGGTCAACACCGCCAAGAAGGCATTGGTGGCGCTCAAGCGCGATCCGGTGCTGCCCGAGCACGCGTTGCAACTCGATACCGATGCCGATGAAACTTCGGCGCGCCAGCCGGAACCAACGACCACCGAGACGCCCGAAACGGAACTGGCCGCGCGCGAGTTGGCCGCCGCCGTGAACGCTGCGATGGAGGCCCTGCCCGAGGACTTGCGCCAGGCGGTGACGCTGCGCGAGATCGAGGGCCTGAGCTACGAGGAGATCGCTGCCGCGATGGACTGCCCGATCGGCACGGTGCGTTCGCGCATCTTCCGCGCACGCGAGGCGATTTCGGCGCGCATCCGCCCCCTGCTTGACCGGCAGGGTGGCAAGCGCTGGTGAATGCAGGGCGGAGAACGACCCAATGACCCGAACCCAGGACCCCGCCCGACGGCCCGATGGTGTGCCGCCAGGTGAACTGGTATCGGCCCTCGCCGATGGCGAGCTGCGCGGCGACGAGATCGACGCGGCCCTGCAGCTGGCGCTGAGCGAAGTGGACGCACAGCTCGCCGGCAGCCCTGCCGCGGCGCGCTGGCACGACTATCACCTGATCGGCGAAGTGCTGCGCTCCGGGGCGGGCGCCTGTCGCCCGGCAGACGGCGCCATGCAGGCGCGTCGTGGCGCGGGCAGCCCGGATGCGGTCTTTCTTGCGCGGCTGCGCGCCGACCGGTTGGCGTCAATGGCGTTATCGTCTGCCCCTTCTGCCGCGTCCGAACCCTTTGCGCCGCTCGCTTCGCCTGCAGCAGGGCAAGCGCGGCCCCCGGCTGCCAACGACTCGGTGTTTCGCTGGAAGCTGGTGGCGGGCTTCGCCTCGGTGGTGGCGGTCGTTGCCGTCGGCACGCTCACCTGGTCGCTGGCGGTACCGCCCGCGCCAACGCTGCCTTCAGCGCAGATGGCGGCAGCGCCTGTGCCTGTCGTTGCCCCGGCCGCTGCACCTGCCGTAGCGCCTACGGGTGCGCCCGCTGCATCGGTGCCCCCCGCCGTGGTGGCGGCAGGCGTGATACTGCGCGATCCGCAACTCGATGCCTTCTTGCAGGCGCACCGGGACGCAGGCGGCCCGTCGGCGCTGCAGATGCCCGCGGGCTTCCTGCGCAACGCCACCTTCGAAGGGCCAGCGCGATGAAGCACAACGCGATGCACGGCCGGCCTGCATTGGCCTGTGTGCACAGGGCGGCGCTGTGGCTGGTGCCGGTGCTGTGGCTGGCGTTGGGCCTGTTGCCAGCCGGTGCGCAAGGCGTCCCGGGCGTGGACAGCCCGCCGGCCACCGAGCGCAGCCTGCTGCAGTGGCTCGAGCGGCTGCACGAGGCGGGCCGCTCGCGCAGCTACGTGGGCACCTTTGTCGTGTCTTCGGCGCACGGCCAGATGGCCAGTGCGCGGATTGCGCATGTGTGCGACGGCCGCCAGCAGATCGAGCATGTCGAGGCGCTCACCGGGCCGGCGCGGCAGACCTTTCGCCGCGACAGCGAAGTGGTCACCTTTCTGCCCCACCGCAGGCTGGTGGTCAGCGAGCAGCGCGACTCGCTGCAGGTGTTTCCTCAGCGGCTGCGTGCGGCACACGCCGGCATCGCCGACCACTACAGCCTGCGCCGCCTGGGCATGGACCGGGTGGCGGGCTTTGATGCCGACATCATCCAACTCGAGCCGCGTGATGCGATGCGCTTTGGCTACCGCATCTGGAGCGAGCAGCGCACCGGCCTGGTGATGCGCATGCAGACGCTGGCCGCCGACGGCCGCGTGCTGGAGCAGGCGGCGTTCTCCGAGCTGCGGCTTGACGCCCCGGTGCGCATGGAGCGCCTGGCGCGGCTGATGGCCCGCACCGAGGGCTATCGGGTGCACCGCCTCGAGCCGCAGAAGACCACGCCCGAGGCCGAGGGCTGGGCGCTGCGCCAGCCGGTGCCGGGCTTCGAATCCACCGGCTGCCAGCGCCGGCGCGTTGAGCGCGGCATGCCCGCCGATGCCGGCGCAGCCGATGCCGCCGGCAGCGCGCGCAGCCACGAAGGCGCGATGCAGTGGACCTTCTCGGACGGGCTGGCCACCGTCTCGCTGTTCATCGAACCCTTTGACCGGCAGCGCCACGCCCAGGAAGTCACCCACGGCAGCGGGGCTACGCAGCTGATCACGCGTCGCCTGGCGGGTGCCCCCGCAGCGCCGGAAGGTGCCAGCTGGTGGCTGACCGCGGTGGGCGAGGTGCCGGTGGCCACCCTCGAGGCATTTGCGCGCGGCCTCGAACGGCGCCGCTGAAGCGAGGCCACCCCCGGAACTTCCCTGAGTTGCGCGGCTCTTTTGTTCCGCGTGCAAAGCCCCACATTCGGCGCGAAGTCGGGCTTTGACTGATCATCGGGCCCGCCGGGCGACCCGGCCCGCGGGCAGGGCCCGAACCCACACACCCATGGCTTGAAAGGGCTGGACATGACATCGATTTCTGCAACTTCGGTTCCGATCGCGGAGCGTCTGCGCGGCGCGGCCTCGGTGCTGTCGCTGGCGTTCGCGCTGCCGCTGGCATCCGTGCTCGCGCTGGGCACCGGGCTGACGCTGGCGCCCCAGGCCTCGGCGCAGGTGCGCGGCCTGCCCGACTTCACTGACCTGGTCGAGCAGGTGGGCCCGTCGGTGGTGAACATCCGCACGCTGGAGCGGGTGCGTACCGGCGCGAGCGGCAGCACGCCCAGCGACGAGGAGATGCAGGAGTTCTTCCGCCGGTTCTTCGGCCAGCCGCTGCCGGGCAATCCGCGCCAGCCTCGCCGCGGCCCGCAGCCCGAAGAGCAGCAGCCGCGCGGCGTGGGCTCGGGCTTCGTGCTCACGTCTGATGGCTTCATCATGACCAATGCCCATGTGGTCGACGGCGCCGACGAGGTGCTGGTCACGCTGCCCGACAAGCGCGAGTTCAAGGCCCGCATCGTCGGCGCCGACAAGCGCACCGATGTGGCGGTGGTGAAGATCGAGGCCACCGGCCTGCCGGCCGTCAAGCTCGGTGACGTGAACCGGCTGAAGGTGGGCGAGTGGGTGATGGCGATCGGCTCGCCGTTCGGCCTGGAGAACACCGTCACCGCCGGCATCGTCAGCGCCAAGCAGCGCGACACCGGCGACTACCTGCCGTTCATCCAGACCGATGTGGCGATCAACCCCGGCAACTCGGGCGGCCCGCTGATCAACATGCGCGGCGAGGTGGTAGGCATCAACAGCCAGATCTACAGCCGCTCGGGCGGCTTCATGGGCATCTCGTTCGCGATCCCGATCGACGAGGCCACCCGCGTGTCTGACCAGCTGCGTGCCAGCGGCCGGGTGCAGCGCGGGCGCATCGGCGTGCAGATCGCCGACGTCACCAAGGACGTGGCCGAATCCATCGGCCTGGGCAAGCCGCAGGGCGCGCTGGTGCGCAGCGTCGAAAGCGGCGCGCCGGCGGCCGTCGCTGGCGTGGAGGCGGGCGACATCATCACCCGCTTTGACGGCAAGACGATCGAGAAGTCATCCGACCTGCCGCGCATGGTGGGCAACACCAAGCCCGGCAGCAAGGCCACGCTGACGGTGTTTCGCCGCGGCGCCAGCCGGGACCTCACGGTGACCGTGGCCGAGCTCGAGCCCGACCGTCCGGTGCGCCGCGCTGCGGACCGCGAAGAGAAGCCCAAGCCTTCAGGGGCGGGGCAGGCGGTGGGCCTGACGGTGAGTGACCTGAGCGATGCGCAAAAGCGCGAGCTGCAGGTGCGCGGTGGCGTGAAGGTGGATGCCGCCACCGAAGCGGCGGCGCGCGCCGGCCTGCGCGAGGGCGACATCATCACCGCGATCTCCAACACCGAGGTCAGCAACGTCAAGGAGTTCGATGCCGCGCTGGCACGCGCTGACCGCAGCAAGCCGATCGCGCTGCTGTTCCGCCGTGGCGAGCTGGCGCAGTTCGCGCTGATCCGTCCGCAGCGCTGAGCACGCGCGGGGCGGGGCGGACGGGCGGGCGGGCGAGGTGGGGGTGCCGACGGAAGGCGCGGACATGCGCCGAATCGGCACCAGTTACAAAAAATTTTTCCCACCGCGCACCCGCCATATTTGTGTGCGAGCACTAACTAATGAAGAGTCGGATGGTGGATTTGGTAGAATTCGGCCCGAATCGACCGCCCGAAATTGCATAAAGACGGGCTGTTTCACCATCATGCGGAATCCGCGCGAAGAGCGCACAGGCGATCCACACCTCGCCCACAAGTTGTTCCGCAGGTTGCCCCACCAAATTGTGGATAAGCTGTGATCAAAAAGCTTGTTGTGACCTCGCAACGAGGTTTCGGACCCGGGTTTTCGGCTGTACGCGTCGCCCGTTTTCCCTACAATGAAGCTCCAACCATCGCAGTTGCCATAGATAGTTGGTTCAGGGCGCGTCGCCACTCGACGCGCCCTTTTTTCTTGCCTGCGCCGTTCTAATTCAAACACTTACGCGTTCGCGTTGATGAATCACATCAGAAACTTTTCGATCATTGCGCACATCGACCATGGCAAGTCGACGCTCGCCGATCGCATCATCCAGCGCTGCGGTGGCCTGAGCGACCGCGAGATGGAAGACCAGGTGCTCGACTCGATGGATCTCGAGAAAGAGCGTGGGATAACCATCAAGGCGCAGACCGCTGCGCTGCGCTACACCGCCCGCGACGGGCAGGTCTACAACCTCAACCTGATCGACACGCCCGGCCATGTGGATTTCTCGTACGAGGTGTCGCGCTCGCTGAGTGCGTGCGAGGGCGCGCTGCTGGTGGTGGATGCATCGCAGGGCGTGGAAGCGCAGACGGTGGCCAACTGCTACACCGCGCTGGACCTCGGCGTGGAGGTGGTGCCGGTGCTCAACAAGATGGATCTGCCGCAGGCCGACCCCGAGCGCGCCAAGGAAGAGATCGAAGACGTGATCGGCATCGACGCGAGCGAAGCCATTCCCTGCAGCGCCAAGACCGGCATGGGTGTGGACGACATCCTCGAGGCGATCGTGGCGCGCATTCCGGCGCCGCGCGGCATCCCCGACGGCCCGCTGCGCGCGATGATCATCGACAGCTGGTTCGACAGCTACGTGGGCGTGGTGATGCTGGTGCGCGTGGTCGATGGCCGCCTGTCCAAGGGCGAGCGCATCCGCCTGATGGCGAGTGACGCCGTCTACGAAGCCGGCAGCCTGGGCGTGTTCACCCCCGGCAACGAGCCGCGCGATTCGCTGAACGCCGGCGAGGTGGGCTATGTGATCGCCGGCATCAAGGAACTGCAGGCCGCGCGGGTGGGCGACACCATCACGCTGGAGAAAAAGCTGCCGCAAAACGCCGGGCCGGCGTCCGAGCCGCTGCCGGGCTTCAAGGAGATCCAGCCGCAGGTCTTCGCCGGCCTGTATCCGACCGAGGCCAACCAGTACGACGCGCTGCGCGACAGCCTGGAGAAGCTCAAGCTGAACGACGCGTCGCTGCACTTCGAGCCCGAGGTGTCGCAGGCGCTGGGCTTCGGCTTTCGCTGCGGCTTCCTCGGCCTGCTGCACATGGAGATCGTGCAGGAGCGCCTGGAGCGCGAGTTCGACCAGGACCTGATCACCACCGCGCCGTCGGTGGTCTACCAGGTGGTGCGGGGCGACGGCGAGGTGCTGATGGTCGAGAACCCGTCGAAGATGCCCGAGCAGGGCCGCATCCAGGAGATCCGCGAACCCATCGTCACCGTGCACCTGTACATGCCGCAGGAATATGTGGGCCCGGTGATGACGCTGGCCAACCAGAAGCGCGGCGTGCAGCTCAACATGGCCTACCACGGCCGCCAGGTCATGCTGACCTACGACCTGCCGCTCGGCGAGATCGTGCTGGACTTCTTCGACAAGCTCAAGTCGGTGAGCCGCGGCTACGCGTCGATGGACTACGAGTTCAAGGAGTACCGGGCGTCCGACGTGGTGAAGGTCGACATCCTGCTCAACGGCGAGAAGGTCGACGCGCTGTCGATCATCGTGCACCGCACCCAGGCGCAGTACCGCGGCCGCGCGGTGGCGGCCAAGATGCGCGAGATCATCAGCCGCCAGCAGTTCGACGTGGCCATCCAGGCGGCGATCGGTGCGAACATCATCGCGCGCGAGACGATCAAGGCCTTGCGCAAGAACGTGCTGGCCAAGTGCTATGGTGGCGACATCACGCGCAAGCGCAAGCTGCTTGAAAAACAGAAGGCAGGCAAGAAACGCATGAAGCAGATCGGCTCGGTCGAGGTGCCGCAGGAGGCCTTCCTCGCGATCCTGCAGGTGGAAGAATGATGCAGGGCATCACCGCGGCGGTGCTCGCCGCCTTCGTTGCCTACGCCGGCGCCTGGTACAGCGGCGTGGTGGACGGCAACTTCCCGCTGCTGCTGCTGCTGGCCACGGTGGTGACCGGCGCGTACTGGGCCGCCGAGAAGCTGTACTTTTTGCCGCAGCGCCGCAAGGCGGCCGAACAGCTGACGGCCAATGCGGCGCAGCGCCAGGCCGAGCTTGACCGGCTGGGTGTCAAGGCCGACACCACCGACATCGACGAGGCGCGCCGCCAGGTGCTGGCGCAGCCCTGGTGGCTGGACTGGACGGCCGGGCTGTTCCCGGTGATCGTGGTGGTGTTCGTGCTGCGCTCGTTCGTCTTCGAGCCGTTCAAGATCCCGTCGGGATCGATGATCCCGACCCTGCTGATTGGCGACCTGATCCTCGTCAACAAGTACACCTACGGCCTGCGCCTGCCGGTGGCCAACACCCGCATCACCGAGGGCACGCCGCCGCAGCGAGGCGACGTGATCGTGTTCCGCTACCCGCCCAAGCCGAGCCTGGACTACATCAAGCGCATCGTCGGCGCGCCGGGCGACGAGGTGGCCTACCTGAACAAGCAGCTGTCGGTGAACGGCCAGCCGGTGCCGCGCCAGGCACTGCCCGACTTCTTTGACGAAGACGCGATGCGCTACTCGAAGCATTTTGAGGAGCGCGCTGGCAACAAGACGTATCGCATCCTCAACGACGCCGACCGCCCGGCCTTCGTGCCCGGTGTCGAGGAGTTTCCCTATCGCGAGAATTGCCGCTACAGTGTCGAGGGCGTGGTGTGCAAGGTGCCACCGGGCCACTACTTCGTGATGGGCGACAACCGCGACAACTCCCTCGATTCGCGCTTCTGGGGCTTCGTGCCCGAGGGGCACATCGTGGGTCGCGCTTCGTTCATCTGGTTGAACTTCGGCAACTTCGGCCGCATCGGTTCCTTCCATTGAGGGCGCTGTCCATGATCCAGTCCGCTTCTCCCGTCCGTCGTCAGCGTGGGGTGTCGCTCACCGGCATGCTGTTCATTGCCATCCTGATCGCCATCGTCGGCCTGTTCGGCGTGCGGCTGATTCCGGTGGTCATCGAATACCAGTCGGTCAGCAAGGCGGCGACGCGTGCGGCGACCGGCAAGTCGGTGGCCGAGGTGCGCGAACTGTTCGACAAGGCGCTGCAGACCGATCAGGTGTCGCAGATCACCAGCAAGGACATCGAGGTCACGCGCGAAGGCGAGCGCGTGGTGGTGATCTTTGCCTACGAGCGCCAGCAGCATCTGGTGGGCCCGGCCTACCTGCTGTTCAAGCTCTCGGGGCGCTCCAAGTAGCGTGGACCCGGGCCTCGACGCGCTGCAGCAGCGCCTGCAGCACCCTTTCGCCCAGCCGCGCCTGTTGCAGCGCGCGGTCACGCACCGCAGCCACAGCGCCGACCACAATGAGCGGCTCGAATTCCTGGGCGACTCGGTGCTCAACCTCGCGGTGGCCGCGCTTCTGTTTGACCGGCTGAAAGACCAGCCCGAAGGCGACCTGTCGCGGGTGCGGGCCAACCTGGTGCGCCAGGAGACGCTGCACCGCCTGGCGGTGGACCTGGGCCTGCCCGAGGTGCTGCGCCTGGGCGAGGGCGAGGCCCGCTCTGGCGGGCACCGCAGGCCGTCCATCCTGGCCGATGCGCTGGAGGCGGTGATCGGCGCGGTGCACCTGGACGCCGGCTACCCGGCTGCCGAGGCGCTGGTGCGCCGGTTGTTCGGCGCGGTCGAGATCACGCCGCAGATGCAGGCCGCCGCGAAAGACCCGAAGACCGAATTGCAGGAGTGGCTGCAGGGGCGCAAGCACCCGCTGCCGGCGTACCGCATCGTCTCGACCATCGGTGCGGCGCACCAGCAGACCTTCGAGGTCGAATGCGAGGTGGCCGAGCTGTCCATCACCGAGCGCGGACTGGGCGCCTCGCGCCGTGCGGGCGAGCAGGCTGCCGCCGCGGCGGTGCTGATGCGGCTGAAGGCGCGGCATGGCTGAGCATCCTGATCTGCCGACCGAGCCGGGCGTGGGCTCTGCCGCGGACGGTGCGCCAGGCGCCACGCCGGGGCAGCGCTGCGGCGTGATCGCCATCGTCGGCAAGCCCAACGTGGGCAAGTCCACGCTGCTCAATGCGCTGGTGGGCCAGAAGATCAGCATCAC
>Ga0129336_10001044_pt1 | contig 16480 bp, 15 predicted proteins | sample CPB6_02_DNA_FD_96878 | JGI IMG/M metagenome (GOLD analysis project Ga0129336, IMG submission 96878) | Freshwater to marine salinity gradient microbial communities from Chesapeake Bay, USA - CPBay_Sum_0.6_0.2_DNA | ecosystem: Environmental > Aquatic > Marine > Coastal | place: USA: Chesapeake...
ATCGATGAGGCGCAGGATCCGCCCGACGACCTCACCATCATCTTCGCCCACGGCTACGCGCTCACGCTCGACTCGTGGCACTACCAGCGTGTCGCGCTGCGGGGCAGGGCGCGCCTGGTGTTCTACGACCAACGAAGCCACGGACGCAGCTCGCGTGCCGAGTTCGACACGCACCATGTCGACCAACTGGGCGCGGACCTGAGCGACCTGATCGATGAGTTCGCGCCGACGGGACCGCTCCTGCTGGTCGGCCACTCGATGGGTGGGATGACGATCATGGCGCTGGCGGACCGGCGCCCGGAGTTGTTCCGCGAGCGTGTCTACGGAGTGGCGCTCATCGCCACGACGGCGGGCGGCGTCGACAGCACCGAGCTCGGCATGCCCGTCGGCCTCGGTCGCGCGATCCACCAGCTCGCGCCCCCGATCGCGGCCGCGCTCGCCAGCAGGGCGCCTCTGCTCGACCGGCTTCGCTGGCAGGACACCGACCTCGGCCTGATGCTGACGCGTTCCTACGGGTTCGGATCGACCGCGACCGAGCAGGCCAGCCGGTTCGTGGCCAGCATGCTGTCCTCGACGCCGCTCGAGGTCGTCTCGGAGTTCCTGCCCGCGCTGCAGGAGCACGACAAGCGCAGCGCGCTCGCGGTGCTGGAGAACGTCGAGCTGCTCGTGCTCGTGGGCGACTCCGATCGCCTGACCCCCCGCGCGGCGAGCGATGAGATCGTGGCAGCGGTCCCCGGGGCGGAGTACGTCGTCGTCGCCGACTGCGGCCACATGATCGCGATCGAGAAGGCGGCGGAGGTCAATGCGGCCCTCCTGGACCTCCTGGGCCGTGTCCGTCGCGACATCGCCGACGACTCCGCCGCCCCGGGTGAATGACGTGGCCCTCGACCTCACCGTGGAAACGCCGGATGCGATGCGAGCCCTGGCTGCGCGCATCGGTGAGCGCTGCGTCCGAGGCGACGTGCTCGTGCTGTCCGGGGACCTCGGAGCGGGCAAGACGACGTTCACGCAGGGCCTGGCGCGGGGCATGGGCATCACCGCCGCGGTGACGAGTCCGACCTTCGTCATCAGCCGCGTCCACCCGTCTGCGGCGGACGGCCCCGCGCTGGTGCACGTCGACGCCTACCGGCTGGGCTCGGTCGCCGAGCTCGACGACCTCGACCTCGATGCCGACCTCGACGACAGTGTCGTGGTGATCGAGTGGGGCCGGGGCCTGGCCGAGCAACTGTCACCGCATGGGCTCGACATCGTCATCACGCGCTCCGACGATGCCAGCGATGAGGTGCGGAACGTGGCACTCGCGCCTCGCGGTGAGCGCTGGCAGGCACTCATCGACGATGCCGGACGGTGGCTCGCGTGATCCTCGCGCTGGACACCTCCACCGCGCTGACATCGGCCGCGGTCATCGATGACGACGGCACAGTCGTGGTCGAGAGGATGCATGAGGATGCTCGCCGTCACGCCGAGGCGATCGGCCCGATGATTGCCGATGTGGTGGGAGCAGTACCGCGCACCGCAGTGAGCACGGTTGCCTGCGGGGTGGGTCCCGGGCCCTACACGGGCCTTCGCGTGGCGATCGCATCGGCGATCGCGATCGGTGCCGCGTGGGACGTCCCCGTCGTCGGCCTGTGCTCCCTGGATGCGCTCGCAGCGCAGGTGCTCAGCGAGCGAGCGGACGGACAGGGTGTCGAGGTGTGCTCCGATGCGCGGCGGTCGGAGGTTTACTGGGCCAGCTATGACACAGACGGCATGCGGCTCGCCGGGCCTCGGGTGCGCGCTGCGTCGACGGTTGGTGCGTCCGTCGTCCGCGGCATGCCACATGCCGCATGGGTCGGGCGGCGGGTGCTGACCCTCCAAGCGGCAGGCATCGTCGTGAGCGACGTGGCCCTGCCGCTGGACGAGCACGGCACCGACACCGGCGCCACGGCACGGGCGATGAGCGGGATGCAGCTGCTGCCTCCTCGCCCGCTGTACCTGCGCAACCCCGACGCCATGACGCCGAGGGGGGACCAGCCGTGAGGGTCGAGCCGATGAGGTGGTGGCACCTCGACGACGTCCACGCACTGGAGCGCGACCTCTTCGCGACGGATGCCTGGTCCCTCGAGCAGTTCTGGTCCGAGCTCGCACAGCCGTCGCGCCGCTACGTGGTAGCGCTCGTCGACGGCCGGGTGGTCGGCTATGCGGGCACGTCCTGCCTGCCTCCCGATGCTGACGTCCAGACGGTGGGTGTCGCCGTGGACCAGCGTGGGCGCGGCACGGCGCGTGCGATGCTCGAGGACCTGCTCGCCGACGTCGATGCACGGGGAGTGACGCACACTCTGCTCGAGGTGCGCGATGGAAACGATGCAGCGCTCGCCCTCTATGCGCGCCTGGGCTTCGTGGAGATCAGCCGACGTCCGCGCTACTACGCCGACGGTGTCGATGCGCTGATCATGCGACGTGCCCGTCCCGCCACGGCAGGTCGAGCATGACGGCGCCCCTCGTTCTCGGCATCGAGACCTCGTGCGACGAGACGGGTGTCGGCATCGTGCGCGGCCGCGAGCTGCTCGCCAACGAGATCGCATCGAGCGTCGACGAGCACGCCCGCTTCGGCGGTGTCGTTCCGGAGATCGCCAGCCGTGCGCATCTGGAGGCGATGGAGCCACTTCTGCAGCGGGCATGTGCGCGGGCGGGGATCAGGCTCGGCGATGTCGACGCCGTCGCAGTCACGTCGGGTCCGGGCCTGGTGGGATCGCTGATCGTCGGCGTGGCGACGGGCAAGGCGCTTGCGGCAGCGCTGGGCGTGCCGGTGTTCGGGGTGAACCACCTCGCGGGCCACGTCGTGGTCGACGAGCTCCAGCACGGACCGCTCGCCGACCCCACGGTCGGCATGCTCGTCTCGGGCGGCCACTCGTCACTTCTGCTGCTCACCGACGACACCTCGACGATCACCCCGCTCGGCCAGACGCTCGACGATGCGGCGGGCGAAGCGTTCGACAAGGTCGCGCGTCTGCTGGGCCTGCCCTTCCCCGGAGGGCCGTGGATCGACCGCGTTGCCGTGGAGGGTGACCGGGATGCGATCGACTTTCCGCGCGGTCTGGCGGGGGAGCGCGAGCGCTACCCCTATGACTTCAGCTTCTCCGGGCTGAAGACGGCCGTTGCCCGCTGGGTGGCGGCTCGTCAGGCGGCCGGGGAGCCGGTGCCGGTGGCCGACGTGGCCGCCAGCGTCCAGGAGGCGATCGTCGACGTGCTGACCGACCGGATGGTGGCCGCGTGCCGCGACCACGGCGTCGGCGAGGTGGTCATCGGTGGCGGGGTGGCCGCGAACTCGCGGCTGCGGGCGCTGGCGCAGGCCCGATGCGATGCGGCGGGCCTGCGCCTGCGGGTCCCGCGGCCGGACCTGTGCACCGACAACGGAGCGATGGTGGCGGCCCTCGGTGCGCGCCTGGCCGCGTCGGGTGCCGAGCCCTCCCCGCTGGACTTCCCGACGACGTCGGCGCTCGAGGTGACGCGTCGGGCCTGGTGAGCGGCCGCTCATACGGGTGGGTCCTGGCTGGGGCTGTTCAGGGGAGCCGTGAACGGCTAGCATCATCAATCACATCAGCCTCGTTCGTCCCACCACAGTCGGGCCCCGGCCCGCAGCGGCGGACTTCCCCCGGACAGGATCGGTATGGCCCTGCTGCGCCCCCGCGCGATCGCCGTTGCGACCGGCGTCCCGGTGCTGTTCGCGGTCCTGGCGACGGGACTGGCCATCGCCCCCGCCCAGCCGCGCGCCAGCGCGGATGAGGTCACGGCTGCAGTGGCGGCCCCGGTGGTCCCCATCGCGCCGTTCGCCGTCACGATGGCCGATCCCCGGGCCCTCCATCGCGCCATCCCCGTCGTGCATCGAGTGCGGACCCATGATCCGGTCGCGTTCATCACCATCGACGATGGCGTCCACAAGGACCCCGCCGCGCTGGCCTACGTGCGCAGGCTCCGACTGCCCGTCACGGCCTTCCTGAGCGCGTGGACGATCAAGGACCGGGCCGGGTACTTCACCGCGCTGACGACCTGGGGCTCCGTGCAGAACCACTCGGCGACGCATGCGAGCTTCGCGGACCGCAAGACCGACCTCGCGTACGAGATCTGCTACTCCCAGCGCGCACTGTCGCGCGACTTCGGCACGACTCCGTGGATGCTGCGTCCCCCCTACGGCGAGGGCATCCACCGCTTCGGGACCGTGATGAACGCGGAGCGCTGCGACATCGACCAGATCGTGCTGTGGGACGCGACCGTCCATGACGGCCGGGTGCAGTTCGCGAACGGGCGGCTTCGACCCGGTTCCATCCTGCTGCTGCACTTCACCCCGGACCTCGCGCGCGACCTTCGTGCTGCAGTGCGGGCGGTCCGTGCCGCGGGCCTGACCCCTGCAAGCCTCGCGGAGTACCTCCATGCACCGTCGTCCGCGACCTGAGCGTGGGACGGTGCGCGGATGACGTCACGCTGGGAGGCGCTCCTCGGGCCGGGGTCGGTGGTCATCGACGGGGGGCTGTCGACGCAGCTCGAGGCGCGCGGTCACGATGTCCACGATCCGCTGTGGACTGGGCGCGTGCTGCTCGAGTCGCCCGAGGAGGTGGCCCGCGCGCACTCGGACTTCGTGGACGCAGGGGCGGATGTGGTCATCACGGCGAGCTACCAGGTCTCGCGCAGGGGCTTCGAGGCTGCGGGCCTGCCTGCGCGCGCGGCGGACGATGCGCTGCGCGCGAGTGTCGAGACCGCCCGCGAGGCCACGCGGGGATCGACGGTGCGGGTGGCCGCGAGCATCGGACCCTACGGTGCCGTCCTGCACGACGGTTCGGAGTACCGGGGGCGCTACGGGCTCTCGCACGCGGCCCTGGTGGACTTCCATGCCGAGCGGCTCGAGGTGCTCGTGGACGCGGTCCCGGACCTGCTCGCGATCGAGACCATCCCCGACCTCGAGGAGGCCGAAGCCCTCGTGGAGGTCCTCGCGGCCGCTCCCGCCATGCCTGCATGGCTGACGTTCTCGGCCATGGATGGCGAGCGCACGTGCGCGGGCCAGCCCATCGAGGACGCCGTCGCCGTGGCCATGACGGCTCCGTCGATCGCGGCCGTCGGCGTCAACTGCACCGACCCGCGATTCGTCACCGAGCTCGTGGGTCGCATCCGCTCCGTCACGGAACTGCCGATCGTCATCTATCCGAATGCGGGCGGCACGTGGAACCCCGTGGAGGGGTCGTGGAGCGTCGAGGCGTCGCCGACCTTCGACCCTGACGTCGTCGCGCAGTGGCTCAGCGCCGGAGCCGTCGCGATCGGCGGCTGCTGCGGGATGGACGCGCAGGCGATCGCCGACCTCGCGCATCAGCTCCGCGCCTGATACCGCTCGGCGAGGACGGTGATCGCCGTGCCGTCGAGCCGGGTGAGGATGACGACGGCATCCGGTCCCTCGGCCAGGCCGAGGTCACGCAGAACCTGACCCGGCTGCGCGCGCACGTCTCGGCACTTGATCGACGCCCTGCTGACGCCCACGGCGCGCAGGCGAGCGCGCTGCTCACGGGCGGAGCCCTGGAGCCGCTCGACAACTCGGAAGGACCGCAGCGCCGGATGGTCGGCCGGGGATTCGCCGGTGAGCCACGACGACTCGGGGCCAAGCCCCTGCATCCCCTCGGCAGCTGCCAGTGCCGGCAGGGCGCCGGCGCGCAGCACTGCTGGGTCGACCTCGTGCAGCCAGCCGCCGATCGCCGGCGCGATCGCCGCGGGGATCGCGTCGGCGGCGATGACCGCGACCCGGTCGTCGGTGACGATCACGGCGGATCGGTCGGCGTCGGCGACGGGCCAGGAGTACACCGCGCACTCCACAACCGTGCGGTCGACGCTGACCCACTGGGCCTGCCAGCCGTCCGGCGCCGCGAAGGCCGGTGCGGCCTTCGCGGCGATGCGCGCGTGGGGCAGCGCGGCGACCCAGGACCACGGGGGAGACCAGAGCTCGGGATCGCGCTCGGGCCGGGCCCGCGCGGTGCCCAGATCTCGCGGGGCCGAGGGATCGCGTCGTGCGGGGTCGACGAAGACGACGTCCGCGGGCCCGAGATCCGCGAGAAGGCCGGCGAGGACCGCCGGATCGGTCGCATCCGCCCGGACCACCTGCGCGGCCGGGCAGTTGTGGGCGAGGAAGGCGGCGACCACCGGGTCGCGCTCCACGGCGGTGACGGACAGGCCTGCGGCGAGGAAGGCGGCGGTGTCGAGGCCGAGCCCCCCGGTGAGGTCGAGCACGCGGGCGGCACCGCTCGCGCGCACGAGCTCGGCGCGGTGCCGGGCCACCCTGGGACGCGTCGCGGCCTCGAGGCCGTCGCGCGTCAGGAGCAGGCCGGTGTCGGCGTCGATGCCGTGACGCTCCCGGGCCTGCTGGCGCAGTGCCGCCTGCTCGAGGGCTGCCGCGGCCTCGGCGGGTGAGAGGGCGGTGGACGCCCGCAGGGCAGACCCGGCCCGCAGCGGGTCACCGGCGGCATCGGACCACACCCTCTCGGCGGCGACGCAGGCGTCCTGCCCGGCGGGGCTGGCGAGCCAGTGCGCGAGCACAGCCGCGGGCTCGACGGGGTCCGGGGCGGGCACTCGGTCATTGTCCCGGGCCGAGGGCACCCGCCGCGTTGGCACTCAACTTGACGGAGTGCTAATCGGCACGTACTGTTCTGTCTGGCACTCCCCCCCGGGGACTGCCAACCGCAGCACCACCCGTGACCCGCGCCGTCCGAGCGGACGGCCCCTCGACATCCCGGAGGATGTAATCGTGTCGGTCTCCATCAAGCCGCTTGAGGACCGCATCCTGGTCCAGACCCTCGACGCCGAGCAGACCACTGCGTCCGGCCTCGTCATTCCCGACACCGCCAAGGAGAAGCCCCAGGAGGGCAAGGTCCTGGCCGTCGGCCCCGGCCGCTTCGACGAGGATGGCGACAAGCGCATCCCGCTCGACATCAAGGTCGGCGACGTCGTCATCTACAGCAAGTACGGCGGCACCGAGGTGAAGTACAACGGCGAGGAGTACCTGCTCCTCTCCGCGCGTGACGTCCTCGCCATCGTCGAGAAGTAGTCCGCATCCGTCGAACGGCCCATCGTGCGCGTGCGCGGTGGGCCGTTCGCCCGCCTCTGCCGTTCCCTCACGACACCGCTTCACTGCCTAGGAGAGCACCGTGCCCAAGATCCTCGAATTCGACGAAGACGCCCGCCGCAGCCTCGAGCGCGGCGTGAACGCGCTCGCCGATGCCGTGAAGGTGACGATCGGTCCCAAGGGCCGCAACGTCGTCATCGACAAGAAGTGGGGCGCCCCCACGATCACCAATGACGGTGTGACGATCGCCCGCGAGGTCGAGCTGGAGAACCCCTACGAGAACCTCGGGGCCCAGCTCGCCAAGGAGGTCGCCACCAAGACCAATGACGTGGCCGGCGATGGCACGACTACCGCGACCGTGCTCGCGCAGGCCATGGTCCGCGAGGGCCTCAAGCAGGTCGCTGCAGGCGCCTCGCCGACCGGCATCAAGCGCGGCATCGACAAGGCCGTCAAGGCCGTGACCGACGAGCTGGTCGCCACCGCCCGCGAGGTCGCCGACAAGAACGAGATCGCCAACGTCGCCACCATCTCCTCGCAGGACCGCGAGGTCGGCGAGCTCATCGCCGATGCCTTCGACAAGGTCGGCAAGGACGGCGTCATCAGCGTCGAGGAGTCGAGCACCACCTCGATGGAGCTGGAGTTCACCGAGGGCATGCAGTTCGACAAGGGCTTCATCTCGGCGTACTTCATCACCGACGCCGATCGCATGGAGTCCGTGCTCGAGGACGCCCGGATCCTGCTCGTGCAGGGCAAGGTCGCCTCAGTGCAGGAGCTCCTTCCCCTGCTGGAGAAGGTCGTGCAGGAGGGCAAGCCCCTGCTGATCATCGCCGAGGACGTCGAGGGCGAGGCGCTGTCTACCCTGGTCGTCAACCGCATCCGCGGCACGTTCACCTCGTGCGCGGTCAAGGCCCCGGCCTTCGGCGACCGCCGCAAGGCGATCCTGCAGGACCTCGCGATCCTCACCGGCGCCCAGGTCGTCGCCCCCGAGGTCGGCCTCAAGCTCGACCAGGTCGGCACCGAGGTGCTCGGCACCGCGCGTCGCGTGGTCGTCAGCAAGGACACCACGACGATCGTCGACGGCGGCGGCAACCCGGCTGACGTCGAGGCGCGCGTCGCCCAGATCAAGGCCGAGATCGAGCGCACCGACTCCGACTGGGATCGCGAGAAGCTGCAGGAGCGGCTGGCCAAGATCTCCGGGGGTGTCGTCGTGATCAAGGTCGGCGGCCACACCGAGGTCGAGCTCAAGGAGCGCAAGCACCGCATCGAGGACGCTGTCTCGGCCACTCGTGCCGCCATCGAGGAGGGCATCGTCGCCGGCGGCGGCACCGCCCTGGTGCAGGCGGCGAAGGTGCTCGATGGCGACCTCGGTCTCACCGGTGACGAGGCCACCGGCGTGGGCATCGTGCGTCGCTCGATGGTCGAGCCGCTGCGCTGGATCGCCGAGAACGCCGGCGACCAGGGCTACGTCGTCACCGCCAAGGTCGCTGAGCTTCCCGCCGGGCACGGCCTCAACGCCGCCACCGGCGAGTACGTCGACCTGCTGGCGGCCGGTGTCATCGACCCGGTCAAGGTGACGCGCTCCGCGCTGGAGAACGCCGCCTCCATCGCGGCGATGCTCCTGACCACCGAGGCCCTCGTGGTCGAGAAGCCCGAGAAGAAGGAGCCTGCCGGTCACGGCCACGGCCACGGCCACCACGGCCACAGCCACTAGGCACGAATCACTCAGAAGGGGCCCGGGAGCGATGCTCCCGGGCCCCTTCTGAGTGATGATCAGTCGTGCTACGAGGCGCGGACCACGTGGGCGGTACGGCGGCGCTGGCGGTAGATGGTCTCGCGATCGTCCTCGGACAGGCCGCCCCACACCCCGTAGGGCTCGCGGACGGCGAGGGCGTGGGAGGCGCACTGGGTCATCACCGGGCAGCCGGCGCAGATGGCCTTGGCCGCGGCGATCCGGGCCTCACGCGTCGGGCCCCGCTCGCCCTCGGGGTGGAAGAACAGGCTGGGATCCTCGCCGCGGCAGGCTCCGTGGAGCTGCCAGTCCCACATATCAGCGTTCGGACCGGGGAGCCTCGAGACGTCTGCCATGGCCGTGCCTCCTGAGTTATCGCGTCCGACCTTGTTCAACTGCGTGAACAGTAGCAATCGCGTCACAGATTGGTCAAGAGTGATCTCGGTCACGAAGGTGGCGTGTCTCGGGGCCTCGGGAAGTCCGGAAGGAGCGATCGGGCCGAGGCCGGCGGCTCTCAGCGCGCGCTCCCGCCCGGGCGGGTCAAGGATATGCGCATGACCGTCGCAGGAGACGGGGCTCACGTCCCCGAGGACCTCTCCCTGACGGTCGCGGCCGTGGCTCGGCGACTGGGAGTGGCCCCGGCCACACTGCGCACCTGGGACCGCCGGTACGGCGTGGGACCCAGTGAGCACCGGCCGGGGGCCCACCGCCGCTACACCTCCGCCGACCTCGCGCGGCTGGACCGCATGCGCCGGCTGGTGATAGCTGGCGTTCCTCCGGCCGAGGCCGCCCGGGCCAGCCTGACCGACACGCCGCGCCCGGAAGCTGACGTCCTCGACGTGGCGGAGACCCCCGTGCGGAACGGTGGGGGCAACGTCATCGCCCTCCCGGGGGGAGGCCCCGCCGTGCGCGGCCTGGCCCGTGCCGCCTCGGCGCTGGACTCCACCGCGTGCCATGACCTCATCGTCGACTCCCTGTCCGATGCGGGTGCGGTGGCCACCTGGAATGACGTCATCGTTCCGGTACTGACGGCGCTGGGCGAGAAGTGGCGGGACACCGGCCGTGGAGTGGAGATCGAGCACGCGCTCAGCGCGGTGGTCGTCGATGCGCTCGGCGGCTGGATCCGCACCTGCGCCCCGTCGACCCAGGGGCGGTCGGTCATCCTCGCCTGTGCGCCGGGGGAGCAGCATGCACTGCCCCTCTGGGCCGTGTCGGCCGCATTGGCCGAGCGTGGCGTCGGTGCGCGCATCCTCGGCGCCAGCCTCCCCGACGATGCGCTCGCGAACGTGATCCGGCGGATCGGGCCGGCGGCGGTCCTCGTGTGGGCACAGGTGGAGGAGACTGCCGATGCCCGGTCGCTGGTGCAGCTGCCGGCCACCCGACCGCCGGCGACGATCCTCATCGCCGGCCCCGGCTGGCACGCCGTGTCGGACGACGGGCCCCGGTGGGTGGGATCACTTCAGGAGGCGGTCGACTGCATCCTGCACGCACTGGGCCGCGTTGCCTGATCACCCCCTCGCCCGCTGTGGACGGGCGGCGTCGGAACGGCGATAGCCTTGGGCACCAGCCCGCGCAGCCAGCTCCCGGAGACGCCATGGACTCCCGTCCCCTGACGAACGACTCCCGACCACGGTCGAACGACTCCCGACCGCTGTCGAACGACCTCGCCTACGACGGCGTGCCGGACAAGTTCGCCTATCAGGGGCTGACCTTCGACGACGTCCTCCTCGTGCCCGGGGAGTCCGACGTGGTGCCGAGCGAGGTCGACACCGCCTCCTACGTCACCCGCAGCATCCGGGTGCTCATGCCCCTGGTGTCCAGTGCCATGGACACCGTGACCGAGGCGCGCATGGCCATCGCCATGGCCCGTCAGGGCGGGGTGGGCGTGCTGCACCGCAACCTCCCGGTCGAGGAGCAGGCCGCCCAGGTCGACCTGGTGAAGCGTTCCGAGGCCGGCATGGTCAACGACCCTGTGACCTGCGCACCCGACGACACCCTTGCCGACGTCGATCGCATGTGCGGGCGGTACCGGATCTCCGGGGTCCCGGTCGTCGATGCGGGCGGCGTGCTCGTCGGCATCGTCACCAACCGCGACATGCGGTTCGAGGAGGACATGCGTCGACCCGTGCGCGAGGTCATGACGCCCATGCCGCTCGTAACTGCCCACGTCGGGATCGCCCCCGAGGACGCACTCGCCCTGCTGGCCAGCCGCAAGGTGGAGAAGCTGCCGCTGATCGACGACGCCGGCCGCCTGAAGGGCCTGTTCACGGTCAAGGACTTCGTCAAGAGCGACAAGTACCCGCACGCGACCAAGGACGCGTCCGGACGCCTGGTCGTGGGTGCTGCCGTCGGAGTCGGGGACGATGCCGAGCGACGGGCCAAGGCACTGATCGAGGCCGGTGTCGACTTCCTCATCGTGGACACCGCGCACGGGCACTCGCGTGCCGTGCTCGAGATGGTGCGCCTGCTGAAGCGCCAGTCGAGCGTCGACGTCGTCGGCGGCAACGTCGCCACACGCGCGGGCGCGCAGGCGCTCGTCGAAGCCGGGGCGGATGGCGTGAAGGTCGGAGTCGGGCCGGGCTCCATCTGCACCACGCGCGTCGTCGCCGGCGTGGGCGTGCCCCAGATCTCGGCCATCTACGAGGCGTCGCTCGCCTGCCGCCCGGCCGGGGTGCCGGTGATCGGCGACGGCGGCGTGCAGTACTCCGGCGACATCGCCAAGGCACTCGTCGCAGGTGCCGACACCGTCATGCTCGGCTCGCTGCTCGCTGGCACCGAGGAGGCGCCCGGCGAAGTCGTCTTCGTCAACGGCAAGCAGTACAAGTCCTACCGCGGCATGGGCTCTCTCGGCGCTATGCAGTCCCGGGGCGAGGCCCGCTCCTACAGCAAGGATCGCTACTTCCAGGACGACGTCCTCAGCGACGACAAGCTCGTCCCCGAGGGCATCGAGGGCATGGTCGCCTACCGTGGCTCCATCGCCGCGGTCGCGCACCAGCTCGTCGGCGGACTTCGCGCTTCGATGGGCTACAGCGGCGCGCAGACGATCGACGAGCTGCATGCCAAGGGAACGTTCGTGAGGATCACTGCGGCGGGCCTGCGCGAGAGCCACCCCCACGACATCCAGATGACCATCGAAGCGCCCAACTACTCCGGACGGTAGAGACGTGACCGACATCCAGATCGGTGGCGCGAAGCGCGCCCGCCGCGGCTACTCGCTCGACGAGGTCGCCATCGCCCCCAGTCGGCGCACGCGCGATCCGCAGGCGGTCTCGACGGCTTGGACGATCGACGCCTACCGCTTCGAGACCCCGATCATCGCCGCGCCGATGGACTCGGTGGTCTCACCGGCATCGGCCGAGGTGCTGGGCAGGCACGGCGCCCTCGCCGTGCTGAACCTCGAGGGGCTGTGGGGACGCTACGAGGATCCCGAACCCCTGCTCACTGAGATCGCCGGGCTGGACCCTGCTAGGGCGACTGCTCGCATGCAGCAGATGTACGCGGACCGGGCGGTCGATGCCGGGCTGGTGCGCCAGCGCATCGCCCAGATGCGCGAGGCCGGCTGCACGGTCGCCGTCGGCACCTCGCCGCAGGCTGCCGCGACGCTCGCACCCGTGGCCTCGCAGGCGGGCGCGGACATCATCGTGATCCGCGGCACCACGGTGTCGGCCGAGCACGTCTCCAAGGAGGGGGACTCGCTCAACCTCAAGGAGTTCATCCACCAACTCGACTGCCCTGTCATCGTCGGCGGCTGTGCCACGCATCAGGCGGCCCTGCACCTGATGCGCACGGGTGCCGCAGGCGTCCTCGTCGGCTTCGGCGGCGGAGCGTCGCACACCACTGCCGACGTCCTCGGCGTGCGCGTCCCGATGGCGAGTGCCATCGCTGACGTGGCGGCCGCGCGTCGGGACTACCTGGACGAGTCCGGCGGTCGCTATGTGCACGTGATCGCCGACGGCTCGATGGGTCGCAGCGGCGACATCGTGAAGGCCTTCGCGTGCGGAGCGGATGCCGCGATGATCGGCTCGGTGTTCGCGCGCGCGACGGACGCCCCCGGGCGTGGAGCGCACTGGGGGGCCGAGGCCTGGCACCCGCACCTGCCACGCGGCGAACGGCATGTGATGGAGCCGGTCGGCACCCTGGCCGAGATCCTGAGCGGTCCGTCGCGTCGTGCCGACGGCACGATGAACCTCATCGGCGCGCTGCGCAAGGCCATGGCCACCACCGGCTACAGCGACCTGAAGGAGTTCCAGCGCGTGGAGATGGTCGTCACCGGGTGATCGACCGCGCCATCGAGGTCCGCGCCCCCTTCACCGATGAGGTGATCGGGACCATCCAGTCTGCCGACCACGCCGACGTCACCGCGGCATTCCAGCGCGCCCGGGCCGCCCAGCCCGCCTGGGCCGCCCTCCCCGTCCGTGACCGGGCCCGGGTGATCCTGCGCTTCCACGACATCCTGGCGTCGCGCCGCAACGAACTCCTCGACCTGCTGCAGCGCGAGGTGGGCAAGGCGCGGCGAGATGCGGTCGAGGAGGTGCTCGACGTCCTCTCCACATCGCGGCACTACGCCCGTGATGCCGAGCGGCTGCTGGCCGATCGGCGGGTGAGGGGCATCATCCCGGTGCTGGTCGGTGCCCAGATCCGGCGGATCCCCTGGGGAGTGGTCGCCGTGATCGCGCCGTGGAACTACCCGCTCACCCTCACTGCGAGTGACAGCGTCCCGGCGCTGCTGGCCGGCAATGCCGTCGTCATCAAGCCGGATGAGCAGACCAGTCTGACCGCGCTGTGGGTGCGCGCCGCCCTCGTCGAGGCCGGTGTGCCGGGCGACGTCGTGCAGGTGGTGCTCGGGCGGGGCGACGTCGTCGGGCCGTGGGTCATCGACGAGGCCGACTACGTCATGTTCACCGGGTCGACCCGCGTCGGCCGCATCGTCGCGGCGAGATGCGGGGAGCGCCTTATCCCGTGCGCGATGGAGCTCGGCGGCAAGAACGCGATGATCATCCGCGCCGATGCCGATCCGGAGCGAGCCGCGGAGATCGCCGTGCGGGCGAGCTTCGCCAACGCCGGCCAGCTGTGCATCTCGATGGAGCGCATCTACGTGAACAGGTCGGTCCACGATGCCTTCGTCGACGCGTTCGTGCGACGCACGCGCGCCCTGCGCCTGCTGCCCGTCGTGGGCTGGGGCGGCGACGTCGGCTCGCTTATCTCCGCGACCCAGCTGGCGCGCGTGCAGGCCCACGTAGAAGATGCAGTGGCCAAGGGTGCGACGGTCCTCGCGGGTGGTCGAGCGCGGCCCGACATCGGGCCGTTCTTCTTCGAGCCGACGATCCTCGCCGGCGTCACCGAGGGCATGGTCCTGTGTGACGAGGAGACCTTCGGCCCTGTCGTCGCGGTCCATGCCGTCGACTCCGACGCCGAGGCCGTCCGCCGCGCCAACGACACGGCGTACGGGCTGAACGCATCCGTGGTCGGACGCGACCGACGAGCAGCACGGCAGGTGGCCCAGCAACTGCGGGCCGGCAGCGTCAACGTCAACGAGGGCTACGCAGCCGCGTGGGGCAGCGTGCGCGCGCCGATGGGCGGCATGGGCGACTCCGGCCTGGGCCGTCGCCACGGCGACGAGGGGCTCCTGGACTACACGCAGGTGCAGTCCATCGCTACTCAGCGGGCACTCGGATTCGGGGCGCCGGCCGGCTGGAGCGATGAGCGGTGGGGGACCGCGCTCCTGAGTGCCGTCGTGGCGATGAAGCGGCTCGGGCTGAAGTAGCGCCCGGGCTGAAGTAGGTTGCCCCCGTGAGCAACCTGGACTTCGACGTCCTCGTCATCGGATCCGGCTTCGGCGGGTCGGTTGCCGCGCTCCGCCTGACGGAGAAGGGCTACCGCGTCGGCGTCCTCGAGGCCGGGCGGCGCTTCGCCGACCATGAGCTGCCGAAGGATTCGTGGCGCGTCCGCGACTTCTTCTGGGCCCCTCAACTGGGATGCACGGGCATCCAGCGGATGCACTTGCTCAAGGATGTGCTCGTCCTGGCCGGTGCCGGTGTCGGTGGTGGCTCACTCGTCTACGCGAACACCCTCTACACCCCCGGCCCGGAGTTCTTCGCCGACCCGCAGTGGGCCGGCATCACCGACTGGCAGGCGGAGCTGGCCCCCTACTACGACCAGGCCTCCCGCATGCTCGGGGTCACCGACAACCCGACCATGACGCCGAGCGACGAGGTCATGAAGGACGTCGCCGAGCAGATGGGAGTGGGCCACACGTTCCGCCTGACTCCCGTGGGCGTGTTCTTCGGTGACGGCCCCGGGGTGACCAGCGACGACCCGTACTTCGGCGGAGCGGGGCCATCGCGCACCGGGTGCACGGAGTGCGGGGAGTGCATGACGGGGTGCCGCCACGGTGCGAAGAACACGCTGGTCAAGAACTACCTGCACCTGGCCGAGCGTGCGGGTGCGCGGATCTTCCCGCTCACGACGGTTACTGCGCTCCTGCCGCGCACGCGCGGCGGCTATCTGATCGAGACGCAGCGCACGGGTACCCGCAAGCGCCGCACCTTCACCGCCGAGCAGGTGGTGATCGCCGCGGGCACGTACGGGACCCAGCGGCTGCTGCACCGGATGAAGGACAACGGCATGCTGGCGGACCTGTCGCCGGCGCTCGGGCGCAAGACGCGCACGAACTCCGAGGCCATCCTCGGCGCCATCACCGACACCACGGCGCAGGACTTCACGCAGGGTGTGGCCATCACATCCAGTTTCCACCCCGACGAGGTCACCCATGTAGAGCCGTGTCGGTACGGACGCGGCTCGAATTCGATGGGCCTCATGCAGTCGCTGCTGACGACACCGCGACCCGGGAGGGCGCGGTGGCAGGTCCTTGCTTCCGAGATCGCACGCCGCCCCGCGGAGTTCGCCCGCCTGTTCGACGTGCGCCACTGGAGCGAGCGGGGCGTGATCGCACTCGTCATGCAGACCGTCGACAACTCCCTCACGGTCGTGGGCGAGCGGTCACGCCTCGGGCGCTGGCGGATGACCACCCGGCAGGACGAGACCGCACCAAGCCCCACCTACCTGCCGATCGCGCATGAGGTGGTGCGGCGCATCGCCCAGCAGATCGACGGCGTGGCCGTCGGAAGCATCTTCGAGAACTTCGATGCACCCGTCACCGCGCACTTCGTCGGAGGGTGCTCGATCGGTGCGGATCCCGAGCACGGGGTGATCGATGCCTACCACCGGGTGTACGGCTACCCGGGCCTGCACATTGTCGACGGCTCGGCGATCACCGCGAACCTCGGCGTCAATCCGTCATTGACCATCACCGCGCAGGCCGAGCGGGCGATGGCCCTCTGGCCGAATGCCGGCGATGCCGACTCGCGTCCCGATCAGGGCGAGCCCTACGAGGCGCTCCCCCCTGTGCCGCCTGGACGTCCTGTCGTGCCCGCCGAAGCCCCGGGTGCGCTTCGCCTGCCGGTTGCGTCCGGGCGCTAGCCGGGAAGGGTCAGACCGAGCAGGTCATGTCTGCGCCGCAGCACAGCGGCGACTTGATCTTGCCGTGCCCATTGGGGCACTCGCTGATCTCGACCACCGTGCCATCGTCCTTGGTGAGCGTCGCATCGACGAGGGCGGCGTCGCAGGCGCCGCAGGTGGTGTTGACGGACATGCCGCACTTTGCGCAGGTGTAA
>Ga0129336_10001048_pt1 | contig 16467 bp, 15 predicted proteins | sample CPB6_02_DNA_FD_96878 | JGI IMG/M metagenome (GOLD analysis project Ga0129336, IMG submission 96878) | Freshwater to marine salinity gradient microbial communities from Chesapeake Bay, USA - CPBay_Sum_0.6_0.2_DNA | ecosystem: Environmental > Aquatic > Marine > Coastal | place: USA: Chesapeake...
TATCTGCCAGACCTCTATCCCAGTCGACCAATTCAGAATTGACCGCTGCCAGGGCTGCGGAACTTCTCTCGTTGACCAAAGGGATAACCACTGGAGTTACTCCACCAGCCAGCGCATAAAGGATTTGAGAGAGTCTTGGCGATCTACTGCGACCGATGATCCGATCACGCTCTGCCAGGAAGGCGGCATCTCCAATCCCAAAGTGAAGCGCGCTCATCACCACCACGACGTAGAAGCCGTAGACGTTCCACTCCAGGATCGCCCACACCGCTATCAGCGCTATCGCCACATAGATCAAGACGAAGAGCGCCATCTTCACAGGGCGCGACCTTGGCAAGGTGACAAGGTGATCGAGCGCACCGTGAGGGATTCCGACTGCGAGCGCGAGGAGTGCGATGACGACCTGCCACCCCATTGCCTCGCTCTCAAAAAGGAAACCGAGGAGTGTGGCAAAGAGGATCGCGACGCCGGCGCAGATGGAAGAGAAGGTACGAATCCCGTCGAAGACTCTCGACTTAGCCGAAGCTTCCCCAGCACTCTCCATCGCCTTCATGCCAACGAGGGTAATCGGGGGTGGCCAAATTTCCAGTGTGGCGCTTCGTGTCCCGTGAAGAAGTGATTGACGTGAGTGGAAGCATTGGCATGTGCCCCGTTATGGCTACCTTGTGATGCTGCTCTTCACAATGGCTGGCTCTTGGTGGCTCGAATGGGCCTTTCGACTACGCGTCCTGAGAAGGATCAGATTCACTCTCATGACGATCCTCCCCATCTCACTCTTCTTCATCCTCTGGGACTGGATCGCGATTCGATCTGGACATTGGGATTTCGACTACTCGCAGACTCTAGGAGTGAGGCTTGCATTCGGACTTCCCCTTGAGGAGTACCTCTTCTTCATCATCATCCCGCTCGCAATCATCCTTACCTACGAGGGAGTGACGCGCCTGAGACCACAATGGCGTGATCGTTATGCGGAAGAGCGCTCACCGTGACCTATACCGAGATCACTTCGCTCGCTCTCATCATCGTCGTATTGGTAGACATCTTCGTCTTCAAGACTTCCATGCTCACCACTCGTGGCTTTTGGGCTAGCTATGGAATCGTCCTTCCCTTTCAATTACTCACCAATTGGTGGCTGACCTCAAACGAGATCGTCATCTACTCGCCCGATGCCATCATCGGTCTTCGAATCGCAGGTGCGCCCATCGAGGATCTACTCTTTGGATTCGCCATGATGGTTGGTTTCGTGAGTTTCTGGGTCTACCGAAATGAGAGGCGTGCTGCGATTGCGAGTGAGTCAAGATGATTCCGAGCCTTTTCACAGTTGGCGCGACCTAGGATGAATCTATGAAGAGTTCGACTATTCGCAATCTCATCCTTGGATTGATCGTCGTGCTGATAGCAGCACTCGTCTTTATCGCCTCACGAGGTGGGAGTTCTCGCTTCGACGCAGGATCCCCAGAGGCGACGGTCCAGTCTTACCTGCAAGCGATGGTCGATCGCGATAATGACCGTGCCTTGAGTTACTTCGAACCAGAGACGAAATGTGACTCGTCCGACCTTGACCGGCAATATCTATCGCCTGATCTCACCGCCGATCTCCTAGATAGCTCTATAACGGGTGATCGCGCCCAAGTGAAGATACGAATCCGTTACGCTGACAATGACCTCTTTGGTGGCTGGAGCGAAGATCACACCATCGGGCTGACTCGGATCAGTGGGATGTGGAAGATCACTGGAGTTCCTTGGCCTCTCTTCGAATGTGACGGAGTGAAACCATGATCGCAGGCCTAGCCTCACTAATCATCACTCTCGGAGTAATCGTCTTGGTGATCCGTCGGATCGCAGTGGGACGTAAGGGAGGGATCGACTTCGCGGAAGAGGTCAAGGACTTCTTCCAATATCTCCTATTGCTGATCCTGATCATCATCGTAAATTCAGGTCTATTAGGTTTGATCAGTTATGTTGTCAGCTCTGATAAACGTCTGATCGCCAACGAGGATGTCCTCGCGCGTGATTCTGCCTTCGTCGTCGTCGCCACTCCCCTTCTCATCGCCACGGCCCTTTGGACGCGACGTACCTTAGAACGAGATGAGGAGTCCAAAGAGAGTTTCGCATTGCTTCTCTACCTATCGGCGATCCAAATCATTGCCTTCGCCTCATTTGCCACCAGCGGGTATCGATGGGTCCTCGCTATCGTCGATGATGGAACCGTCTTTGGTGCTGATCTCGGATCGACCTTCCTCTGGCTAGCAACGCTCGGTTTCCACTATCGGATGTCTTCTCATCGTCTCTCAAAGGACCGCCTTCAAGTTCCTTACCTTCTCCTTTCGGCTATCTCACTGGTCGTCGCGATCGTGGCGACGGCACGGATCATTCGGGCCCTCATGGTCGAGTTCCTGCCATTCGCAGAGACGATCTTCACCACGTCCGGTACCAATGAATTGACCCGGGGACTGGTTACTGCGCTCATCGCCATCCCGACCTGGTACTTCTACTGGTTCACCGAGCGGACCAAGGCGCATACGTCACAACTTTGGAATCTTTACCTCCTTCTCATCGGCGTCGGAGGATCCCTTGTCGCAACCCTTGTTGGTTCCAGCATCATTTTCTACGACACGTTGGTTTGGTTCTTCGGCGATGCTGACACAAACGCCGCATGGGTCCACTTTGACCGAGTTCCAGGTGCCACGGGTGCTTTGGTTGCGACGCTGATCTCCTTCTCTTACCACTCGAGAGTTCTCTCCTCTCATCATGAGTCTGAGGAAGGAGAGATCGGGAGGATCTATCGCTATCTCCTCTCTGGCATTGGGTTCGCGACATCCTCAATCGGTGCGGTCACATTCGTCGTCGCCATTGTCGAAACCTTCGCGCAAGACGACCTTCTCGTCGGTCGGTCGCCTCGGAACTCGCTTCTCCTTGCCATCACTCTTCTCGTCGTCGGGCTTCCGGTTTGGCAGATCATCTGGCGTCGGATCAACCAACGGGTCAAAGAGGATCCCGAAAGAGAAATCTCGGCAATCTCAAGAAAGGTCTATCTCTTCACCGTCGTAGGTATTAGCGCCATTGCAACGGTCGCATCTGCTCTCACTATCACGGTGCAGATATTCCAAGGGATCTTCGGAGGTGATCTTGGAGGGAGTACGTGGCGCGAGACAAGTTATGCGATCTCCATACTCATCGTGGGAATCCTTGCTGGCATCTTCCATCTACGGATCATTCGCCACGAGCGTTCAATCTCTGGCCCGAAGTCGAAGTCGCATAAGTTCTTGCTCATGATCGGACCAGCAGATAAGTCCCTCGCTCGAGAACTTGAGAGATCCACCGGCGCACGAATCGAGATCGTTGAGAGTCTTGATGGATTGGCCACAGCCTGGGACCGCGAGAAAGTCCGACTTCTCCTTGCAGAGAACAAGGAACAGGAACTTGCGCTCATCGCCGACTCAGGTCAGATAAGGGCCATACCGATCAAGCGCTAACCATCCGCTCAACTACTATTGCGTCCGGGGCGGTAGCTCAGTCGGTTAGAGCCCCGGACTCATAATCCGGTCGTCGTGGGTTCGAGCCCCACCCGCCCCACGTCATCCGTGATGGACAAGCGAAAGATCAAGTTCGCTTCTTGTAACCAGGCGGACAATTGGGGGACTTTCCGCTTACGATTTTGACAGAAGAACCCTTGATGCAACGAATGGACTTCTTTGAAGAACTCCCAGCGGACTTCTTCGCGATTGGGGTCGGAGTAGGAGTAACGGAGGGTGTGGGAGCAGCTGCAGCCTGGAAGAGTTTCACTTTGATCGTGGGACTTGAGAAAGTGAAGTTGTCGGCAGAAAGCGAAATCCATCCGTCTCGTTCTACAACGCTTGTCGTTGCCACTTGACTCGCTCCGCTCGCCGATGTGACGGAGACGCGCGCACTGACAGGGGCCTGAGAGAATCCATAGACACATCGGGCAACGTCAGAGCGCACGATAAGTCGATACCGACCGAGGAGTTCCTCTCCGTCACTCCTAAAGTGAGGAGCTGCCACTTGGTAATCAAGACTTCCATCTACGAGTCTTGGTGGTCCTGCTGAGTAAACGGTGGCGTTTGTCGTGACAAAACCGTTTACTTGACCCTTCTTTGTGAAGCATCCGATCGCATCCTTCATCTCACGATCGGAGAGGCTTCGAATGGACCAGGTGTTGAGATCGGAGTCAGCAGTATCCTTCCTCAGAGGTAGCCATGTGCCCAGTTCTTGAAATGCATCAGCACCATAGGCGAAGGGGTTGCTCACTAGGGTGTTTATCAAAGGATCATCAGAACACCATCGACAACCAATGGTCGGCAGTCCTGACTCATCTGTGAAATCTCCTGAGAGGTAACGCGATCGGATCTCTGCAGGAACTTGTCCCCACGGATAGGCGAAACCTAAGCTCGCAACCCGTACGGTAGTTCCATCCACCGAAATTCGAACTCCCCCACTTTCAGCCAGCGGTGTTATCGACAAATTGCCATCCCCTAGGCGCCCATGTAGCCAACCGGAGGGCGATGAAGAAAGCCGGAGCACAAGCTTGAAACCAAGGTCAGAGGGAAGGGCTCGACGATTGGCGCAGAGACCATCTCCGCTCATCACGCAGAGGTATTGCTCGTCTTCATAGGGAGGGTAAATACCCACCGCTCCCAGGAAGGTCCCGTCGGCAGGTCTCGAGTTCTCAAGCACATAACTTGAGCCATCATCCTTGGTGGTTTTTCGAAGCTCTACCGCAGAAACAGTTACCGAGATCCCATCAGTTTGAAACTTTGGGCTAGCAGAATCTTTGGATCCACTAAGAACTGCATTGACGAAGAAGTCTTCTCCTCCTACATGGCTCACTCCCGGGAATTTCCACAGAGCGCCCGATGAGGCAAGCGGGAGATTCTTGCTTTGATCAGCCAAATAGGTAGTGCGAATGAATTTCGGAAATGTATCCCTTTGGAACCCCTGAACTTCTACGCCATTCCTGAGTAGTGTCAGGCTCTCAATGCAATCAGTGGTGTTTGTATCGTTGCAGGCTACTAATCGAGTGAAGTAGATAAATTTCCCACTCTCCTCGCTGCATCGAGGATCCGCCAATCCAGTGCAAATGCGCTGTAGGAAATCTGGACCACTCTTCCCATTTCGCCACTCAAGATGTGGTGCGCCGGCTCCCATCAAGACGCCGCTGTTGTCCGCAAAGGTAACGTTGATGTGACCCTGCTTCGGAAAATTCGGCGGGACCCACAGGTCGTCGACCAAAGGGGTCGTAGCAGCCGTTACCGAAGTAGGAAAGAGCGAGACTAGCAAGGCAAAGAGAAGGATCAAAACCTTGGGACGCACTCTCCCAGTATGCCTTCTCCGTATAAAGTGCGCATCAGATTCCAGATGTTCACATTTTGGCTAACTCAGTCCGAATGTCCCTATGGAGCTTTCGAGAGACAATTTGATGGCAGCACTACTTCAAGATGTCGGTGCATCGTGAATTTGTCTAGGACATCCAATATTTCTCCTCTAGCCCCCGTGTGTCTTCCGTATTCGTAGGTTCGAACCTGGCCCGCCCGAACCCACGAATCGACTACATAGCGGAGCGCAACTCACGCCTACACTTCTTTCATGAAGTATCGCACTGCCGCGATCGTTCTCTTGCTTGCGGCCTTCACTCTTCTTCTCACACCAGTGAGTGCCAGTGACGGCGTGGAGAAAAAGTTGATTTTGGGAGCGCCCACGCCGCTCCACTTCTTTGGGAGCTCAGTAACAGATCAAGTGGATCTCGAAAATCTCTTTGGGATCATTCCTCCCTGCACTCCATCGACTTCTATGAATTACGTAGATCTTCCTTGCATTCGTGCTCTTCAATATCGCTCGAAAACTTCGGAGAAATGGCTTGACGCGAAATTCACCCAAAGAAGCCTCGCACCTTTCGTCGAAACAAGAGCCACCGAACAAAACGTTGGCGGTGAACTCAACGAAGTAAGAGGTAGCGATGGGCGTTGGCGTCTCAACGGTGGTTCAGCGAGTCTTTGGGAGGCTCCTCTTAGCGCTGGTGGAGCTTTGGCAACCAATCGCCTCTTCATTGTCGAAGCAACTGTTGCCTCGCGGGTCCTACCCAAGACTTTCTCTCTGAGTCTCGTCCCGGTTGAGATTGCGACTGAACTGACCAATGACCTTTCTGACGTGAGGCGAAGTCTCTTTCGCCGCACTGCTTTCCCAGAAGGCTATGAGTTTCAGATCGTCATCAAGCAGAGTCAGCGTATGCAACCGTTGCAGTTCGTAACTTCTAGAACGAAGAATGCCAAGCTTGTGAGCACAGCAGGTCCCAAAGTGGCTCTACCTGAGTTCATCTTCAGTGGTGAGCCGAGTCTCCATAGTGTGCTTGAGACAGAACCTTTGAAGTGCTCTGATCCCCTCCTGGTCAAGACCCTCGGGTCACAGTGCAACGCCGCTACAGGTGAGAGGTGGAAGGTCTACCCCTGGGATCGCTCGATCATTGACTTCCTAAACAGTAGCGCCATCGAGAATTTCCGCGAGAAGTCAACGGTCTCGGACTGGAGTTTTCAGGGTGGTCAGGACACCTCATTGATCTTTGACCTAATCCAAGGTTGCAGTTACACCAATGTTTTCTCTTTGACGGCAACAAACGCCCCGGCGTATCACATCAATCCACCTCGGTGGGACAAGAATGATTCGTCGCTATCGGTGAAGATTGCGAATACGCATCTGACCGCCGATTCGCAGCTGCAGCGTGGATTCTTCTCAATTCAATTGCGGCTCTCGTCCGCAGCCTGCATGTGGGGAATTGATCGTAAGAGTGTGACTGCAAGCGTCGAGATCATCTCTGAGAGTGGCGAAGTGCAAAATGTCACCTCCTCCTCGATCAAGATCGATGAAGCAGCAGACCAAGTCTCAATAAATCTCTCGGGCTTCACTTTCTCCAGCCCTACAATCAAGATAAGGCTCGCCAAAAACACGTCGAAGAAAGCGATCACTTGCGTCAAAGGCAAGCAACGCATCAAATTGACCTCTGCAAAGGGCCGCTGCCCCGCGGGGTTCAAACGCATCTAGATCGGGCAATAAGCCAGCCTGACAAGCCTTTTCCCTGAATGTCAGCTGCCTCAGTACTACCCTCTCGTCTTGATGAACATACTTTCCATCGACGGCGGAGGAGTCCGAGGGCTCATCCCAGGCATGGTCATCGTCGAATTAGAGCGGCGGCTGGGTAAGCCTGTCTCAGAAGTCTTTGATCTCATCGCTGGAACTTCCGCTGGTGGTCATGTTGCACTTGCTCTCGCGGCGCCAGGAGTGGACGGCAAGCCGAAATGGAGGGCGTCAGACCTCGCTGACTTCTACAAGGAAGCCTATGGACGCATTTTCCCATCGACAGGAAATCGCTTCTTTGGTTCGCTGCGAGGCATCACCGAGGAGCGGTATTCGGCAGAAGGCATTGAGTTGGTACTTGAGGAAATCTTCGGCGACTCCATGCTGAGTGAGGCATTGACCGAAGTTCTTGTGACCGCTTTCGAGGTGGAGAGCGGACAACCACACTTCTTCCTCAGTAGCGAGGCAAGAACAGGGACACGCCATGATCACTTGATGCGATTTGTCGCTCGTGCAACAAGTGCCGCGCCCACATACTTCGAGCCTGCTTCCAAGATGGGAAGTGAGGAGAAGCTCACATTCATCGATGGTGGCGTCTTTGCCAACAATCCGACGATGTGTGGATTTGCCCATGCTCAGAGACTTGGCTTCGATGAGGATGAAATGACCATCGTATCCATTGGAACTGGAGCAGTCTCAAGGGAATTGGCCTACGAAGAAGTTAGAGATTGGGGCCTTGCTCATTGGGCCCGACCCATTCTGGATATCACTGCACAAGCAGGGAACCATGCCATTGACTGGCAACTCAGTCAGATTCTTCGGAAAGGCCACTACTTCAGAATCCAGCCATTGATTTCCGGAATGCGATCCTCACTCGATGATGCAAGACCGGAGACTGTGGCAGCTCTCGAAGAATTAGCGAAGGAAGTCATCGACCGGAATACAGAATCTCTAGATCGGATCTGTCATCTCGTTTCCTAGCAAACTCGCTATTTGACCTTGATATATCCAGTCGGACACTTGGTCTTCTTTTTAGTTACGGCAACCTTCACTGTTTTCGATCCCCGCTTGCAAATGATTGAGGCGTCTTTCTGGGTTGCGGAAATCTGAGTCAATGTGGTCTTGATGACTGGGGCTGAGAATGTGAATCCTGAAGCTGCGAGAGTGAGGAATCCATTCCGTTCATTCACCGTGGTCGTCGCCACTTGGTTCTCACCATTGGATGAGAGGACCTCTACCTTCGCCTCTATCGGAGCAGTTGAGAAACCGTAGTAACAACGGGCAGTCTCCGATCGCACAACGAAGGTGTAGCGGCCACGAAAGAGTGAGCCATCCTCATTTCTATGCACTCCGGCCACCTTGTAATCAAGCGAGCCTTGTTGGAACTTCGGTGGACCGCTGGCATAGAGCGGAGCATTAGTGACGACGAGACCATGAAGTTTGCTCTTATCTGCGGAGCAGGGATGTAGGTCACTTCCGTCATAGATCGCGGAAGCGAAGTTCCAGAGGATGGAGTTGGTCTTTGGAGTGACATTGAAAGGATTCCTGCTAGAAGTTGTCGCTACAGGTTTGAGATTCTCTTCAAAGGCCTCGAAAATCTCCCATGAGTCATAGATCTGACGATCGATGATGGTTCTGGGGTCTTGCAAGAACTGTTGGTAGGTGATGCGTCCGCTCTCACCGTTGAATCGCGCCTTCAGGAAGCGTTCGAGTTTGGCATTCTTTGAGATCTCGCTCTTGTCGACCACGGCCTTGAGTGGTGGAACGAAAACCGCACTCCCCGAGATACGGATGCGATTGAAGGCAGAATCAAGGCTCGCTACCGAGAACTCAGCATCGCTCATTCGACCGAAAAGCCAGCCAGTGCGGCTCCTGTCTTGTCGTAGCGTCAAGGCCATTCGCTCGTCACCAAGGTAGTTGGCGGCTTCGATGCATTGGTTCTTGAGGGCGAAGAATGGACACTCCTCGCTCTTTGGGACCAAGTTCACGGGGATCAAAGATCCTTTGAATTCGATCGTCGCTATTGCACAGGGTCGATCTCCGGCAATGACAAAGTCGCCGACGAATCGCTTCAAGTCGCCACAGAAGTATGAGTAGCGAGTGAGCACATGTGCCATGTATCTCTTGGGCACCCCAGTGGAATCCTTCTTCTCACTCTCCCATACCGACACCCCACCGCCCGCAGGGACGTCATAGAAGTCATTTGCATTTCGGCCATTGAAGCGAACTGCAGGGATGGGACTACTGGGGCTCTCCTCGAGGAGTTTGAGTCTCTCCATATTGCCCGATGAGGGATTCGAAGTTGATCCGACTTCTACCGCCTCGATACAGCCTCGATCCGCAGGGGTGAGGCAGGGGCGCATGATCAATTCACCCAGGAGTTGATCGGCCCCCACGCATGCTGGCTCATTCCATGCCGAGCACGTCAGGCGTTGGTCTATCTCCGTCGTGCCGGGCTTGAATGTGTATCCGAGGAGTTTGGATTGAAGCCAGAATCCATACTGGGAGTCAGTGAGTGAGAACTCGACCGTCTTTGTCTCCGCTTCCGCCGGGGTCGTCAATGGTGAACTCACGGGAAGAGTAAGGGCCATGATCAAAGGAAGAATCAGCAGTAATCTTGCGAAGCGTAGGAGCGTCATGGGGTCAATCTTCTCTCATCGTAAGAAGAATCTTTGATTCTCAGGCAAGGTCCCAACAGTATTTTGCTGAGGAAGGAATTAGCTCCGTTCAAATCCCTTGGGACAAGACTTTGCAACCAACTTGACGGTCTTCTTGCCTTTGGTGCAGGAGATGGTCCGCTTCGATGCAGCCTTTTGGATCACATTCGTGGAGATTGACTTCCCTGAAGTGAATGCCTTGACCTCATCTGCAGTCAACCCATCGAGGATGTCGTTCAACATCGCCTTATCTAAAACCCCTGATGCACGAGCCTTCTCGATGATCTCCTTCTGTTGATCCGACAACTTCGCATAGACATCCCCTGGGATGTCAGAGAGATTCGCGATCAAAGACTTCAGTTCTGCCGGAATCGTGCCAGTGCTCTTGGCTTCTTCAAGAAGCTTCAGTTGATCAGGCGTGAGGCTGCTCAACATCTGAGGCGTCAGACCCGCGATGGCCGCTGGAATTGCCGGCCTTTCTTCCGTCGCTGGCATTGCTGCCTTGGCGCTCTCCAGCGCCTTCTCCACAGCTGCGCGGGCTTCGGGACTAAGAGTCGAAATCTTGTCCTCTGTCACTTCGATCTTCTCAGAGGTGGTGTTTGCTGGTGCGCTTCCCGCAGTTCCAGCAGTCGTCCCCGCTGCGCCAAGTCCTGGCGGAATAGGAATTGCACCTGTCGGAAGGGTGGCACCATTAGGAAGGGTGATAGTCGTTGAGTTTGGCACGACGGTCACGGTTGTCGAGTTGGGCACCACAGTTACGGTTCCGGGAAGACCCACAGGTGGTTGAGTGTCATTTGCCCCGGCATGAGGCATGCCCAACACAACCAGGAACGCAATCAGCGCTCTTCTCATGAGCAAATCCTAAGTCTGGTTTCTAGCTAGGTCTAGAGCGACTCCAATTTCTATCCCTTTTGGTGATTGTATGTGCCCTCCCCCTGCATAAAACTAGGTCTCTTTCACGGTATGACTTCTGTGGGGGGTACCAGCATGAGGGAGCGGATGGTCAAACTCGCGCTCATTCCGGTCGCCGCCGCACTTGTAGCCGCCTCACTCCTTCCGGTCGCCTACGCCTCCTCAAACGAGGAAGAGAGATTCCGAGCCGAGATGCCGACCGAAGATGGATGGCACGGTGTCAACTTCGATAACACCATCAAGGATTGGGGGCTGCCTTCCAATATCAGTGCAAGGCTCCCCGGAGAGTGGACTATAAACAACGCTGTCGCTATCTGTAAGACATTGGAAGATACTGAGTGTCTGAAACCTGGATTGATTCTTCACGTTCGAGCCCTCTTTGATCCATGCACATCTGAAGCGGACCGTGATTGCATCGTCTCGTTCGGTGCAACGAAATCTGATGGAACGAAGTTGAAGGGCGAACTCAAGGAGGTCCTCCCCTCACAGAATGCATTTCCCGGAGATCCGAAACAGGGAATCCCCGACGGCGCTAGCGCATCCATTTGGACTTTGAAGGATGGAAACGCTTCACAAGATTACGCTCTGGTTGCTGGCCAAGAACTGCGTGTAAATGGTGCTGCGGAAAGTCGAGCCGCAGGAAATGATTCTCGAGTCAGCCGCACAAAGATGATTTACGCCTTACAACCAGTGGAGTTGTTGAAGTCGCCTCAATATAGAGAGGTGACGTTCAAGGTTGAGGATGGGATCAAGACGGGAAATGCATCCTCAATCGGAGAATGCTTTGTTGTGGCCAATGGCACGTGTGCGCTAAATGAAGCCTTCGACACATCAATCAACTTCGATTTGACCGTACGAGTGAGCAAGGGGGTACCGGGTTGGATGGTTGGCAGGATCCAAGATTTCAAACTAGGTTCAAAGGTACTACCCAACCAAGATGGCTTTGAGATGACCATCTCCGGTAATGCGTCCAAGGTTGGTGCAGTTATGGCATGGAGTAGATGGAAAGAGACAACCGAAGAGATCCAACGGCTTTACGCGGAGGGTGTTGATGGACGACAGTGGCGTGCGGGTAAGCAGGCATCAGAGCTGCTGATACAAGATGGCGAGGCACGCACCATCCTTACCTTTATCAACGAAGCAGGAGAGCGAAGTATCAGGCACTTCAACGCATGGCTACCTTTGATCTCTGATAAAGCGACTGCCATGCGTACTAGATGGAATCTACAAAGCGTCGAGGATCGAAGTGGCCAGTACGATCAGTGCTCGGCAGGAAAAGGCTTGGTTGGTGTCATCAATTCAAATGCATCTGTCTATAGTGATGGTCCACCGACTTTCAATAAGACGACTGGCACCCTTGAATACAAGGTGGCCGCCCCTCACTACACATCTGATGGCACAACAAAGCACATCGGCAGTTACGACCTCACGATGCGAAGTGACGTTGCACGATGTCTCTACGGCTTTAGTAACGCTCCAATCTCAGCCACACTTTCCATCGAAAGTGATGGTGGAACGAACATTATTTCTACCGAATCTGTGAGCGAGGCTGATGGACTAATCAAACTCAGGGCTGCCGGCTTCACTTTCTCAAGTCCGACGATCAAAGTGAAACTCTCCCAGGCATCCGCGACTCCATCACCCTCAGCATCCCCAACTCCATCAGCAAGCTCATCCTCAACATCCGCGGTGAAGAAGCCCGCGGCGACTGCATCAAAGAAGGTCACCTGTGTCAAAGGCAAGGAGAAGGTGAAGATCTCAGCGAGTAAGGGACGCTGCCCGGTAGGTTTCAAGAAGGCCTGACACTTCTTCCTAAGTTAGGTAGGTCAAGCAGTAGTTCACGCTTTGTGCGAGTATCCGCACCATGAGCGCCCCACTCAAGCATCGTCGCAAGATCGCTCTCGCGACCTGGCGAGCGCCGCGTGAGGCTCGTATCCAAGCGAAGATCCAAATCGACCTGACATCGATCCTCGAGTTCTTGGAGAGCAAGAAGCATCTCTCTCTCACACTCACACATCTCGTAGGTGGAGCACTTGCACGAGCAATTGCAACCCATCCCGAAGTCAATGGTCGCGTGGTATTCGGCAAAGTGAAGAACTTCCCTCGGGTCGACATCTGCTTTGCCGTAGACATCGAAGACGGCACTGACCTAGCCCAATGTCGTATCCGGGATGCTGACCAGAAGACGCTCCCTCAAATTGGTAGCGAACTCGCCTCCGGTGCAGAACGACTTCGGGCGCGGCTGGATGAGGGATATCAACGCTCTGCCGGATGGGCGCACTACACGCCCACCTTCTTGATGCGCCCTTTGATGCGTTTCTTCTCGCTCTGGAGTGGCGGACTTGGAAAGTCGCTTTTCGGACAACCAGGGCATCCGCTTGGATCTGCCTTCATCAGCAATGTTGGAAGATTCGAGATGCGTGAGGCCTACCTAGCGCCTCTTCCCTTCGCGCGTACTCCCATCTACATGGCGATCGGAGAGATTCACGATGCACCTCTAGCCGTCAATGGCGAGGTCAGAATTTGCAAGGTCGTCACCATTACCGCAACAGCAGATCACAGGATCATCGATGGCGCACACGCTGGCAAGCTCATCAAGTCGTTCAAGCACTTCCTCCATCAACCTGCTTTGATGATGGGTTAGATCTCTCCGTACTCTCCGTGAGAAAATTCCCTCATGCAATGGGTCGTTGCGCTCTTCCTTACGTTGAATCAGATGCTGGGTATCGATACCGATGCCGCTCCCCTCTTCTGCGCTGATCGGATCACACTTGAACTACGGGCGACCGACACGAAGGCGGGCTGCCTTGAGACTGAGCGTTCGCTAGGTGCTAATGCGATCACTAAAGCCAAGAGCAATCCTGTCGCCCTCCATCCGAAGGTAAAGGTGCGATTTGATGTTGCGCAGCGAGAAGCGGCGAAGGAGGGAGTTGCGCTCTACATCGCTTCTGGATTTAGGAGTATTGAGCGACAGAAGTTCCTCTTCGAGAGAGCGCTGAAGAAGTACGGATCCGAAAAGGAGGCGGCGAAGTGGGTCCTTCCTCCCTATGTTTCACACCATCCGATGGGTCTAGCAATAGATGTGAACTATCCCGTGGATCCATCGGGCGCCGCGTGGCTGGAGCGGAATGGTTGGAGATTCGGCCTCTGCCGAGTCTTCGATAATGAGTGGTGGCACTTCGAGGCCACGACAGCACCAGGAACTCCTTGTCCGCCGCGACTTCCTAATGCGTTGGCCTTCCTGGGCGAGAAGTGATCTGCGGATTCCGAACAATCTAACTGCGACACGCTGTCACCGAACGCTCCACGCGTTGTTCGGATGAAGAACAAACTCCTTCTGCGAAGTGATTGACTCCATGAGTGGTGCTTCTTAGGCTCACCAACCTGCACGTCATTCGATGGCGCGCTCACTTATCTTGAAGGAGTTGATGAAGCAGACCATGGCCGAAGCCCTCTTACAGATCAAGAATGTGACGAAACAGTTCGGTGATCATGTAGTCCTCAAGGATGTGAACCTTGAGATTGCAAAGGGTGAGGTGGTTTGCATCATCGGCCCGAGCGGATCCGGTAAGAGCACGCTCCTACGCTGCATCAACTTCATAGCACCACCAGACCAAGGTGAGATCGTCTTCGAAGGAAAGACCTGGAAGAAGTTCCATTCTGCCTTCAACGTCTTCGCAAATCGAAAATATGAGGCGCAGTTACCACAGCTTCGCTCTGAGATCGGAATGGTCTTCCAGCATTTCAATGTCTTCCCACACATGACGGCGGTGGAGAACGTGATGCTCGGTCTGACCAAGGTCCGAGGTAAGGACCGAGGAAGTTCACGAAAGATCGCAGAGCAAGCTTTGAATCAAGTGGGTCTTGGCGACAAGATCGATCAATACCCAGAGAAGCTCTCCGGTGGACAGAAGCAGCGCGTGGCTATCGCCCGTGCTCTTGCGCTCAACCCAAAGGTGATGCTCTTCGATGAGGTGACATCGGCGCTCGATCCAGAACTCGTCAGTGGGATCCTCGATGAGATGCGAAGGCTTGCTCGAGAAGGGATGACGATGGTCGTCGTCACCCATGAGATGAACTTCGCTTTCCAGGTAGCCAATCGAATCGTCTTTATGGATCAAGGGAAGATAGTCACAACCGGTACCCCAGACGAGATTCGCAATACCACCGACCCACGGGCTCGAGCCTTCCTCAGCTCGATCCTCGGATAACAGAGGGAGCGATGGACGGTTACATCTATAACTGGAACGTGGTCTGGCAATCGTTGCCAGAACTGCGCCAGGGATTGATCATCACCCTCCAAATCTCGATCGTAGGCATGGCGCTTGCCATCGCATTCGGTCTCATCTTCGCGACCGGTCGACTGAGCCAATACGGCTACATCCGCAAGATTTCTGTCGGTGTCGTCGATGTCTCGCGTTCGATCCCGCTCTTCGTACTGCTCTTTTGGATCTACTACGGGCTCTCACTGAAGTTCTCCATCAACCTCACCGCTTTCCAGGCGGGAGCAATCGCACTCGGGATCACTGGCGGGGCCTACATGGCAGAGGTATTCCGTGGTGGCATCAATGCGATTGATCTCGGTCAACGAGAGGCAGCGCTCGCTATCGGATTGACGCAGTCGAAGGCCTTCTTCCTCGTCATCTTTCCGCAGGCGATTCGTATCATCGTGCCGCAGGCAGTCAATGTCTATGTCGGGCTTCTTAAAGGTGCGACCATCGTCTCGGTCATCGGAGTTGCTGACATGATCTATGTGGCGCAATACGTCTCACTCAATTCCTTCACGCCATTTGAGATGTATTCGGCGGTTGGTATCGCATTCATCGCCTTGACTGTTTCGATTGCCGGTCTCGCCTTCCTTCTTGAGAAGCGCCTCAATCAGGGGAGGGCTCGTGGATAACTCTCAGCCCTTCTTCGATTTCGGCCCGATCTGGGACTCTCGGTGGCTCCTTCTGGAGGGTTTTGGCATCGCCATGTTCTCTGCAGTGGCAGGTATCTTCTTTGCGATCGTTCTCGGTCTGATCGTCGCACTGATGAGACTCTCTCGATTCAAGGTCTTGCGCGGAATCGCATTCGTCTATACCCAGCTATTCCGAGGAGTTCCGCTCTATGTGCTGATCCTTTGGATCTACTTCGGACTGGTCTATGCCGTGGGGATCGACATCCCCCGAATCCCCTCTGGAATCATCGCGCTGGCACTTCTCAACAGCGGCTATCTCTCGGAAACCTTCCGATCCGGGATTCTTGCGATCGACAAGGGACAACGTGAGGCTGGCGAGGCGCTGGGGTTGAGGAAATGGGAAGTGACTCGTTATATCGTGCTTCCGCAAGCAGGGCGCATCGTCGTGCCTCCCACAGGAAACCAATTCGTCGATGCAATCAAGGACTCTGCCATCTTGAGCATCATCGGAGTCCCGGAGTTGATGAAGATCGCGCAAGAGCAAGCGAACCTCTTCTATCGTCCATTTGAGTTCTACACCGTTGCGGGGTTGATGTATCTCGTCGCGGTGATGCTCGTCTCTCGAGGGATCTTCATCCTCGAGGGTCGACTGGCCCGTTACTCGAGGAGTAAGGGCAACGATGAGTCTTCCGAGACCGCACCATCGGCTTCGGGGGTGAGCAACTGATCGGAATCGATTAGTTGACCACAAGTGCATAACGGTTCGGGCGGATATCAGTTCGAACGAGCAATGAATCGAGAGGGACACCGGGTCCATCTCGATACCTAGGAGGAAAGAAGGAAACATGGAAGAGAAGACCACATCGGTTGACTCCGCCGTCGACGTCAAGGCGGATCGCCGTGGTTTCATGA
>Ga0129336_10001049_pt1 | contig 16466 bp, 17 predicted proteins | sample CPB6_02_DNA_FD_96878 | JGI IMG/M metagenome (GOLD analysis project Ga0129336, IMG submission 96878) | Freshwater to marine salinity gradient microbial communities from Chesapeake Bay, USA - CPBay_Sum_0.6_0.2_DNA | ecosystem: Environmental > Aquatic > Marine > Coastal | place: USA: Chesapeake...
AATATCTTGGAGGAGAATTATGAAAAAAATCTTCATCACCGGTGGAGGCGGTTACGTCGGATCTGCTCTTGTTCCACAGCTCCTGGAGGCGGGAAACGAGGTGACCGTTCTTGACCTCTTTATCTACGGATCAGAAGTGCTCGATACGCACCCGAATCTTCGAATTGTGGAGGGCGACATCCGCAATCAGGATTTGGTTAAGTCGCTTCTGCCGGGGCAGACGGATGTAATTCATCTTGCATGTATTTCGAACGATCCAAGTTTTGAGTTGAATCCGAATCTTGGAAAATCGATAAATCTCGATCCATTTGAGCCGCTCGTGGTCAATTCAAAAGCGGCAGGGATATCACGGTTCATCTATGCGTCAAGCTCGTCGGTCTATGGAATCAAGGAAGAATCAGACGTGCACGAAGAGATGTCGCTGGAACCACTGACCGACTACTCGCGTTTCAAAGCTGAGTGTGAAGTAATCCTCAATTCGCACGTGTCTTCTTCCTTTACAGGAGTGACAATTCGTCCCGCCACAGTTTGTGGGTATGCGCGTCGTCAGCGGCTTGATGTCGTCGTGAATATTCTCACGAATCAGGCTTACCACTCCAGGAAGGTAGCGGTTTTGGGTGGCTCGCAACTGCGTCCGAACATCCACATCAGCGATATGGTTCGAAGCTATTTCTTTCTCTTAGATGCGGCTCCTGAACTAGTGAATGGCCAAATCTTCAATGCTGGTGACGAGAACAAATCGGTTATGGAGCTCGCAAAGATAGTTCAAGAAGAGGTCGGATTGGATGTCGCAATCGAAGTCAAGCCCTCTACTGACAACCGCTCGTACCATATCTCATCGGAAAAGATTCGACGAGTTCTTGGGTTTTCGACGGTTCACTCCATTCGTGAGGCAGTAAGAGACTTGCGCAGTGCGTTGGAGGACGGTCGACTGCCGAATTCGTTGACTGATGACAAGTATTTCAATATTAAGAAAATGCAGAAGATTGGACTTGAATGACCATGAAAGTTCGCTATTCCTACCTCCGACAGCAGTTTGAGAATGCGGATGACTTGTGGCAGCAGCTAAGAGATTTTGTGCCAACTGGCGATTTCACACTTGGTGCACCACTGTCCAAATTTGAGACTGGATTTGCGGAGTTGATTGGTACGCGACACGCAATTGGAGTCAATTCAGGCACAGATGCAATAAAGCTTTCTCTTAAAGCAGTAGGAATTGGAGCGGGTGACGAGGTGGTTACTGCCGCAAATACGTTCGTCGCCACGGTGGGCGCCATTTGCGAACTGGGAGCTGTACCAGTGTTCGTCGATTGTGACGACACCTTTTGCATGAATGTAGACCTCTTGGAGCGTGCGATCACTCCGAAGACAAAGGCCATTGTCCCGGTGCATTTCACAGGATACATGACGGACATGCGAAAATTGAATCCGATAGCTTCGCGCCATGGGCTAGTTGTGGTTGAAGACGCTTGTCAATCGATCCTCGGTGCAATCGATGGCAAGAATGCGGGCACCTGGGGAAAAAGTGGTGCGTTTTCGCTTCACCCGTTGAAAAACCTGAACGTCTGGTCCGACGGCGGAGTCATCGTCACCGATGATGACGACCTTGCTGATCACCTTCGACTCTTGCGAAACCACGGCCTAGTCGATCGTGACTCGGTGGAAATCATGGGATACAACTCGCGACTCGACACCATTCAGGCCGTTGTTGGGAATTGGCTATTGCCCCAGACAAAGTCGATTGCAGATAAGCGGATCAGCAATGCACGTCGCTATGACGAAGGGCTTTCCAAAATTCATGGTGTACGAATTCCACCGAGACCTGACGACTACAGGGTTGTTTACCATCTTTACATGGTGTTTGCAGAAGAGCGCGATGCCCTACTGACACATTGTCTGGAAAGAGGAATCGAAGCCAAGATTCACTATCCAGTTCCGATCTACCGGCAGCCAGCCCTTGATTTTCGTGGGCACTCCATTGGTGATTTTCCTGTGACCGATCGTCATGCGCGCGAAGTAATCAGTTTTCCATGTGACCAGCATCTATCGGTGGAGGAGATCGACTACGTGATCGAGACGGTGAAGGAGTTCTACGAGGGGAATGATCGTTGACAAACGAGATTCCATACGTTCGCCTGGGTCAACAATGGCGAGAGGAACGGGAGTTCTTGCTCCCTCGTATAGATGAATTACTGAGCTCGGGCCAGTACATCCTTGGATCCGAGGTGGATGCTCTCGAAAGAGAACTCTCTGAATTCCACGGTGGTCATGAAGTGATTACCTTGAATTCTGGTACGGATGCACTTGTGTTTGGTTTGGCACTTATGGGCGTTGGTCGGGGGGATGAAGTCATTACACCACCAAATTCATTTGTCGCATCTACCGCGGCAATTGTGCATCTCGGTGCCAAGCCGGTATTTGTTGACGTAGGAGACGATCAGAACATTGATGTTTCTAGAGTCGCAAATGCGATCAGTAGTAAGACCAAGGCAATAATGCCGGTTCACTTGACAGGTCGATTGGCGGAGATGGACGAATTGATGGCACTGAGTTCTGCCTCGGGTGTGCCAGTAATAGAGGATTCGGCTCAGGCGATCGGTAGCAAGTTCAATGGCTGCCTTGCTGGGACGTTTGGAACGGTGGGCTGTTTCTCCTTGCACCCATTGAAGAACTTGAACGCGATCGGTGATGGGGGCTTCTTGATTACGAAGGATGCGGAGATTGCCGCGCGTTTAAGGAGGTTACGTAATCACGGATTGGTTGATCGAATTACTGTCGAGAAGTTCGGCTATGTCTCTCGGCTTGATGCCTTGAAAGCATTGGTTGTGAGACATCGTCTTCGCTTGTTGCCCGAGGTAATCGAGAAACGGCGGCAGAATGCGACTCGATACGCCCGCCAATTAGATGTTTCGCGCGTCTTTTTCCCCTCGTCTGAAGAACATAGATTCGACTCTTACCACACGTTCGTCGTACAACTTCGAAATCGGGATCATGTCCAGAAGAAGCTCGCCGATGAAGGTATCGGCACATCGATTCACTATCCAATCCCGATCCATCTACAGCCAGCGGCGGCGAGCATCGGTCATGCCAAAGGTTCGTTCCCTGTCGCCGAACGCCAAGCTTCAATGATTCTTTCACTACCAATCAATCAGTTCATGTCAGAACTGGAGATAGATCGAGTGACTGAACTAGTCAATAGTGAGGCGGAACTATTGTGACAAAATTGATCACACGTCAATTCAATGACGACATTCAAGACTTCTACGCGATGTTGAGGATTCGGCGTATCGAGGAAGCCCTGGCCGACGAATACCAGAGGCAAGAGATGAGGTGTCCGATGCACCTAAGTATTGGGCAGGAGGCAATAGCGGTTGGTGTTTGCAGCCCTCTCCGCTCGGACGATTATGTGATGAGTAACCATCGAGGGCACGCCCACTACCTCGCGAAGGGGGGTTCCTTGAATGCGATGTTTGCTGAGCTTTATGGAAAGGCGACTGGTTGTGCAGGTGGCCGTGGGGGTTCAATGCACCTGATTGACAAACATGCAGGTTTCATGGGCTCGGCTCCGATCGTTGGAGGCACGATTCCCATAGCTGTTGGTTTGGCTTGGGCCGCCCAGTTGCAGGGCCTGGACAGAGTCACCGTGGCGTTTCTAGGTGATGCTTGTTTCGAAGAGGGAGTGGTACATGAGTCAATGATTTTTGCTTCTCTTCACCGTCTTCCGGTCGTCTTTGCATGTGAGAACAATGACTTTTCCGTATACACACCTCTTCGGGATCGACAGCCATCGCGTGAGATTTGGCGAATAGCCGAAGCACACTCAATTCATGCAATATCTGGTGATGGGAACGACATTGGCTTTGTCCGTTCTGCGACTACAGAAGCCGTGTGTGCCGCTCGTGCAGGTGAAGGCCCCCGCTTTCTTGAACTCTCCACATACAGATGGAGAGAACACTGTGGACCAAACTTTGACAACGAACTTGGTTATCGCGAGCAAGCAGAGATCGAGCGTGGTGAAGCTGGTTGTCCAATCTTGAGAGAACAGCACCGACTCGAGGTAAATGGAATGATCTCGAAAGGTGAAGTCGAAAAGTTCGAGAAGGAAATAGCTGGAGAAATTCGCTCAGCATTTGAATTCGCATGGTCGAGCGAGAAGCCATCAACTGCAACGTTGATGGATCATCTTTGGAGCTGACCCGCGTGAACACGATTCGATATGTCGAGGCCATTAAGGATGCGCTCGAAGTTGCAATGTCGATTGACGAACGGGTAGTCGTCATTGGAGAAGGAGTGCCCGACCCAAAGGGCATCTTCGGATCCACAGTTGGATTGCAGGAGAGATTTGGGAAAAATCGCGTATTTGACATGCCTCTGATTGAGAATGCAGCAACTGGAATTTGCGTTGGAGCAGCGATGTCTGGGCTGCGACCAATACTTATGCATCAAAGAATTGATTTTGCACTCCTGTCGATGGATCAGATTGTCAATGTCGCTGCCAAGATTTCATATATGTTCAATGGCCAATTGTCGGCACCGCTGGTGATCAGGGCGATCATCGGGCGAGGATGGGGTCAGGGACCACAACATTCCCAAAGCCTGCAGGCCTTGTTTGCTCATGTTCCCGGACTTCGGGTAGTGATGCCCGCTACTCCGATCGATGCAAAAGGAATGATGATGAGTGCAATTTGGGACGATTCACCTGTGTTGTACCTCGAGCATCGATGGCTTCACAACATCTCCGATGAAGTGCCGGGTGGAGACTTTCGAACCCCGCTGACAGGTGCAAGAGTGATGCAGCAGGGAAGTGATGTCACAGTCGCTGCATTCGGCTATTCGGCCATTGAGTCGCTCCGCTCGGCAAGAGCACTGGCAGAACATGGTGTGAGCATTGAAGTGTTGGATATGCGAGTTGCCAATCCAATCGATGTCGATTCGGTAGTTCAGTCTGTTCGGAAGACTGGTCGATTAGTCGTCGTGGACACTGGTTGGGAAAGTGGAGGTCTTGCCGAGTCGTTGGTAGGCAAGATCGCGGTTCGAATTGCCAATGAATTCAAGTCCACACCGATAGTTGTGGCAAGTCCGAATGGGCCAGTGCCAACATCAATCGCGGAATCGGAGAGTTACTACAGGGATGCGCCGGAAATTGCGGAAGCATGTTTGCAGTCAATCGGCCAGATGAATGATGAACCCTGGTTTGGTGAAGTGAGATCAGCCCTTAGAGGAAACAAGCCCATGGATGTTCCGCATCTTGATTTTGTTGGGCCCTTCTAGTTATCGAAGATAATCAGGCCCACTTCAGTTATCGTTCAGCGCAATGAAAACCGTCTTCGTGAGCGGTGTCTTCAATGTGGTGCATCCTGGACACATTCGTTTGTTCCACTTTGCTCGGGAGTTGGGTGATCGGCTCGTGGTCGGGATCGAGAACGATTCGATCGCTGGTCGACGCGCCTTTGTTCATGAAGACTTGAGATTTGAAGGTGTTCGCTCGAACTCGCTGGTCGACGAGGCAATTTTGCTGTCGTGTTCACCTGAGGATTTTGTCTCGAGTACCAAACCTTCGATTGTTGTCAAGGGTCGCGAACACGAGAATCGACTGAATCCAGAACAGCAAGTAGTTGATTCCTACGGTGGAAGACTTATTTTTAGCGCGGGAGACATGTCCTTTTCTTCCCGAGATCTAATCGACCAAGAAGCTTCAACACTTGGTAGCGGAATTCTTCAGATTCCATCAGATTTCTCCAGGCGGCGAAGCACAACTAATTCACTATTTAGAGAACATGTAGACAATTTCAGAAATGTTCGCGCATTGGTGGTCGGGGACCTGATCGTTGACGAGTATGTCACCACCGAGGCTCTCGGAATGTCAGGCGAGGAACCAGTTCTTGTGGTGCAGCCTGTTGATTCTGCGACTTTCGTGGGAGGTGCAGGAATCGTGGCTGCACATCTTGCGTCCCTTGGGGCATCGGTCGATTTCATATCAGTGGTAGGGACTGACCAGACTGCAGAATTCGCGCGAAGATCTCTTGAGCGGCATGGTGTGAGAGCTCATCTGATTGAGGATCAATCGAGGCCGACAACTCAAAAAACTCGATTCAGATGTGAAGGCAAGAGCCTGCTCCGAGTTAGCAAGTTATCGAGGGAGCCGGTTTCAAGAGATATTGCCGGAAAGATTCGACAATTGGTGCGTGAAATTGACAGTGCAGACTTGATCCTTTTCTCCGATTTCAATTACGGCGTGTTGTCAAACGTTGTCATTGACGGCTTGTTTGATGAGTTGAGACATGTTGGAGCTGTTTTGGGCGCGGATAGTCAGTCTTCGTCGCAGATTGGTGATGTTTCGAGATTCAAGGGAATGGACTTCATCTGTCCTACGGAGAGGGAAGCTCGGATTGCTACGAGGAACTCTGCTGATGGTCTTGTTCAGTTGGCGGAAGCTGTGCGGGCGCAAGCGGACGCGAGCAATGTGATCCTGACTCTCGGTGCAGACGGGTTACTGATACACGCTCGTCCCAATGCGGAACTTGACTGGGAAACTGATCAAATGCCCGCTCTGAACCAAAATCCGGTGGATGTTGCAGGCGCCGGTGACAGCCTCTTTGCGACCGTCGGTTTGTGCATGGCGGTTGGTGCCGACATCTTTGCGGCGGCTGCGCTTGGGTCAGTCGCCTCTGCCATTCAAGTAGATCGCATCGGTAACGTGCCGATCTCTGCTGATGAATTGAAGTTGGGATTAGGCGATTGAAGGCACTGTTGTTGGCCGCCGGCAGGGGGCAACGGCTTGGAAGTCTGACCGACTCTTGCCCTAAGCCGCTTCTGCCCGTTGGCAAGGATACGACTTTGGGTCTGTGGCTGAACGAGTTGTGTAGATACGACTTTGAAGAAGTGCTAGTTAACGCTCACTACTTGGCAGATCAAGTTGAAGCGTTTGTGCTCGGGCATAGTTGTTCATCGAGGACAAGAGTCAAGCGAGAAGCACGACTGTTGGGCACCGCTGGCTCCATCAAATCCTTGCTATCTGACTCGTGGTCAGAAGGTGTTGTCGTTGTTCATGCCGACAACTATTTCGTTGGCACGATTGCTCCGCTAATCGAGTCTTTCCTGGCTCGACCGACTGGGATTGAAATCTGCATGAATACGTTCATTTGTGGAGAGCCTTCGGAAGTGGGTGTTGTCGAAGTGGACAGTTGCGGAGTCGTGAGGCAGATTTGGGAAAAAGATCCAAATGCGCCAAGTCAAGTGGCGAACGCGGCGATATTCGTTATTTCTCCAAGTGTTGTGCAGAGTATTGGAGAAGAGATTGATTTCAGTGCTGAGGTCTTGCCGAAATACTTGGGGAGAATCTTGGCAGTTCCATTGGTAGGGACTTTGATTGACATTGGTACTCCCGAGAGACTGGAAAGGGCTCGTCGTCTGGCGCAGGAGCAAGAATTTAAGTGACATCTAGATCAAATTCTTCCTATGCGACCAGAGTAAGAAGACAGTTTTGGCACCTTCGACGGTTTCTACGGCGTCAAATTACGGATCTGGATAATCGGGATCGACGAGTAGTTCGGCGGAAATTACGAACCTTGCTTTTTGTTCACGCACCGAGGATGGCGACTAGTTTTCTGATGTTGCCTTGGGCGATAGCAGGTGTTCTCGTAATCCGAGTTCTCAAACCATTCATCAAGATTCGATTTGCCCCAATTAATGCGACAAGGGTTGGTCACTTGGTGCTGGACGTGGAAATGATGCTTACTGAAGATGAGTTTCGACGTAAAACTAATCCCATCCGTGTCCTGGACGTTTGGTATCCGTGGGTGGGGAACCTCGGGGTCGCCAATTCCTATATTTTGAATCTGTGGCGACAGCGTTTGTTTGTGCTGCCTCGGATCCTTGCGGGACCGATCGATTCATTGAACAGAATGCTTCCTGGTGGAGACACAAACATTTTCCCGTATCGGAAAGGCATTCCGATGCAATTGGGTCAGCATCATGACATTTACGGAGCTCGGAGAGCAGTCCAGACCCATCTGGAAATGCCTGCGAGCGATGTTAGGAGAGCCCAAGAAATTGCCGCAGATCTGGGAATCCTGCCCTCCGACAAGTTCGTTTGTCTACAGGTGAGGGATAGCGCTTACTTGAGGTGGCAAACGGGTCGCGACTGGTTCGACGATCCAGATCGTAATTCAGAAATTGGAGACTATGTCCGCGCAGCTAGTTTCATGCTCGAACGTGGTTACAAAGTTATTCGAATGGGAGTAGTTGCCGAAAAGCCGTTCTTAGGACCATGGGGCAAGGGAGAGGTTGTCGATCTTCCGTTTACCGACGAAAGATCCGACCTTCTTGATGCATATTTTGGCCTTCACTGCAGCTTTTTTGTGACCACAGGCTCAGGTATTGATGCCTTGGCTCATGCAGGAAGAATTCCTCTGGTGACGACAAACGTAAGTGATTATCTGCGCGATTTGTTTCTCACGCACGAGACGGTCTCAATCGTTCGTATTCCTGTTGAAGCGTCGACTGGCAGAGTGATTCCGCTGAAGGAATTTGTTGATTATGGCTTTCATCTACTGAAACCTGAAGATCTCTCGAAGGAGGGAATTAGTTTCGTCGCGAATTCATCCGAAGAGATTGCAGAGGTAGTTACCGAGACGGTAGGGGCAATTGAGATGGGATTTGAGACGTTTCTGTCGAGATCGATGGATGAGGAGCTTCAAGTTCTATTTCGAAGCGCTCTGCCAGCTTGGGCGTGTGCAGGTGGGGTGCGAGGCGTGGTTTCTCCGAGCTTTCTTCGGCGGCATGTTGAATTCATTTCATAGATTCAGTGCGTCCGATCGAAGGTATGCTTCGTAGTCCGTCTTGACTTCAATGCGGGTTTAGGGCAGTAGCTCAGCTGGTAGAGCGCCGGTCTCCAAAACCGATGGTCGGGGGTTCAAATCCCTCCTGCCCTGCAAATTGAGGGCGTTTCGAGTGCCCCGTTATGGGGCAAAACCCCGCCGATAGGCTGATGAACCCTTATGTCAATGGATCTCAATCGTCAGCAGAAGCGCGCCATGAAGCGCATGGGCGCGATCAATGAGCAGGGCGCACCCGTGCGTCAGGCCCCGCAGACGGTGGGTCAGCGCGTGCGCAAGGAACGCACCGGCCCGGTGAAGTACCTCCGCGAAGTGCGCGAGGAAATGCGCAAGGTGGCATGGCCAAAGTGGCCAGAGATCAGGCGTTACTCGATCATCGTGTTGATCACGGTGGTGGTGGTGACGGCCTTCGTGGGTGGATTCGACGCACTCTTTGGCATACTTTCTGGCTGGCTTTACAACGATTGACCCCTTGGCGAACGGCTTTTCATGACTGATGACACGACGATGACCGACGAGTTCGAGACCACCAACGAGGTGGCGCCCGACGCTGCGTTCGATCTCACATCCGAGGAGGAAGAAGAGGAAGAGACCATCGATCGTCCGTGGTTGCGCCCAGGTCAGTGGTACGTCGTGCACTCGCAGTCCGGTTACGAGAAGAAGGTGCAAGCCAACATGGAGGCTCGCATCTCCTCGATGCACCTCGACGACAAGATCTACGAAATCGTCATTCCGATGGAAGACGTGGTGGAGTTCAAGGCGGGTCGCAAGCAGACCGTGCAGAAGAAGGTGTTCCCCGGCTACATCCTCGTGCGTTGCGAGATGGATGACGACACGTGGTTCTGTATTCGCAACACGCCGGGCGTGACGGGTTTCGTTGGTCAAAGCCAGAAGGGTCAGAAGCCGACGCCGTTGTCGCGCCGTGAAGTAGAGACCTTCCTCATGGCTAAGGGCGATGGTCAGGAAGCCCCGAAGCGCAAGGTGCCGAAGCTCGAGTACGAGGTGGGCGAGGGCGTGCGCGTGAAGGAAGGCCCGTTCGCCGACTTCTCCGGTCAGGTTGCAGAGATCAACGCCGACCACATGAAGTTGAAGGTTCTCGTCAACATCTTCGGCCGCGAAACGTTGGTCGAGATGGATTTCAGTCAAGTCGCGAAGCTCTAAGAGAAAGAAACAGTCATGGCAAAGAAAGACGTCGCAGCAGTCGTCAAGATCCAGATTCCGGCCGGCAAGGCCACCCCGGCGCCGCCGGTGGGTACCGCGCTCGGACCGCACGGCATCCAGATCATGGACTTCGTGAAGCAGTACAACGCTGCTACCGAAGCGCAGGCAGGAACGATCATCCCCGTCGAGATCACGATCTTCGAAGACCGTTCGTTCTCGTTCGTGTTGAAGACACCTCCCACGCCCGTATTGCTCCGTCAGAAGGCCGGTCTGGAGAAGGCCGCCAAGAACCCGGGCAAGGAAGTTGCCGGTTCGGTGACCGAAAAGGACATTGAGGAAGTGGCCAAGGTGAAGATGCCCGACCTCAATGCGAATGATCTCGAGGCCGCCAAGCAGCAGGTGCGGGGAACCGCCCGCTCCATGGGCCTCACGGTGGTGGGCTGAACAGCACTCGATAGCGTCAAACAGATCAACGCCTGATCAGGGATTACCTCGCCCGATCGGCACAACAACGAGGGAGGCTTTATGCCACAGGGAAAGAAGTATCGAGCAGCAGTCGCCACGTATGACGTGGAGTCGACATTCGAAGCTGCAGCAGCAATCGCCAAGGTGAAGTCGATGGCGAGTGCCAAGTTCGACGAGACGGTGGAGCTTGCCGTGCGTCTCGGCCTCGACCCGCGCAAGGCGGATCAGGCAGTGCGTGGAACGGTGGCGTTGCCCGCCGGAACGGGCAAGAACGTTCGCGTTGCCGTGTTCGCCGCGGGCGAAGCTGCACAGGCAGCGCGTGAGGCCGGTGCCGATCTGGTTGGCACCGACGATCTCGCCGCCGACATCGAGAAGGGCAACATGAACTTCGACATCGCTATTGCGACGCCGGATCTCATGCCGATGGTGGGAAAGCTCGGTAGGGCGCTTGGTCCGCGTGGATTGATGCCGAACCCAAAGACCGGCACCGTGACGAACGACGTGGCGAAGGCTGTGTCGGAGTTCAAGGGCGGCAAGGTGGAATACCGCACCGATCGCTACGGCAACGTGCAGGTGCCGATTGGCAAGGCGAGCTTCAGCGAAGCCGACCTTGAGCGCAATTTCTCGGCCGTGATCGAAGAGTTGCAGCGTGCGAGGCCATCTTCTGCCAAGGGCCGCTACATCAAGAAGATCTCGTTGTCTTCGACGATGGGCCCCGGCGTCAAGGTCGACGTCAACAACTACTAGACCAGTTAGTTTTCAGACGTGACAACCCGCACGGGGGTGCTCGTCGTTGGCGGTGGAATTGTCGGGATGGCGGTTGCTCGTGAGTTGGCGACCCGCAGTCCGCGAACATCGGTGACGGTGGTCGAAAAGGACACCGATCTCGCTGCACATCAAACGGGTAACAACAGCGGCGTCATCCATTCGGGCATTTACTACCGACCCGGATCACTGAAGGCTGAGTTGTGCGTGGAGGGCCGAGCGTCCCTGTTGCGATTTTGTGCGGAAAACGACATCGCTCATGAGGTGTGCGGCAAAGTGGTGGTGGCACTCAATGAAGAGGAGAAACTCCAATTGGAGATCCTCCATGATCGAGCCAGGGCGAATGGACTGGAGGGCGTCCGAAAGATTTCGAGTGGCGAACTTCGCGAACTCGAGCCGCATTGCACCGGTGTTGCAGCATTATTTGTTCCACAGACAGGAATCATTGACTATCCAAGTGTGACAAGGAAACTGGCAAGCGCAGTTCACGAATTGGATGGGAACGTGCATCTGGCTACTGAAGTGCTCAACATCAGCGACACTCCAGAGGGGGTGCGAGTAACTACATCAAATGGTGACTTCCTGGCCGACCATGTCATCACTTGCGCTGGATTGCAGTCTGATCGAGTTTCGCGTCTTACGGAGGTCGATTTAGATGTTCGAATTGTTCCGTTCAGGGGCGAGTATTACGTACTACGCGACAGCGCCAAGGGGTTGGTGCGAAATCTGATTTATCCGGTTCCAAACCCCGAATTTCCTTTCTTGGGCGTGCACTTCACGAGAATGATCTCTGGCGAAGTGGAGTGCGGACCCAATGCGGTGCTCGCTTTGGCGCGCGAAGGTTATGGGAAGTTCGATTTCGCTCTCCGCGATTCGTGGGAGACACTCTCATGGCCCGGATTCCGCAAGGTAGCGAAGAAGTACTGGAAGACGGGATTGGGCGAGATTCACCGGAGTCTGAGCAAGACGGCATTCACCAAAGCCCTTCAGCGGCTAGTGCCTGAAATACGAGAGTCGGATCTCATCCCCGCCGGTTCCGGTGTACGAGCTCAGGCCTGCAGTCGGGACGGAGGGTTGCTGGACGACTTTTCCATCAGACAGCGCGGAAACGTGACCCATGTCGTGAATGCGCCTTCGCCAGCGGCAACTGCATCGATGGCGATAGCCCGATACATAGTTGATCGAACCTCGGAACAACGTGGGGATTGATTCATGAACTTGCTTCTTTCAATGCGCCCCAAGCAGTGGATCAAGAACATGTTGGTTTTTGCGGTTCCACTTGCGGCTGGGAAGGTCGCCGATGGAGAAGTGATGGCTGCAGCAGCCATGGCTTTTGGCGTGCTCACCTTTGCTGCTGCAGCCGTGTACCTCGTAAATGATGTGCGTGATGCTGAAATGGATCGATTGCACCCGACCAAGTCACGGCGGCCAGTTGCCGCAGGAAAGGTTGCTCCGCGTCTAGCAATCGCGCTTGCAGTGATCTGCTTTTTTGTCTCGATCGCGATTCCGTTAATGGCACAGGAGGAGGGACTCCTTGCAATTGTCGTCTCATATTTCGCACTACAGATTGGATATCAATTGGGTCTACGCGATGTCGGTCTTGTGGACATGTTTATTGTTGCAAGTGGATTTGTCTTGAGAACACTTGCTGGCGGAATCGCATCAAATGTCCCTGTTTCGAACGGATTTCTTCTCGTGACGGGCTCAAGCGCACTCTTTGTCGTTTCCTCAAAACGATTCAGCGAAATTGTTGCTAATGAGAATCCAGATGCAACCCGACCGATCCTTCGAACATATTCGCCCAGCTACTTGCGAACTATCTGGTCGGCTTCAATGATCACCGCGATCTTGTTCTATTTTCTGTGGGCTTTTGAATTGGGTGCTTCGCGCAATGATTTGTTCGTTGAAATGTCTACGGTGCCATTTTCTTTGATCATGCTTCGTTACGCGTTTCATGCCGATCGTGGCGTGGCCGAGGCACCGGAGACCATCGTGCTTACAGATCGGGTGCTTCAGTTGATGGCGGTTGTTTGGGTGGGGCTATTCCTTCTGCAGGTGGCGTAATGCCATTAGAGCTGTTGGCGGGATGGGGTCGCACCGCCATCACCCGAACCGAATTGGTGGAGCCGACACGTGAAAGCGTTGCGAACCACGTGCGATCCGGGAACTCCTTGATCGCTCGCGGGTTGGGACGGGGATACGGGGATTGCGCAGTGGTGGCTGGTGGCAAGACCGTGTCCACTCGCCAGCTTCGTTCTTTGCGAGTGGATGGCGGCAGCATCGAAGTGGATGCGGGAACCTCACTTGAGGAAGTGATGAAGTTCGCCTTGCCCCAAGGTTGGTTCGTGCCGGTAACTCCAGGAACCCGGTTCGTGACGGTAGGTGGCGCGATTGCCGCCGACATTCATGGCAAGAACCACCACCGTGACGGCACGTTCGGAAGCCATGTGGAATGGATCGATTTGTTGCTCGCTTCCGGCGAGATTCGTCGACTCACGCCAGGCGACCGGCTGTTCTGGGCAACGGTGGGCGGCATGGGTTTGACGGGGATCATCCTGTCGGCGCGTGTACGAATGACGCCTGTCGAAACCGCACGGATGAGCACGGTCAACCAACAGGTGAAGAACGTCGACGCGCTCATGGACATGATGGTGCGCGCAGATTACGAATGGCGCTACTCGGTGGCTTGGGTGGACACCATGGCGACAAAGGGCTCACTCGGCAGGTCGGTGTTGTCCACTGGCGAACACGCAACACTTTCCGACGCACGAGTCAAAGGCGATCCACTCGCGTATGAGCCCCGACAAAGACTGACTGCGCCGGGTTTTGTCCCATCGGGGGTGCTCAACAAATGGTCAGTCCGTGCTTTCAACGAGGCATGGTTTCGCAAGGCACCGCGCAAGGCGAAGAAGGGACTCGAATCAATCACTCACTTCTTTCATCCTCTCGACGGAGTTGCCGAATGGAACCGCATCTATGGACGCAATGGCTTCATTCAGTATCAAGTAGTGGTTCCTGATTCGCATGCATCCACGGTGCCCTGCATGATCGAGACTTTCGCCACCCGGCAAGTGCCCGTATTCCTCGCGGTGCTCAAACGATTCGGTAAGGCGAATGACGGCATGTTGTCATTTCCGACCACGGGCTGGACGTTGGCCGTCGACATTCCCGCAGGGGTGGATGGAGTTGCGGGAATTCTCGATGAGATGGATGAGCGAGTGGTGGGTGAAGGTGGAAGGATCTATCTCGCCAAGGACTCACGCATGAACCCCCGACACCTCGCCTCGATGTACCCACGACTGGACGAATTTCGAAGTGTGCGCGACGAGGTAGATCCGAGTCGTCGGTTCATGTCGAACTTGTCGCAAAGGTTGGGTCTGTGATCGACGGTCTGGGAGCAGTGCAGGACGTGCTTGTGGTGGGCGGTTCCTCCGAGATTGCACACGCGATTGTTGCTGAACTTGCCGTCAAAAGACGGCTGCGCAGGGTGGTGCTTGCCGGAAGGTCGATGGACTCGACCGTGTCGTCGATGCGCAGTCTGATGTCTGATGTGGACGTGCAGGCGATGTCGCTTGATCTCACCAAGACAGGCTCGATCGCCGCAGCGCTCAACGCAGGATGGGGCAATGGCTTCGATGTGGTGTTGTTGGCCGCCGGTGTGTTGCCAGACCAGTCGAGAGCCGAGCGCGACCCAGCTGTCGCAGTCGATGCCGCGCTTGTCAACTACGTCGGCCAACTCGAAGCGGGAACGGCGGCGATGTCGAAGTTCCGCGAGCAGGGTCGCGGCGTACTGGTGGTGATTTCCAGTGTCGCAGTGGAGCGCCCGCGCGTGGACAACTTCGTTTACGGTTCGGGCAAGGTTGGCCTGGATTACTGGGCCATCGGGCTGGCCGACAGCGTGGACGGCAAAGCCATCCGCATTCTCGTGGTGCGCCCGGGAATGGTGCGCACGCGGATGTCACGCCACCTCCCCGAAGCGCCGATGACCTGTGATCCAAGCGATGTGGCCAAGGCAGTGGCAAAGAATCTCGTTCGGGGACCGAGCACGGTGTGGGTGCCCAGTCGCCTGCGCTGGGTGATGGCTACATTGCGGCACCTGCCCCGACCGATCTTTCGAAGACTGAGCCCAACTGGCGCTGAGCCAAGTGGTAACGCTGCGGACCCCCGCTAGCCTGACGTCCACATAACAACCCTCGGGTTGCTCGCCACAGACATCCGGTCTTCCTTCGGGGAATTAATCGGGCCCCGCGCCCGGCCAGACGAGGCGGATTCTTTCGGAGCGCGATTCGTCGCGGCGCTGGGAGCGTTCGATCTGTGGAGAACGCCCGCGCAAGACAAAGGTTCATCATGACAAGCACTCCGAGCGCAGAAAAGGCGGCAGTCGTCGCCGAAGTCCGCGAGAAGCTCGCCGAGGCCGATGCAGCTCTCATCACCGAGTACCGCGGCATGACCGTCGGGTCGCTCGCGTCGTTGCGTCGCGCCTTGCGTCAGCACGGCGCCGAGTACAAGGTGTACAAGAACACCCTCGCCCGTTTCGGTGCGAAGGAAGCCGGATACGAAGGTCTCTCGGACATGCTCGTCGGCCCGGCCGCCATCACCTTCGTCAAGGGCGATGCCGCTGCTGCGGCCAAGGCCCTGCGCGATCACGCGAAGGAGAACCCCCTCCTCGTGCTGAAGGGTGGAGTAATCGCCGGCAAGACGGTGGATGCGAACGCCGTCAAGGTGCTCGCCGACCTGCCGTCGCGCGATGTGCTGCTCGCCCAGTTCGCCGGTGCACTCAAGGCACCGCTCAGCAAGACGGCCAACCTCCTCGCCGCTCCGGCTCGCCGTGCCGCGTACGGCCTGAAGGCGCTCATCGATTCGAAGGAAGCGGCATAGCCGTCGACCGGGAAACAAACCGCAAGTTCAACCAACAACAAGATCAAGACAAAAACAGGAGAAGAAAGACATGGCACTCACCAAGGACCAAATCCTCGATGGCATCGCTGAGCTCAGCGTCATCGAATTGAAGGAACTGCTCGACGCGTTCGAGGAGAAGTTCGGCGTCACCGCCGCCGCCCCCGTAGCCGTTGCCGCCGTTGGTGGCGCAGCCGCCGGTGCAGCACCTGCCGCCGCCGAGAAGGACGAGTTCACCGTCGTGTTGAAGGATGGTGGAGCCCAGAAGATCCAGGTCATCAAGGTCGTGCGCGAGCTCACCAGCCTCGGTCTGAAGGAAGCCAAGGACCTCGTCGATGGCGC
>Ga0129336_10001050_pt1 | contig 16464 bp, 14 predicted proteins | sample CPB6_02_DNA_FD_96878 | JGI IMG/M metagenome (GOLD analysis project Ga0129336, IMG submission 96878) | Freshwater to marine salinity gradient microbial communities from Chesapeake Bay, USA - CPBay_Sum_0.6_0.2_DNA | ecosystem: Environmental > Aquatic > Marine > Coastal | place: USA: Chesapeake...
TGGTGCCATATCCAATCAAATTGATATAGAGGGTATGCAATCAGATTCGGTTCAGGCGGATAAAAAAATATTGGAAGCCATCAGGGATGCAGGGGCCAAAATTGTATACCATGAAGGGGTTTACAATGTGTGTCCGGCAAAACTCAATGCTTTTCAATTTGATGCAACCGAGTGTCCGGATTTATTCCCTCCGCTTGTAGCGTTGGCGTCTCATTGCAACGGCATCACGCACATCAAAGGTGCAAACAGATTGACACATAAAGAGAGCAACAGGGCGCTGACCCTGCAGGAGGTATTTGGTAAAATGGGTGTTCAGATTGACTTAGAGGGTGATAGTATGATGATCCATGGAGGCAATCAAATTAAATCTGCCAGGGTGCACTCGCACCATGATCACCGCATTGCTATGGCAGCTGCTGTTGCTGCACTCAAAGCGGATGGAGTTATTCAAATAGACAATGCAGAAGCAATCAATAAGTCATATCCTGATTTTTATAATGACCTGATTTCTTTAGGAGCATATATACAAATTGACCAACAATAATATTTTATGAATCATTTTGGAAAATTATTTACTGTAAGCATTTTTGGAGAATCGCATGGAGAGAGTGTAGGGGTGGTTATTGATGGATGTCCTGCTGGCATGCCTCTTTCTGTGGAAGATTTTGTAAAGGATACTGAAAGAAGAAAAGGAGGAACACAAAAAGGCACAACACCCAGGCAGGAAGATGATTTGCCAATTTTTAAAAGTGGATTGTTCAATGGTACAACAACAGGCGCGCCTCTTACATTGTTGTTTGAAAACAAGAATACACGCTCGGGCGATTATGAGAAGCAAAGAGCAGTGCCCAGACCCGGACATGCAGATTTCGTAGCGAATAAGAAGTTTGGAGGGTTCGAAGATTACAGGGGTGGCGGACACTTTAGCGGGCGCTTAACACTTTGTTTGGTTGCTGTTGGAGTAGTGGCAAAAAAAGTTTTGAAAAATATAGAAGTAGTTGCTGAAGTTATTTCAATTGCTGGCGAGAAAGATTTAGAAAAAGGACTGCAAAAGGGGATTGATGCCAAGGATTCTGTTGGAGGCATAGTTGCATGCAAAGTAAAAGGACTTCCACTAGGACTTGGCGAGCCATTTTTTGATTCTGTTGAATCATTGCTTTCGCATGCTGTATTTTCAATACCTGCAGTTCGTGGTATTGAATTTGGAACAGGATTTGAAGCCGCCCAAATGTTTGGATCGGTTCACAACGATGCAATCATCAGTGAAGACGGAAAGACTGCTACCAATCATGCAGGAGGTATAGTAGGGGGGATTACCAATGGAAATGAATTGGGATTTAAAATTGCCATCAAACCTACTTCCTCTACTCCTCAAGAACAACAAACACTGAACTGGGAATCTAACAAGGTGGAGTCTTTCGCTGTAAGAGGAAGACATGATTTATGCATTGCTTTGCGTGTACCACCTGTATTGGAGGCTGTTACTGCCATGGTACTTGTTGATCTCATGTTGAGAGAGCAATTGATCAAGCGCGTCTTTTAAATTTCGTACGAGCTGAATTTCCCTCCAAGCTCCAGCACACAATAGCCTTGAGATGATCTTTTCGCAATTGAAATGAATTGATTGACATCTGCTGTATTGAATGCAAATAAGTCATAATGACAGGGTATTACGACAGGAATATGGCACTTCTTTCCAAGTGCAACTGCCTCTTCTGCATTTAAATTACCTGCTACTTTTCTTTCAGGATCATTTCCGTTGATAGGAAGCAATGCGATGGCAGGTTTGAATGGACTGATCCATTCCTCTATCCCCTTATAATTAAGTGTATCACCAGAGTGATAAATTGCAAACGATCCCAATTGGATGATATACCCCAGATATGGATATTTTCCATCTTCGTTTACATCTAATTCGTTGTGTGCAGCTGGAATGGCATAAAAACTGATATCATCTTCTGTAAATGATTCTCCTGCATTCAGTCCAATAGGGAAGTCAGCATTTATTTTTAATCTGTCAGCAACAAATTTTCTGTTTGCCTCTGGAATAATCAACTTACAATAGGGTGAATTATTTAAAATGGGATTGATGGTTTTAGCATCTAAGTGATCTGTATGGTTGTGGCTTGATGTAATGATATCAATCTTCGGGAGCAATGAAGGATCAATAACCCTTTCACTGATTCTAACATGAGGTTTCTCTGTATGTTGGTATTTAACTGTCAGTGAGTCTGACAAATATGGATCTAAAAGTATTCTTTTGCCTTTGTATTGGATCAGATAGCCTGATTGACCCAGCCACCACAATCTAACATCAATGGATCTTGGGTCTGTGCTCCTGATATCACTCAGTAATTCCTCATCTTTTTTAAAAGCCTTTATCATGGATCATCGCATTTGCCTTGCACCTTCTACCATATTGATCAGTTTTTGCTTTGCTGCCCATCTTGCAGTTTGACTCAAACCGCAGTCAGGCGCTACAGAAAGCTTGTCTTTGGACACATAAGCAAGGCACTTTTTAATCCTCTGTTTTACATCGTTCACTGTTTCGATATAATAATTTTTTACGTCAATGATTCCGACAGAAACATCCATTTTCTCTGCAAAGGCAGCCAACAATTCGATCTCTGCAAATTCTCTGTTTGCCATTTCAATGTGGATTTCATCGACCTGCATATCCAGAAAGTCAGGCAGCATTGGCTGCAGGCTTCTAAATCCAACTGGCCTTCCTTTAAAATTTCCAAAACACAAGTGTGTGGAGAGTCTGCATTTTCCGCTCAAGCCAGCTACTGTTTCATTGAAGATCTTCACAAACTTTTTGGTATCCTCTTTATAAGCATAGCAACTCATGGAAGGCTCATCCAGTGTAATTTCAGTACAACCCGCTTCTACAAGTGCTTTCAATTCATGTTGGATGATGGGCATCAAGGCATAGGTGATTTCCCATCTGTCTTTGTATGTTTTATTGGGTAGCAAACGGCCGCTGAGTGTATATGGACCTGGTAGGCTGCATTTGAGGGTTGGTCCTGTTGGAGCCAGTTTTTTCAATCGTTCAAATTCCTTCACCGCCCCCAGTCCATTGGGTGCAGTGAGGGCATCTGTAATGCTGTGTTTACCTCTTTGGTCATGTGCAGGGGGGCCAAACTTTCTTGTTTCTGTATGGTTGGGTGCTATCCCATTGATGAAACCATAAAAGGACAAGTTGAAGTCAAACCTCGTTTGTTCACCGTCTGTGATCACGTCCAATCCAGCTTGCATTTGGTCATGAATTGCTGCGATCACAGCATCATTGGCCAATTCTTCTATGTCAGCTGCTCCAAATGAAGACAAGTGTTGTGTTGAAAACTCTAACCAGCCAGGGAAAGGGTAACTGCCAACAACAGTAGTTCTGATGGGTATTGGTTGCATAAATGGTTTTTAAAATTCATAGAGTTTAGAAAGTCTGCTTGCGTGTTCGTCGTAAGCCTTCTCAAAAAGATCAATTGCTTTTTGCTCACCAACTTTATTGGCGGCAGACAAGACAGTAGGGGGTTGTCCAGCTTTGGTGAGTTTGGCAGCAACTGCCGCCTTGATGGCATTGATGATGACAACGCCTCCAACAGTTGAGCCAGGAGAGACAGGTGTTTCAAGATCTTCAATTTGAATCATAGCATCACCCACAGGAGCGCCGGTGTCTAAAATAATATCAGAAAAGTCTGATAGTTTTTTTCCATCGACACGTTTGCTTTTGCTTGCTTCAGAGTGTGCTTTCGTGATGATGCTTACAACTTTGATTCCATTTTTTTGAAAAAGCTCTGCTATTTCAATTGGAACGATATTCGTGCCGCTTGATGAAATAACCAACGCACAATCTTTGTCAGATAATTTGTAATTCCTGAGAATTCTTTCTGCCAATCCGCTTACATTCTCTAAAAACATTGCCTGTCGTTGACCATTTGCACCTACAACCAAATTGTGGAAGGTGAGTGAAAGTTCTACAATTGGGTTAAATCCTGGAAAGGACCCATATCTTGGCCACATTTCTTCTACCATGATTCTGCTATGTCCTGAACCAAAAACATGTACCATTCTTCCGGATAGAATGGTAGCAGCAAATAAGTTTGCAGCTTTTTCTATGGTCGATTCTTGCGCAGAGACAGTCTCAATAATATGTTTACTTTTTTCAATGTATTGCTGAATCTCGCTCATATTATTTTGTTTTTTCGAGTGCAAATGCAGCAGCACCAATTGCTCCTGCTTTGTCACTGAATGTTGCCAAATCGATTTTTACTTGTTTGCCTCCAGGTCTCCATTCAAATTGATCCATGAATGTACGCAATGGGCTCATCAATGCATCGCCTGCTTTGGTAATTCCACCTGCCAAAACAATTTTTTCTGGAGATATAATATTGCTGATCGAGGAAATGCTGATCGCCAGGGCTTTAACAGACTTGTGCCAAATTTCAATTGCTATTGGATCATTGTTTTTCATTGCCTGGATCAGCTCCAATGTATCATTGAATTTTCCATTGCTTCTTTTTGCAACCGAATAATTGCCAATCGCTTCCTCCAGGCTTCCAGGCATGCCACATATATCAGGATCTCCCTCCATGTCAACAGACATATGTCCTATGTGGCCTGCTTTTTGGAAAGCTCCCTGATAAATCTTTTTATTGATCAATATCGCTCCACCCACACCCGTTCCAATCGTGATCAGCACGGCATTCTCACAATTTTGTGCAGCGCCAAAAGATGCCTCTGCAGAAAGGGCAGCGATGGCATCATTCACCACATAGGTATCTGCTTCGAGTGCATCTGTCCAAATGAATCCTTCTATCCCGTCCAGTCTGTTGGGTAGAAAGGCAATCGCTGTATTTTGATCATTTGGGATTCCAGGCGCACTTAGTCCCACCACATGTTTTTCAGTGGTATATTTTGACAGCGACATATAAATTTCTTTTACATCTTTCTTCCATTGTTGATCATATGCCAGTGTCCCTGTTATCAATTCTTGCAGTATGTCGCCATTGCTGTTAATCAAGACGCCTTTTATTCTCGTTCCGCCTAAATCAATTCCAATTGCTTGCATGCCCTTTTATTTATATTGACCGTCACTGATCGACCAGCCACCATCTATTGTAATTTCCTGTCCTGTGATAAATGTTGATTGGTCTGAAAGCAAAAAAGCTGCCATTCCAGCAATATCATTTGGGTGGCTTATTCTTCCTCCATCCAATGGTTGCTTTGTTTCAATAAATTCCATGATGGATTTATTTCCTTTTGCTCTTTCCGCCATCGGTGTGTCCACCAATCCGGGGGAAACAACGTTGATGCGAATATTTTTTTGTGCGTAATAGGCAGCAGCGCTTTTCGACAATCCGATGATGGCCGCCTTTGCAGCTGCATAGGCGTGTGTAGAGAAAAAATGAGATGATGGATGTGAAGCCAGTACAGATGAGGTATTGACGATTGAACCTGCTTTGTTTTGATGCAGCATTACATTGATGACCGCCCTGTTTGTCAACATGGTAGTAGATGCATTCAATTGGAAGGTTTTCTCCCAACCTTCTTCTGTGAGTTCATGCAAGGGGCCGTCGCCAAAAGTCCTTCCGCTTCCGCCTGCGACATGCAGCAATCCATCTATGGTTTTGTAATGACCGATGCATACCTTGATTGCCTGCTGTATGGTGTCCTCTTTTCTTAGATCGCCAAAGACCCATTGGAGTTGGTTGTTTGCATGAGGTAAATCTTCCTCGCTGTTTTTCCCGATCGCAACCACATTGGCACCTTCATTCATCAAATGTTTTACTGTGGCTAATCCAATTCCGCTGGAGCCACCTGCAACAATGATGTTTTTATTTTGCAATATCATGCATTATTTTTTTAAGCTTTTGAAAGAGGTATTAAGTATTTCATAATTCCGATTGTTTGGCCAAGAATAATGCCACCATTCCGTTTCAAAAGATTTAAATCCATATTTTTCCATGATATCTTTCAGCAACAATCGATTCGTAATTTTCTTTTCATCCAACAGCTTAAAATCATGATGCGCTGTATCACTAAAATTATCAAATCCTGTGGGCATTTCAAGCAATTCTCCTGTGCTTAAGTCAAAGAGTGTCATATCGATTGCAATGCCTCGATTGTGTCCGCTGCCCTTGGCGGGATTGGCTACATATCTTTCGTCATGAATCAATCGCCAGAATTTAACGGTAGTCCTAAAAGGTCTGTACGCGTCCCATACGAGTATACCAAGATGCTTTGCTTCAAGTTCTATTGCCACTTTTTTCAGCGCGAAAGCAGCTTCTTTCACGAGGTAGGTCCTCTGGGTGTTATTGGGATACATTCTTTTTCCAGTGAAGTTTTCTTTGGATGCGTACTTTAAATCATATCTCAAAAGGGGTATCGTTTGTTTTAGCTCTACAAGTTGATCCCTTTGTGAGAAGCACATAATGTTTGAAGCAAGAGAGAGGTATATTAATAAAAAATATTTTTTCACTTCAATAAAAGTTATTTAAAGTATTGATTATAAGTGATTTACTATTTTAACACTGCGCTTATAACTAAAAAACTAGCTTTGTATGAAGTTAAACATTTATTATGCCAGTAAAACAAATTCATGCAATATTGGCTGGCTTCTTTTTGATTTTTTCATCCTCTATCATCGCGCAGCAAAAAATAAACTATCGGAATGTGCCAGTAGTGGATTCAGCCGTAGGTGTAGCCAGTTATTATGCGGATAAGTTTATTGGACGTAAAACGGCAAGCGGAGAGTTGTTTAGTCAACATAAAATGACTTGTGCGCACAATACACTTCCTTTTGGCACAAAAGTTAAAGTCACCAATTTAAGAAACGGTAAATCTATCGTAGTCAGGGTGAACGACCGATTGCATCACCGCAATCCACGCATCATTGATTTGCCAACAGGTGCCGCAAAAAAGCTTGGCTATACTGGAAGAGGGATTGTCAATGTAAGTGTGGTAGTAGTAAGACCAACAGAAATCAAGTCAGCAAACTCCGATTAGTTTTTACCAAACACTCGTTTCAACACTCCTTTTTTGTTTTTAGAGGTATCTGCAGGGCTGTTTTGTTTTTGTTGTTCTCCAGGCATTAAAGGCATGGGTTTCGGTGCTCCAGTTGATTCAGAAGGATCTTCGAATTTTTGTGATTCGGTTACTACTTTCTCTTTGCCGGAGCTGATTGGTATTTCAACCAATTGATCTTGTTTATATCCTTCCTCACCTTCAATGGGCAATAGTTCTTCTGAGCTTTTTAAAGAATCGATGTTAAATAACATCTCATTTTGCATGTTTGCAGGTGGACTAAATCTGGCATTGGGATCTATGTTCAGACTTCTGTCATTGAATACCTGTTGGTAATAGTAAGCCCATGCAGGCATGGCCATTTGAGATCCGCCTGCAGTATAGAGCATCCTTAAAAAAGGATCGTCACATCCTACCCAAACCCCAGAGAGCAGCTGTGGACTAAAACCAATGAACCATCCGTCCGCATTGTCATTGGTAGTTCCTGTTTTTCCTGCCACTTCATTGTTCACCCCATAGGCCCATCTGAGCGAACTGCCAGTGCCAAAGTCGACAACACCTTGTAGCATCTTAGTCATGATGTATGCTTCCGATTCGCTGATCACTTCTTTGGTCTGTGTTCTGAAAGATGCAAGTACGTTTCCATTCCTGTCTTCAATCCTGCTGATATAATAGGGCTTTACATTGAATCCCCTGCCTGGAAACATGCTAAAAGCTTGTACCATTTCAATGAGTGATAAATCAGCTGAGCCCAGTGCGATCGAAGGGTAGGGAGGGATGTTGTTCACAATGCCGCACTCTTTCGCGAACTCAATTGTTTTTTTAACGCCCAAAGTATTGATCAGGTATACAGCACCTGGATTTTTTGACAATGCAAGGCAAACCGCCATTGGTCCTCCTGTTCCATCAATCATTTTTCCTCCCATGTCGATCGGTCCGTTGGGAAGTTCAGTTTCAGGCTTGAATCCATTTTTCACACCCAATGTATACAACAGAGGTTTAAATGTTGAACCTACCTGTCTTTTTGTATTGATATTCACATGGTCGAATTTGAATCGCTTGAAATTACTTCCCCCCACCCAGGCTTTTACCTCTCCGGTTAAAGGATCAATCGAAAGCAAACCGATTTGCATGATTTGTTTATGGTAGCGGATAGAATCAATGGGTGACATCAACGTATCTTTCTCTCTTTTTTCATTCCATGCAAATACACGCATGTTGACAGGCTCCATGAATATTTTTCTGATTTCCTCCTCATCAATGCCCTCTTCTTTTAAGTTTTTCCATCTTTCGGTTTGTTTGATGGCTGCATCCATTACCGCTTTTCCTTCTTTGGTTTTCCAAGCTGAACCGTCTTTGATATTGTATTGATTGCTGAAAACTTTTTGAAGATTTTGCATGTGTCTGTATACTGCGATTTCAGCATACTCTTGCATTTTTGGATTGATGGTTGTGAAAATTTTCAAACCATCTCTGTACAAATCATAGGGTTCACCGGTTTTGGGATTTTCATTTTCCTTGCACCAATCTTTCAAATCATCTCTCAACATCTCTCGGAAATAAGGCGCAATCCCCGAATTCTCATCCATCTTTGAATATTTCAGTTGGATGGGTGCCATTTTCAATGATTTTGCCTCGTCTTTTGTCAGGAAATCATTCCTGACCATTTGGTCAAGAACGGTATTCCGTCTGGACATGGCAGCCTTTGGATTTCTGCGTGGATTGTATCTTGTTGATCCCTTTAATACGCCAACAAGTACTGCTGCTTCTTCTACTGCAAGTTGTCCGGGTTCCTTTTGAAAATATGTTTTAGCTGCATTCCGAATGCCATAGGTTTCTTCACCATAATTGACCATGTTCAGATAAAGGGTAATGATTTCTTCTTTGGTGAAATTCTTTTCCAATCGAATTGCGACAATCCACTCCTTTAACTTCTCAATTACACGGGTTACACTCTTTCTGCTTTGTTGTCCCAACAGTGCTTTTGCAGTTTGTTGCGTAATGGTACTCGCCCCACCTTCTCTTCCAAGAAAAATAACTGCTCGAACGAGACTTTTGATGTCAATTCCAGAGTGGTCATAAAATCGCTCATCTTCAGTTGCAATCAACGCACGGATTACAAAGGGTGAAATGTCCTGGTATTTTACATTGATTCTGTCTTTCAAATAAAATTTACCCATCAGGGTTCCATCGTCTGCATAAATTTCAGAGGATGACATCAAAGAGGGATTTTCCAACTCTTCAATGGAAGGAAGCTTGCCAAACAGCCCCACGTAAATAAGAAAAATCAATAGAAAAACAAACCCCCAGGCGTATAGAAAAATCTTCCAAAAAATCTTTACTGCTTTTGAAGGTTCAATAGATTTTTTCTCATTTACCGCCATGCAGTAAAGCTAAACAAAAGATGAATGATTTTTTTAAAACAGTTGCCTAAAATTTTCCCGGAAATTGTGCTCTGAGGAACTCTATATACTGAAGGGTTTTTTTGTCTTCAAGCATCTTTTTTAAGTTTCCGGGAGACACGATGTAAAAACTGTATTTATCAGCAGGGAGCCATGGGAAGACTTCTTTTATTGAAATGGGTTTTATTCTATCAACATAATTCATGGCATCTGCAGCATCACTGAAGAGGCTTATAAGTATATAGGGTGTTTCTCCAATTTTATCATTTCTGATCGTGAGGGGTTTTGAAAAATATTTCTCTGTATGATACCTGGCCAGTGCTCTTTTTGCCTCATTGACGTATACGATGTCTACCCCGTTCATCAGCATGATAACCCCATATGGTTCTTTTGCATCAAATTGAAATGCTGAAGGAACAACTGTCTTTTGATCGGGTTCTTTTAATATTTTTGACGAATCTACTTTCAGTAAGTTATTGTCGTCGCGGATCATTCTTTTAGGGGCGGTTGTAGGTTTAAGATCAACCATTTCAACTTCATCATCTTTCATTCTAACCACTTTCATGGCTTTTAATTGGGCCTCAATAGAATCCCTGTTTTTAAGTACTTCCTTCAACACAGTCGCTTTTGATGCCAGCGGGGATTGGGGAGCAATTTTTTCAATATTTGTGAGCGTGACAATTGCTATACTGTCTTTTCGCTCTTTGATGTAGTAAACTGATTCAATATAAAGCAATTGGGGTGTCCAATAACTTTCACCATAAATTGAGTCGGCCAGTTTTTTATTTGCCAATGCTTTGCTAAAATCACCGCTGATAAATTGATTGTAGATTTCATTGTAAGATTTTTCAACCGCAATTATTTTTGTTTTATCTTGTTTGTCTGTTGTGGCAGGATTCAGCAACATTGTTGTCAGCGGACCATTCGGTGAGTATTTCACCAATAAGGCACGATAAAAGTTTGCTTGATCAATGCTGTCGAGTTGTTTGTAGCAGAAAGCCAGATCAAAATATGCCTGTATGAGACTTGCTGAATCTGTTTCAATTTTCAATAGTTGCTTGTTCCATGAAATCGCTTCTCTGTAATCACCCAGTTTATCTTTGTAAATACTGCTCAAAATTTTTATTGCACCTGATTTTTTCGCATTCGACTGAAGCATCTTTTCGGTTGTGTTGGGCAGGTTACTTGCCAGGGATTCATAATTGATTTCTGAAGGTGTATTTTTATCATTCTGATCGTCCAAAAGGGTATTCCCCTCACTGCTTTGTTTTTTTATTCCTGCCAATCCATTTCCTGCTTTGCTTCTTCTCCAATTGTCTTCATTGCCTCTGTTGCCCCATTTATTTTTGAATGCAATACTACCCTGTGATTTCAACGAAGGATTGTTGAAGTACCAATCGCCAGATTTATTTTGTGTCTGAAAAAGATCTGCTCCCTGATCCTCCAGTAAATTGTTTTTTCTTGCAGTTAATCCTGCATTGTTCATGTCAACTTTCAGGCCTTCTTCTTTTTTCAGTTTTTTCAGTAATTCTTTGATGTATAACTCTTGTTGTTTTTCAGGCAACGACGCTATCATTTGCAGACTATCTTCTGTTTCTATGATATCAAGTGCATTGGCAAGATCCGTTACGATTGATTTTTTTAATTCCAACTCTTTGGTAAATCCGGGCTGCGTGTTGGAAGTACTGTCAAAATATTTCTTTGCGAGGACATATTTTTTATTGGCAAATGCAAGAGTCGCAATGGCAAGGTTATTTTTTAATTTCAAATCTTGGTCATTCGTGTTGTATTTATTACTCAATTCAAGCAATTGTATTGCCCTGATTATACTGTCTCTGGAAAGTTCCATTTCTGAAGCAGCTGCGAAAATAATTGGTCTGTAGGAGATGTACTTTTCTCTGCTTGCCAGCTTCACCAGGGCTTTCACATCCTCTTCAATTTTTTCGTTTTTGTCTTTTTTGTCAGACGCCAAACTTATTTGATAAATCTTGGCATATGCCGCCATTACAGGATCTGTTGTCAATCCGATTGATTTTTCAAATGCCATATTAGAGGCCTCTCTGTTATTTGCTCTGGCATGCATTTGAGCAATCAAAAAATACATTCTTGCCTCTTCTTGTTTGTTGACACAAACTGGAATTGCATTTTCTAGAAATCTTGCAGATGAATCATATTGCTGGATTTTATAAAACCAATATGATTTTAATTCATATAAAAATGGTTGAAGTCTCTTGGGAAAATCAATATCCCTGACCAGTGTTTCAATCATTCCCCTGGCATCATCATCGTTGTTCTGCTCCATGAGTGTTCTGATGATCCAAAGCAATGTTTCGTTTCTGATTGGCTTGTGCCCAACGATACCAGATTCTTTGGATGAGATGGTGTATACATTTCCGCTATTATTGATGTTAGATCCAATTGTTTTTTCAAATCCTCTTTCCGACTTGTCCTTAGGTTGAAAATTGTAATTGATGTACTGAAAAACATCGTATGCGGAGTCAAATTTATTTTGGAAAAAATAGGATTGACCCATTAAAAAATACAGATCATCCACCCAGTCATTTCTTAGGTCGTGCAATAGTACACCGTTGTTCACCTTGATGACAACGGAATCCAATTCTTGCTGTTGTTGTGCAGTTGCGCTGAGGTCATAGTTAAAAAAGGGCAACAAGGCATTGAATGTGTCTTTATGCGATTGCTTGGCTGAGGCAATTATTTTTTGAATTTTTTGATTGGAGTTAAAATAGAAATTATAATGCGAAAATGTATTCTCTTTCAGCCGCTTGATGGGTCCTATTTTTTTATCTGGGGTAAGCTCTGAAGGAAGCTTTCTGTTTTCGTAATTCTTTGGTTTCTTCAAGTCAAATGTGATGTTGACTTGCGAAAGCAGGCCATTAACAAACAGCATGCCAATTAACAGCATGCATGCGCTTCGCCATGGGTTCCATTTTTTTTTGAAATTCAACATCCGATGGGTAAAACTAAGATTTCTGAATTGAATAGAAAAGTTACCTATTGCGGAATTAACAGTAACTTTGTGGCGTATTTCACGACAAAATTGTTGAATGGCAGAAAATGAAATAAAACAGAGTACTTTCAAGCGTTTGACCAACCGCTACAGGCTCATCATCATGAATGATCACACCTATGAGGAAGTGGTTACCTTCAAGCTGACACGGTTAAGTGTTTATGTACTTTCCTGCTTTGTATTTGTTTTACTCGTAGGCCTCACAACTGCCTTAATTAGCTTTACTCCCTTAAAGTTTTATATTCCTGGATATGGAAGCCAGGCTGAACGAAAAGAGCTCACGGTTTTAAAGATAAAGACTGATTCCCTCGAGACGTATATTAAAAACAGAGAAGTGTATTGGGACAATGTGCGCAATATCATTTCTGGGAAAGCTGACATGGATTTAGATACTGCTGTGATTACAATTCCTAATTTAGAGCAAAGTCCTGAGTAAAAAATTTCTATTGAAAAATGATCAATCTCCCAATACTGCTTGGGCAAAATATTTAGGCTTGGGCGGGCAAATTTTCGGAACTGTATTGCTTATGCTGTTATTGGGAAAAAAAATGGATCAGTGGTTGGGGTTCAGCACTTCACTTTTTATCTGGATTCTTCCTTTGTTTTCAATCATTTTAATTTTGGTTAAAACTGTTTTTGATACAAATAACAAAAAGCAATGATTCCGATACCTCTTCGTCCCATTCTGTGGTTGTTCCTCTTGGTAAACATTTTTACGGTAGTTTTCTATCGGACATTTTTATCCATTGAAACAGACCCCAATGTCTTATTGATCGGCAATGCATACATCTGTATACTTACCCTTGTTTCTTATTGGTTTATGGCAGCTGGCGCTCAATCGAAGTCAACTGTACAATTTACTTCTTCTGTTTATGGTTCATTTCTCATTAAAATGGTGCTTGCAGTTTTAATTGTGGTTATTTATTCTAAATTGGCTGGCAAAAAAATGAATTCAAATGGAATCATCGGTTGCCTATTTCTATATTTAATTTATATGTTTCTTGAGGTAAGGGGACTTATGTCATTGTTTCGAAAGGACTAAAATGTCAAAGAAAGAAGTTGCCATATCTGCATTGTCCGAATTTTTGCCATCCGGCACATATCAAATGGTTGAGCCTTTTTTATTGCACTATAAAGTGCACCTGACCATAACCAAATCACGCACTACAGTATTGGGAGATTACCGAAATGCAATGCCTGGTAAATCCCATCGGATTTCAGTCAATGGCAATCTAAATCCTTATGCTTTTCTGATCACTCTTTTACACGAATTGGCGCATCTGATAACATTTGAAAAGTTCGGACATCGTGTGCAATCGCATGGGAATGAATGGAAGATGCAGTTTACTGAGTTGTTGAAGCATTTTCTGCAGACTGATGTTTTTCCTTCAGATATTAAACTGCAATTGTCTGCGTCGTTGAAAAGTCCTGCTGCAAGCTCCTGTGCTGACGATGCATTGATGCGGGTACTCAGAAATTATGACGAAGTCAAAGAGGGCCATTTTTTGGTAGAGCAAATTCAGCTGGGAGGAATTTTTCAAACAAAAAATGGTAGACAATATAGACGTGAGGAGCAAATTAGAAAGCGAATCAAGGCGGTTGAGATTGAAACCGGAAGGGTCTACTTGTTCAGCCCAATTTATGAGGTGATCAAGGTGAGCTGATCAAATATTTTTTGTCATCCATACATCACATCCATGATGTCCAGTTTCACCAATCGCCTCATGGATGTATTCAAATCCAAATTTTTCATATACGCTGATTGCTCTTTTGAGCTCAGGCATTGATTCTAAATAAATTCTTTTGAATCCCTGTTGTTGTGCAAATTCAATTGATTTGTTGATGATTGATGCACCCAATCCTGTTCCTCTTGCTTCCGGAAGTAAATACATCTTAACCAATTCACATGTATCGCTTGGAAGTCCCTTGCTTGGAAAAATTCCACCACCACCTACTAGTTTTCCATCTACTTCAGCGATGAAATAGATTGATTTTGGGGTTTGAAATAGTTCATAGAGGTGGTCTGTTGTTTCATCAAAATAAACAGTACCGCATTTATTGGCATTGAATTCTTCCAGACAACTTCTGATGATAGATGCTATTTGGTGATTGTCTTCTGGCGCTATCTTTCTAAGATGTATCATAAAAGAATTTTTAAATGTCTGCTCTGAAATTTACATGTAAAATTAGCAACCGTTCCACTAAATTTTAATTAATTTAGAGACATTTCATTCAAATTCACTTACAATAAATATTCATGAGCGGACTTTCGTCTAATGAATTAGCAAAATTTACAAAGGAAATTGGTCTCAAATACCAGTTGTACAACAGTTTATTCACTTCTTTGCCTTTTCACCGCATTGAAAAAACTGGTATTTTACTCTCGTTGTTGCAATCCAATTGCGAAGATGGGTTCAAAAAGCGGATGAATCCAACCCAAATTTTGCAGGACTTCTTTTCTCGTCATACAACATACAATACAGAACAGCAGCAATTGGATCTATTGTTTCGGATGGTGCAGTATGTAGAAAGACAGGTTGTTTTGTTTGATGCACTCGAGGATGCTGCATTTTCAAAAATAAATGACATGCAGGGAGTGGGAACGCTCAAACACCTTGAAACAGAAGTTGTACAATCAAAGCGGCAGGCCCAGCTTCAAAAAAAGTTGAAGGATTTTAGTGTTCGACTGGTTTTGACAGCTCATCCTACCCAATTTTATCCAGATTCGGTCTTGGGTATCATCAATGACCTTTCCAAGGCCATTGAAGAAAATAATTTAAATCAAATCAATATTTACTTACAGCAGCTGGGCAAAACCGCATTTTTTAAAAAACAAAAACCAACACCCTATGATGAGGCAATTAGCCTGATTTGGTATTTGGAAAATGTGTTTTATCCTGCCAGCGGAAGAATCGCCCATGTTTTATCTGCTCAATACCCTGACTTGTATGATGCAGCCAATAAAGTTATTCGGATGGGATTCTGGCCGGGGGGTGATCGCGATGGCAATCCTTTTGTTACAACTGAGATAACTGCTAAAGTGGCAAAAGCATTGAGGGGAAGCATCATCAAGTGTTATTACCTGGATGTCAGAAAGCTAAAGCGAAGACTCACTTTTGAGGGAGTTGATGCAAAGCTAACATCATTGGAAAATAAATTGTATAATAATATTTTTATACCAGGATATGCAGCTGATTTATCCAAAGATGAAATTCTTGAAACACTTTATTCAATCCGTGAAATCATTTTGTATAACCACAATGGATTGTTTTTAAATCTTGTTGATGGATTGATCAATCGTGTGCAATTGTTTGGTTTGTATTTTGCTTCGCTTGATATCCGCCAGGATAGTTCAGTGCATACAAAAGTTATATCTGAACTCTTTACATTTTTGAAGGCAGGCGATTATGAGTCGATGACAGATGAGGCAAAAATTGAATGGCTTTCATCTATTGAGGTGTCCATCGAACTTCCTGATAATGCAAGTCCTATTGCGAAAGACACGCTGTCATCCGTAAAAATGATCAAGCAAATACAAACCGAAAATGGTAAGCCCGGTTGTGAGAGATATATTATTAGTCAATGTAACGGCGCAGTAGATATTCTGGAAGTTTTTGCACTTTTTGTATTGGGTGGATGGAGGCGTGAATCAATTGCAGTAGATATTATACCGCTTTTTGAAACAATAGGTGACCTGAACAATGCAGTACATGTAATGCAATTGCTTTATACTTTTCCCTTGTACAAGGAGCATCTAAAAAGGAGAGGAAATAAACAGACCGTAATGCTAGGGTTTAGTGATGGAACAAAAGATGGTGGTTATCTTATGGCCAACTACAGCATTTTCAAAGCCAAGCGGGAGTTAACTTCTGTATCTGCAAAATACGACGTAGATGTAGTCTTTTTTGATGGAAGGGGAGGGCCTCCTGCCAGGGGTGGAGGTAAAACGCATAAGTTTTATGCCTCCATGGGAAGTGATATTGCCAACAAGGAAATCGAACTGACCGTACA
>Ga0129336_10001051_pt1 | contig 16458 bp, 22 predicted proteins | sample CPB6_02_DNA_FD_96878 | JGI IMG/M metagenome (GOLD analysis project Ga0129336, IMG submission 96878) | Freshwater to marine salinity gradient microbial communities from Chesapeake Bay, USA - CPBay_Sum_0.6_0.2_DNA | ecosystem: Environmental > Aquatic > Marine > Coastal | place: USA: Chesapeake...
AAACAGGTGGCGGCAATAAAGATTTTACTGGTACAGGATGCGGCTATCGAGATGCAGATGGTGATGTGTTTTACATGTAGGGTATGAACGATTTTAATGGCTATGGTTGCGGCTATGGCTACGGCAAACCTTTTATCAGGGGCTATGGTTGTGGCGATGGCAATGGCTATTGCAGTAGCAGAGGCGATGGTAGTGGCTATGGCAGTAGCTGGTGCGATGGATTTAGCGATGGCAGCGGTTGGGGCTGGGGTTCGGGCGATGGCGCTGGCGATGTAGATTGTATGGGTGAAGGATGAACGAATTTGATGGCTATGGTAACGGCGATAATTTATTGGATGCCATTATCGGTTGCCGTCCCTTTTGTGTTCAATCAAATACAGATGTTTACGGCAAAGATTCAAGTGTAGGGGTAGGTTGCGGAGGCAGTAATGGATACGGGTTCTATGACAGCAGCGGGTATGGTGAAAATCCTGGTAAAACTCGTGGCGTAGAAGAAACTATAGGGTGGGATTACAATCTATCAAAAAGTGATCGTTATGAAGGATTTTGAAGACTACGGGAATAGTTTTTCCCCACCAAAACCAATGCTAGGCGTAGCCATCATCTGCGCTACCTGCATATTATGTTTAGTTATGTGCATATTATGGATGATTTAGGTTGGCATGAAATACCTGATAGCTACCCTAATGATGGTGAAGTAGTATTAGGTGAGTTGAAAGGCGAATATTTCATAGTACGCTATCACAAGCATGGTTATGGTACGCCTTATTGGGGCGATTATGCAGAATGGGAAGTAACGTGTTGCCAATTTCCTAAACGGTACATTGATAGGTGGAAGAGGATTGATGAAAGGGTTTGAGACAAAAGAAGAAGTAGAAAACGCAGCCATTTTAGATATTAGTTTATATGTTCATAACGTTAAAGAATACCAAATAGCAAAAAGAGCATGGATGAACGGATTTGCTGCGGGTGTAAGAGAAGCAGAAAAGCGTATATTAAATGAATTTTTCGATAGATATGGCGCAGAAGAACATGCCAAATTTGCTTTAAGCGTGGATGCTTATCAAAACGAAGAAGAGGATAAATGAGTCAATGGATTAGCGTAGTCGATGAGTTGCCTAGTTATGACGAATATTTAGGTAGTGTCGACGTAAGTAGGTGCGTATTAATTTATACAACAGATAAAATTATAAGCGTAGCGCATCTAACAAAGCATCTTTACATTCTCAACCCTATGGTATGGACTAGATGTAATTGCGATTATTTAGGCTTAACTTTAGGCGAAGAGGAATGGGCTCCTGATGAAGTAACGCATTGGATGCCATTACCAGAAGCACCAAAGGGGGATAAATGAGATGGAATAAGGTAGGCCAAACTACCAACACAATTCTTCGCCTATATCGTCATAAAGATAACGGTTCTATCGTTTTAGGCAGCGTAGTACAGCACATTTATGAAGATGGCCATGTAGGAAAGCCAATGATTGCTGTTTCTACCCCTAGCGACACATTAGAGATGTTCGTACCATTAGATGATTATTCCTATTGGTGCTATATCCCTTATTTTGATGGCGAAGAATGAACAAAGATAAAGAACAAAGATTAAGCTATGAGTATGAGATGCGCCTGCGCTTCTCAAGCAATAAGCGGCTATATGATGATGAGCTAAATGCCTTATCAGACCGTCTTAGTGATGCAATACAAGTTTATTGCGTTGAAAAAGATATGACGAATGAAACAACAATAGAGTGCGATGCCTGAGATTAAAACATACATTCCTACATGGTTGCTCTGGGAGTACATAGAGCATTTCAATAAAAAACTAGAGCATGACATGGATGAGCCGCTAGTTACTAGCACCGAGCCATATCGCATGTTTTTGCTTGGCAGGCGTTCTATGCTGCAAGATTTTATTGAGTCGATTGCTGAGGAAGAGATTACTTTTGACGAAGTAAAGCGTCGCGAAAATGATTGATGAGTTTGGTGACGACAAATCTGAGCAAGAGCAAGTAATTTGGGCACCACAACCAGGTGGCCAAGAGATGTTAGTGCATTGTCCGGTTACTTTGATTGGGTTCGGCGGCAGTAGAGGCGGTGGAAAGCTACTTAGCCTAGATGAAATGCTACCAACCCCAACGGGTTTTGTTCGCCTTGCCGATTTGAAAACGGGTGACAATCTGTTCGATGAAAACGGGCAGATTTGTACCGTATTAGAGTTGCACCCAATAAATAATAAGCCAGTGAGTTATCGCATATTTTTTGATGACGATAGCTTTATAGATTGTTGCGAAGATCATCTATGGCTTACCTACAATAAAAAAGAGCGGAGAGACCTGATAAAAAGAACGGAAGAGTTCAGAGCGAAACGAAGAGCAAACAGACCATCAAGGGCTAAATCGTCTCCTGATAATCTCGGGGCGCAATTAACCATTATTAGGCACAACAAAACAAAAATTCACGATTATTTGCCACCCCCTAGCGGCACAGTTAGAACGACCAAAGAAATTTTAGGCAGTTTGAGATGTGGCAAAGAAGTTAATCATGCAATTCCCGTTACCAAGTCATTAAACTTGCCAGATAAAAAGTTGCCCATTAGACCGTATGTTTTGGGGGCATGGTTAGGCGATGGGCACAAACATAGTGGCGCTTTTACTGGAATTGACCCAGAAATTTGGCAAGAGATTCAAAATGAAGGTTATCATGTAACTCATGGCGTTAAAGACAAGCAGCATCACAATATCACAGGGCTAGCAGCCATTTTAAAAGCGAACAATTTATACTGCAATAAACATATTCCGATAGAGTATCTTAGAAGTTCTGAAGGCCAACGCCTAGCATTACTGCAAGGTTTGATGGATACGGATGGAACGGTTTCAGATTCAGGAAGCGCTGAGTTTTGTAATACTAATAAACAAATAATTGATGGAGTATATGATTTAATTTGTTCTTTAGGGTGGAAAGCAAAAATAAAAGAGGGACGTTCAAAATTAAATGGAGTCGACAAGGGGCCTAAATGGACTATAAAATGGACGCCCAGCAAAATTGTCTTTAGATTGCCAAGAAAAGCAGCAAAACAAAGGTTAGCGAAAGGGTGGACGACGAAATGGCGCTACATTGTAGCAATCCAACCGATTCCGAGCGTTCCTATGCGTTGCATAAAGGTAAATTCGCCAAAGAATCTTTTTCTTGTATCTAAATCATATATCCCGACACACAATACGGATGGCGTGTTGGGTAAATTTGCTATCGACCAAGAAAGATTAGGTGAAGATTTTAACGCCATATTTTTTCGAAAAGAATTACCACAAGCAGATGACCTTATTGAGCGTGCAAAGCAGATTTACATGCCTTTAGGTGCTCATTGGCAAGATCAAAAGAAACAATTTACTTTTAGAACAGGTGGCAGGTTACGTTTTAGGCCATTAGCAAACGATGATGATGCGCAAAAATTTCAAGGTCAGAATCTCCACGCCGCGGCCATTGAAGAGGCGGGCAACTATAGTGACCCCAGCCCTATTTGGAAGCTGTTTGGTGCATTACGAGGAAAGGGAGGAGGACAAATTATTCTCACGTTTAACCCAGGCGGCTCAGGGCATCATTGGCTAAAAGAGATGTTTATTAAGCCATGGCCACAAGGTAAGAAAATTCTATATAAAGAGCTGCCGAACGGTAAAAAGTTCGATTACATCTATCTCCCGAGCCGTGTTTACGACAATCAGATATTATTAAGCAAAGACCCTACCTACATAGATCGCCTGCACATGGTAGGTAGCCCTGAATTGGTGCGTGCATGGTTAGAGGGCGATTTTGAAATACATGAGGGTTCATATTTCCCTGAATTTAGCTCTAAACACATCATCACGCCATTTAATATTCCTAAGCATTGGCCACGTTATTTAGGCTATGACTGGGGGTATAGAAGCCCTTTTGCAGCCGTTTGGGGCGCTGTGTCTAGTGGTAAGGACGATAAAGGTAAAGAAGTGCCCTATCCAAAAGGCGCAATCATTATTTACCGTGAAGCTTGGGGTAAAGGTGTTGATAACGTAGCTCAGGCGGACAAAATAGCTAGTTTAAGCGTAGGAGAGAACCCAATAGCCGTTGCAGACCCAAGCATTTTCTCGCATGAGGGTGGCCCAAGCATTAATGACCAGTTCAGCAACGTATTTGCGAAATATAAGCACCCGAATTTCAGGTCTGCCGACAATGACCGTATTTCTGGCTGGTCTCAGATAAGACAAAGGTTGATTGCTAAGCCCCCTTTGCTGTATATTTTTGCTAGCTGCCCGTATCTCATTGAGACGTTACCAGCTTTGACAATCGACAAAAGAAAAGCAGAGGACGCAGACAGTTCCGGCAACGATCACGCCTGTTTCGTCGGTAATACCAAAATTCTTACAGATACCGGAGCTGTCACCATAGAAGCGTTAGCGGAATTAAGTTCATTCAATGTCCTAACTCACACTGGCCAATTTACTAGGGCCGTAGCTGGGCTTACGCAAAAAGCAGCAAAAGTAATAAAGCTGAAATTTGATGATGGCTCTGAGGTTGTTTGTACGCCAGACCATAAATTTAGATTAAAGGACGGCTCATTTCAACAAGCGGCTTCCCTAACATCATGTGATGCGATAGACTGCGTTACATATGGAAACAATCATAATTTCAACAACGTGTCAGGAATTCAATGGGGAAAGATATTACCTTTGCGGCCAGTATTTTTCCATGCAAAAAAAATCGCTTACCGGCTCAAAAAGATTGCATCGAAAAGTATGGGAATATTTCAAGGGGCCTATTCCGAAGGGGTTTCACATACATCATATAGATGGGAATCGGCACAACAATCAAATAGCGAATTTGCAACTACTTCCGGCAGCGCAGCATCTTTCTGGGCACATGACGGAAGAACGGAAAAAGGAAGCCACAAAATTTATAAAACTTGCACAGCCAGGAGCGATAGCGTGGCACAAATCCGAGCAAGGGAAGATATGGCATTCTCATCACGCCAAGAAGGTTGCAGCCTCAATGCCACTGATAACAAAAATCTGTACAGTTTGCGGCAAAGAATATCAGACCAAAAAACACATGGACTGGAAATCAAAATTTTGTCACCAAAACTGCAAAATGACAGCAAGACGAAAAAAATTAGCGGCATTGAAAAGCTAGAAAGCCCTCAGGATGTTTTCTGTCTTTTTGTGCCAGAGACAAACACCTTTGTTTTAGACAATGGCGCAGTGGTTCATAATTGTGATGCCCTTAGATATTTATGTAAGGAGCGCCTGATAGAATCACCATGGGAGCCGCCTAAGCAAGTCTATAATAAAGGCCGTGTTCAACTACAAGCGTATGTTGAAATGGTTAGAAGACAAACGCGAAGGGCGAGAATATGAACGTAAAGCCACTAAAAGCCAAGTATAGTGATTCTTGGTGGAAAAACGAGCTAACAAAATCAGAAGAGAGACGCAAGAAGTTCGTTGAGGCTGCCGAAGAGTCTATAAAGGTTTATAACGCGCAAAAGCACGTTGGGTTATTTAATGATGTTGAAAGACGACTTAATGTCTGGTGGTATTGCGTTAATACTCTTTTGCCTGCGTTTTATTCTTCCACACCAAAAGCAGAAGTAAACTTAAGAAAGCGCACTGGCGGCCTTAAATATGAATTAGGCAGCGTCATTTTAGAGCGCAACGTCCAGTATGCCCTCGACCAATATTTTAACTTCGATTTAGTAGGCTTTAACGCTGCTTTACAGTTTCTTTTGACTGGTCAAGCTGTTTTATGGGCGAGATATGACGCTAAATTTAAGACCGTCAATCAAGAATTTGCCCTTATTCGTGACCCATCTGGCATCATAATTGATGGCCAAGGCAATCCGTACACAGGCTCTCTCGAAGGCGCTACAGAGCAGGGCGGTTTGTTGATAATGTCTCAAGAGGTTGAACAAAAAGAAGACGAAAAGGCTATTTTAGAGCTGGTACAGTACAGCGATTATTTCTGTAATGATGCAAGAAATGAGTCAGAAATAGAATGGCAGGCAAGGCGCGCATTCTTAGATCGCGATGATGTTGAGACTAAGTTCGGCAAAGATGTTGCTGATAAATTAAATTATACGGCAGTGCCTGACGCTCAAAAACAACAAGCTTATAGGCGTGATGAGAAATTTGAAGGCAAAGCTGAGTTGTATGAGGTTTGGTGCGAAAAAACCAATAAAGTTTATTGGATGGCAAAAGGCCAGGAAAAGTTCATTATTGAGTCTTCTGAGCCGCCTATTAAGTTCGATAAATTTTACCCATGTTCGGTTATTAGGCAGTCCATAGACCCTGATTCAGTCGTCCCTATATCGGATTACTCACACTGTAAGGACTTAATCTTAGAGGTTGAGCGCCTAACTACTCGTATTCATGCTGTAACTCAAGCCATAAGAACAAACGGCTTGTATGACCCAGCATTAGGCTCTTTGGTGCAAGAGTTGCTATCTGGAGACTTAAAACTATCGCCAGCTCAGAATTGGCCGAGCTATAAACAGCGTGGCGGCCTTGCTAATAGCATTGAGTTTATGAACATTGAGCCGTATGTAAATGCTCTCGGTGTTCTACAAAACGCCCGTAATGCAGCACAAGAGAAGTTATACGAGACATTAAAGGTCTCTGATTTGCTGCGTGGTACTAGCGAGCAATATAAGTCCGCTACCGCTAACAGACTAGAAAATCAGTGGTCGAGCCTTGGCCTGATTGTTCGACAGAACATGTTTACTAAGTTTGTAAGCGATGCCATTGCTAACATTGGCAGCATTATCGCCGAGCAATTTGATGCCGAGCGCATTATGGACATTGGTGATGCAGACCGATTGCTACTAGAGGTTATTCCACCAGTTGCGCCTCCTCCACCGCCGATGCCAGAGGGTGAAATAGAAGGGCAAGAGCAGATGCCGCCTCCTCCACCAGCAGAGCCAATGGTAGATCCAATGGCGATAGAACAGGCAAAGGAAGATATTGTTGCAGTTTACCGTAATGATAAAGAAAGGTGCTACCGCATTCAGGTTGCTAGCGATAGCATGGTAGCTATCGACCAAGCGCAACAGCAACAAGAGGCAACGCAGCTAATGGAGACCGCTGGCGGATTTTTCGGCCAAATGAAGTCTATAATAGAGCAGTACCCGCCTCTTGCTATGTTTAGCATAAGTCTATTCCAGAACATGATTAAGCGGTTTAAAGGTGGTAAGGAGCTAGATGGAATATTTACGACGGCTTTACAGCAAATTGCAGAGATATCTAAGGCGAAAGAGGAGGCAGCTAAACAACCTCCTCCACCAGATCCTATAGTTCAAGAAATGCAGTATAGAATGCAGATAGCTCAAGTTGAGGCTCAAGCTAAGCTGCAAGCTGTACAGATGGAAGTGCAGGATAAGGGCGTAAAGAATCAGCTTAGCTACCAAGCACAACAGCTAGACATGCAACGCCAGCAGTTAGAAGCGCAATTAGCTATTCAAAAGCAGCAGTTTGAGGAATATGTCAAACAGCAAGAGTTGGCGCTAGCGCAGCAAGAATTGCAGTTAAAAGCCAGCTCAAACGAAAATGAGCTGTTGAAAATACAGGCTGCGAGTCAGTCGGAAGCCGCTAAGGTTGGAATACAGCAAGAGAAGGTTAGGCTTGATGGTATTTTACAAATGCAGGCTCAGGAGCTTGAAAGAGTTCGCATTCGGTTAAGTGAGACAGAAAAGCTAATGGAAGAGCGTAGGTTGCAAAGTGAACAGGCTATTGAGCGAGTGCGTTTAAGTATGGAAAATATAAAACTGGCATCACAACAGGGTTCAGGCGAAGCAAATAGTGGAGGCCGTGGTAAATTAAACATAGACGACAACGGAAACTTTAGCATTGAAGGTGGTAGAAAAACGAGAAAAGGAAAGCTGAATTTAGATGATTTAGGAAATTTCAGCATTGAATTAGAGGATTAAAAAAATGGTAGACAATGTAATCGTTTCCAATGCGCCTACGAGTATTAATGCCGACATTCCAGTTCGCACTAGCATCACTGCAAGCGACCAGCAGATACAGCACGTTAGGCTAGATGTTGGCGTAGGTACGGCAGAAAGCCAAGTAAGCACCAGCAACCCATTGCCCGTTCAAGTTACATTGCTACCCGAAGAGAATGAGGTGCAATTAGTAGGCGTAGTCAATGAAGGCAACAGTACAACTACACCCCTAGGAAGTGGTGGTGTGTTTACTGGTACTGCGATGGAGCTGTTAAAGTATGCCGTTATCAATGTAAATGTAAATGCGAACGTAGATTCTGCTACTAATGGTTTATCTGTTCAATTTTCACCCGATGGGACGAATTGGGACCATAGCCACAGCACTACATATACAGCAGGGGGGAAGGGCTACATTTTTAATGTTGAATACAAGTTTGCAAGAGTAGTATTTACTAATGGCGCTAGTGCTCAAAGCACGTTTCGTTTACAAACCATTCTTAAGCCGCAAGTTATTCCCCCAAGCCTTTACACATTAGACCAAACAGTAAGCGGTAACATGTTTGCCCAGCTAGGGCGTTCCCAGCTTGTAGCAAAAACACCAGGTGGTACATATACGTCAATTAACTGTACAGCGGGTGGAAATTTAAAAGTAGCAGTAGAAGAAATAAATGATGCAAAAGCCGCAGCTACCTTAACTAACGTAGCCGCATCTGCAACAAGTGTGCAGCTATTAGCCTTAAACGGTAGTCGTACACAAGCGGTCTTTTATAACGATAGCGATAAAAACGCCTATGTTAAATTAGGTACTACCGCTTCCTCTACAAGTTTTTCATACTTACTTGTACCTGGTGCGACCCTAGAATTGCCAAAACCTATATATACGGGACGAATCGATTGTATTTGGGCAGCAGGGCCAACGGGTTCAATGCGTGTAACGGAAATTTAAGATGCCAATTTTTTTACCACCAAAAACAATAGTAGCTGGTAGTAATATCAGCGTTTCCGATACTAGCACATCTGCAACAGTTTCCGTTGCAAACGTCGGATCGCCTAATGGCATAGCAAGCCTTGATGGTGGCGGCAAAGTGCCTGTTTCGCAATTGCCCGCTAGTATTATGGAGTACAAAGGCACTTGGGATGCAAGCACTAATACCCCTACCTTAGCCGATGGCACAGGGGATGCGGGTGACACCTATCGGGTAAATGTTGGTGGTACGCAAAATTTAGGTAGCGGAAGTATAACTTTTGATGTTGGCGATTATGTCATTTATAACGGCACGATTTGGCAAAAAAGCGACACAACGGATGCGGTTGCAAGCGTAAATAGCTTAACTGGCAACGTCGTATTAACTACGGCAAATATCGCTGATTCTACAGATAAACGGTACATCACTGATGCGCAACAAACAGTTCTAAGTAATACAAGCGGTACGAATACGGGGGATCAGAACATTTTCTCGACCGTGGCTGTTTCAGGGCAATCCAACGTCGTGGCCGATACCACTAGCGATACTTTGACCTTAGCAGCAGGAACGGGAGTGTCGATTACTACAAATGCTGCTACAGATACCGTAACAATTTCTTCATCGGCGGTTGTTCCAGCAAACGTGGCGGATGGAAGAATATCGATCTCTAGCTCAGTATCCTTGCCTCAAGGCGGTTCGTCGATAACTCATGCTAACTTTGCGCCCGATGTCGATATCGATAATACGTCGGCGATTATTTATTATACCCCCTATATCGGCAACAGAATTAGCCTATACGACAGCGGCGCATGGCGCTTGTTTGTTTTTGATTCTAATAGCAGCTTTTCATTAACGAATTTAGGAGCAAACAGAATTTATGACATGTTTGCCTTTAACAATTCGGGCACTGTTGCGCTTGAAGTCGTCGATTGGGGTATAAATACCGAATACAATATAACCGCTGTTACCGTTGGGGCAAATACGGTAGTGACCTTCACCGTTGCTGGGGGTACACAACCTTTTGCCGTTGATGACGTTGTAGACATTCAAGGTGTAGCAGGCACTAGCTCTACTTTGCTTAATAGTTCTTGGGCAGTGGCAGCGGTTGGTGGAACGGGAACCTCCAGAACCGTAACCTTAAATAGCGTCAATACAACTGGTTTAACCTATACAGGCTTGGGCACAATTCGCTTGCAAAAGAACACTCGAGCCACCGCATTGGCATCGCAAGATGGCGTTTATGTAAAAAGCGGAGATGCTAGCAGAAAATATCTTGGCACCTTCCGAACGATTGGGGCAGGGCAAGCAACGGAAGATAGCCGTGCAAGAAGATTTATTTGGAATTTTTTCAATAGAAGGCCAAGGCAATTATTGAGAATTGAGCCAAACAATTCTTGGACTTATGGCACCGCCTCTTGGCGAGCGACCAATAATGACGCGCGAAATCGTGTAGAATTTGTTTGCGGGATGGCCGAAGATCCGGTTCGCTTTGAGGTGGCGGGTTGTTTTAGAGGGCCAGCGCCAGCAGCACCTCCTACTGAAGCGCAATTTACCTACATCAACTCGTATGTTTTAGCAGGTATAGGATTAAATAAATCAACCAATACAAATCACACAACCGATGGTGTGGGCTACCTATCGCAAATGAGCCGCGATGCTTATGCCAACGTCATCATGCCTAGTTATGCGATGCTATCTAAAAGTTTCGCAGGGTACAATTTTGCAACTTTTGTTGAGCTTGCGTCTCCTGGGAGAGCAGGTGCAACTTGCGAAGTATATGGAGTTAATAATGCCAGGTCAGCGGGCGTTGTCGGGTTGATGTGGGGCTAAACCATGGAGACAAAAATAAAAAACCAACAAGCGTTTTCCGTAAAGCTCTATAATCTTGGTATATGCATTAGCGGCAGCAATAGCAGTGGGTGCGTGTGGGATATGGAGGGTAACGACATTTCACACCTTCCAGAAATACAACGGTTAATTGCTGAACACAATGCAGAAACGGTTGAAGAGCCGTCGCCATTTGAAATTCTATGACTTTAATTTTACTCCTAAATCCTAAGAATTGGCCGCTTGGTGGTGATGACAACGCCGATGTTTTTAGGCGTAGGGTTAAGGCTTATAAAAAGAAGGAACAGCAAGAGGATGAAGCTATTGCAGCGCAACTTTTACAAGCTAGGTTGCAAGAATCCTTATTGCCTCAAGAAACGGAACCAGCGAAACTAGCAAATGAATTAGTCACTTCAATTCAAGAAAACCCTGCAACAAAGTTATCACCGGAAAGGCTAAAACGAGTAAAAATGATACTTATTTTGATGATAGCCGACATAATATGACGAGATATGTATACTGCCCTGTTCAAGATGCAGTAGTTCCGATTGAGCAGCGAAAAGACGAGCCAAGCCATAGCACCTACATCTGGACGGATGAAATGCCGCCTACCCGTAATCCTATAAACCCAAAACAGGTGTTTACGAGCAAAAAGATGTTAAGGGCAGAATATAAAGCACATGGAGCAGTAGAAATTGGCGATGCTTATGAGCGTGGGTATGTTCCAAGCCGTGAGCAGGAAAATCGTGTAGACAAGCTAGCAAAAGACATAAAATACAAAATAGCAGAAAGGCTAAATTATGGCAGACGATAAAGTTTTAAGCATCCGTGAAAAGATGGAAGAGATTTATGAGGGCGCTGAGCCAGAAACAACGGAGGTGCAAGCCACAACTGAAGAGGTGGACGACAATGTTGAGGCGGAAGAAGCCGCTGAATCAGAGCCAGAGGTGCCAGAGCCTACGCCGATGGTTCCGCCTGCCGACATGAACAAAATAGAGCGGGAGGCATTTTTAAACCCTACCGCTGAAAATAGGCATATTCTACAAGCTTATTTAAATCGCAGGGCCTATGAAACTCGCTCGGACTATACCCGCAAATATACAGAGGCCGAGGAGTTAAGAAAGAAGGCTGCCAGCATTTATGACGTGATGCAAGAGCACCAGGATTATTATCAAAAGCGAGGGATTCCCTTAAGTGACGTTGCCAGACGCTCAATCCTCTGGGATAAGGCTATGGCTCAAGACCCCATAAATACGGCTATTGAGTGGTTAGATGCTTATGGTTTATCATTGGATGACCTGTCTAGGGCTGCCTCCACCCAACCCGCCCACCAAACCGCTCAGCAGTCCCAGGCAGGTTTTTTGACCGCCGAGCAGGCAGAAGAAATAGCTCAAAAGAAGCTAGAGGCGTATTTTGCTGAGCAGGAAAAGAAAACCGTTGATTATTTCAATCAGCAAGTCGTATCATCATTTATAAGTAGTAAGCCGTTGTTTCGCGACCCTGAAACGGGATCTCAGTTAGAAGCTGAGATGGCCCCAATAGTTCAGGCGCTAACTAATTCTGGTCGTTATAGTAATCCTCAAGATATACTAGAAACCGCCTACAATTATGTTGTGAACGGCAATCCGGTATTTTCCGGCTTAAATCAAAAGATAGCCGCTACACCGTCGATAGAACAAACACAGGCTGCAACGCAACGCGCAAAGCAAGCAGCCAAATCCATAACTGGCTCCACAGGCAGTGGTACTCCCAGGTTACAAGTAAAAGACTTACGGGAGAACCTACGCCGCAGGATGGCTGGAGACTAATCGGTCGATTTTTCGGCTAGGTTTTCCTTAAACAATAATTTTTAAGGAAACTAAAATGCCGAATTTAGAAGAAAGTATAGTGGCTACCTTGTTTGATCAGAGCGAGGCCATAGCCGACGAAATCCTACATCATAACCCTGTTTTAGCAGTTCTTGACGAGCAGGGCTTAATCAGAAAGTTCTCAGGTGGATACGAGATCCGAAAGCCTATCATGTACAATGATAGCGCCGTAGGTGGTTTCTATTCTGGAATGAGCGCCTTTAACCTGGATGCTATTGATGACATCACAGCCTTTAGGTTTGCTATCAAGCAGGCTTATGAGCCAGTAGCAATCTCAGGCCGTGACAAGAGAGCTAACCGCGATGATGCTATGTTGCTCGACTTGGTAGAGAGCAAGATTAAGGCAGCTATCGCACGACTGAAGAACACAGTTTCAACCTCACTTAGAGGTGATGGAACTGGTTCCGGTGGTTTAGAGTTTGATGGCTTAAAGAAAGCTATCTCAACTTCTCCATCTTCCGGTACATACGGAACAATAGATAGGTCTGCGAATACATGGGCTAGAAACCTAGCTGTAAACGTCACTTTGTCGGCCTCAAACGTACAGGAGACTGTTTCAGATACCATTTCTCAGATTGCTCGAGGTGATGAGCAGCCTGATTTGGCCGTTTGTGATAGGACTGCTTGGAAGTACCTACATAGCTCCCTAACAGCTATTCAGCGTATTCAGTTGCCAACCAAGAAGGTTGTGGCTGGATTCCGTGCTATGAGCTATGACGGCTGCGACTTTGTGTTTGACGGCGGATTTGGTTCTTCAGTTTTGGAGACAAACTCAATTCGACTGCTAAACACCAAGTATTGGACTATGGATCTCGTAAGAGGTGCAGACTTCAAGCCGCTTGCCCCAGAAATGGCTCGACCTGTTGACCAGGATGCAGCGTTCACAGTTATCATCGTTGAGGGTAACTTGTGTTGTTCCGCTCCGGCTCTACAGGCTGTTATATACGCTTAATTCATAATAGGAGGATAAAATGTCAGGAAGCGGATCTTTTGGTGTAAATTATAAAAGAAGCTACGACGTAGCAGTAATTCCAACTTTGCCAGCAAAAATAGGCGATACTGGAAGCAGCCCAGAGGGTGCTTTTATGTTCGTGCAGGCTGATGGTGCGATTGCTCAGTATGCTTTTGTTAAAATTAGTGACGATGGACAGGCCGTTGAGCTAACGACTACAAATGCAGGTTCCAACAACTTGCAGGTTGGTGTTGCTCAAATATCTGCCCTAGATAATGAATACCTATGGGTATGGGTAGGCGGAATAGGCGGCGGCGGTGTTGGTAGGGGTATTAGAGGTAAGTGCGCTGCATCCTATGCTGCTGATGCTAACCTGAATACAACTGCAACCGCTGGTGTAGCTGATGATGCTTCAACAACCAGAATCCAGAACGTAGTAGGACTTACTACTTTAACTGGAGCCGGAACCGTTGAGCTGAAATCAACTGGATACTTGAAGGTCAACTAATTAATGGGGGGAGAAATCCCCCCTTTTTAGGAGAAATACATGCCTAGCGTAACTAATCTTATTGGACTTGGCACGCCCCCTGAGCAGGCTGCTGAGATTGCCAATGGTACTTTTGCCACAGTAACAAGCACCAACGCTGTTGTTGCTACTGCTGGTGGTGTTCGTACCAAGATGGCAATAAATAACGTAAACGACACAACTCCAACTGCTGCTGAGTTGACTACCTCTTTTGGTACGCCAGCTGCCGTAGGAACAGGTTTTGTTGGTATTGTTAAAGATGCGGATGCTGATACTAACTGCTTTGTGGTTGTATCAAACGGGACATCTTTTTATTACCTTAAATTTACTAAGGCTCTATAACGGCATGGGGGGAGCAATCCCCCCATTTTATATGGTGATTTATGACATATCATTCAGGCAATACCACCACAACTACTCCCACAATTAACAGTGGTGCATCTACGACTATCGTAGCTGCTAAGCCTTTCCGCAATTTCTTAATGATTCAGAACAATTCAGCGGCAAACATAGCACTAAATTTTGAAGGCGCAGCCTTAACTGGAATTGTGCCAACGTCCACAAACAAATGTTACGTCCTACCCTCTACCGCTGGTAGCAACGTGGTTCGCTTTGATGCTGGCTTTATTCCCGCTGGAGCTATTACCGCCTATCAGACAAGTGGTGGCGCAATTAATACCTTGGTAGTTATAGAGGGCTGATATACCCTAGAAGGCAGTTTAATGCCTACTTAGGAGATATATATGGCAAAGATAGATTGGGAATCAATCATGAATGTTGGTGGTGGTGGCTTAAGGAAGCCACAGCCGAATGTACGTTTTTTTTATGCGTACAACGAAAACAAAGAAAAAAGCTTAGCAGAAGGGCGGGCGATATTTGACGAGATACCTTCTATAAGTATTCAATGGCCAGGGCAGGATGAGACTGTTAGGCGCATTGAACCAAGGGATGAGCAAGAATACCCTGAAAAATACAGGGCATTCAAAGAGGCTAGGGAGACACCTACGGAGGGGACTCCATTGAGTGAGTTTCCACAGATCGGGGGTTCTGCGATGAGAGAATTGCAGTACCTTGGATTTAGAACCGTTGAACAGTTAGCCGCTGCAACGGATGATGTGAAAAAGAAGTTAGGGCCATTAACTCGCTTTGTAAAACTGGCTCAAGATTGGTTAGATGCGGCGCATAGCGACCGTAACGAGGTTGTAAAGCTAAAGAATCTGTTAGAAATAGCAGAGAAGAAGCAAGCAGCTTTAGCTGAAAAGCTAGAGTTATTTATGCAGCGTGTGGAAGCCAATGAGGGGACAGACCTTAGAGGCGAGAGAAAGGAGGTGATCCAGTCTATTGAATCGGAAGAGGATTTGATGGCATACGAATCCTCTGAGGTAAAACGTAGGGGGCGACCAAGGAAAGCATGACATTAGCCACGATTGTTACAAATGTTGCCAACGAAGCAGGGTATAGCGTTGAAACGCCAATAGTGGGTAGCCAAGAGACTACTGCAAAGCAGCTATTGGCTATGGCTAATCGTATCAATCGTGACATATTTGAAGCTTTCCCATGGCCAAAGTGTTACGCATCCGGCTCAATAACGCTGGTGGGAGGGCAAGCCACCTATGCCCTTCCAGCAGCCTTTTCTCAAATACAATACGAATCATTTTGGAATCAATCTACTCGCTGGCGAGTTTTAGGCCCAATGAGCGAAAGGGAATATGCCGATGCCATTGGGTATGGTTTAAATACATCTATTTATCAGAGATTCCAGATAAGGGGATTGAGCAACAACGAATTGACCATTTGGCCAACCCCAGGGGCTCAATACAACGGCAATACCATCGTATTCGACTATATAGCCGACCGAGCAGTAAAACCTCGTAATTGGGTTGCTAGCACCGTTTTTGCGGCAGGTGCATATTGCTTCAATAACGGCAGATATTATGTCACCACAGCAGGCGGGACAACAGGAGCTAGTCAGCCAGTTCATACTACAGGCTCTGCAAGTGATGGGGGAGTCACCTGGACATACTACGACGGTGCATACCAAGAGTTTTTAGCTGATACAGATGTAAGTATTTTTAATGAAAAGCTGGTAGAGCAAGGTGTTTTAGAGCGGTTTGCTAAAATACACGGGCTAGATACGGTAGAGCAGCTTTTTACTAACCAATTAACAGAAGAATTTGGGCGTACATACGCTGGCAAAAACCTTTATGCTGGCAGCGTACAAGAGGCAGCAATTTTTGCTCGTAACGGCGTAGCAGTATTTGGAACTTGGATATAATGGCAGCACCGACACCACCAGTAAATCCTTATCAAGATTTTATCGAGAAAGATGCCAAAGGCTATTTTCTAAATCTTGTGTAT
>Ga0129336_10001052_pt1 | contig 16450 bp, 17 predicted proteins | sample CPB6_02_DNA_FD_96878 | JGI IMG/M metagenome (GOLD analysis project Ga0129336, IMG submission 96878) | Freshwater to marine salinity gradient microbial communities from Chesapeake Bay, USA - CPBay_Sum_0.6_0.2_DNA | ecosystem: Environmental > Aquatic > Marine > Coastal | place: USA: Chesapeake...
CCAGCCACTGCACGATCAGCAGGCTCTCCGTGAGCGGCGTGCCGTCGTCGAGCACCAGCGTGGGCACGCGCGTGGCGGCGTTGGCCGCACGCAGGCGCGGGTCATCGGCCCAGGGGTCGACGATGGTCGGCTCGATCTGAAGCCCCTTCTCGATCATCGAGATGCGCGCGATGCGCACATAGGGCGACGTGGTGTTGGCCAGGAGTTGCATGGGGACCTCCGTCGCTTACTCGGGCAGCGCGCCCAGTTGCTTGAGCATGCCCAGGTTGTCCAGCAGCGCCCAATGCTCGATCAGCACGCCGTCACGGATCTGGAACAGGTCGAGCACGCCGATGTCGATCTTCTTGCCGGTGGCGGCCATGTCGCCGAACGGCCCGGTGTGGGTGCCCTGCACACGCAGGCGCACCAGCACCTTCTCGCCTTCTGCCACAAAGTCCTGTAACGGCAGCTTCATGTCGGGAAAGGCGGGCATCAGTGCGTCGTGCAGTTGCGCCACGCCCTCGGGGCCGCGCACCTCGAACGGCAGGCCGGGGTCATGGCGCACGAAGGTGGGCGCGATATGGCGCTTCATCCAGGCGGTGTCGCGCTTGAGAAACGCGGTGAAGTAGTCGCGGCACAACTGCTTGTTGGCTTCCAGGGTGGACATGGGGGTTCTCCTCGCTTGTGAAATGGACGGGTGACGGGTTTCAGGCAGCACGTACATCAAAACCCATGCGCGGGAAGTGCACATGCAGGTCGCCGGCCTTCGCATCGCGCAGGTGCAGCACGATCTCGTCGCCGCTGGCGGCCACCAGCGTGCCCTGGACCGGTACGCGTGCGTTGTCGTCGGGCGTGACCACCACGGCGCTGCCGGCCTTCAGGCCCCCGGGGTCGCCGTTGGGGTCGAGATGCGTGACGGGCGCAGGCGTTGCGGCCCGGGCGGCCTCGAAGGCTTCTTCGGAAGTCATTACCGTCGGAGTGCCCTGCCCCAGCGCGACGATGCGGTCGTACCAGGCGATCACCGGCGAGCCCGGCTCCAGGCCCAGCAGCGCATCGACCTCGGGCGGACAGTTCTTGCGCAGCAGGTAGGTGGTCTGCCAGCACGCCAGGTCCGCAGCGCTTGGCGCATCACCGAACAGGAATCGGCGCTCGGCCAGCGCCTTCCTGAGCCAGCCGTACTGGGCGCGCACGAACTGCACATCCTCGGCAAAGCGCGGCGCCATCGCCTGCTTGGAGATGTCGATCATGAGGTAGCCCTCCTTGCGGTCCTTGATGAACTCCGGCGGGATGTGTTCGCCGATGAAGTGCACCAGCACGCCGATGGTGGGAATCCACATCTGGCGCTCCCATGCAAAGCCCAGCGCCTGCGCCACACCTTCGCTGCCCTTGGGATACAGGCTCGGCGCCGCGGGGAACAGGCGCTCCAGCGCAGGCAGGATGATGTTGGTGTCGCAGTAGATGTCTGCACCCACCTGCAGCACCGGGGCGCGGCGGTAGCCGCCGGTCAGCGGCGACAGAAGCGGCCGCGGCGGCAGGCCGGGGATGTCCACCGAGCGCCACGCCAGGCCCTTGAGGCCGAGCGCGGTGCGGACCTTCTGCGAGAAGGTCGAGAACTCGTAGTGGTGCAGGATGGGGGTGGTGTTGGCCATGGTGGCTTCCTCCTCTGGATGCGTGTGGTGACAGGAATCAGTACATGATGTGGCCGCCGTCGACCACGATGGTCTGGCCACTGACGAAGCCGGCCAGGTCGCTCAGCAGGTACAGCGCGGTGCCCACCAGATCGTCCGGACGCTGCTCGCGCGAGATGGCGCGGGCCTTCAGGAAGCTCTGCTGCCACTCGATCGGGCGGTTCTTGGTGGCGTCGGTAATCACGAATCCCGGGGCGATGACGTTGCAGCGCACGCCGTCCTTGCCGCACTCCTTGGCCAGCCCCTTGGTCATCGACAGCACCGCGCCCTTGGTGGCCACGTAGTGCAGGTAGCCGGGTTGCCCGGCCACGGCCACCACCGAAGCGATGTTCACGATGGAGCCGCTCTTGCGCTCGCGCATCGCCGGCATCACCGCCTTGCAGCACAGCCACACGCCCTTGACGTTGACCTGGAAGATGCGGTCCCAGATGGCGGGGTCGAGTTCCTCAAAGGGCGTGAGCTTGACCTCGCGGAAATACGCCGCGTTGTTGATCAGGCCGTCGATGCGGCCGGTGGCCTTGAGGGCCGTCTCGGCCATGGCCTTGACGCTGGCGTCGTCGCTCACGTCAACCCTGGCGTAGGTGGCCTTGCCGCCGGCCTGCCTGATGAGGTCCATCGTCGCGTCGGCGGCGTTCATGTCGGCCACCAGCACATGGGCGCCCTGCGCTGCCGCGCCGAGTGCGAAGGCCTGGCCGATGCCGGTGGCGGCGCCGGTGACGATGATGGTGTGATCGGGAAGCAGGTTCTGTGCGCTCATGGGTGTGCGATGAAGTGAATAACGAGGGAAACAGGCGAAGGCGATGTCAGCGGATAGTCGTCGGGGTGCAGCGTGCCGGCGCGGTCAGTGGCGGTGCCCTGATCCCGGCCGTGCCGGTGCCATGTCGGCGGGCTTGGCCGGCGTGGCTGCGCAGCGGGCATTGCCCTGGCACTCGTGCACCACCAGGTTGCGGGAGAACTTGTCGCGCAGCGGGCCGGAGATGTCGATATCCACCGCCCACACGCCCAGCATCTCTAGCTCCAGCGTGACCCTGTACTGGCCGGGTGCGCCGGTAGGCGCGGCCTTCATCGGCTTGACGGTGTGGGCCATCGGCATGGAAGGCATCAATGCGCCCAGCGTCACCTGAGCGCCGTCCAGCGGCGCGCCGTCACGGCGCCTGAGGTCCACCACGCACTCGAGCATCGGGCCCATGCCGTAGGACACGCACTGCAGCTCGGCGCGCGGCCGCCCGCCGCCCGATGCAGCACCCTGCGCATGCGCCTGCAGCCACGACGCCCCCAGCAGGGCCGACGCCAAGAGGCAGGCGGCTGAACGCAGGCGAAATGCAGATCGCAGGTTCATGGCTTCATTCCTTCCGATCGGGGACAACAGGATGGTGGCCGCGCCGCGGCCAGGCCGTTGCGATGCGATGCACCAGCGCCTCGTCCAGCAGGCCGCGCGGGCGCCAGCGCAGGAACAGCGCCACCAGCCCGCCGAAGATCACCATGCGCCAGCCCGGCAGCAGGCGCGAGGCATCCAGCAGCCCCAGGTCAAGCATCACGCCGAGCAAGGGGCCCAGCGCGGTCCCCAGGCCACCCAGCAGGGCATAGCCCACCGCATGCACGCCGAGCATCGGGTCGAACACCGCCGGCTCGATGTACGTGGTGCGATGCGCATACATGCCACCGCCCAGCGCCGCCAGCCCGCCGGCCAGCGCCGCTGCAAACAGGCGCAGGCGGTTCACCGCGATACCCTGTGCAGCGGCGAGCGTGTCGTCCTGACCGATCATGCGCAGCCCCACGCCCAGGCGCAGGCGCTCGGCGCGCATCAGCACTGCCAGCACGCACAGCAGCACCAGCAGCGTGAGGCCCAGATACCCGGCGGGCGACACGTCGTTTTCCAGCAGCCAGCGGATGTCGCGAAAGCCCTCGATGCCCGCGGGACCCACCGGACCGTCGTCGCCCGGGCGTTGCCAGTGCCACCAGCCCAGCGCAATGCGCGCCATCTCGCCAAAGGCCAGCGTGGCCACCGCATAGTGCAGGCCCGACAGGCGCAGCGTGGGCAGCGCCAGCAGCCACGAGCACAGCGCCCCGAAAGCCGCACCCGCTGCCAGCGCCAGGCCAAGGGGCGCCTGGAACATGACCGACATCACGCCCGAGGCATAGGCGCCCAGCCCGAAGAACGCCTGCTGACCGAAGGACACGCGGCCCACCAGCAGCATCAGGTAGGCCGACAGCGCAAGCATCGACATGATGGCCATGTCGCTGGCCAGCCCCACCGCGTAAGCCGCGGCTGCGCCGCTCATGCGCGCAGCCCCCCGCTCAGTGCACCACGCTCGCCGCGGCGCCACGGCGCCACCAGCACCACGAACAGCAATGCATAGGTAGCGAACTCGCGACCCTGCGCCCCGAACAGTGACTGTGCGTGCGCCTCGACCACCCCCAGCAGCAGGCCGCCCCACAGCACGCCGCGCACCGATCCAAGGCCCCCCAGCATCGCGGCCACCAGGCCCTTGAGCAGCACCCACATGCCGAACATCGGCGTGACCTGCCCGTCCAGCGACAACACCGCAAACGCCGCCACGCCCGACAGCGCACAGGCCACCGAAAACGCCGCCGTCTGCAGCCGCGCCACCGGCATGCCGCTCAGGTGCGCGGCACTGCGGTGGTCTGCCGCGGCGCGCCAGGCCAGCCCGGCACGCGATCGCTCAAGCCAGGCGGCCAACCCAAGCACCAGGCCGGCGGCGAGCAGCGCCACCAGCAAGCGGTCAGGGCGGATCAGCAGCTCGCCAAGGGCCCAGTCGCCCGAAGCCGCCAGCGAGGGAAACGCGTTGAGGTGGCGCGGCAGCAGATTCACCGCCAGTTGCTCGAGCTGCATCCAGATCGCGAAGCTCGAGGCCAGCGCCACCACCTCGCGCCCGTCGGCACCGGCAATCGGCGCGCCGCGCGGCTGCGCCGCATCGTCACGCGTGCCGGCAAAGCAAAGGCGCTCGACATACCAGCCGATCACCGTGGCCGATGCCACCACCGTCACGGCCACCAGCCACACCGGCGCGTGGTGCCGCGCGTGCAGCCAGGCGCCCAGATAGGCCGCCAGCATCGCAGTGGCACCATAGGCCAGGTTCAGTCGCCGCAGGCTGCCGAACATCAGCGACAGGCCCAGGCCCACGATGGCGTAAGAGCCGCCATCCAGCAATCCGTCGATGGTGGTTTGCAGCCAATCGGTCATCGCAGCCCTGCCCCGCCGTGCCCGCTTGCGCTGCCTGCCTGAAGTGACTGCGCCGCCGCCTCAGGCCGCGCGCTTCTGGCCGAGGTAGGCGCGCTGGATCACGTCGTCGTCGGCCAGCTCGCCGGGGCTGCCCGAGAAGCTGACGCGACCCTGCTCCATCAGGTAGAAGTGCTGCGCGACCTTCAGCGCCATGTGCGCGTTCTGCTCGACCAGGAAGATGCTCACGCCCTCGGCATGCAGCTGCCGGATGATCGAGAAGATCTCGGCCACCACCAGCGGCGCCAGGCCCACCGAAGGCTCGTCCATCAACAGCAGGCGCGGACGCGACATCAGCGCGCGTGCCACCGCCAGCATCTGCTGCTCGCCGCCCGACAGCGTGCCGGCCAGCTGGTCGGTGCGCTCCTTCAGGCGCGGGAAGCGGCCGAACATCGCATCGATGTCGCTGCGGATGCCCGCCATGTCGCGGCGCTTGTAGGCGCCGGCCATGAGGTTCTCGCGCACCGTGAGCGCCGGAAACACCAGCCGGTTCTCCGGCACCAGCGCCATGCCACGCTCGACGATCTGTGCCGGCGTCTTGCCCACCAGTTCCTCGCCCTCGAACTTCACCGAGCCGCGTTGCGGCTTGAGGATGCCCGCCAGGGTCAGCATCAGGGTGGACTTGCCCGCGCCGTTGGGCCCGAGCAGGCAGGTCACCTCGCCGGCCTGCGCCGACAGCGACACGCCCTTCAAGGCCTCGATCTTTCCGTAGGCAGTGGCAAGTTCGGTGATCTCGAGCATGGCGGGCAGAGTCAGAAGCGGTGGAAGGTGGCGCAGCACTCAGGCGGCAGCGGGCTCGTCGGTGCCGAGGTACGCAGCCCGCACCTGGGCGTCTTGCTGCACTTGGGCCGGCGTGCCCTCTGCGATCTTGCGACCAAAGTTGAGCACCGCCACCCGGTCGCAGACCTCCATCACGAGCTCCATGTGGTGCTCGATCAGCAAGATGGTGCGGCCCTGGTCGCGCAGGCTGCGGATGCGGTTGTCCAGATCGTCGATCTCTTCGGCATTCATGCCGGCCGCAGGCTCGTCCAGCAGCAGCAGTTCGGCGCCGGAAGCGGCTGCGCGGATCAGCTCCAGGCGTCGCTGCTCGCCAAAGGCCAGGTTGCCCGCCAGCATGTCGCGCTTGTGGGCCAGGTCGCCGAACACCAGCAGCTCCTCGGCCTGTTCGCGCGCAGCGCTCGCCCCGGACAGCCAGCGCTGCTTGAAGCCGGCCCAGCCGCCTTCGCGCACCACGCGCGCGGCCCACAGGTTCTGCCACACGGTGAGGTGGCCGAACAGGCGGATGTTCTGGAAGGTGCGCGCAAGACCGAGCTCGCAGCGTTGGTGCGGCGCGAGCTGCGAAATGTCCTGGCCCTTGAAGACCACGTTGCCAGCCGTCGGCTGGTACACCCCCGTGATCAGGTTGACCGTGGTGCTCTTGCCCGAGCCGTTCGGGCCGATCAGGCCGAGGATCTCGCCCCGGTTGACCGTCAGGTCGAGTTCGTCGACCGCCTTGACGCCGCCGAAGTGGCGGCTGAGGTTGCGCATCTCAAGCATGGGTGGCCTCCTTGGTCTGGCTGCCTTCCTTGTGCTTCGCTGCGGCGCGCCGCAGGCCCAGGCCCTGCCCGAGCGAGCGATTGAGAAACCCGCCCGGGCGCACCAGCATCACCACGACGATCAGCACGCCAAACATCAGGCTGCGCCAGTCGCCAATGAAGCGCAGGCCCTCCAGCAGGAAGCCCTGGATGAAGATCACGGCAAGCAGCGTGCCCGCCAGGCTCGACAGCCCGCCGATGATCGGATAGGCAATCGCAAAGGTGGCCAGCAGGATGGAGAAGTTGTTGTGCTCGATGTGGGTGGCATAGTGCGCGAACACGCCCCCTGCCAGCCCGGCGATGGCCCCGCCGATGCCGAACGCCGACACCTTGGCGGCGGTGAGGTTGATGCCGGCGCTCTGTGCAGCCAGCTCATCTTCACCCACGGCGCGCCACAAGGTGCCCACACGCGAGCGGTCCAGCCACCACAACGCCAGCATCACCGAGCCCACCAGCACCCAGATCAGGATGCAGACCTCCAGCGTGGTCCAGCCGTTGCCCGGGAAGTAGCGGATGCCGCCAAAGCCCAGGCTGCCGTCGGGGCCGACCGGGCCTTGCGGCGTCTGCACGCGCCACTTCAGGTTGAAGAAAAACAGCCGCACGATCTCGGCAAAGGCAGTGGTAGCCACCACCAGCATCAGCCCCTTGACGCGCAGCGCCGGAAAGCCCACCGCCACCGCCACCGCTGCGGCCAGCAAAGCGCCGACCGCCAGGGCCAGCGCCAGCGGCAAGCCCCACATGGAGGTGAGCATGCCGGCGGTGTAGGCGCCAATGGCAAAGAAGCCGCCCTGCGCCAGGCTGACCTGGCCGGTGTGCAGCACACACCACGCCGACAGCCCCAGCAGCGTGTGGATGCCGATGACCTGGGCGAGTCCGAGATAGAAATCCATGTCGCTTCCCTCCTGCCGTGCTCAGTCGCGACCGCCGGGCGCAGCGAACAGCCCGCCCGGGCGGAACACGAGGAAGGCAAACAGCATCAGCATCACGTAGATGTCGCGCTCGCTGACGCCACGCAGGAACTGAAACAGGTTTTCCACGCCGCCGACGATCAGGCCGGCGACGATGGCGCCCGGAATGCTGCCCAGCCCGCCGATCACGGTGACCACCAGGCCCTTGACGGTGAGCGGCAGCGTCATCAGCGGCGACAGCACCCCGATGGCCGCACCCGCCATGGCACCGGCGGTGCCGCCGAGCAGGCCGGCAATGATGAAGGTGTTGGCGTTGGTCGCATTCACGCCCATGCCGCACAGCTGTGCGGCCACCGGCTGCTGCGCCACCGCACGCGTGGCCAGCCCCAGCCGGGTGCGCTTGAGCAGCAGCGTCAGTGCCACCATGGCCACGCAGCCCAGCAGGAAGACGAAGATCAGGTCTCCGCGAAGGAAGAACTGGCCGATCTCGATGTTGGTGCTGGCAAACAGCGCCGGGTAGTTTTGCGGCATGCCCAGTGTGAGGTGCGAGATCAGCTCCTCGATGGCCAGCAGCATGCCCACGGTGGACATCAGCGTGGCCAGCGGGTTGTTGATCGGCAGGAAGCGAAAGCAGATCAGGTAGATCAGCCAGCCGAGCACCCCGCCCATGAGCGCTGCGCCCGCGTACACCACCGGTGCAGGCACCAGCGACACCAGGATCAGGCTGAGGTAGGCCGCGCCAATGGACGCAGCGGCATACGACAGGTTGATCTTGTGCATCACGCCGAAGATGAGCGTGAAGCCGATGCCGATGAGCGAATAGGTGGTACCGAACAGCACGCCGTCGATGAGCGACTGCGCGAGATCGATGAGGTCCAGCAAGTCCATGAGGCGGTCCGGTGCGGGTCAGCGGGCGGGATGCGGCGCGCACAGGGCGCCGCGCGCATCGTGCCGATCGCCAGGCCGGCAGGCGTGTTCGGTGGGTGTCGGATGACGGGTGACGGGCCGATGCGCGCAGGGAACAGGCACGCGTTGGCCCTGTTCCCTGCCGCAGGCGGCGATTACTGCTTGGGCGTGTGGGCCACGATCCAGTTGCCGGCCTTGGCCTGCACGAACAGGTAAGGCTTGATCGCCTCGCGGTCGTCCGTGCGACCGACCTTGCCGAGCAGTCCCTTGGTCTCCTTCATGGATGCCAGCGCCTCACGCATCTTCTGGCGGTCCGCCTGCACCGTGTCCGGGCGGCCCATGATCTTCTGCTTCTCGACCAGTTCCTTGAGCGTGAACACGTTCTCGAAGGCGGCGGCGTTGTGCAGGTCCATGTTGTACTTGGCATTGACGGCCTGCACCGCGGCTGCAGCGCGCTTGGCCTCTTCGGTCACCGGCGCAAAGCTGGTCGGGATGACCAGGCCCTCGGCCTGTGCTCCGCAGCCCTGCAGCGTTTCCATGCTCGACGATGAGGTGAGGCCGACCACCAGCTTGGGCTTGACGTTCTGGCGAGCCATCTCCTTGAGCACACCGCAGGTGGTGAACGGGTGCGCCGAAATGGCAACCACGTCGGCGTTGGCGCGCTTCATCTCGCGCACCTGGTTGGAGAAGTTGGTGTCGTTGAGCAGCCACTCCGACTGGCCGAGCACCTGCAGGCCGTTGCTGTCCGCCTGGGTCTTGATCACGCCGAAGGTGGCGTTGCTGTGGGCAAAGTCCTTCTCGACGCCGCCCCAGAAGGTCTTGAGCTCCGGACGGGTGGTCTTGACCCATTCGAAGATCGACTTGTACATGTTGGCTTCGCTGGGCACGTTGCGGAAGGCCCACTGGGAAATCGAGGCCAGGCCGCCCTTGGCTGCAACGTCGGTGTACAGCGGGAACTGGATGCCCGAGTCAGAGGCGTCGCCCGCTTTCTTCTGCAGGATGCCGAACACCGGCTCGGCCACGTTGGAACAGGTCGGGCCAATGGCGACCACCGCATCGTTTTGCGAGGCGATGCGGCGCAGCGCATTGATGCCCTCTTCAGCGTTGCAGCGGTCATCAAGGTATTCGATGACCAGTCGCGCCTTGGAGCCGTCACCCAGGGTGATGCCGCCAGAGCGGTTGATGATCGCGGCAGCGGCCTGCATGGCCGCTTCGCTTTGCTGGCCGAAGATGCCGACCACGCCGCTCTTGGCGCCGAAGCCGTAGATCTTGAAGGTCTTGTCCTGCGCCTGTGCGCCGGCAGCCAGCGCGAGCGCGGCAGTGGCGGTCAGGGTGGCTGCGAGGGTACGCGTGCGTCGTGACATGGCTTGTCTCCTGAATGTGATGGGCTCGACGGCCCGGGGGTTGCCAGGGCGAACTGTGGCCACTTGGACGCGCGCTGACCATTTCAAACCCGGCAATTCAGCGTTAAGGCGCCGGCAACAGTTGCCTTGTCCACGACGCAAAGCAGGTTTCGCGCAAATGGAATTCCCGCCCTGTTGCCGGCTTCGCACAATCCCCCTCGACCATGAAAAAGAGGAGATCCTGATGGGCCAACCGATGCCCCGTGGGCCGCTGGACGGCGTTCTGGTGGTGGCGCTCGAGCAGGCGGTTGCCGCGCCCTACTGCAGCAGCCGCCTGGCCGATGCCGGCGCACGCGTGATCAAGATCGAGCGGCCCGAGGGTGACTTCGCCCGCGGCTACGACGGTGCAGCGCACGGCGAGTCGTCCTACTTCGTGTGGATCAACCGCGGCAAGGAGTCGATCGCGCTGGACCTCAAGCGCGCCGACGACATGGCCCTGCTCGAGCGCCTGCTGGCCCGGGCCGACGTGTTCATCCAGAACCTCGCACCCGGCGCCACCACCCGCATGGGCATCGGCTCGGAGGCGCTGCGCGAGCGCCACCCGCGCCTGATCACCTGCGACATCAGCGGCTATGGCGAGGCCGGGCCGCTGTACAAGATGAAGGCCTATGACCTGCTGGTGCAGGCCGAAAGCGGCCTGGTTGCCGTCAGCGGCGCACCGGGCGAAGGCGTGGAGTCGCTCGGGCGCATCGGCGTGTCGGTGTGCGACATCAATGCCGGCATGAATGCGCTGATCGGCATCCAGCAGGCACTGCTGCAACGCGCGCGCACCGGCCGCGGCTCGGGCGTGAAGGTCTCTCTGTTCGATTCGGCCGCCGAGCTGATGAGCGTGCCCTACCTGCAGACCCGCTACGGCGGCAAGGAGCCGCAGCGCGTGGGCCTGAAGCATCCCACCATCGCACCCTATGGCGCCTACACCTGCGCAGACGGCCGCGACATCGTGATCTCGATCCAGAACGAACGCGAATGGGCCGACTTCTGCCGCGAGGTACTGAAGGAACCTGACCTGCCGCAAGACCCGCGCGCGGCCAGCAATGCGGCGCGGGTGGCGAACCGCCCGTGGCTTGACGGCAAGGTGGCCGCCGTGTTCGCCAGCCTCGGCAGCGCCGACGTGATCGACCGCCTGACGGCCGCGCAAACCGCGTATGGCAGTGTCAACGGCGTGCAGGACCTGATCGCCCACCCGCAGCTGCGCACCCGGCGCATGCCGGTAGGCGCGAAGGCGGTGGAGGTGCCGGCGCTGCCCTGGATCACCGAATGGGACGCCGCCGAATACCCGCCCGCCCCGGCGATCGACCAGCACGGACCTGCGCTGCGCGAGGAATTCGCCGCACCGGCCGTTGCAAAGCCGGCACCGCAGGACGCCTGAGGTCGCTGCAACACCCTTGGGTTCTCAAGGGTCATTCAGAAACGCTGAGCCTGCGTTTCAGAAAGCATGAATTCCCCTGGGGCCCCGGGCCCTGAATAATCCGTCGCATCTTATGTAACGGGCACCGCAGTACGCCCCAACCCCAGGAGCCGACTGTGAAGACACCCCATGCCCGCACCCTTGCCCGCCCCGCCCCGCCGCTCAAGCGCGCCCGGCTGATCTGCGCCACCGCACTGGCTATCGGTGCGGCGGCCATCGCCTGGCTGCCCAAGCCGGCCCAAGCGCAGGCCGCATGGCAACCCACCAAAACAGTCGAGTTCATCGTGCCCGCCGGCACAGGCGGCGGCGCCGACCAAATGGCGCGCTTCATCCAGGGCATCGTCACCAAGAACAACCTGATGAAGTCCTCGATGGTGGTGGTCAACAAGGGCGGCGGCGCCGGTGCCGAAGGCTTCCTGCAGGTGAAGAACGCCAAGGGCGACCCGCACAAGATCATCATCACCCTGTCCAACCTGTTCACCACCCCGGCGGCCACCGGCGTGCCCTTCAGCTGGAAGGACATGACCCCGGTGGCGATGCTCGCGCTCGACGAGTTCATCCTGTGGGTCAATGCCGACACGCCGCACAAGACCGCGCAGGAATACCTGGCCGCGGCCAAGGCCGCCGGCGGCAAGCTCAAGATGGGCGGCACCGGCTCGAAGCAGGAAGACCAGATCATCACCGCGCTGCTGGAAAAGGCCACCGGCGCCAAGTTCGTCTACATGCCCTACCGCGGCGGCGGCGAGGTGGCGGTGCAACTGGTGGGCAAGCACATCGACTCGACCGTCAACAACCCGATCGAGGCGGTGGCGCAGTGGCGCGGCGGCAAGCTGCGCCCGCTGTGCGTGTTCGACGGCAAGCGCCTGCCCTACAACGAGAAGGTGGCCGACAAGGCCTGGGGCGAGATCCCGACCTGCAAGGAAAGCGGCCTGGACGTCGAATACCTGATGCTGCGCGGCATCTTCATGGCGCCCGACGTCAAGCCCGAGCATGTGGCCTTCTATGTCAACCTGATGCAGAAGGTGCGTGCCACCCCCGAGTGGAAGAAGTTCATGGAAGAAGGCGCCTTCAACCAGACCTTCATGGCCGGCGCCGACTTCGCGCGCTGGGTCGCCAATGAAGAGGTGCGCCATCGCCTGCTGATGCAGGAAGCCGGCTTCGTGGCCAACGTGGCGCAGAAGTAAGCCGGGGGCCCCATGTCTTCGTCTTCCGCGCCGCCAAGCGGCGAGGACGGCGCGCGCGATGAGCGTGCCGCCGCCTCGACCCGCACGCTCGAAACCATCGTCGCGCTGGGCTTCATCGCCCTGGGCAGCCTGATCATGTGGGACAGCGCGCGCATCGGCGCGGGCTGGGGCACCGACGGGCCGCAAAGCGGCTACTTTCCGTTCTACGTGGGCCTGCTGATGAATGTGGCCAGCGTGGCCAACCTGTGGCGCGCGTGGCGCAGCCCGGCCGATGAAGCCGGCGCGCCCTTCGTCACCCGCGGCCAGCTGCGGCTGGTGCTCACCGTGCTGCTGCCGCTGGGCGTGTACCTCGCGCTGCTGCACCTGATCGGGCTGTACCTCGCCTCGGCGTTGTTCATCGCGGTGTTCATGCGCTGGCAGGGCTGCTTTGGCTACCTCAAGTCGGTACTCACCGGCATCGGCGTGGCGGTGGTGCTGTTCGCCATGTTCGAGATCTGGTTCAAGGTGCCCCTGATCAAGGGCCCGCTCGAAGCCGCGCTCGGCTACTGAAGGGGCACACACATGGATGAACTCCAGGCGCTGGCACAGGGCTTTGCCGTGGCCCTGTCGCCCGTCAACGTGGGCCTGATGTTCGTGGGCATCGTGCTGGGCGTGCTGATCGGTGTGCTGCCCGGGCTGGGCGGCGCCAACGGCGTGGCCATCCTGCTGCCGCTGACCTTTGCGATGAACCCGACCTCGGCGATCATCATGCTCAGCTGCATCTACTGGGGGGCGCTGTTCGGCGGGGCGATCACCTCCATCCTGTTCAACATTCCCGGCGAGCCGTGGAGCGTGGCCACCACCTTCGACGGCTACCCGATGGCCCAGCAGGGCCAGGCCGCGCAGGCGCTGACGGCGGCGTTCACCTCGTCGTTTGTCGGCGCGCTGGTGGCGGTGCTGCTGATCACCTTCACCGCGCCGCTGGTGGCCAAGTTCGCGCTGCACTTCGGCCCGCCCGAATTCTTTGCGGTGCAGCTGCTCACCTTCTGCAGCTTTGTCGGCATGAGCAAGGGTTCGCCGGCCAAGACGCTGGCGGCGATGTTCCTCGGCTTCACGCTGGCGGCCATCGGCATGGACAACGTCACCGGCCAGCTGCGGCTGACCTTCGGCGCCGAGCCGCTGATGAAGGGCTTTGACTTCCTGATTGCGGTGATCGGCCTGTTCGGCATCGGCGAGATCCTGCTGACGATGGAAGAGGGCCTGGCCTTCAAGGGCAAGAGCGCCCGCATCAACGGCAAGGTGGTGTGGGAAACCTGGAAGACGCTGCCGCGCTACTGGATGACCTACATCCGCAGCTCGGCGGTGGGTTGCTGGATGGGCATCACCCCGGGCGGCGCCACGCCGGCCAGCTTCATGGGCTACGGCATCGCCAAGCGCTTCTCGAAAGACCCGCAGACCTTCGGCAAGGGGAACATGGAAGGCGTGCTCGCCCCTGAAACCGCTGCCCACGCCGCCGGCACCTCGGCCCTGCTGCCGATGCTCACGCTGGGCATTCCGGGCTCGCCCACCGCCGCCGTGCTGCTGGGCGGCCTGCTGATCTGGGGCCTGCAGCCCGGGCCGCTGCTGTTCGTGGAGCAAAAGGAGTTTGTCTGGGGCCTGATCGCCAGCATGTACCTGGGCAACATCGCGGGCCTGATCGTGGTGCTGATGACGGTGCCCTGGTTCGCTGCCATCCTGCGCATCCCCTTTGCCATCATCGCGCCGGTCATCCTGGTGATCTGCACCGTGGGGGCCTACACCGTGCACGGCTCGATGTTCGACGTGTGGCTGATGCTGGGCTTCGGCGTGCTGGGCTACATCTTCAAGAAGCTCGACTACCCGATGGCGCCGCTGGTGCTGGCACTGGTGCTGGGCGACATGGCCGAGAACGCCTTCCGCCAGTCGCTGCTGGGCTCGGGCGGCAGCCTGATGGTGTTTGTATCCAACCCGCTGGTGGGCAGCATCACCGCGCTGGCGCTGATCATGCTGGTGTGGCCGCTGGTCTCCCGCGCGATGCAGTCCTTGCGCCAACGAAAGCAAGGACAAGCCCATGGCCAAGTGGATCCGGTGTGAGCGCGGCGGCGCCGCCGCCTTCGGTGAGCTGACCGGCGAGCACGTCGCGCTGCATCGCGGCGACCTTTTCGGCGAGCACGAACCCACCGGCGAATCGGTGCCGCTGGCCGACGTGCGCGTGCTCACGCCCTGCGTGCCGTCCAAGTTCATCGGCCTGTGGAACAACGACCGGCCCAACGCCGAGAAGCAGGGTCTGGCCCACCCGGCGCATCCGCTGTACTTCATCAAGCCGGCCAGCAGCTACTGCGCGCACGGCGAAGGCATCCATGCGCCGCCCTGGTACGACGGCCGCGTGATCTACGAAGGCGAGCTGGGCCTGGTGATCGGGCAGCGCTGCAGCCAGGCCAGCGAGGCCGAGGCCGCCGCTGCGATCTTCGGCGTGACCTGCATCAACGACGTGACCGCGCTTGACCTGCTGCACGCCGATGCCTCCTTTGCGCAATGGACGCGCGCCAAGGGCATGGACGGCTTTGGCGTGTTCGGGCCGGTGATTGCCACCGGGCTGGACATCACCACCCTGTCGGTGCGCACCCGCGTCAACGGCCGCGAGCGGCAGAACTTCGCCTGCAGCGGCATGATTTTCAGCGCCGCGCAGATCGTCAGCGCCCTGTCGCGCGACATGACGCTCGAGCCCGGCGACGTGATCGCCTGCGGTACCTCGCTGGGCGTGCTGCCGATGCGTGCCGGCACCGACATCGAGGTCGAGATTGACGGCGTGGGCGTGCTCAAAAACACCTATCTCGGTCCCAGGGGCGACACCGCGCTTGCGGTACAGTCCGCCGCTTCCTCGAACTGAACATCTCCATGAAAGTCTGCATCGTCGGCGCCGGCGCCATTGGCGGCATGATTGGCGTGAAGCTCGCGCATACCGGCCACGAGGTCAGCGTGATCCTGCGCGGCGCCAACCTTGAGGCGGTACGTGCCAACGGCATGACGCTGATCGAGGAAAACGGCACCGAAGTGCGCGTCACCCCGGCCAGGGCCACCGCATCGCTGGCCGAATGCGGCCCGCAGGATGTGGTGGTGCTGGGCATGAAGGCGCACCAGGTGGCGGCCATCGCGCCCGACCTGCAGCACCTGATGCAGGAAGGCACCCGCATCGTGACGATGCAAAACGGCATCCCGTGGTGGTACTTCCACAAGCTTGGCGGCCCCTATGACGGCACGCCGGTCACCTCGGTCGACCCCGACGGCACGATCGCCAGGTACATCGATGTGAATCGCGTGATCGGCAGCGTGGTGTACCCGGCCAGCGAAGTGATCCGCCCCGGCGTGATCCAGGTGATCGAGGGCAACCGCTTCACCCTGGGCGAGCTGGATGGCAGCGACACGCCGTCCATCCGTGCGATCGCCGACGCTTTCAAGGCCGCGGGCTTCAAGGCCCCCATCTCCAGCGACATCCGGTCGGAAATCTGGCTCAAGGTGTGGGGCAACCTGAGCTTCAACCCGATCAGTGCGCTGACGCACGCCACGCTTGAAGAAATCTGCACCTGGCAGCCCACGCGCGATCTGGCCGCGAACATGATGCGCGAGGCGCAGGCCATCGGCGAGAAGCTGGGCGTCCAGTTCAAGGTCAGCCTGGACAAGCGCATCGCCGGCGCGCAGGCGGTAGGCGCACACAAGACCTCGATGCTGCAGGACGTGGAAGCGGGTCGCCCGCTGGAGCTGCAGGCGCTGGTGGCCTCGGTCATCGAGCTCGGCCGCATCACCGGCATGCCCACGCCCACCATCGACGCGGTGTACGCGCTGGCCAGCCTGCTGGCCGACCGGCTGCAGGCCAGGCAGGGCAAGTTGACGCTGGGTTGAGCGCGCGCACCGCCGCTGCCCACCGCCACACCGCTCATCCGCGCCCTGCCCCCATCATTCATTCACTCTCCTCCCCACACCATGTCCTTCACCACCCTTGCCGAGATGGTCGCGCTGCAGCGCGCCGACGCCGTAGCCATCACCGCACCCGCGGGTGACGCGCCTTGCGTGCCGCTCACCTACGGCGGCATGAGCGCACTGATCGAGCGCACCATCGCCACGCTCAATGGCCTGGGCATCGGCCGCGGCGACCGGGTGGCCA
>Ga0129336_10001053_pt1 | contig 16438 bp, 18 predicted proteins | sample CPB6_02_DNA_FD_96878 | JGI IMG/M metagenome (GOLD analysis project Ga0129336, IMG submission 96878) | Freshwater to marine salinity gradient microbial communities from Chesapeake Bay, USA - CPBay_Sum_0.6_0.2_DNA | ecosystem: Environmental > Aquatic > Marine > Coastal | place: USA: Chesapeake...
GTCCTCTGTCGGATGCCCGAGAAGTGTGATCCTTATATCTACTTCCATCGCGTCCGCCCCTACATCTTCGGTTGGCGCAATAACCCATCCCTTCCCAATGGCGTCGTCTACGAAGGGGTCGATGAGTACAAGGGAATCGGCCAGACCTTCCGCGGTGAGACTGGAGCCCAGAGCGCGATCATCCCGGCGATGGACGGAGTCCTTGGAATCGATCATGAGAACGACGTCTTGCGTGAGTACCTCATGGAGATGCGCACCTACATGCCACCGATGCATGTCGCCTTCATCGAGGCAGTCGAGCGGGGTCCATCGGTTCGCGAGATGGTCAAGAAGGTCAATCGCCGCACCCTCACTTCACTCTTCAACACTTGTGTCGAGATCGTCGGAGATTTCCGCGCCAAACACTTGGAGTACGCCGGCACCTACATCCACGCCCAAGCACAGGCGACGCCAGGAAACCCATCGGCGGTCGGAACCGGTGGCACACCATTCATGGTCTACCTTCGCAAGCATCGCGATGAGACCCGCGCACAGTTGATCAATTAGTACCTTTCTCGCATGAGTGAAGGCGCTTCACCGAGTACTTCAGTCTTCGACGCACCCCGTCCCACCGAGTATCGCGAGATCCCAGCTGCGATCACCCGGAGCGAAGCGCGCACCCTCGACCTCCCACCAGGACCCAATCCAGCGCTCGCCGATTTACTCACCCTCACCTTCATGATCGATACACCGAACTTCTTGCAACGAATGAAAGAGCGTCATGGCGACATCACCTCCTTCTTCCTCGCTCGTCGACTCTTCATTGGGGTCTTCTCCGCGCAAGGAACGTACGAGGTCACCGTCTCCAAGCAACATCACTTCGTCAAAGGTGTCGGATTCGCCAGAATGCGGAAAGTCCTCGGTGAAGGGCTTCTCACCAACGAGGAACCGATCCATATGCAACATCGCAGGATGATGCAGCCACCTTTCCATCACGGCAATCTCGATTCATATGTCGCTTTGATGCATCGAATCATCGACGACCACACGAAGAAGTGGGAGAGCGAGATCCATCTCGCAGACGAGATGATGGCTCTTACCCTTGAGATTGTCGCACAATGCCTCTTCGGGATGGAGTCAAAGAAATACACCGAAAAGATCGCCCATTCCATGGAAATCGCAATAGACCGTATTGAGCGGACCATGCTCCCTGGTCTTGATCGTTTCGATTCCTCAAAGATCCCTTACTTCACCAAGTTCCGTGACTCCTCCGACGACCTCGTCTTGATCGCTGACGAGATCATCGAGAATCGGATGAAGTCAGGAACGGATCGCACCGATGACCTACTGGGAATACTCCTTGCGATGCGCACGTCGATTTCAATCAATCACATCCGAGATGAGGTCTTGACCTTGATCCTCTCTGGGCACGAGACGACGGCAAATGTCCTGACCTGGGCCTTCTCATACCTCAGCGCCAACCCCACCTGGCAAGCCAAACTCCAAGAGGAGGCGAAGGCTTGGGATCTCACCAAAGCGCCCACCTATCAAGAACTCGAAGAACGAACACCGATCGCTTCAGCGATCCTTTGGGAAGCGCTACGTCTTGCGCCACCAGTCTGGGTGGCGCCACGGGTGGCTGTCGATGATGTCGAAGTCGACGGAACCAAGATCCCGAAAGGTTCTCATGTCTTGGTCAGTCAGTATGTGACGCAGCGAGACCCACGGCACTTCAGCAATCCAGAAGCCTTCGATCCATCTCGCTGGCTCGATCCGGAGTTCGAGAAGTCGCTCCCGAAGGGCGCCTACTTTCCCTTTGGCGCCGGATCACGTAAATGCCTCGGTGAATTCTTCGCTCTCGCAGAAGCGCGATTGATCCTGCTCTTCATGGGAGCAAGATTCAACATCAAGAATCAATTCCCGAAAGCCCAACCACGAGCCACCTACCGACCAAAGGGAAGCGTCCCGAGCCGATTGTCTAAAGTCCATCGGTGATGATCTCATTCTTTGTGGTGAGACCACGCAGTTTTCTCAGGCTCCGATAGAAGTTCTCATGCCTGCCCAAATCCACAAGTTGAATTGAATCTCCTTCGTTCCAGCGATAAGCGAGAAGCCAAAGTTGCTCTCTCTCACGGAACTTGTAGACGCGAAATTCCCCCAAGTCACCACTCTTCTGTTCGCCCAACATTGGATCAGTTACGAGGCGACGAATGGCCTCTAGAACCACTGCTTGACTTGAGGAATGGAGTTTCTTGAAGGTGCGATCAAATCTGGCAGTTTGCCAGATATTCATTAGTCCAGTACAAATTCAAGATTTGCCTCTTCTTTGGTTGATTCCATCAGTGACTTGATCATGGAAATCGGCAAATCTGGGTATTGCTCCGCAAGGACTCCAAGTTGGTAGTAGTACTCAATCTGCTCGGGTAGGGGGAGAGAAGTGACTTCAGCATCTCTCATAGCCTTTTCAATGAGGCTTGCACTCAAGTTCACCGCCTTGTAGTCCATGGATTTCCTTCCCGAAGAGTAGGACTAAAAATATCACCATCTTCTGACAGAGGAAATAGTGTGGACAAGGAACTACTGTGAATTTCCTAGGACGGCAAAAACCTTCTACAAGCCTTTACCTTCCAAGTACTCACGGTAAGCACTCGGCACCTCGAGCGGCTCAATCCCCACCATCCGACTTCGCAAGGTCAATTCCGAGGCCTCTTCGAGATTCAAAGCCCGCGAAAATGCGAGTTCAGGATGACCCGCGACGACCACACAACCATGGTTCTCAAGGACCAAAACATTCACTCCAGCGATCTCACGCGCCACAGCATCGGCGATCTCCTGAGTCCCTGGCCTTATCCAAGGGATCCGGACGATCTTCCGGAGGTAATAGACATGATCGACCGTGACGAACTTCGTCTCAACCCCCAAAGCAGCAAGCAAAACACTCGCTTGCGGATGAAGATGGATGCATGTCGTGATATCACTTCTGCTCTGATACGCAGCAAGGTGGACTCGATACTCCGAGGAGGGTTGCATCCCAGTCGATGAAAACGTTCCATCGAGCCCGACTACAGCGAAACTTTCCCCACCTAACCGATCCAAAGAGGTCCCAGTCCCCGTGATGAGGAAACTCTTCTTATCTGGGAGCAACATGGAGAGGTTTCCGCCAGATCCGACCACTAATCCACGATCGACAAAGCGTTTGCCGAGATCGCTCAAGATCTCCCAGGCTTCACCGCTCTTTCCGGCTTCGAATTCCGAGACCATACCGACCTCCCTTCACGCATCGCTCGAGCAAAGCCTACATTCGCTGGCACCTGCGAATTCTTTGCGCTACAACCTCACTTCTGCTGTTATAGGCTCGCCCCACTAAACAAGGAGCAAAAAATGTCATTCACGATGTACAGCACCGAATGGTGCGGCTACTGCAAGCGACTCAAGAGCCAACTCAATGACATCGGTATCACCTTCGAAGAGATAAACATCGAGGAAGTTCCAGGAACTGCTGAGATCGTCGAGAAGGTCAACGGCGGAAATCGCACCGTCCCGACCCTCGTCTTCTCCGACGGAACCGCGATGACCAATCCATCTGCGAAGCAGGTCCAAGAGAAACTAGCGAGCCTTTCCGCCTAAAGCCTCGAAGAGGAAGTGCCATGTCGATTCGCTTTCAACGGCGCATCTCACTACTTCCTGGATTACGTCTCAACATCTCCAAGAGCTCTCTTGGCCTGAGCTTTGGCATCCCTGGCGCACGAGTCTCTGTCAATACTCGCGGTGAGGTTTACACCTCCGCAGGCATCCCAGGTACCGGCCTCTACAGCGTCGAGCGAATCAATCTCAAAAAGCGTAAAGGGCGTCGCAAGAAGGAAGAGCCCGGAGATCTCGTTGAACAAATCCCACCGCCGCACATTTTTGCGCCACGAAAGAAGCGTGCTCTCTATCGTGCTTTGCAAGATGGATCTATCGAGGCGTTGGAAAAGGTAGCGAAAGACCATCCCGAGATCCGTCTTGTCGCTGAGGCACATGCACTTCCACGACGCCTTATGGGAACTTCAAAAGACTTACAAATGCTCCTCTCGCTAGCGGAAGAGTTGTGGCAGAAGCGCAACGAGTTCGCAGAAGAGCCGATGTTCTACGAGTACGTGAAGGGGACGGAGATGACACTCACTCTCGCTCCTGGCGTCCAGATCTCGCTGCAACATGGCTTGATACCTATCGGACTGATCTACGTCGAACTCCTCCAACTGAGCAATGACTACGAGAAGGCCCTGGAGATCGCTGAATCGCTTCCCGCCAATCAAGCCACGGCTCTGGCCGTCTGTGAGAGCGAAGTCCGACTCTCGAAGTGGGAGGGAGTTCTCGAAACCACAGAGGAGATCGAGAATGTCGACGATGCCACTGCGCTCCTCTTGATCTATCGCGCGATCGCTCTTCGAGAACTTGGCCGCTTCGACGCAGCAATCGAATCACTTCGTCGCGCACGTTCTTCGAAGAAGCGCCATGAAGATGTCCTCAACAAGGCCCTCTATGAACGCGCACTCACCTATGAGAAGACAGGGAAGAAGAGCCAAGCAAAGAAGGATCTCGAGAAGATCTTGGCTACAGATTCAGACTTTCCAGGCGTGAACGAACTCCTAGAGTCTCTTGAGGAGTAGAGAAAAGATGATAAAAAAGTTCTTCCAGATCCTTCTCGGTCTCACGCTCGTTTATACCGGTGTCCTCCATCTCACTTCGCGTCGCGAGGAGTTTCAAGCACAAGTTCCCTCCTGGCTTCCTCTTGATCCCGACTTCGTAGTCCTTGCATCAGGAGTGGTGGAGATTCTCCTTGGCCTCGCACTCATCTTGCTCTGGCGCTATCGACAGCAAGCAGGGATCGCAACCGCGATCTTCTTCATCCTCGTCTTTCCCGGCAATCTCTGGCAATACATCGATGGAATTGATGCTTTTGGTCTCGACACTGATGCCGCGCGCCTAACCCGATTGTTCTTTCAACCGGTCCTCGTCCTCTGGGCACTTTGGTCGACTGACGTATTGAAGAGATTCTTTGCGAGAAGAAGCTCGCGCTAGCGACAGACTTCTACTTATTGTTCGCAATCGCATGGACAGTTCTTGCGATGATGGGAATCGCTTCTTTCCACTCTATTCCGTAGACCTTCTTGAATGCAGCCTGAAAGCCAATTTGGGTTGCCATCACCTCATACATGGCCACTAAAGAATCTGGCCCCTTCACTGCAACGAGAGCCTCAGCGATGGCACTTCCCAAACTGTATTGGGTCCAACGTGTTGCACCTGGTGGAGTCGACTCTCCCTTCGCCAAAGTGAGGTAATCCACGATTCTCGCTTCGCTCATCCCGCGACAATCTGAGTCACAACTAATGCGTGCGAACTTGTTGTATTCCTCGAAGTCTTTGTGATTCACCACCGCGTTCTGTATCCAATTCGCAGGACCTTCTCTGAACCACGCCGGTGGCCAGTCATCTGACCCGAGGGGCTTATTCAAGTTCTGCACGCGTTGGATGCCATGGAAGTACTCGTGAATCTCAAGCATTCCTGTGGTCAACCTCGGCAAGGCTGCTGGATCAAAGATATTTATCGGCCCAACACCTTGAGCGATGACGCTGAGCCCTGAAGGCACACTTTGCTGACGGGCTCCATTACAGACTGACTTTGCACTTTCGCAGTTATCTCGAATGAAGCCATCACGCTCAATTCGGTTGAAGGTGTTCCACTCATCTGCCGTCAACTTTTCTCTGAAAGTCCTCTCCGCCCAGTCAAGATCCTGAAAGTTGAAGAGAATCGCAATCGTTCGCGGTGGCAGATCACGTTGTGGCAACGCTTTGGCAAGTAAATCAACAGCACCTTGATAGTCGTTGAATTGTGGCTTGGTGTTAGGTCCTACAAGGACTTCAAGATTCGCTTTACGGCTTGGACTCGAAGCCATCGTCTCAGAGATCTTCGACCACGCCGCATATGGAACTTCACTTCTCTTCTCATAGAGATCTTCAAAACTGGTGGGAAGGAATCGAGTGGGCTTTGCAGGTGTCGGTTCAGGCGTAGGACTTGGACTGCTGGATGGACTCGGCGAGGGAGAAGGTGTCACTTCAATAGCAGGGACGACTACCGGAGTCGTCCTGACTTCTCTCCAGATAAACCTTTTCCCCACCTTCACGCACTTGAGCGAAACATCCCCAACGACTCTTACTTGCTGGGCTTTTTTGCAGAGAGACCCTGCTTTTGGTACACCTAATGCAGGAAGTGAAGTTCCAAGGAGTACGAAAGCAAGCATCACCATCGTGGTCCAGGACAGCGACTTCTGCCGATTCATGGCACCATTCTTGCCGACCTCTTCGAAATCACCAGCAGTCAATTCGCCTAGATTTTTGTCTGCCATAGCAAGAGTCAGTGGGCTCCGATAAGGTCAGGCTCACCGAACCTGGTCCCGGACATGGCGACCAATAAGTTCTCAACAGCAACACTTCGTAGATGACCTTTAGTGGAGATGTGTATGAGCGAAATCCTTTGCCCGAACTGTGGAAAAGCCTTTTCTGTCGATGAATCTGGCTATAGCGCGATCCTCAAGCAGGTCCATGACCGCGAATTCGACAAGGCGGTCGAGGCAAGGATGGCTCTCGCAGAGGTAGAGAAGAAGAGCGCCCTTGAAGTCCTCGAGTCTAAGAAGGAAGTCGAAATCGCAAAGCTCAAGTCTGCGCTCGAATCCAAGGAGAGCGCGATCAAACTCGCGATCAACGAAGCAATAACTGCCTACAAGGACGAGGTAGCCGAAGACTTAAGAGCCAAGGATGAAGAGATCGCTTACTACAAGGACTTCAAAGCGAAGCTCTCGACGAAGATGGTTGGCGAGTCCCTCGAGCAACACTGTGAGATCGAGTTCAACAAGGTCAGGGCAATCGGATTTCCCAATGCCTACTTCGAGAAGGACTCCGAGGTCAAGGCTGGCAGTAAGGGCGACTACATCTTCCGTGAGTCTGAAGGTGACGTGGAGTTCATCTCCATCATGTTCGAGATGAAGAACGAGAGCGATGAGACTGCGACGAAGAAGAAGAACGAGGATTTCTTCAAGGAGTTGGATAAGGATCGAAACGAGAAGGGCTGCGAATACGCTGTCCTGGTCTCACTTCTGGAAGCAGATAGCGAGCTCTATAACGCAGGCATCGTCGATGTCTCACATCGTTATCCAAAGATGTATGTCGTTCGTCCCCAATTCTTCATCCCTATCATCACGCTCCTTCGTAATGCTGCGCGATCAAGCCTCAGTTACAAGGCAGAACTCGCCCGGGTCAAGGAACAGAACATCGACATCATCAACTTCGAGGAAGAGCTCGAGAACTTCAAGACTGGGTTCGCTCGCAATTACCGATTGGCCTCCGATAAGTTCAAGGCTGCGATCGCAGATATCGACAAGACCATCGAGAAGCTCCAGAAGGTCAAAGAGTCACTGATGGGTGCAGACGACAACCTTCGAAAGGCAAATGACAAGGCTGACGATGTGACTGTGAAGCGATTGACTCGGGGTAATCCCACTATGGCTGCCAAGTTCCGAGAGATCTCTGATTCGAAGGGCGCAAAAGAGATCACCGACGGCGACTGATTTATCACTGACTGAAGCGTCGCTAGACTCCAACCATGGCCAAAAACTCATCTAACTTATGGAGTTCAGACGGCCCGAATCTTGTTATTGAAGGCGACAATCTCGAGTTCCTTCACTCAATCCCCTCTGAGAGCATCGACCTCATCTACATCGATCCACCGTTCAACACCGGCAAGGTCCAATCCCGCACCTCTTTCAAGAGCGAGCGAGCCAAGGATGGAAACCGGGTGGGCTTCAAAGGTCAGAGCTACTCCTTCGTCAAAGAGAAGGTGACCTCTTACAACGACGCCTTCACTGACTACTGGGCCTTCTTGGAGCCTCGCCTCGAAGAGGCATGGCGCATCCTCAGACCCAACGGAACCTTCTACCTCCATCTCGACTATCGCGAAGTTCACTATGCAAAGGTCCTGCTCGATGCCCTCTTCGGTATCGACTCATTCCTCAACGAGATCATCTGGGCCTACGACTACGGCGCTCGCTCCAAGTCGAAGTGGCCAACTAAGCACGACAACATCCTGGTTTACGTCAAAGACCCAGAGAATTACACCTTCAACAATCTTGCCGTCGATCGTGAGCCCTACATGGCTCCAGGGCTTGTGACAAAAGAGAAGGCAGAACTCGGAAAACTCCCTACCGATGTTTGGTGGCACACCATCGTCTCTCCGACTGGCAAGGAGAAGACCGGCTACGCGACACAAAAGCCTGAAGGCATCCTCCGTCGCATCATCCAAGCATCAAGTAATGAAGGGGATTGGGTGATGGACTTCTTTGCAGGAAGTGGAACAACCGGAGCAGTGGCTGCGAAACTCGACCGTAAATTCATTATGGTCGACCAGAATCCAGAGGCCATCGAAGTGATCAGAAAACGTATCCCCGAAACGACACTCAACTCAGCGACCAAGTTCATTCGACTCGATTCGAAGAGCGCATGAGCAATCCAAAGTTCAGCGACACAGAGGCATCAGGCCTTGCAGACATCTCCGAACGACTTCGCCCTGAATACGAAGCTGCGGACGCGATGTGGATCGGAAGCCCTTTTGCGTGGATCAAGTCTCGTCCTTCTCGCCAAGTTGGTGCGATAGGAGAGCGTCTTGTATCTGAGTGGTGCGAAAGCAAAGGTTTCACCGTGACACGAACTGGGGACTCTGACGCCGACAGGAAGATCGACGGCATTCGAGTCGAGATCAAGTTCTCAACCCTGTGGAGCGATAACAAGATCTACAAGTTCCAACAGATCCGGGATCAGGATTATCGATATTGCTTCTGCCTAGGTGTGAGTCCCTTTGCCGTCCACGCTTGGTTCATTCCAAAGCAAGAACTCATGAAGCCGCGACCGGGCCTTACTCACCAACATGGTGGAACAAAGGGGACAGATACCCTCTGGTTGAGCTTCGCGCCCGATTCTCCGCCCTCCTGGCTAACTTCCTTTGGTGGAACTCTCACTGAAGTTGAAGCACTCATTCGCGCCGCCAAGTAGCTTCTAGCTAGGAAGATCCGACCTCATCTGAGGGTTCATCTTCCAATCCCGCACGACATCCCAAACCGCACCCTCGTAGGCGACACCATCGACGATGACCTCGGTGTAGAGATTGAAGTTGGAATCCTTTTGGTAAGCCTGTGATCCTTCAAACGCCTCTCCGGGGACGATCTTCAAGGTATTGAGGTAGTAGTACTTCCCATCGGTCGTCACATCTTCAAGCCACACTCGAACTGGGATCTCATGCCGGGTCCCTTCCGCACAATTCGGTTCGCAATCATTGACCGAGTAGATACCTCGACCCGTAGCCCCTCGGACACCCCACTTTTCCCATTTGATCTCATTGACCATCTCGCCGAAATCAGCGCAAGTGGTCGTGAATGCGTCCGGCTGTAGATCCGGGAACTCGCAAACGAATGTATAGACCAACTTCGGATCAACATCCGCAGGTGGCTCTATGTACGCATCCATCCAATTGGGATAGCTACGCTCATCAACATAGGCTGACTCAGCAACCACTTCTCCCAAAACTGGCCCCGTATTGGAGTAGAAGCGCTCTGATAGGAAGATCGCGCTAGCCACCACTACGAAGAAGACCGGCAAGAAGAAGCGCTTCATCTCAGACTGGCTCCCACTTCAAGGTTTCATTGATGATCTCATTCCGTGCCTCGACTTCAACGGCCTCAGCATCACGCCCTAGCCCACGAAGCGCCTTCGCCATACCCTTTTGAATCGTCATCAACCCGTAGTAATTGACTTCTCGCTCTTTGCTCACGATTCCGTGCGCCTTCTCAAAAGCCTGCAGTGCTGTCTCGAATTCCCCTTGATTGTTCTTCGCCCTCCCCAACTGCGAATAAGCCTGCGCTCGCTTGTCGCGGGTACAAACCGAATCGAAGATTGCAATCGCCTTCATTGCATGCAACTCAGCCAAAGCCCCCTCTTTCTGATGGTTATAGCAACGAGCAAGATGAATGTCTGTTTCCGCAACCTGCTTCACATCCTTGAGGGTCACATTGATTTCACGAGATCGCTTATACTTCTCAATCGCATCGGTGCACGAACCCAATTGACAGTCAATGAAGCCAATCTGTTGATTGAGGTATGCGACCTTCTCCCGGTTTTCCTCATATTCGAAGTGCTCAAGACACTTCACGTATTGCTCTCGAGCGCCAGACAAGTCATCAATGTCTTTGAACCAACTCGCAAGATAACCTCGGTGTTCCCACTCTTCCTTAGCGCCGATCTCATTGAAGACCATCACAGTCTTCATCATCTCGACAGCACCTTCATCTTTTCGATCGAGCGAGTAGAGACTGAAGGCGACAGTCGCCAATGAATGCGCGTAGCCATACTTATCCTCAAGTTCGAGGTAACAGTCCCTAGCTTCCTCTGCCAAAGTCAGTGACTTCACGTACTGACCATTTTCGAAGGTGAGTCCACTCAGATCGAAACAAGCGCGCGCTCGCTCAATCCCCTCCAACTCAGGAAGTGCATTCCAAAGATCCCACTCGGTCGGCTTCTCGTGGTGTTGGTTCTCCATATCTGTCTCCATTCAGGGGAAGGGGAACCTTAGGGGAGAGGTCGGACAGAGTGCTTGAAAGGCCTTTTGGACCAGTTTTGGAGCCGAGGTAGGGGGGCCTGCTACCGCTCCTTCGCCATGACGCGGAACTTGGTGATACTCAAGCCATATCCATCGCGTAGCGACTTCGTGAAGATCTCCGCCAAGTCATCGTCGTCACTCTCATCGGCCTGAAGGAACATGATGAAGTTCGGCAACCCTTCACTCGGCCTCTCCCACCCGATCATCGACATCTTGACCTTCTGATCCTCACTCAAGTGTGGCCTGACCGCGAGGTCGGCTGCTGCCTCGATAGTCCATGCGCCATCAGGCTCTGAGTAACCCTGGAAGTAGATGTCGGTGTATTCCGCTGAAAGGATCTCGATGATGAAACGAGTCCCCTTGTGTTTTGTAAGGGCACTCTTGAAAGTCTCTTTGACCTCTTCCCAACTCTGGTGACCGCCAGTTACGACACTTGCTAACTCTTCTCTCTTGGCTTGCCGTGACTTCTTATCTAGCTTTGGTTTCCCGGAGAGCTTCTCTCGAATGACGCTGTAACTCCAGATACCACTTATGAAGTTCAAGAAGAAGATCAGACCCACCCAGCCAGGACTCGGCTCGTTGCCACTCACCGCAATGTCTACGTAGAGCACTGCAGTGAGCAGAGATTGGACCGCCAGAACTATCTTCAGGTGCAGATACCCAATTCGTCGCGCCCACCACCATGTAACAAAGGGTGTCAATAAGCCGAAACCGAGTAGGTAGATGGCAATGGAGACCGCCAGTCTGATTCGAATACTTCTCTCGAGAGCCTTAGTGTTTCGAGCGAAGAACTTGTAGATGCCCCACGGAATCAAGGCAAGTCCAGCGGTGAGAATCGTTGCGATCAGAAGCCAATAGCTAGGTGGCATATCGGCCAAAGTCGGGCGTTTTGCCTGCTGCACCCAGCCCTTTACTCGAGCGCCATTAGGGAGCAATTCGATCCCATCAGGCACCTTTTGCGCTGCGGCCTGCAATTGCTGCACCGCTCGCTTGGCTTGCGCAGGAACCTTTACCGGTGGCTTCTTGGCAACCACCTTCGCTTTCGCTGCCGGCTTTGCGATCGGTCTCGCGCTCGCTGTCGGGGACAACTTCTCAAGGAGTCGAAGCGCCTCACTAGCGGAGATCCGATCCTCTGGTGCCTTCGCATGCATCGGACGAAGCAACATCTTCTGATTGGAACTGAGCCCGGAATAGTTCGGCTCATCCTTCATGATCGAGACGCGGAAGTCCCCACCTTTGATTTGCTCGAATGCCTGATGACCGGTCCCAAAGAGAGTCAATAGAGAAGCTGCGACGAAGACATCGCTTGGCATCATTGGATAGTCATCGTGATGCTCAGGGGATGAATAGCCAGGGTACCACCGGACGACAGAGCGAACCGGATTCGAAGTCTCTAACCGTTTGGAGATTCCGAAATCGATCAGCTTTGCCCCGCGACCATCGATGATGACATTCTTTGGATTGAGATCACCATGCATGATGCCTTCACCATGCGCATAACTGAGAGCGCTCAAGATGTCTTTCGCTCGCGCAAACCAAAGATCCTCGGGCGCAGGACCGTATTGTTTGAGGTCGTTGAGGATGTGATTGCCTCGATACAACTCCATCGCAAACCAAGGTTTGTTATCTTCGATACCAGCGTTGTAGAACTTACAGATATTTGGATGCTTCAAACTCGAGAGGTTGTTGATCTCGCGGATGAAGATTCGAAGGTTGTCCCTGTATTGCTCGTCGCCTTCCTCTGCACTGAGAGTCTTGACGACTGCCGGCCAATTGTTCTTCTCATTACGAACGAGATAGGCCGTACCGAAACCACCAGCATCCAACTTCGATTCGACGATCCACTCCCCGAACTTCTTGGGGAGTTTCGAAGGTCCCTTAGCGGCTGGCACGGCGCCATACTTTCAGTGAATTCACGCCTTTTCTAGGGCAAGGATGGCTCACCCTAAGTGTCCCGAGGCCCTATGAATGAAGTTCTCGAATTTCATGATCATCGCACGGTCAGGCTTGCCGAGGCACTTGATCACAAGCATCAACTCAGGCGTATCGATCACTTGCGTGCTGATATCGGGAAGATCCTCCTCATCGAATGAGGCAGCGAGGATCTTTGCTTCGATCTCTTTGATCCCCTTGATGTTCTCTTTCTTGGGTTTGTAGTAAGCGTATAGACCCTCACCCTTGACCGCCTTGAATTCAAAAGCACCATCTTTGATCTCGAGATCGACTCGTCTCTTCGCATCTGAGACGACATACGGCGACAACTCCCGATAAGCCTGGGTCACACGTGGACTTCGCTCCATCGAGTCCTCACTCGTGCTGAGCGAGGTGCGGATCCTGGTAGCGAAAGTCTTCTTCTCATCCTTCACATCAGGAGCAACACTCGGTAGCGCATCATGCAAGAAGGCGTCCCACTCCGAGATGTAACTGTTACGGGTGAACTTCTCACCAAACTCAAAAGCTAAGAACGCTTCTTGCACCTGCTCAAGCCACGCCTTCGCCTTCTCTTTTGAAGTCACGGGAGCCGCCAACAAAGCCTTCCCCTTCGGCGTCGAGGTCAGAAACTTCTGTATCGCTCCGACAGAACGATTGCGGTAGTAGTACGAATGCTTCAATCTTCGAATCTTCTTGAACTCTTCATCCAACAAAGGATCGATGGTCTCAAGGAATCTCTCTTGCAACTTCGCTGGAAGATTTCGCTCCAGCGACTTTGTCAGGTATGTACGAACAGATTCCTTCTTCACCTCATCAGGGGAGACGCTCGCCAAGATCTCCGCGAGCCAGAGTGAGTCATCGATGATGAGCCGCGTCGCAACATGTTGGGTAGAACGAGATTCGCTCGACGGCACCTCTTCGAAGAGGCCCTCGAGAAGAACTCTCACTGGACCGTTGAGGAGTGAGGCCGCATTGACCTCGGCCACTGCCAAGATCTCGCGCTTTCGATTGCGCCGATCGAGCGTGAAGATCTCCTCGATCGCCCCGAGGAAATCCGCCCCCACGGTCCGTGAGGTGAATTCGGGGAGCCGTTCCTGAGCCATGAGGCCTTTCTATAGGGAATCCGAAGCGGCCCGGGAGGGCCTTTGAACTTCTTTAGCGGGAGCTTTACCCCCGACCTAACCGAACCTTACCAACCTCAGAGCAATTCCTGACCAGCCCCACGCTCAACTTCCCAACACACCCCCATCTCGATTTGCAAGGTTTGGTAATGTGTGGTTATACTCCGGTTATGAACGGAAGCCAACCGGGCCTCCGTAATAGAAGGAAAGAGATACCACTCATGTACGACACCACATTTCCCGCGGATTACCCCGCGGATCTCGTCACCGGGGCCCTCGTCCTCTGCAAGGACCGCACCACCAAGAAGACCCCCGGCAAATGGGCCAAGCGCCGCAAGCAGGACCGCCCCGTCAACCGCGTGATCGCGATGATCCAAGAGACCTGCGACAAGGAGGTCTTCAAGTCGATGGAGAAGGCGAAGTGGGCCGTCGCCCGCGCCGACCGAGCCCGCGCTCGCGCCGCCGTCTTCGGCCACCAGACCCGCCGCCGCGAGATCCGCGTCTACCAGTGCTTCAAGCACCCGACCCGCGTCTTCCACCTGACAAGTCAGGACGAAGAGACCTACGCCGCGAAGTTCGATGCAAGCGCACGAGGGGAGTACTGCAATGCAGCCTAACCTCGACACCTTCGAAGAGATGATGCGAGCAAACCTCGATCTCACTCAAGCGCTCGCCGCCACCTACATGTACCGCCGCTACTTGAGTCTCGGCGCTAAGTGCGAATACGTCGAACGCAATGGCGAGTTCTCACATATCAAACTCGAGATGAAGGAGCACCACTACGTCGAAGTCCGTCCCGTCGTCACCTTCGAAGACGGAACCCGGACCGAAGAGCCATTGATGCAATGGGAGGCATACCCAGAAGAGTTGCGAAAGCTCTTCCCGGAATCTCACCCAGGCGGCTACTACAAGTACAAGGCGCGCTTCACTCTCTTCATCGATGACTTCGATCCAGAGAATCCCGACGCAGAAGGCAAAGTCGCCGATGCTGACGGTCCTGGCGAGATCGGAACCATCAGTGGAAACGCAACCGACTTCCAGGTCCTCTTCTTCTCCATGCTCTATGGATTTCTAGAACACCACAACGTCGAGCTCTATCCCGAGATGCGACGTTCCCGAGTCGAGCTCTAAGAACAAAACCATGACCAACTCCTCGAAAGGAAACATGCCCACCAACAACAACTCCGGCAACAACCAAAGCAACTCCAACACCCAAAGCAACCCCAACAACCCAAGCACCCCAAACAAAATGCACTACAAGGTCCTCCTCGACGTCGACCTCGTCCCCTACGAAAAGGAAGATCAACTAACCCTGCTCGTAGAACTAACCGCGCCCTCTTCACCGAAGCAGGCATCACGCCCAGGACAAGCTGTCCAATGCGTCATCGACCGCAGCGGCTCGATGTCAGGTGAGCGCCTCGAAGCCGCAAAAGGCTCGATCCTGCGCCTCGTCGATCGCCTCGCCCCGCAGGATTCATTCGGCGTCGTCGCCTTCGATGACACCGCCCTCGTGATCGCCCCGATGCGGCCGATGGCCGATCACCACATCCCATCCCTCAAGCGCGCCATCGCCTCGATGGATACCGGCGGCTCTACCGACATCAGCGCCGGATTCCTCTTAGGCCTCCGCGAAGTGGCGCGCCCACAAGCACCCGGCGGCTCGACCCTTCTTCTCGTCAGCGACGGTCAAGCAAACTCCGGCGAACGCGATCCCGACTTCTTCCGTGATGTCGCATCGAAACACGCAATCGACCGCATCCAATCCTCTTCAATCGGCGTCGGTAACGGCTACGACGAAACCATCCTCGAAGCGATCGCCCAAGGCGGGGGAGGCGCACACCGTTTCGCCAACACCGTCGATGAAGCAATCGGCGCAATCGCTGCTGAAGTTGATGACCTCCTTGAGAAAACTGTCGTCAATGCGGTCCTTCGCATCTCACCCACCCCGATGATGCAAGGCGCACCATCGATTGAGATGCTCCAACGCCTCCCGCACTGGAAAGAGAAAGAGGACTACATCATCCAACTCGGCGACTTCCACGCCGGTGAGGAACGTCGATTCCTCATCGTCCTCAACGTCCCACAGATGCAATCCCTCGGCCTTGCCCAGATCGCAACGATCACCATCGAATACCTCGACCTCAACGCACGAAGCGAAGTCAGTATCTCGATGCCGGTCAACGTCAACGTCGTCCCCGACGATGTCGCAAAGGGCCGAATCCAAGACCCCATCGTCAAAGCAGAGCGCCTCATCCTCGAAGCACAGAGCGAGAAGGAACGCGCCGCCGACGAGATGCGACAAGGCGAAGGGAAGAAGGCCTCGATGCGCCTGAAAAAGACCGCAGAACGCCTCCGCCACCAAGCCGCAGAGATCCCCGCAAACGATGAACGAAGCGCTGAGTCACTGCGGATCATCCGATCCGAAGCCGACGAGATGCAAGCGCTCGCTGAGAGCGCCGAGAACGACGACGCGCTCTACTCCTCAAAGAGGATGCGTGAGTCCTTCTCCCAGAACTCCCGCTCACGTAAACCCCGTAACAAACCAGACTCGACAAGTAACTAACTAGAGAAAAGGAAACATGTACCCACAACCACCACTCTTTTCAGAGATCGTCCCGAACCTCTTCATGGGCGGAACCGATGACCTCGATGTCATCCACTTCGCCCAGAACTCCTACGCAAAACGTCAGGACCTACCCTTCAAAGCAATCGTGACCATGTACGCA
>Ga0129336_10001055_pt1 | contig 16431 bp, 31 predicted proteins | sample CPB6_02_DNA_FD_96878 | JGI IMG/M metagenome (GOLD analysis project Ga0129336, IMG submission 96878) | Freshwater to marine salinity gradient microbial communities from Chesapeake Bay, USA - CPBay_Sum_0.6_0.2_DNA | ecosystem: Environmental > Aquatic > Marine > Coastal | place: USA: Chesapeake...
GCCAGTATCGCCCGTACTAAAACCCTCACGCCTGAAACCCTGTACCAAATCAAGGCACTGGGCTATGGGATTGTCAATCAGCCCACCGCTAACATTCTGACAAGGCTTAATGAGGATGCCTTGATGAATACTATGGTAAACATGATGCGATCCCCTTCGTAGGTACACATTTAAAAGCAAAGTCATGCCATGAATATGGCATTTACTTTGCAGTCTTGATCAAGAAAGATCTATGTGTACATATAGGTTATATATTTTTACCCTTGTAACGAAGTGAAAGGGATAAAAATAATAACCGTGTATATGAGAGTTAGTGTCGAATGTTCGACAGTAAAAATCACCGAAAGGAAAGACAATGAAAATTGCTGACTTAAGACTAGATGCAAGCATGCCCAAGTCTAAAAGACCCAATGGCTATGTGATCTATCGTGGTGCTTCGATGATCAACGGTGACCCTATCGTAGTGATTGCTATCACTAAGTCCAGTAACAAAAAGACAGGTAACATGGTGCAGACCTACATCCTGCCTGACAATGGGCAATTGCCTGTGGCTAATGCCAAGGCACTGAATGACGAGGCAGTCTGTGGTGATTGCAAGCACAGAAGGGGCAAGGGTGGTTCTTGCTATGTCAATCTAGGGCAGGGTGTGACGGTAGTCACAAAGGCTTACCTTGCCGGTAAGTATCCTCACTTGCTGTCATACCATGGCGATCTATTCGAAGGTCGCAATGTCAGGCTAGGCACTTACGGTGACCCTGCTGCAGTTCCTACTCTCGTATGGGAAATCATGCTATCCAAGGCTAATGCTTGGACTGGCTATACCCACCAGTGGCACAAGTCTTCTACCGATCCAAGGCTAATGCAGTACTGCATGGCAAGTGTCGATTCTGATGACGAGTTCTTACAGGCACAATCGATGGGATACCGTACCTTTAGGGTAAGGCTTTCCAATCAGCCATTGCTAGCCAAAGAATTCATGTGCCCTGCATCTGAAGAGGCAGGCAAGCGTAAATTATGCACTGACTGCAAGGCTTGTGATGGTGGCATCGATACCCACAAGGCAAGTCCTGCAATCATTGTGCATGGCACACTGAAGAAGCGTTTTCTACTGTCGAATGTTCGTCACTAAATCGGAGGCATGAGATGGATAAAGTTGAGCGATTAGGTAAAGAATTCTTCAGTGGTCTGCGTGACACTATCGAAGTGACTGTCACAGTCAGTGTGCCAGTGCAAGACAAGTGGCAGTTCATTGCCGGTGATGCACTGCGTGAAGTAGCCAAAACAATTTACATGTACCCGAATGCTTCACAGGGTAGGTGTGATGATGTAGGGCAGAGGTACAAGGCTAACTTTCAATTGAAAGGTAATTGACATGGAAAAAGTTGAACATACCGTAAGCGTACCTGCCGGTAAATACTGGCTGTGTGATCCATGCTATGCAGTGCCCAGTGATCTGTGGCATGACCTGCTAGACAGCAACAATTGTTTTGATATTCCCATAGGGAAAGTCAAAGCCAGTGATGGCAACACCTATCATGTCCTTGCCTTTGGCACTGCCTACGGCGATGGCGTGTATGCCGATCAATTTGGCAATCAATTCCCTGTAGATGCAGGACTGATTGGGCTGACTCCAGTAGGACTGGCAGAAGGTGTGCCCTTTGGGGCTACGCTAGTGGAGTTCAATCACCATACCACATGCAGGGGGCATGCCGGTGTGATGGAATTTGGCAAGCACAAAATCAATACTCGTGATGATGTAATAGAAGATGAAGACATGGAGGAGGATCAGCATGAGTAAAGAAACATTTATTAAATTTGCACATGGATACATCGCTTGCGCTCAGAACTATGAGGGCATAAAAGATGAATGGGTAGACTACGAAGGGCATTGTCTGAACTTTTACGACAATGGAGAGCGAGTCATAGTGACTGTGTTCCCAATGCGCTATGTCGAGAGTGATGGCAAGTTGTACCAAACACAAGACACCAACAACCCTGTATTTGAAGACATACTGGAGGCTTAGCAATAATGTATTCAGTCACGATTAAAACCTGCGGAAACCCTGACAAATTCCAAGATCCTGACAAACCATTGATGGGTGTTCCGACTACTGTACTAGAGTCTGAAAGCGTAGACGGTCTTCAATCCTTAGTGCAAGATTTTCAGTCTGAAAACGGTATTGGATCAGGCAATTGGATCAATCCCAAAGTGTTGCACAATGGGGCTGTTGTTGGGGTCATGTCTTTTAACTGTAAATTATGGGAGCACCTATGAAACACAATCACAAACGACAGATGTATGGCTGTGACATTGATGAATTCGTAGATGGCATCAAACAATCCTTCACCTACTGTGCCAGTGGTTCAGCAATAATAATTGCAGGACTCATGTCCGATGCACAGGAATGTCTTGCCGGTGAAGATAATGAAAGTGCAAGGCAGACACTGAATCGTGCAAAGCATCTGCTGTTCCTTTGCATGAGTGGCAAGTTGGACTTCAACAGAATCGATGTACAACAAATTGAGGAGGCTTAATCATGGGTTTAGATATGTATCTAAAAGCAAAGCGTTGCCATTTTGTATCACGGTATGATGGCTCAGATCTACATGGTACATCTGAGTTCTCAGAGGCACTGAAGAAAGTGCCAGTGTTGGCTGCATTCGAATCCACATTCCCCGAAGTGGTGGAGTGCGAGGCTATGTACTGGCGTAAGGCTAATGCCATACATGGATGGTTCGTAGAGAATGTACAGAATGGTGAGGATAATTGTGGTTCTTACTATGTAAGCATAAAAGACCTGACCAAACTTCGTGATGACATTCGTGAAGTACTGAATGACTTTAATAAGGCAGGCGAAGTGTTGCCTACAAGAAGTGGATGTTTCTTTGGGAACACAGAGTATGACGAATGGTACTGGCAGGACTTGGAAAGAACCAGTCAAAGACTGACTGCCATTCTAGAAACACCTGAAAAGGAACTGAAAGAGTGGTCGTTTGAGTATCAATCTTCGTGGTAATCAGGAGCATGCACATGATTGAATTATTTAGGACTCTTGGTGATGCACTGGGCTTGCTTGCATTTGTCTGTGCAGTTTACATGTTGGCATGCATATTAATAGGAACACCTAAGTAAGGAGGTAAGCATGAGCAAACCAGTATGGTTAGTCTATAACGGATATGGTGATGCAGTGATATGTAATACCCGTAAGCAAGCAGATCAAGAATCTGAGGACATCGATACCTATCGATCATTCTTCTTCGGTGACAGTGCCAAGAAGTACATCTGCCTGATCATGAAGTGTGCATCACTGAGTGTTGCGAAAGACAGAATCGAATCGATGGCTAAGATGAGAGCAGAGCGTAGTTCCGTATCATATTTCTAAGGAGAGCACGACATGAAAGTGATTGTATCTTTTTACTATCCTAATGTAAAAGTGGATAGCCCAAAGGCTACCACAATTTTAGAAACCTATTTTGACAAGTACGATCTACGCAGAATAGAAGAGGACTTCAACTGTTCTCAAGTAGTACTTGAGGAAGTAGTAGAGGATTAAATTAAATGATAACCCTAGACTATCTAAGGATGCACATACTCCCACCCATTAACAAAAAGGATTTACACGTGGCTGAAAATATTATTCTCCGTGCTCCCACGGAAACAGAAGTACGACAGAAGGCACAGGAACTTGTGGCAACCATTGATCCGTACCGTCAACCATCCATCATGTCTGTGTACCAACACATAAGTGGGGACTGGGTGGCTACGATTGTTCACTACGGATTGGACTAATCATGGACACCAAACAGATCGAAGAAAATGCAGAGATAATTGCACTGTGTAACTACCTGTCTTCTTACCCTGCCGACATGGCATACGATACTATAATTGAACACATGGAAACAAAAGATCCATGGCAGTTAGCAGACTTGGGCATAGACATATGGCAACCGTTTGAGTCTTACGATCCACATGATATTGCTGGATACATAAACGATTTGTACGAGAGTGTAGTCTACCGATTCACATTAGAGGAGAGCACACATGGAAGTATACATAGCAATTGAGATTTTGATTATCGCATTCTTCATACTGAAGGAGGTCATGTGAAACAAGACTGGATAAATGCAATCTCTCATCTCACTGCAGGTGATGCATGGTTCTTTGTCTTTATGATGATGATCTACATTGCATGCATCATTGCTTACCTAATTGCAAACGAAGACAAGGAGTAACGCCATGCGAGTATTTGTTTACTGGAATCTGCATAAAAACCTATGGTCAGTCAAGGCTATGGAAGGTGAGAACAAAGGTCGTGTCATCAACCATGTGAGAGGACTGGCACTGAAGGATGCCACCTTTAAAGTATCAAGGGCTGGCAGGGAGCGTGTTCTCCGTGAGCAAAGAAAGAATGTACATGCCGGTGTAGCAGGGGAGGTGCTGCAGGGGGAAGACTTCTTCGGCAGAACTCAGGTGACATACAACCCGTACAAGTACAGCACCTTTGTCAAGAAGGATAGCCCGGAGGAAGTCATCCGTTATGCACCGAAGGTATGTTTCTATAGTGACCGCACTGTCTTTATCTAAGGAGATGGCATGAAGTTCGAACTATATCTTGACGCAGTAAAATATTGTAGGCACAATAACCTTTCCATGGATACCATTACCCGCCATGAAAAGGAAGGCAAGAGATACTGGGTAGTCAACAATCCCCAATCCAACAATGGGTTTTTTGTAGAAAGGATTAAATGCGAAGTCCCCACCCCGTAAGACCCCGCAACAAGTACGGTGGAGCAGAAGACTTGACCACAGACCATGGCTGGGTGCATAGCAACATCAAGTTGTATGGGGCACGAGTCCCAGATGTAGCCAATGCATTCCAGACAGACGATCCATTCAAGGCACTGGGGTACAAGGAAGAAGCAACCACCACAAGCATTGCCAAGTGGCATGCCCGTCCATGTCAGGTGGACGATTCGTACCTGATCTCATGGGAAAGTTATACACAACCCCCCTATGCTTTCTGTGATTACTTAGGCACAGAACTTGGGCTTAATGTTCGATGTGAATACACTGACCCTGTCAAACCTAAGATGCATACGTACTACGTTAACTGGCACAAAGCAATACCAACCTATCAAATTATCTAAGGAGCAATACAATGAACATCCATACAATGAACAACACCCACAACTTCAACACCTACAAAGGTCTGCCTGAGTTGCCATCCAATCTCAACTTCGATCCTGTCCGTGAGAAGCAGGTACGCAATGGCATCGAAGTCCCCGGCAAGTACTGGGTTATCAACCCACTGACTGACGCAGTCATCGGTGATGGCAAGACTGTGCATAACCCACAGAACTTCAACAAGATGTGGGAGAACCTGCGTGAGGGGCTGGCTGTAGCAGGGCTAGATACTACCGAAGTACAGGTCAAGTTCCATGCACTGAGCAATGGTGCAGCCATGTCTGCAGATATCATTCTCAAGAAGTACAACTTCGAAAAGCAGTTAGGTGAGGCAGCGCAGATGCGTATGACTGTCCGTGATTCCCATGACCAGTCTGTCCGCCGTGATGTGCAAGCCATGGTGTACCGTCTTGCCTGTCTCAATGGCATGCTGTCTGTCAAGGAAAGCCTGTCGATTGTGCAGAAGCACACCACCTTCAATGATGCGGCTATTGTAGGTAAGGTAGCAGCCCACTTCCCTGAGCGTCTAGAGCGTGAGGCATCAATGATGAAGATGATGCGTAGCATAGAAGTAGATCGTCAGGCAGCGATTAATTTCTTCCGGGAAAACGTGGCTACCTACGTAACAAAGGTCGGCACTAAGATCAACAACAAGTTCTTAGAAGAGACTGTCGGTATCTACGACAACTACAACAGCATTGGATACAATGCCTATCGGGTGTACAATACACTCACTCACCTGTCCACTCACGTAGAAGCCAAGCGTGATGGTACAGAGATTGAGCGTAAGCGTATCCGTATGGAACAGGACATCAACAATGTCATCCGGGGTGAAGCCTTCCGTAACCTAGCCCGTATGGATATATTGGAGATGGCTGCAGCGTAATGCATTGGGGGAAAGCTGAGCACAGCAAGTACCCCACACTCATACAAAGGAATCATGACCATGCCCAAGAAAAAAGCTGTAGAACAATCCTTCTCTCTACGAGAGGTAGAGGTACACGAGGATGGCTCTGCCACCTACGAACTGGATGCACCACCTGAAAAGATGAGATCTCTCATCGAAGTTATGGTACGTAACATTCTCATTAAGGGTATTGAATCTGCACAAAGTGAGACAGATAGGTGGGCTGCAGAAAGAGATGCACTGAAGGTAGCCAACAAGCTTGTGCGATACCTTGATGTATGGGAAACATGCGACAGCCTTGACTACGATCCCGAAGTCAAAGAGATCAAAGAAGAACTTAAGAAGTTATTATGGAAGGCAGGTCATCTATGATAAAGGTTAGCGGTGTGCCCTACGAAGTAGACTTACAGCCCTACAATCCACTTGATTACATCAAGACCAAGGAACAATTGGATGAGTATGTAACAGCATACTGCGCTGAGTTAGAGCGAGAGAGTGCAATGATGAGGGCACGTATGAATAGATTAGAAGACGAGTTACGTGTAGCCAACGAGATGATTATCAAACAAAACATTGAGGGCATCAACCTTCGCAATGAATTGCAGGACGTTCGCAATGAATTGCAGGCACTGATAAAGAGGACTACCTGATGTCATCATGGCTAATCATCCTCACTGGATTGATCTATGGCTACATATCTGTAGAGCAGGGACTGAAAGGTAATGCTGCCATGTGCGTAGTATATGCAGGATATGCCTTCAGTAACGCAGGCTTGTATTTAATGGCAACTAAATGAAAGGAAAAGAAATGGATCTCAAAGCCACCATATCTATACCTATAAAGTTCCACAGCATGGAGCATGATGTTTTTATGATTCGATCCTTGCAACAACTATACTTTGACCACTTTTTTGAAAGAAAAAATAATGCATTCAATACGGAAGAGGATAGGATTGAATGTCAAGAAAGAATCAAGGCAGCTGAAACACTACTGAAGTACTACATGTTTCCTAAAGACTACCTTAAGTTCTTTGAAAGTGTGGAGAAGCAAACGGAATACGTCTTTGAAGTGTGGAAATACACAGACTAAATCAAGTGAACAAGCGACTAAAAATATCAGATGCACTGACCGAATACTACGGGTCGTTAGACTTCAAGGCACTGGCAAGTAAGACACAGTACGATTACAAGTACTGCCTGTCAGTCATGTGTGACACAGTCATAGAGCGTACCCGTATCGGCAACATGTACATCACTACACTGACTGTGCCCAAGTGCCAACGTGCCTACGATTTGTGGGCAAAGAGGGGCATATCTTTTGCTAACCATACCCAAGCTGTAGCCAGTAAGTTCTACAACTACACAATCCGCAGGGGATACACTCCGATAAATCCATTCTCTAACCTATCTAAACGGACTGCTGTGCCCCGCAAAGTAGTGTGGACTAGGGAGGATGTATCCCAGTTCCTGACAACGGCATACAGCCAGTTTAAATGGCGTTCTGTAGGCTTGATAGTTCAGATGTCTTACGAGTGGTGTCAGAGGCTAGGTGATATGCGTACCCTGAAGTGGGAGAACTACGACAGTGACACTGGGGTTCTGTACCTAGAGCAATCCAAGCGTAGGGCTAGGGTGGAGCTACCTACCAGCCCAGAACTACAGGAGATGCTGGCTCAGCAGAAGGCATACGTAGACTTCCAGCCTTACGTAGCCCCGTACTGCGGGGTTAAGCAGATAACTGGCAGACCCTATGACACCATAGAATTCAGTCAGCTGGGCAGGGAAGTACTCAATGCTGCCGGGATGCCCAAGGAACTACAGCTAATGGACATGCGTAGGACAGGCACTACAGAGATGGTCGATGCCGGTGTACCCCTGACTAATATCATGATGGTGACTGGGCACTCAAGTCCTGCCTCCCTGAAACCGTACATAAAGAATACCCTTACAGGTGCTAGGGTTGCATTGACAGCCCGTCAAAACCATGATAGCCTAGAGCCAAGGCGCACCGGGGGTGAAGGTATACGGTGATCGTCTATAACCCTGAAAGGAAATCTTATGACCAAGAAAGAAGAAACAATAAAAGTAAACGAGATCAAGACACCGATTGGCAACATCACATTTGAAGCAGATGGTTTCACCTACAAGTATCGCCCCCTGCCTGACATCTCTACTAAAGAACTGTCAGATATCATGACCATGTTTGTTAGCCTTGCTTCCCGCAATGCTGCACTGTGGGATACGTCTGACTGGCTCAAGCAGAACAATTTGCTACGTCACTTCTACAAAGTATGATCGTAGCCTCCGTACTTAAAACCGGAGGCGAGTACAATCCTTGCCATGTCTACAACTTACGGGACATGTGCAAGGACTTCTTACCAACACATCAGTTTGTATGTCTTACAGATATACATCTGACCAACTGTGATTACCTACCACTAGAGCACAACTGGAAAGGATGGTGGTCAAAGCTTGAACTCTTCAAGATAAAAGAACCATGCCTGTACTTTGATCTCGATACCATCTTAGTTGGTGATTGTACTGACATTGTACGTACAGCACAGACAAAAGACTTTGTCATACTCCGGGACTTCTACCGTGGGTACACACTGACCCCAGTCAAACCTAATGCAATGCAATCTTCCATGATGTACTGGAGTAAACCTGTAGATTTTATTTACAATAAGTATCTAGAACTTCTTGGTTCCACTGACATGGCGGGAGATCAAGACTTTATTGAGGAAGTAATGAAAGACAGACTAGACACTGTGTCATACTGGCAGGATATATGCACTGGCATTGTGTCTTACAAAGCAGATGAAAGAGAGAACGGATTACAAGAGCAAGATAGAATTGTAATCTTTCATGGACAACCTAGACCTTGGGAGCAAACAACAATTGGATATCCAACTAGAAAATAGGCGTGGCTGGATGGTTCCAGCAGACGATGAAGTCGCACTGGAAATTATTCTTAGAGAAGTTAATGACCTTGACACCATACTGCCGTACTGCAAGAAGTTCCGTACTTGCATACAAGCAGGTGCAAACGTAGGCATATGGCCTATTGCATTGGCAAGAAAGTTTGAGACTGTAATTACAGTTGAGCCTGATGCTGCCAACTACCAAGCTTTGCTATGCAATATCCGTGCCTTCCCTAACATAAGGCACAGTCGTGTGGCCTTCGGTGCAGATGTTGGTAGTGGATCTATCGATGTGCATCAGCAAGGAAACATAGGAGCACACCAAGTCATTGCAGGTGCAGACTTCTCAATCATCACCATCGATAGCTTAGGCGTAAACGATTGTGATTTACTGCAGCTAGACATAGAAGGTTACGAACACTTTGCTTTGATGGGTGCAGTTAACACACTGTCTAAGTGTAAGCCTGTCGTAGTGCTAGAACTTAAGGGACTTGGTGTCAAGCATGGCTACACAGATCAAGCTACCATGAATTTCTTATCTGACTTTGGCTACAAGTTTGTTCATCAGATACATAACGATTTTATTTTTACTGCTGAGTAGGATATGTATACGAAATCACCTTGTGTAAGTATCTGTAAAGTGGATAACAGCAACACGTATTGCACTGCCTGCTTCCGTACACTACAGGAGATAACCACATGGCAGTGGATGGCAGAGGAAGAGCAGGCACGGACTGTTGCCTTATGTGAGATCAGAAAACTAGCACACAGACTGGACACACGCAATGAACAAGGCAAAGCTACACCAAAGAATAGAAGAACTAAACCTTGCAGTGGGCATGACACACAGGGGTAGTTGCCCTGTCTGTAAGCGAGATAAAACATTTACATTAACCAACGACAATGGAACGATTCTTTACAATTGCTATTCTAATAGCTGCAACATTAGCGGTGCAGTACGTATTGGTTTGTCTGTTGATGACATTAAACAGTACTTCAATAATCGAGACTCTAAAAATAGTAGGGCTAATGTACCGTTTGTAATGCCTGAACATGTGGTGTATTCAGATACATACACACAGCCCTATGCACAGCAGTATGGCCTTGATCACAAGTACCTTGAGTTACGGTACGATGTAGTAGAACAGCGTGTTGTATTCCCCATAATCCATGGCCCACATTTAGTGGACGCTATCGGACGTAGTTTAATCAATGAACAACCCAAGTGGCTCAGGTATGGTGAGGCACGTACCGCCTACATCATAGGCCATTCAACAACAGCAGTCGTAGTTGAGGATGCAGTCAGCGCAGCAGTGGCACAGACACTGGGGTTCACTGGCGTTGCATTGCTAGGTACTACACTATTGCGTGAGCACATGGATCTTGTAAGCAAATACTCACGTGTGATTGTGGCACTAGACCCGGATGCATGTAAGAAGACAATCGAAATCACAAGAGAGTTAAAGTCTAACGGGATCAATGCCCTTGCTTTTTATCTTGAAGATGATTTAAAATACAGGAACGAGAAGGATTTAGATAGACTACTACCTACACTGAAAGATTAATATGGAACTGTCGCTGTTAAAAAGTTTGTTAAGCAAAGAGTTTTATAACGAAACAAGATCCAAGTGCCCTGAGAAACTATTTGGTAAGGATCTCCGTAAGATTAAACAAACCATTGACAGTGCAATGGAGCAGTACGATAAAGACCTAACACTGGAAGAAATAAAAGCTTTATTCTTTGCAGAGAATCCAACACTAACCACCGCACAAAAGCAGTCCTTCAGTCTCGCCTTCCATTCCATGGACAAGGCAGAGGCACTGAGCACAGACGTAGCCACCGATGTACTAAGTAGTTTATTCCGACAGGTAGTGGGACAAGAGGTAGCTAACCTTGGGTTTGACTTTGTCAACGGAGATAAGACAAGCCTTGAACCACTACGCAACTTAGTCAACAATTACCAAGACGATTTCACACCATCTATAAGGATAACTTATGTCGATAACTCCATTGACAACCTCATTGAACGTGCTAGCACATCCACCAAGTGGCAATTCAACATCCCAACCTTGCACCACTCAGTTGCCGGTCTCGACAGCGGAATGTTGTTTGTCATCGGAGCAAGATCCAATGTCGGTAAGTCTTCATTCCACGCCAGCCTGTGTGCTGCACCTAATGGATGGGCGGCACAAGGAGCACGTATACTCATACTATGCAATGAGGAAAAGCCAGAGCGAGTAGCTAGCCGATACATGACTGCTGCAACCGGCATGACTATGCAGCAGATTGCTGAAGATAAAACACAGGCACACAGATTCTATGATCCTATCCGTGACAACCTGAAGTTTGTAGATGCAACAGGTCGTACCATGTCATGGGCAGAGGGAGTAATCAAGAAGCATAAGCCTGAGATTCTTGTACTAGATATCGGCAGTAAGTTTGTTGAGGATGCCATTGCTGGATCTGCATCCAACAGTGCAGAAGCACTGAAGGCTAACGCAATCTATGCACGTAACCTTGGCAAGATGTATGGCTGTCTTGTTGTGTACTGCACACAGCTAAGTGCTGAAGCTGAAGGTAAGATTGTTTTATCTCAGGCCATGATCGAAGGCAGTAAGACTGGTCTTGCCGGTGAGTCTGACCTCATGATATTGGTAGCACGTAATCCACCCATGAATGATCAGACAGAAGACGATGGCATGCGGTATCTAAACATAGTCAAGAATAAAATTACAGGTGTACATAGGATTGTTAACTGTGAGTTTGATTACACAACCGGGGTATACTCTTCATGAAGGTTCTTGTACTTGACATAGAGAACACGGTCACGGATCGGGATGGCAAGAAACATCTTGATCCGTTTGAACCTACCAATACACTGGTCATGATTGGCTGTAAGTTCTTGGATGAGGACAAGCCTTTCATTGCAACCTTTGATCACTCAGAAGCAGAGCCAACCAAGAATGGTCACGATGTAATCCAAGACTACTTAGATTCGGCTGACCTACTGGTAGGCCATAACCTTGCCCACGATTTACCGTGGCTGTGGGAATCAGGGTTCAGATATACTGGCAAGATATTCGATACCATGCTGACTGAGTATGTCCTGCAACGTGGGAATAAAGTACCACTTAACTTGGCTGCAGTGGCTGAGCGATATAAATGTGAAGTACAGAAACAGGACACCTTACATGAGTACTTTAAGAAGGGATACAGCACAAGGGATATCCCGCACTCTGAGTTATCGGAGTATCTACAGCACGATATTGGAGCCACAGAGGGAATATATAAGGCACTATCTGCTAGGCTGGAGACAGCGAAGGATGCGGGTCTACAACCGACAGTGGAGATAACCAATGAAGTTTGCTGTGTACTTTCTCGTATCTACTGCACTGGCTTTAAGATAGATGATGCCAAGCTTGCAGATGTTAAGGAACAGTTCACGATAGAGAAGCAAGAGATAGAGAATAAACTTCAGGCCATGATACGGGATCTGATGGGGGACACTCCCATAAATCTCAATAGCCCTGAGCAATTGTCATGGGTTATCTATAGCCGTAAGCCAAAGGATAAAGCAAGATGGGCTTCAGCCATCACACCTAACATGTCTGACTCAGACTTCAAGGCTGCAGTAAAGGCACACTTTACTACACTAGCAAAGTCTAAGGCAGAGAAGTGCCCCGATTGTAGTGGGGCTGGGAGTATGCACAAGAAGAAAAAAGATGGTTCAGACTTTAAGAAGGCTACTAAATGCGGCACCTGCAGTGGTGTTGGTTACATCTTCAAATCAACAAAAGATGTGGCAGGTCTTAAGTTCTCTCCACCAAACCACAAGTGGGCAAGTGCTAATGGTTTTGCAACTGCCAAAGAAAACCTTGAGATTTTGGAGCGAGTTGCCAAGAGCAAGGGAATGACAGAGGCAGAAGAGTTCTTGAAGATTGTGAGAAGGCTGTCTGCTTTAGACAGTTACCTATCAAACTTTGTTGAGGGTATACGCAACTTCATGAAGCCTGATGGTATGCTGCATGTCAGACTGCAACAGCACATCACTGCTACTGGCAGATTCAGTGGGGCTAATCCTAACCTACAGAACATGCCCCGTGGTAGCACGTTCCCTGTTAAGAAAGTGTTTGTGTCCCGGTGGGATGGCGGAAAAATAATGGAAGCAGACTTTGCTCAGCTAGAGTTTCGTGTAGCTGCATTCCTGTCTCAAGATTCTGTGGCTATGAAAGAAGTGGAGGAAGGTTTCGATGTACACTCGTATACAGCGAAGGTTATTACGGACGCTGGTCAAGCAACGTCTAGGCAGGAAGCTAAGGCGCATACTTTTGCGCCTCTATACGGAGCTACAGGCTACGGAAGAACCCCAGCAGAGGCAGCATACTACCAACACTTCATGGAAAAATATAAAGGAGTAGCAGGGTGGCACAAGGTGCTAGCCAAGCAAGCCCTTGGGTACAGGATGGTTCGTATCCCCAGTGGTAGGGAGTATGCATTCCCCAATGTACAACGCAGAAGGGATGGCACGGTAACAAACTTTACGATGATCAAAAATTACCCAGTGCAAGGGTTTGCTACAGCCGACATCGTACCCATGGTCCTTGTAGAAATATATAAAAGACTTGACGGTATGCAATCAGTAGTAGTAAATTCAGTCCACGATTCGATTGTTATTGATATTCACCCAGAGGAGGAAAAGAAAGTACTAGAAGTTATTGACAATGTACAGAAACAACTCCACAATATGATTAAAGCAAGGTGGAATATAGAGTTCAATGTGCCCCTGTTACTGGAGGCAAAGCTTGGACCTAACTGGTTAGATCAAAAGGCTGCATAAATTTTAACTAAGAAAGGAAGTAAACATGAGCAACTTAGCATTGGTAAATAGTGAAGCAAACTTCGGAGCACTTGCTGCTGCAATGGGCATGCAAGCCGATACATCCTCAAAGGAGAAGGCATCCATACTGCCCCGTCTTCGTATCGATCACTCTGGTGTTATGGGTGAAGAGGAAGTCAAAGGCAAGAAGCGTAAGGTAGAGGTAGTACCTGCTGGTTTGTACAAGCTGGACATTCCTGAGAAGGATACTTTGTTTGCATCTAAGACAAGCATCCGCTTGTTCAATCAGCGTTTCATGTACAAACGATTTGTAAAAGAGGGTGACAAGAATCGCTTCATCAAAACTCTGATGGCACTGGATCTGAAGTCGGATCTGCGTGACAACGAAGGTGGCTTTAACTGTGGCAAGCCCAGTGGCTGGATTGAAGATTACAATGCACTGCCTGCAGACATGAAGTCCTTGATTAAATCTATCAAGCGAGTACGTGTTCTGTTTGGTCAGGTACAACTGAAGGATGTGGTCAATGCTAGGGGCGAAGAGCAACCTGATGTAGTACTGCCATTCATTTGGGAAGTTGATAACAAGGATGCATTCAAAACCTTGGGTGCTCCCATCACACAGATGGCTAAGCAGAATCGTCTGTTGCCCCAGCACTGGATTCAACTGGAGACAGAAGAGAAGGCACTGCCCAACGGTGATAGCTACTTCTTGCCCTTGGCTACACTGGATCTCAGCACATCTGTCCCACTGACTGAGGAAGATCAGAAGACCTTTGCTGATTTTAATACTTGGATCGACAACTACAATGACTACATCGTCAAGCAACACAACGATGCACGAGCTAATGGTGCAGGAGATACAGCAGTTGATGCTGATCTAGTTGAAGAGTTTGTAGATGTAGAAATCAAGGACGCTGCTTAATGAATCACCCTGCCGAATTAAAGATACACCAGTACATTGAAGAGGTTCGCACTGGCAAGAAAGCTGTCAGTGAGAAGACGATTGAACAAATCACAGAAGATGTACGGGCTGCTTTAGTTCGGCAGTTTGTTGATAAGCGCAATAAAGAATTTACTTTGCGTATGTCCAATGTAGGTAGGCCGTACTGCCAGCTTTGGTTTGAAAAGAATCAGCCCGAAGATGCGACTACAATGTCATCTAACTTCTTAATGAACATGATGATCGGAGATATTGTCGAAGCCGTGTTCAAGGGATTGCTTACCGAAGCAGGTGTACTCTACTCTAACGGAGAGAAGGTTACTCTTAAGGCAGGCAAGCACGAGATCCATGGCACACCTGACCTGACTATCGATGGAGCCGTTGATGATGTTAAGTCCGCTAGTGATTGGTCTTATCGTAATAAGTTTGTTGATTTTGATACCCTTGCTGCTAGTGACTCCTTTGGTTATGTGGCTCAACTCGCAGGATATTCTAAAGCCATGGACGTTAGACCGGGAGGATGGTGGGTTATAAACAAAGCCAAGGGGGAGTTCAAGTATGTACCAGCTACCAACATTGATGCAGATGCGGAAGTACAAAAGATTGCTGCGAAAGCAGATGAGTTACAGTCCAATGAATTCAAACGCTGTTACGAACCTGTTGAAGAAACTTACCGTTCTAAGCCTACAGGAAATCTTATTCTCGGACAAGAGTGCCAGTGGTGTTCCTACAGGTATCCATGTTGGGGTACGCTTGAAGAGAGACCATCGCTGGTCAGCCGTGCGGAAAGCCCACCTATGGTGTCGTATGTCAAAATTGCAAAAGCTAAAGAGACTGAGTAATGACTTTCCACAGGAAGGCATACGCTGCTGCAAAAAGAAAAGGATACCGGAGTGGTCTGGAAGTAAAGGTACAGGAGCAGTTAAAGGAGTTAGGAATTTCTTTTCTCTACGAGAAGGTTAAGATAGAATGGGAAGACCTTAAGTACCGCAAGTACACCCCTGATTTTATTTTACCCAACAATATAATTGTTGAGACCAAGGGATTGTTTACTGCTGAAGATAGACGTAAGCACCTGATAGTTAAACAACAGCACGGAGATTTAGACATTAGGTTTGTGTTTGAAAGCAGTAAGCGTAGGCTGTCTAAGATATCTAAAACAACTTACGCAGACTGGTGTATCAAGAATGAATTCAAGTACGCCGATAAAGAAATACCGGAAGATTGGATAACAGAAGTAGGCACTAGTAAAAAACATCCTGACATAATCGTATACCCACTAAGAAAGAAGAGCTAATATGAAAACCCTTGAAGACAATGACATTGCCCTTGTGATTAAACCCAACATCAAGGATGGTTCTTGGGCAGGCACAGTAGATATCAACATCCTGTCTATGCCCTCTCCTGATCTGTCGCAAGAAGCAGCAGATGATCTGTTGTACTTAGTCAATGGGTTGGTAGCTTGCTTTAACCTAATGAATACTGACGAGGTCTTTGCTAATCGTGTGTCCGTGTACATGGAAGTCATGAAGAAGAAAGACGATCAGGCCAAGTCAATACGCCCCAAGGATGCAGCAGGTAACGTGATTGATTTCAATCAGTGGACTAAGACAAAGGGGAATGCATGATGAACGATAAGCC
>Ga0129336_10001056_pt1 | contig 16417 bp, 22 predicted proteins | sample CPB6_02_DNA_FD_96878 | JGI IMG/M metagenome (GOLD analysis project Ga0129336, IMG submission 96878) | Freshwater to marine salinity gradient microbial communities from Chesapeake Bay, USA - CPBay_Sum_0.6_0.2_DNA | ecosystem: Environmental > Aquatic > Marine > Coastal | place: USA: Chesapeake...
GAGGACGAAGACGAGGACGAGGACGACGACGCGGACGATGATGATAACCAGATCGTCGTGGACGAGGACGACGACATGGAAGACGACATGGACATGGAAGACGACATGGACATGGAGGACGACGAGGACATGGAAGACATGGACATGGAAGACATGGACATGGAGGCCGACGATGTTTTTGTCGCGCGTTCCAACGACGAGGAAACGGCGTACGACGAGGAAACGGCGCACGACGAGGATTTCGAGGACGAGGATTTCGAGGACGAGGATTTCGAGTACCATTCGGGCGGCGCGCGGCACCTCGTCGAACCGTTCGAGCTGTACGAGAACACGACCGCGATCGGGTTCTGATTTACGGACGACCCGGCGGGGGAGGAGGGGGTTTGGGAACCTGAGCGGAAGATTTTTCCGTCACTATTCTCGTTTTTCCGTCGACGTTTTTCAGGACAAACGTCGTCGACGGATCAACGATGTCCCGGGCGATCGCGTTGTACGCGTCTAGGAGCTTGTCGCCGGGGATCCTGCTTTTCATTGACACGTGCCACGAAAATAATGTGGGGTATTCGCAATGGAGATGGATAAGAAATCAAACGGCGACGTCGCGATATCGATGTTTGACTTCCTGAACGTGCCCCTGTCGAAGAGCATCGAAAGCGTGAAGGACAAGCTGAAGAATTTCGACACTACCAAGACCGTTTACGCGATAGCGTTCGTGGGCGCGATCGCTTTCATCGCACAAGGTCTGTACGCGTTCGTGACCACGGCTCTCGCGGTGCTGGTGGCCGCGTGGTCGCTGAAAAACCTGACGGCGATGTGATCAGTTTCTGGTGGCGAACGCGGGCTCGCATTTTTCCGGAAGTTCTTTGCACGTCTTCCCCCGGCTCCCGTACAAAAATTCGGCAAACGCAATGGTGTCCGGCGCCGAGGTGGTCACCGGCATCGTGTAAAACTGGCGCTGGGAATTTTCGACCTCGTAGACGTCCTCGAGGTTCCTGAAGAGCCCCCTGTTGAAATTGCGCCGGATATCGCCCGCGACGCCGTCGTCGTCGTACGAGCACGCGGGAGCCCTCGTCGGTTCGTTGATCAGCGTCCCGATGGTCATGTTCGAAAACGGATTTTCGGGAGTCGAGCGCGAACATTTCCGGGGGCCTCTCTGGACGTTCTGCGGTCTTATGTTTGCAAACGACTCGTCGCGGGCGCGCATTCCGTAGAGTTCGTAGGCGTACGAGACGACGCCGACGATCACGACGCCCATGATGAGGTACTTGGGGTTGAATCGCATCAAAAACGCCGCGACGCTCGCGTACCCCACGAGCCTGACGAACGCGTTGAGCCGCTCCGCGTCCGTCTGGGAGGCCGTCGGGAAGAATTCGTCGTACTTCGCCTGCAGAATGCCCATGTCTCGGTACCAGACCGGATCGCTCATTATACATCCGTCAAGATATTACTTTTTGGACTTTTTTGATGATTTCTTTTTCGGGGAAGGCTGCGGGGGTCTCGCGGCCTCTAGAAGCGCGAGCACGTCCTTTTCCTCGCCCCCGCCGAGGAGCGACGCGATGTCCAGCCCCGGCGGCAGCCCCGCGGCGATGTCCAGCCCCGGGATCCCCGCCATTCCGAGGCCGGACGTCAGCGCGGAGATGTCCATCCCCTCGATCCCGGAAAGGTCGACGCCCTTCAGCTGCTCGACGGCGTCGCGCATGATCGCGTCCATGGTGATCTCCCCGCGCTCGAGTTTTCCGGCGTACTCGGAGGCCATGGATTCGATGGAACCCAAAACCTCGGGAGGAATCGCGTTCACGGTCGTGGAAATGACCACCAGCATGCCGAGGTACTGCCATATGGCCTCCTTGGTGGTCTCGGAAATGTTCGAGTGCCAGAGCTCGTGAAAGTCGATGCCCGGGAATCTCATGGATTCGAACATGGACTCGTCGCGCGCGGTGATCTGCTTCGAGAAGGGCCCCACGGTCTTGACGAACGTGTTCATGGGCATCTTGGGATCCAGCGCCACCACGTCGTCCATGGATCCGAGGAAATGGGAAATTCCAGAGTTGTCGGGGAACACGTCCGCGAGCTCCTGGACGAACGTCTTCAGCATGTCGTTGAACGCTTGCACGCCGCTCATGATAAGAAACAAACCGAAGAAAGATCTTTAAGTTTAACGAACGCGTGTTCGCCCTGGGGCATGCCTCTCGTCGTGGCGACCGTGGACGCGATGCGTTTGGACGACAAGGAGCTGATCGCCAAGAAGCTGGGGGGCACGCCGCTCTGGAAACTGTCAGAATCCTCCGTGCTGGACTTTTTCGAGCGGATGCCCGAAACCGGCGTGTGCGTCTGCCCGATCGAGCTCGTGAAATCGAAGAGGACCGAGCTCGACGACCTGACGCACACGCTCGCGCGCGTTCTCTCCGAAAAACTCGGGCTCGAGTACCACCACGTGGCGATCGGGTGCGGCGGCGACCCCCACGACGCGTTCGACGTCGACATTTGCCTCGGTCGGCGGACCGAGGAGTGTCTGGAAGACGCGTACGCGAGAGGGCGCATACTGAACGACGAACGCGCCTTTCGAGAAGTCGCGCGCGCGCTGACGATCCGGGGCGGCGTTCCCACCGTGATATGGGCCCCGGACGCGAGGGAACTTGAGTTTAAGATGGGGCATCGCGACCTGGCCTCATGGATTTCCGGCTCGTGAACCCGGAATCTATCGCGTGGAAGCGGGGGCACGGGACGAACGTGGTCGCCGGGGTTCCAGGAGGGGGCAAAGTCGTCGTCCAGACCCCGAAATGCGCGTGCGTCGTGTCTCTCCACTCGCCCGGAACGTTTCGGGTGTCCATGAAGCTCAAGCAGCTCGACCCCGTGCACCGCGAGTTCGAGCGATGGCTGAAACGCGTCGAAGAGTCCGCGAGCGGGCCGTGGAAGACCCAGCGCGCGATACGTTCCGCCGTGTACTCGTCTTCTTTTTCCGTGATGGCGTTTTCGGACACGATGGCGTTTGACGAATCCGGAAAGCTTTCCGCTGAGCTGGCGAGCGCGAAAAGTTGTTCCGCGCTGATCGAACTGTCGGGCGCGTGGACGGGCGACGGGGTCTGGGGCCCGCGGTGGAAAATCGCCCAGCTCAAATTCTGGACGACCGGAGACCCCGACGAGTGCCTGTTCGTGGACGACGACGACGATTAATTCACGTGTATTTTTTGATCATCTCGTCGGCGAACAAAAACGTCCCTCCCGCGAGAAACGATACGATGAGCAAGCCCGCGGTGGTGAATTTTCCTGTAACGGAATCGATCGAAAACGGTAGTTTATTCGCGACGAGCGGGGCGATTTTCAGGAGGACGATGAACACGATGGCGGCCACGACCAGGCCGGGGCGCAAGAATTTGAAGTCGAATTTCGACGGCGGCGCCTCGGCCGCCGGAATCGGGCCGTCAGAGCGCTGACGGCCGACGATCTGGGTGGTGGTTTGCTGCTGCGCGCGCCCCCCCGCCGCCCTGGTTCGAGTCCGGGGGCGCGTCGATTGAAACTCCGGCTCCTCCTCGTACGTCGAGGACGACCTGGGGTCCGGCTGCTGGCGCAGCGGCGCGGAGAGCTGGGAAGGGTTGTTCCTGGCCAGGTCGACGCTCCTGAGAATTTCCTGGTAATTGACCCCCTGGGGGAGGGGAGCCGTCTCGGCGGTCATGTTACCACCGGCCAGCGTGGGGGGCGGGAGCTTGGAAATCGGCGTGGAGTTCATGTCGGAGCCGCCGTCCTTGTCCGTCATATACCAGCGAGAAACATTTATGTTTTTGATAACAAACGCGTCGTCCAAAAAAATATGCGGTACGGTATATGCTTTCCCCCGCGACGGTCAAGGTGCTCTCCCGGATCGCCGGAGGCGTCGTCATCGCCATGACCCTCGTCACCGCGATCCTCGCCGCGCCCGGAGTCGTGATCGCCGGTATAATGGCCGGGGCGAGCGGCAGGGACAGTAGTCATAGTGCCTCCTTCCTCCTCTTCCTGGTGATCCCGTTGGTCGTCCTGGCCGCCTTCGTGACGGTGTTTATGCGGTTCGGGTGGGATTTGTTATCCTCGCAGTTCATCAAATAATCGTGATAACGTGTTTTTCCCGGCCGCTCGGCGTATTCGCAAAAAAAAGCGCGCGTATGGTATATGCTTCCCCTCGCGGTCAAGGTGCTCGTCGGGATCGCCGCGGTCGTCGCCGCGTTCTACTTGAATATTCTGTTCCCGTTGCTCTACATCGTCTCGGGAATCCTCTCGCCGTTCGCCAAGCTTTTGCTGAGCGGCCTGGTTACGCTCGTGTTCGGAATCGCGGCCGCCGGTATGATGTCGATAGCCGCGGGCGGTAGTGCCCTCCTCATCCCGTTGGTCGTCCTGCCCGTCCTCGTGGTGGTGTTTATGCGGTTCTCGCAGTTCATCAAATAATCGTGATAACGTATTTTCCCGGCCGCTCGGCGTATTCGCAAAAAAAAGCGCGCGCACGGTATATGCTTCCCCTCTACATCGTCTCGGGAATCCTCTCGCCGTTCGCCAAGCTTTTGCTGAGCGGCCTGGTCACGATCTACCGCTCCGCCGTGGCCGCCACCACCGAAGGGTGGGAAACGGTCAATCAAAACATAAATTTCTATTCGGGGTGCCCCCCCGACCTGTTCCCCGGCTGGGCAGACAAGGTCGACCAGTGCTGCGCGCCCAACCGCAACTGCAGGGCGCCCCTGCGGGCTGGGGAGCCCGTGAAACTGCCGTCCAAAACGCCCACCGTGTTCGTTGGCAGCGCGTACGCCAGGGCGATGAACGACATGAGGACCAAACCCCGCGAATGGGAGCAGGTCAGGCGGCAGGCGGGCTTCTACATGCACCCTATGGGCTACATCCCCTGGATACAGTCCAGGGACGACAAGGGGCGCGGCGCCGAGTTTCAAAAACACTTCACCCACAAGACGTTTGTAATCGAAGAAAGCATCGGCGCCGCCTACTCCCCCACCCGGCACGCGCTGGACCATTACTACAACATGGCGCGGCACGGCGAGCCTGGGTGGACGTGCGCGGGCTACTTTTTGTACGTCGAAAACGAAAAAATATACGAGCAAGGACTCGAAGCGGTCATCAAAAAGTACTACGACTTTACGAGGCCGTTGATCACCATGGGCATCCCGGTGTACCTGTTTTTCACGCCTTTAAACGTCAAGGATCCCCGCGTGAAACCGCTCTTCGACAGGAAGTACAAGGGCAAGCGGATGTGGATATACTTTGCGAAAAAGGTGGGCGCGTCGGGGGTGGCCCTGGATTTCCCCCACGGGTACTGGCTCGACCGGAAGGCCGAATGGGGGCCGGCCTGGTACAAAAAACTGGCCATCTCGGTGGCCAAGACCTCGCAGGCCGAGGGGCTCAAATTCGCGTGGTGTCTGGACGGCAAGAGTCACGGCCCCATGTCCGACGTCAAAAAGTTCATGAAAGAGCTGATGGACGACGAAAACATTTTCCCAGACCTGTGGCTGGTGGATCATTTTAACGACGACAAGGTGCCAGGGACCCCCGAAACCGGCCACACCGTGACCGGCATGGCCCTCACGGTCATCGAGGAACTCAAGCGCCGCAAGCGACCCCTGATGGCGAAGACGACCGCCACGCCGCCGCCCGAGAAGACAACAAAGCGGCAGCCGGCCGCCGCCGCTGCCCCGCCGTCCTGGGCCCGCAGCATGACTTTGCCCGAAAACAAGAAGCCTCTGGCGTATGCCGCCGGCGTGGTGAAAAACGCAAACGCGTCGGAGAAGAGGGTGGATGTTGCCATGTGGGGCGACAGCATCACGGAGGGCTGGCGTTATCACTTTGCCGGGCTCCGCGAGCCTCCCTTCGGCGCCGGTGCCCCGCGGGTGGCCGTGCTCGGCGTGCCGGCGACGCGGATCGAGCAGCTGACGTGGCGCATGATGACGAGGGAGCGGTTCGCCAGGGACCCGCGGTGCATTGTCATCCTGATTGGCGTGAACAACGTGCTTTATGAAAAAAACGAGGAGCGAGACCCTTCGAAGCGCATGGATTACTTGCTCGGGTGGATAAGGGCCGCGATGCCCAGCAGCAAAGTCGTGCTCATGGCCCTCCTGCCGACCATCTACGGTTCCGTGGACCCCACCAATGCCAAGTACAAAGAGCTCGCGCGCACACACGGTGCCGCGTTCGTGGACTGCGGCGCGGGGTTGGACATCCGCGATAAAACCCAATCTTCCGACGGTCTGCACCTGACAGCTGCCGGGTACGACCGCCTGCTCGCCTGTTTGAAACCAACTGTCCTGCGGGCGCTGGATTCAGCATCATAGACGGCACCGACGGCACTCCGGGAGGCGGCCTGCATGGCGCGCGCGATGGTTGTTCTCGTGGTAAAAAAAATAATGACATGTGGTACGAAAGCATGTTTTCCCCGGCCGCTCAGATATCCATCTTCGCGGCGCTCGCCTTCCTGGTCCTTGGGTCCCCGGCCATGTACAAGCTGACCAGCTCGCTGGCCTTCGGCGCGTTCACCGACGACCGCGGGGCCCCGACGTTCCTCGGAACGTTCGTCCACGCGGGCGTGGCCGGCCTCGCGATGGCGCTGTACCTCACCATGTTCGGGTTTAGCGTTTAAGGATCGCGGACGTCGCGGGTCGCCATGATCGTGGCCATCGACGGAAACATATCGTCCGGCAAGTCGACCGTCGTGGAGAGGCTCGGCTCGGACCACGCCGTCTTCCAGGAACCGCTCGAAAAGTGGACGCTGCTGGATAAATTTTACGCCGATCCGAGGACGTACGTCCTGCCATTTTCCCTCCAAGTGCTCGCGGCGTTCGCGGACCTTTCCCGTCCCGACGGGCGACGAATCGGGGCGTTGACCCGCGACGGCGGGGAGCTGGTCGTGACGGAGCGGAGCCCCCTGACGACCCGCGAAGTCTTCACGAGGATGCACGTCAACGACGGCACCATGAACGACGCCGATTGGGAAACCTTCAAGCGGTATTTCGACATCGTCGGATGGAAGCCGGACGCGATCGTGTTCGTCCACGTCCCGTTCGGCGTGTGCCACCGCAGGATGCTTCGGAGAAACAGGTCGTGCGAGGAAAACGTGACGCTGGATTACCTCGAGCGCGTCGAAAAATCGTACGAAACGTTGCTCAGATTCGCAAACATTCCGTACGAAATCGTGGACGGTACCGCGAGCCCGGACGTCGTCGAGCGCGAGGTTCGGGACGCGATTCGGAGACTCACTTCTTCAGCAATTTCTTGATTCGATCGTGCTTGTAAGCGGCGAACCCGAGACGCATGAGCATGGACACCTGGGACTCTTCCAAGCAGCCGCACAGGGCCGGGATATCCTCGTCGGGGGCGCGCGAAATCATCAGGCGCTGATACGCGAGATCCTGCGGCGCGAGAGGAATTTCCCCGTGGGAGAGCTTTTTGGCGTTGATTTCCTTGACGTTTTTCGATTTTGCCCTGGCGTTGTACACCCTGCTCCACACCGTTCCGAACTTTTTGGCCTGCACGCTGGATCGCGTTCCTCGAAATTCCGACGCGGAAACTCCGACCGTTATCGCGCCCTGGATTTCGTGCAACTCCCAGTTCTGGGTCCTGTACATCGACGATTCGACGACGTCGGCGTTCGAAAAGGCGTCGGAAACGCGAACCGCCGAGGGCAGCATGCGGGGCTTGAGCGCGCCGGCGTAGTTCTCGAATATCCCCATGGACACGACGGCCGGGTCCGACGCGTGCAGCCGCAGCACGTCTTTGAGGTCCCCGGTCGCGGTTCCGGACAGTATCGCGTCGACGACGTCCAGCCCTCCCCGGAAATCGTCCTTCCTGCCCCCTCCGTCCGCGCACGAACGAAAAGCGGCCCGAACGTCCCCGTCGAAGAACATCGTCTTCGGGGCGAACCCCGCGGCGCGAAGGGCCGCGTCGATCTGGGACGACGACGCGTTGGGAAACTCGAATTTGGTCCATTTGGTCGCGAATTCCATGACCTTGGCGGACCGCGTCCGATGCGCGAGGCACAGGAGCTTCGTGGCCGCGCCGCGCCTCGAGTACTCGACCACGGCGACTCTGTCGGAGGGATCGAACTCGTCCACGACGATGAGCTTGCGTTTCCCGGTCGGCGAGACGTCGAGCGCGCCGGCGTCTCTCATCACGTCGGACGCGTTTTTGGTGCCCGCCTGGATCCATATCGCGTCCATATCGAGCTCGCGCGCCAGGAGCGAGACGAGCGTGGTCAGACCCGCGCCGACGGCGGCCGTCGCGATCCCGCACCCCCCGCCGGGGCTCGACATCCATTCCCGGAGGCTCGACGCCAGCTGCCCGTCCAGCAAGACCTCGTCGGACGTCTTGGGCGCGTAGTCTTCGCGCGCAACGTCGCGCTTTTTGGACACGGTCGCGATCAAGTCCATTTCTGTCATTTTTTTCCGGTGGGATTTAAATGCTCGACGCCGTGGTTCAGGCCGTCAAGGAATTTGCGACCGCGGACGATACCAAAAAGGCGTTGGAGGAAACCGTGCTGAGGCCGTGCGCCAGGTACCTCGACGAAAAGCTCGCGGTCGCGATCAGGATATTTCAGGTGGTGGCGGTGTTGACCTTCGTCCAGGCGATCGTGGTGCTGTTTCTCCTCGCCAGGGAGCTGCGCCGGTGACGTGGCGCCGGTGACGTGGCACGGTCGCCGGACGCATAAAATCTCCCGCACGCCCGCATTCGTTACTTTTTCGCTTTTCATTCCGCCATGAATCTCCTCCCCTGCGACATGATCGAGCTGGTCGGCAGCAAGCTGCCCTCCAAAGATCTCGCCGCTTTCTGCCGGACCTCGTCCGGGATCGCGCGCGCCGCGGGCCGCGCACTCGCCCTCCGCCGCAACGCGATGCTGGGGGCTTTCAGGACCGAGATCCGCACGGCCTCGAAGATCCTGAAAACCCAGGTCCTGAGGTCCATGATCCGCCAGCTGGACGCCGTTCCGGACCTCGAGGCCGGGGGGTTCCCCCGGTTCGACGCGGTGGAGGGAGACGTGATCGAGATGACCGCGATGCCGGAATGGTCGTTTTCCAGGACCGCGGAGGGGTGGCTGGAGGCGGTGAAGAAGACGTCGTGCGGGGTGTCGTTCCGCGCGTCCATCGCCTACGGAAACACGTGGACGAGCGACAACTACCCCGAGCGCCTGTGGCTCGGCGCCTGCATTTCCAGCGTCAAGATGACTTCTCCCGCGGGCAATCTGCTGAGCGAGTGGACGGCCTCGCGCCCCTGGATGTTCAGGAACGACGACGACACGACGCTCCCCGCCGACGTCGGCTTCGTGGAAGACGAGGTCGGGATGTTCTGGCTCGAGCCCATGGACCTCCTGGCCCCCGCGTCGGGCACGGACGTGACCTCGTTCAAGCCCTGGTGGAGGATCGAGCCGAAGTACGAAGACCACGTGCGCATCGCGGACGAGGAATTGCGCGACCGCGTGACGAGCGACGACGACCCCGCGGCGCAAGTGTTCGCGGCGTGGAGAGATTCGGCGATGGTCCTTCTCGACAGGTACAGGACGCGGAACAACCGACCCAGCTCGTGGCTGCACACGGGGTACGCGGTCGTCACGCCGGACTGGATGCGCGCCAGGTTTCCGGACGCCGAGGTGTTCGACGCCTTCGAGCGCGCCCTGGGCCCGAGCTGGACGGTCGACAAGAACATCTCCTTCAGGACGGTCTACGCCAGGAGGCCGTGGCGGTCGGGCGAACTGGTCGCGACGTACGACGTGGAAGCGAACTGGCGCGACGTTCGCTTTCACGACGGCAAGGTGACGGCGATTTTCAGGTGCGAGCCTCCCGGGTTGGCCTGCGTGATCACCAAGGACGCGGTGTGCGACCTGGACGCGATGACCGACGACGTCAAAGAATTCATCAGGCTTTCCGTGGACACCGGGATGCCGGTCGTGACGTACTGAATCTCGTGTAACGAAAAATTTACCATGATCGCGCGTTGAGGGCGAAGAGCAGCCAGGGCAGCAGCGCGGCGTAAAAGCACCACATGCTTCCGACCATGGCCTTGCGCCTGTATATCGCGTAACTCGCCGCGTAACTCGACGCGATCGCAAAGGCCATCATGTGATTGGCCCCGGCGGGGAGATAGGCGTACGTTGTCAGCAACAGCGAGGCGAGAAACAGCGCGTACGCGGGTTTCGTGAACCCCGCGTGCGCGTTCCACTGCCAGACGAGACCGTCCCCGCGGTCGACGGTGCACTGATCGCGTACCGGTCTTTTCCAAAAATCGTACGTCATTTTTCCCAGCAGCGCCGAGCACGCGACCGTCACGAACGCGGCCGCGAACGCGAGCCCCCGCGAGGCGGGCTCGACGCTCGCCGCGCACGCCGCAAAGTACGCGAGGGGCTCCGCGTGATTGTTGACCGCCCCGAGCTTGGATATGGTCGCGTTGGTCTGGGTGCACGCCCTGTGCCTCCACAGCAGGGCTTCCCACAGCTGCATGCCCCCGACGACCGCGAGAAACAGGGCCACGGCGCGCCACGCCGGGGACACGGTCGCCAGCGCCGCGCACCCGGACCACGAGGCGACCAGCGCGGCCCACGATACCGGCTCGGAGAAACACATATAGCACAGGGCGTGCATTTTTTTTTGCGCCCGTATATGTAATGAGGTCCTTCGATACCGTCATAGTCGGCGGCGGCCCCGCCGGCTTGACGCTCGCCACGTACCTTCCCGGGAAGACGTGCGTGATCGAGCACGAATCCATCGGCGGGTGCCACCGCGTGCGTCGCGATCGCGGGCTTTTCGCCGAACACGGGCCCAGGGTCTACAGCGGGGCCTACGTCAACGTGGCCGACGTCCTTCGGGACATCGGAACCTCGTTCCGGAAGACGTTTCGGCCGTACGATTTTTCCCCGGAACGCATCGACGGCAAAAGATGGTTCACCGCGTTTTCGTGGCGCGAGATGGTCGCGCTGTCGGTCGCGTACTGTCGATACGCGCTGTACGACACCGAATACGGCACGGGCACGACGATGCTCGAGTGGTGCACCGCCAACGGGTTCGGGGCGGACTCGATTCGGTACGTGGACGCGGTGTGCTCCTTCAGCGACGGCGCCGACGCCTCGCGGTACTCGCTGAACGAATTCCTGGCCGGGTTCGACCAGCACACGCTGTACGGGTTCTACGAACCCATACGCGCCCACGACAAGCACCTGTTCCCGCTGTGGAGGACCCACCTCGAGAGCAAGGGCGTGACGATGAAGCGCGCGCACGTCGACCGCGCGCTGCACGAAAACGGCCGCGCCCGGGGCGTGCGCCTGTCCGACGGGACGACGATCGGCGCGCGGACCGTGATCTTCGCGGTCCCCCCCGCGTCCCTCGTTCCGGTGTTGAAGAATTCGAACCTCGCGGAGCCGGGATTCGAACGGTTCAGCCGCGCGACGAAATACGATCCGTACTGGAGCGTCGCGTTCCATTTCGAGCGCGAGGCGACGGTGCTGGATCACGAGGGGTTCAGGTCAACGCCCTGGGGGATCATCTACCTGGACATGCCGTTTGCCGACGAGCGGTACAAGGTGCTCAGCGTCGCGGCCACGAAATGGAACGTTCCGTCCCCCGCGACGGGCAAGACGCTGAAGCAGCACGTCCGGGAAAAGGACGACGACGCGATCGTCGCGGAGATCGAGCGGCAGCTTCGTCTCCCCTCGAAATCGACGCGCGCGGCGATTCCCACGGGGACGTACTACGATACGGCGTTCGTCGCGGCCGCCGGCGCGGGGCACTGGCCCGCGAAGCTCCGATGCTGCGACGGGCTGTTTTCGGTGGGGACGCACAACGGGCTGTCGGATTACAAGTTCACCAGCATGGAATCGGCGGTTCAAAACGCCCTCGCGTTCTGCGGGAAAAAACGCAGGCGGTGCGTGCACGTCAGCGACCTTTTGCGAATCCTCGCCACGCTGATCTTCGCGTTCCTCGTGGTCAGACGTACGAACCCCTGAATCTCTGAATCTCGGCCATGAGCTCCCTGAACTTGCTCAGCCTGTCCGCGCGCGAGCCGCGCCAGAAGTCCTTCGACTTGCGCAGGTGGATCGTGCCGACCACGCGGAGCGGGGCCGCGGAGCGCAGCATCCTCCGCTGGTCCCACAGCTCGCGCAGGGCCGCGATCATGGTGGCGGACGTCGTGTCCGTCGACCCCGTGTTGGCCGCCTCGATGTTCCCCGGGATGTAGCCGAGGTCCATCACCATGCGCCCCTGGCGCACGATTTTCAGGCGGAAGAAATCCCCGTCCTGCGAAATGTCGAGCTCGTGGCCCCTGTAATTCATCAGCGTTCGTTTCGGGGGGCGGTAGCTCGGGTCGCGCTTCAGCATCATGCGATCGATGGTCCGAATCTCGGCGTTGGTCAGGATGTACGACGGGTCCAGGGGGTCTTTCACCGGCTGGTTGTCCATCACCGCGGTCTTGTACACCCCGAAGATCGTGTCCAGGAGGTAACAGTGCTTCTTGGTGCCGGACCCGATCGCCACGATGCTCCGAAGATCCTCGCGGTTCATGTTCTTGAAATTGGTCATCATCACGGGGTCGGAGTCGTTGGAGCACCTGGCGTTCAGGTTCGCCAGGGACGGCGTGGCCGGTTCGGGCGAGGGACGGGACGGACGCGTCGGGGCGGGGGGCGCCATGGGGCTCGTCCGTGCGCCCGTCGCGGGAGGCGTCGTCATCGCGGCCAGCAGGCGACGGCCGATGGCGCCGGTCGTCTTGACGCACCGCCTCGTGGTGGGGTTCATGATCGTGCCCGCCGGACACCCCCTCGCGGCGCCGCCGGCCGGCGCGACGGGCGCGCGAACGCACCGCCCCGTCGCGACGTTTCTCACGGTTCCCGCGGGGCACGGGGTCATGACGTTCCCCCGCGCCGCCCGGACGCGGCGTCCCGTCGGACCCCTGGCGTCAACGCACCTGGACGTGGCGGGGTTGCGAATCTTTCCCGGGGGGCATTCCTCCGTCCTTCGAGGAGGCATGATGATACGATGCGTCGATATAATATTTTACGACGAAGAAGCCCATTTGGGGTACAGCTGCAGCCCCTTATTTTTCCGAGGAGTCCACGGATCCGCGGCGATCCTGAGCTGGGGGAGCGGGTGGTCCGCGCTCGCGTTCGTTCCGCCGCCGCACTTGCTCACGTCGTGGGCGTAGGGGTTGCGCTCGTTCTGCTTGCGCTGGCCCGCGATGACGCCGTCGTTCAGCCAGGGGTTGCGCAGCACCCTCTTGGACCCGGTGCGAACGGGCATGCCCTCCGTCCCCTTGGGAATTTGCACGGGGGCCTTGGACGTCGCGTGCGCCAGGGCGTCGTACCTCGGGTACCTCTTGGATCCCACCTTGCCCCCGTCCCGAGAACGGAACACGTTCATCCGCCCGGCGGGGTTCGTGAGCTCCCTGGTCTGATTCTGCCTCGCGGTCGAACGCATCTCGTGAGCCGCCATCTGGGGGGCCGGGATCGCGGTTTTGGGGCCCGCCGTGGGCCTGGACAGCTGCTGACCGCGCTGCGACCACGGTTTCAGCGTGGTGTCGGTCGAAAACGTGTACCCGCCCAGACCCGCGCGCGTGCCGGTCCTGTTGATCACCGGGTTCGAGATATCGTCGGTCTCGAACAGCTTCGTCCGTCCGCGGGTCATGTCGTCGTACGACGCGATCTGGGGGGCTTCGAGCGCGGAGACGCCCTTGATGCCCGCGTAGTTCTTTTCCATGGGCTTCAGACCGGCGAACGGGCGAACGACGTCCGCCGTCTGCGTCGTGGAGTGCGCCAGCGCGGCCGCCTGCGTGGCCATCATCGGCCTGTCCTCGAGGGTCCAGTTGAGCGAGCCGGGGTTGTGGTTCACGGTCACCATCTGGGCGGATTCCGGTCTCTGAACCGCGCTCGCGCCGTGGTTGGGCCTGCCGGGGAGCTGCGTGAGCTTGTACTCGTTCACGTTGAGCGGGAGCTGGCGGTAAAATTGGTGGAAACCGCCCGTCGCGGCGACGTCCGGACCGACCGCCATGCCCGGACCGACGCGCAGCTGCTCCGTCGGGAGCACGTTGTTCTGGAGCTTGCTCTGGATCATGCGCGCCTTGTCGAGATCGGCGTCGCCCTGGGGGTTGCCGACCGTGCCCCCCGAGGTCACCACGCCCTGGGCGGCGGGTTTGAACATGCTATCGGCTTCCACCTTGTGTTTCCACGTCCCGGTCTTGGAGGTTTCCTCGAGCAGGTTTCCCGTGAAAAGTTCCATCTTGCGCTGCTTGACGGCCGAATTGGTGTTCTGGGTCTTGGCGCTCGTGAAAAAGGGCATGATCTCCGCCGGTCTCGTGTCCGGGGTGATGATACCGGAAACCTTGGGGACGCGCGCCTCGTTCCACCGGTCTTCGGAATCTTTCGTGTACCCCTTGATGAGGTCCGTGGGGAGCGCGTCGTTCTGTTCGGTCGCGTCGTTGAGGGGCGCGTACGACTTCTTGCGACCGTCGCCGCGGCGGCCTTTGTTCACGCTGGAGTAATACCCGAAGAGTGCGACGGCCGTGGCCGCGAGTAGTTCCATGTCGTTTACATTCGCGCAGGAAAAAAAAGGTCGGTATTTGCTTTGAAAACTGAGATTCGGAGCAAATATCGGGAATTCGGATGGCGGGAACTTCAAATCCCAGGCAGAGTGAACTCGCGTCCGCGTGGCCGGGGGACGCCTTGTATCGCCGCGGGTTGGACGCTCACGGTCATCAGCCGAGTCGTGATTTTCATGACCTGATCGGCGTGGGTCTGCAGGTATTCCCTGTACACGGTGTCGTTGGGGACGCCGAGTCTATGGCCGAGGTACGTGTTGTAAATCCCGCTGGACACGTAGTTCGTGAACGAGCGCCCGTCGCTCATGGCCGGCGTGATTCTGGACATATCAGAGTATTATACCTCGGGGCCCAGAAAAAAAGATCAGAACAGAGGCTTCGTGTACACGTCGGGGTCGATGGTGGACTGGGCCCAGGGGCCGACGTCGGCCTTGGGGATGATGGGGTTGGCGCGAATGTCGTAGTTGGCGTTGCGCAGGCTCGAGCCCTGGGTGTTGACGCCGATCCACTGCGTGGCGGTCAGGAAGTTCTGGGCGCCGAGGTCCTTGGGCGCGTACTTGGCAAAGTCCTGGGCCTTGACGCTGGGGCGAGGCAGCAGCTTTGACGAGGGGGACAGCATGGGGGTGGACGCGAGGGTCAGCTTGGACATGCTTGGGATGTCCACCTCGTAATCCTCTTCGGCGTCGTCCTCGTCCTCGTACTCGGATTCGTCCTCGTACTCGGATTCGTCCTCGTACTCGGATTCGTCCTCGTACTCGGATTCGTCCTCGTACTCGGATTCGTCCTCGTACTCGTCCTCGTGATCGTCGCCGTGCATCTCATAATCTTCCTCGTGGTCGTCGCCGTGCATCTCATAATCCTCGTCCTCGAAAGAGTAATAAGGGGCGGCCATTCTGCGCCGCTGGTCGTTGCTCCACATCTTGTACACGAGGGCGACGAGGGCGACGATCGCCAGAATTTTAACGATCATGCGAACGTCCATTGTGAATCGAGTTACATTGACCGCGAGAAAAAAACTCACGCAAAATTGGCCGCAAAATCGGTCCCCACGGACGGATCGATGAGGCATTTGGGAGACGTCGATTTCTGGACCTGGAGGAGGGTCCACATGCACCCGAATTCGGTTCGGCCGAAACACACGCCGGTCAGCTCCAGGATGCAACGCACGCGCGACCCGGCGGGCAGGTCGACCTGCTCCCCGCTCTCGTCGAACGCGACGCAATCGTCCGCCACCTTGACCTCCGCGGTATCGTCGCACACGAAGCTCTTGAACCCGGCGCGAAGTTCGTCGTCGCCGAGCTCTTTCTTGAACCAGATCTTTCGACGCTGGAGCGCCGCATCGAAAACGAATTCTTCCACGCGGTTCAGAAAGGTCGCGAAATCCTTGGAAACGCGCAGCGTCGCGGCGTTCTGATCGCACGCCTCCAGCTTCGTCATCGGGGTTTGCACCCGAAGGGGAGCGTCAAAAGGCACGTGGTACACGGCCCCGTTCTTGCGCATCGGAAGAAACCCGCTCGGGACGACCGCGTCCTTGTAATAGGACGCAAACGGGGGCTCGTGTTCGTGATCCGCGGCGGAAGGGGCGAGGCTCGGCGCTACCATGACGCGTTTGGTGGGCATGCGATCGCCGGATAAAAAAAAGAACTCGGTTTTGCGCGAAAAAAGTATCGCGCCTGTGTATACATGGACAAAAAGGCCGGAAAGCGTATCAGCCCGGCGGGGCGGCTGGAGAGATCCGTTTCGCTCGGCGGCGGTCGGGGGTCGACCGCTAAATTGACACGGTCCGCGACGATCCCCTCACGGTCCGCGACGATCCCCTCACGGTCCGCGACGATCCCCTCACGGTCCGCGACGATCCCCTCACGGTCCGCGACGATCCCCTCAC
>Ga0129336_10001057_pt1 | contig 16410 bp, 8 predicted proteins | sample CPB6_02_DNA_FD_96878 | JGI IMG/M metagenome (GOLD analysis project Ga0129336, IMG submission 96878) | Freshwater to marine salinity gradient microbial communities from Chesapeake Bay, USA - CPBay_Sum_0.6_0.2_DNA | ecosystem: Environmental > Aquatic > Marine > Coastal | place: USA: Chesapeake Bay...
AAAATTCCCATCATTGGCGATGAGTATGTTGCAATGGATTTTGGAACAGGTGCTTTGAAAATAACTCCTGCACATGACATGAACGATTATCAAATCGGAATGAAACATGCCTTGGAGGTACATGATATTCTGAATGAAGACGGCACAATGAATGCGGAAGCACAGTTATTAGTTGGGAAAGACCGATTTGAAGCCCGCAAAGAAATTGTTGAAATGCTTCAGGAAAAGGGACATGTAGATAAGATCGAAGAGTACACACATCAAGTGGGATTTTCTGAAAGAACCGACGTAGTTGTTGAGCCGCGACTGTCGCTTCAGTGGTGGGTGGATATGAAGAAAATTTCTGCACCTGCACTCCATGCAGTAAAGGATGGTGAGATTGATTTTCATCCAGCAAAATTCAAAAATCTCTACCGCCATTGGATGGAGAACATCAAAGATTGGTGCATATCGCGACAACTGTGGTGGGGGCATCAAATTCCTGCTTGGTATGATGACCAGGGTAGGTTTGTAGTTGCAATGGATGAGGCTGATGCCAAACGAAAATTTAGTGATCAATTTAAAGTTGAAAGTCCTGTTTTAAAGCAAGACGAAGATTGTCTTGATACTTGGTTTTCCTCATGGCTTTGGCCTTTTGAGGTATTCAAGGGGCTCTCCAATCCAGGAAATAAAGATGTTAAGTATTATTATCCCACCCAAACACTTGTTACTGCCCCTGAAATCATTTTCTTCTGGGTTGCGCGCATGATCATGGCGGGATATGAATTCATAGGAGAGAAACCATTCAAGGATGTTTATTTTACCGGCATCGTTCGTGATAACCTCGGACGAAAGATGTCCAAACAATTGGGAAATTCACCTGATTTGTTGGAGATGATCGATGAAATTGGAGCAGATGCCGTTCGCTTTGGTATTTTGATTGCATCACCTGCGGGAAATGATTTATTGTGGGACAAAGCCTCCAACGAACAGGGAAGAAATTTCATCAATAAGATTTGGAATGCACTTAAGTTGATCCAGCTTTGGAAAGAAAAATCAAAGTCAAGTCTATCTGCGGAGGAAGTGTCATTGTCCAACGACTGGCCACATGAATGGTTTGAAGCCCGCTTGCGCCAGGCTTTGAATGAGGTGGATCATTTGATGGATCAGTTCAAACTGAGTGAAGCACTCAAAACGCTTTATTCGCTGATCTGGGATGATTACTGCAGTTGGTATCTGGAGTGGATCAAACCGGGATTTGAAAAGCCAATGGATCAACACCATGTTGAGAAGGCTATTTCATTTTTTGAAATATTGCTTGAAAGATTGCATCCATTCATGCCGTTTGTGACAGAAGAAATGTATCATTTGCTGAAAGATCAATCGGTTGACATTTGTGTGAAGCAAATTGATCAGTCATACAGAAGCCAACAAATCAATCATGCCATTCTTCAGAACGGTGAACAATTGAAAGAGGCTATTTCTGCCATCAGAGATGCCCGCATCAAGTCACAGATCAAAAACAAGGAAGCCATCAAGATCTATTGCCAGTCAAAATCAGAGGATCAATGGAATGCCATCAAAGAACTGCTCTGCAAACAAGTCAATGCCGAATCCTTCGAATTTGCAAATGAAGCCATAAGCGGTTCCATTCAATTGGTCATCGGAGGTGATAAGTTTTTCATTACTTCCGATCAGGCCATTGATACTTCGGCACAAAGAAAGCAATTGGAAGAAGAGTTGAATTATTACAAAGGATTTCTCTTGTCAGTTGAGAAGAAGCTTTCCAATGAAAAATTTGTACAAAATGCCAAGCCTGAAGTAGTCGACATGGAGAAGAAAAAACAATCTGACGCCATGGAGAAGATCCGATTGTTGGAGGAAAGTATCTCCAATCTATAAGGAAGTTTCAAAGTCACCAAAATCTATTTAAATTAGGTCTCAAATTCTTCCAATGAGACCTTTTTTATTTTCAATGCTTGCATCATTGTTTTTTTACAATGGATTTTCACAGGATCCTTCAAAGGGGATTTTATCATACCTGGATGCGCACACAGCTAAATTCGATTCCATGGCTGCCACGATTTGGAGATGGGCAGAACCCGGATATATGGAGGATAAGACAACCTCATTGATGCAGCAGGAATTGAGGGCTGCAGGATTTACGATCCAAAATGGTGTTTCAGACATTCCAACTGCTTTTATTGCTTCATATGGATCTGGAAAGCCGGTTATAGGCATCTTAGCCGAAATGGATGCATTGCCTGGGTTGTCTCAGGAGCCGGTTGCAGACAGGAAACCGCTTGTCAATGGAGGATATGGGCATGGCTGCGGACATAATTTATTTGGAACAGGATCGATTGCAGCGGCCATTGCCGTTAAAAATTGGATGAAGAATAATAATGTTATAGGGACAGTAAGACTTTATGGGACTCCAGCTGAAGAGGGTGCTGGTGGGGGTAAAACATATTTGGTGCGTGCTGGTCTATTCAATGATGTCGATGCTGTATTGCATTGGCACCCTGGAGATCACAACAGTGCGAGTCCCTCTTCCACGTTGGCATACAAAGTTGCTCTTTTCAGGTTCAATGGATTGGCTGCCCATGCAGCAGCTGCACCCGACAAGGGACGTTCTGCGCTTGATGGAGTGGAAGCGATGAATTTTATGGTCAACATGATGCGAGAGCATGTTCCCCAGGAGACGAGGATTCATTATGTGATCAAAAAGGGAGGGGTTACCTCTAACATTGTGCCGGATTTTGCTGAAGTTGAATACACGATCCGAACACCAACAATCGATGGGCTTAAAAAAATTTGGACGAGACTCTTGAATACTGCAGAAGCAGCAGCATTGGGAACAGGAACCACGGTGAACCATGAAGTGATGACAGGTTTGTACAATACATTGCCAAATGAAACACTGGCGAAGATGATGCAAAAGCATTTGGAAAAAGTGGGAGGCATCCAATACACTGCAGAAGAGAATTTGTTTGCAGAAAAAATCAGGTTGACAGTCGCTTCAACCAACTTGCCATCAATTGAAACTGCAGCATCGATCGAACCTTATGCATTGAACGGTCTTACCTCTGCATCTACAGATGTGGGAGATGTGAGTTGGGTCGTACCTACGGCAGGCTTGTCAACTGCTACATGGGTGCCTGGTATTCCTGCACACAGTTGGCAGGCCGTGGCATGCGATGGGATGAGCATCGGATTCAAGGGTATGATGGTTGCTGCCAAAACAATTGCATTGACAGCACAGGAAATTTTTCAAAAGCCATCTGTCATACAATCTGCTACAGATGAATTGCAGAAAGCAAGGGGAGGTGCAGGTTTTAAGTATGAATCATTGGCAGGAGATCGCAAGGCCCCATTGGATTACAGAAAGCAATAATCAAAGCTGCCATTCCACTTCTTGGTTCACCCATTCTGCACGAAAAGGAGTAGAGATGCGGATATAGTTGTCGGTATATCCTTCCATCATTCCATTTTTATTTTCCTGTTCAAAGAGCACTTTTCTTTTTTTGCCATTTTGTGATGCAGTGAAATATTGCATTTTTTGAAATGACAAATTGCGCAAGATTTTATTGCGTTGATTTCTTAAGTGCATAGGCACCACTTCTTTGATCTCCAGCGCCTTTGTATGATCTCTTTCAGAATAGGTGAATACATGTAAATAGGATACATCCAGCCCATGTATAAAATCAAATGTTTCCTGAAACGCTTCATCATCTTCAGATGGAAATCCAACGATTACATCCACTCCAATGGCGCAATCAGGCATCAGATATTTTATTTTTTCAACCTTGTCTGCGTATAATTCTCTTTTGTATCTTCTTCTCATTTTACCAAGAATGGCATTGCTGCCGCTTTGCAGAGGGATATGAAAATGAGGCATGAATTTTTTGCTGGTTGAGACCCATTCAATCAATTCGTCTGTCAAAAGATTAGGTTCAATTGATGAAATTCTATAACGTTCGATTCCTTCTATCAAATCCAGCTCTTTGCAAAGGCTGTGAAAATCAGTCTCTCTCTTTCCATTGATGATTCCAAAGTCACCCAAATTCACACCAGTCAGTACAATTTCTTTTACACCTTGGGTAGCTAATTTATTTGTGTCATTCAGAACCTGATCAATTTGATTGCTCCTGCTTTTGCCCCTTGCCATGGGGATGGTGCAAAAGGAGCAATTGTAATCGCATCCATCCTGCACTTTCAAAAATGTTCTTGTCCTATCGTTCAGTGAGAAGGAAGCATGAAACTGATTGACCTCTTCAATGTCGCAACTGCATATTTTTGTATCATCGCCTTTTGTAAAATCCTTCAGGTGTTTGGGAAGATTGAATTTTTCTGATGCACCAAGTACCAGGTCCACTCCGGGGATATTGGCAATCTCTTCGGGTTTAAGTTGCGCATAACATCCTGTGATTACAACGACTGCTTTCTCATTTTTACGTTGAATCCTTCTGACCAGTTGCCTGCATTCCTTGTCAGCATTTTCTGTGACAGAGCAGGTATTGATGACATAGATATCTGCTACTTCTTCAAACTCTCTTTTTACAAATCCTTCTTGCTCCATCAAGCGTCCAAGGGTAGACGTTTCAGAGAAGTTTAATTTGCATCCAAGGGTATGCAGTGCGATGGTTTTGGCTGTTTCCACAAGGCTGCAAAGATACAACGCCTAAGGTGTATATTTGAACATAATCTATTGACGAGTGAAGTACATTGTTTTTCCTTTTCGGCTGCTCTATTGCCTCTATGCGTACGCACTCTTCATTGTGATGATCTTGATTTTTTTTCCCTGTGTATTGATTTGTTTTCCACTTGGAAGAATCAGGGGCGGAAATATCATGTATGATTTGTTTAGACTTTTTGGTGGGGGATGGTTCAAACTCATTGGCATCCAGCAATCGTATATATATGAGTCCAAGCCTGATCCTGATCAACAATATATATTCATCGCAAACCATATTGCTTATGTGGATGCTGTTATCACCATTCTGTCGGTCAAACATCATTTCAGGCCAATAGGGAAAGCCGAACTGCTGAAAATCCCCATTTTTGGTTTTATTTATAAATTTTGTGTGGTGACAGTTGATCGTTCGAATGCAGATGACAGGGCACGCAGCCTGGATGATTTGCGCAAGGTGCTTGCCAAAGGGGTATCCATCATGGTTTTTCCCGAGGGAACTTTCAACATGGCAGATGCTCCTCTCAAAGAAATGTATGATGGCGCTTTCAAACTTGCTGTCGAAACAGGCAAACCACTTCAGCCCATTTTATATCTCGATGCCTTTGATCGCATGCACTACCGTCATTTTTTCACCCTCATTCCTGGTAGGTCCCGTTCTGTTTATTTGGATCCTATTGATCCTGCTCAATATCCAGATGCAGATCACAAAGCATTAAAAAAAATTGCAGAGTTAAAAATGACTGAGAAATTGTTGGAATACAAAGCCTCTTGGATCCATCAAAAATATTATCAACCATCATAATTCAATTTGTACGCGGAAGTCATCATACCAGTCCCCATTCCAAAAACATATACCTACCATGTTCCGACATCGATGGAATCCATGGCCATTCCCGGGGTAAGGGTAGAAGTAAGTTTTGGAAAAAAAAAGAGATATGCGGGTGTAGTTAAATCGGTTTCTCAAACCGCACCAAAAGGATTTGAACCAAAATCGATTCTTCAAATATTGGATCCGGAGCCAATTGTATACGAGGAGCAGTTAAAGCTGTGGACCTGGATGGCACATTATTATATGTGCTCTGAGGGGGAAGTGATGGCAGCTGCTTTGCCCACGCATCTGAAATTGAGCAGTGAGACGATTCTGATTTGGAATGATGAATATGGGGAGGACTTTACAGATTTGGACGATAAAGAATACCTGGTTGCAGAGGGGCTGTTGCTGAAAAAGGAACTGAAGTTAGATGAGGTGCAGGAGATATTGGACATTGCACATGTTTATCCGGTTGTAAAAAGTTTGCTTGAAAAGCGGGTTTGCTTTGCTTGGGAATCTCTCAAAGAAAAGTATTCAGTCAAAAAAGAAAATTTCATCAGGCTTCATTCTGATTATCAGAACGAAGATGCGCTTGCTGCTTTGTTGAACCAGTGGTCAACCAAGGCGCCTAAACAACTGGAGCTGTTACTGGCTTATCTGCATTTGCTCAAAAAAGATGGGATTGTCAAGCAATCAGACTTGCTCAAGAAATCCGGTGCAAGCAGCGCACATCTCAAGGGCCTGATTGACAAATCAATTTTATTGGTTACAAAAGAGGATGTTAACCGTATCCACCTTAAAGAAAAGGAAGTGTCAATAGATTTTGAGCTTACATCAAAACAGTTGGTTGCATTGGCTGCAGTAAAGAAAAATTTATTGGAGAAAAATATTTGTCTTCTGCACGGCGTTACATCCAGCGGTAAGACCTTGCTCTATATTCAATTGATCGAAGAACAAATCAGGCAAGGTAGGCAAGTACTGTACCTGCTGCCTGAAATTGCACTCACTGCACAAATCATACGGAGGCTGGAAAAGCATTTTGGAGGGTATATCGCCATCTATCATTCAAAATTTAATCCCAATGAACGTGTTGAGTTATGGAACAGGGTTAAGAAAGGAGAGATCAGGATTGTACTTGGTGCTAGATCTTCACTGTTTTTGCCTTTTTCCAATCTCTCTCTGATCATTGTGGATGAAGAGCAGGATGCTTCTTTCAAGCAACAAGACCCATCACCAAGATACAATGCAAGAGATGCCGCATTGTATTATGCGCAACAATGCAATGCAAAAGTGGTATTGGGAAGCGCAACGCCCAGCATCGAGTCTTACGCACAGGCTAAAAGTGGCAAGTATGGGTTGGTGGAACTCTTTGAACGATATGGAGGAGTTGAAATGCCGTCCATTGAATTGGCTGATCTGCGGTCAATGGAAGGGAACAAGGTAGTTAGAAAAATTATTTCAGAACCGCTCAAAGTTGCTATTGAAGATACATTGAAGCAGCAGAAGCAGGTTATTCTTTTTCAAAACCGACGAGGGTATACGCCATATAAGATTTGCGGCACCTGCGGCAATATCCCACATTGTGATCATTGTGATGTAACACTGACCTATCATAAGTTGCAACACAAACTTCAGTGTCACTATTGTGGTACCAGTTATCCTGTATTTCAAACATGTGTGGCATGCGGTTCAAATAACTGGATTGAAAAAAATTTTGGGACCGAAAAAGTCGAAGAACAACTCCAGGAATTGTTTCCGGATCATAGCATCGCTAGAATGGATGTAGACACCGTAAAAGGCAAGGCTGCCCATGAAGATCTGATCAGAAATTTTGAGCAGGGGCGGATGGATATTTTGGTTGGGACACAAATGGTTGTAAAGGGATTGGATTTTGAAAATGTTATGTTGGTGGGAATTTTGGACGCTGATGGGCTGCTGTCCTTCACCGATTTCAGGGTCAATGAAAGAGCCTACCAGTTGATGGAGCAGGTCAGCGGAAGAGCAGGAAGGAGAAAAGAAAAGGGCAGGGTCATCATTCAGGGGACACAGCTGCAGCATCCGGTTATTGAATGGGTCATGGCACATGATTATGCATCTATGTTTGAAAAAGAATATGACTCAAGAAAATTATTCCACTATCCTCCATTTACCAGGCTCGTTCAAATATTTTTCAAGCATACGGATAAAACAAAAGCATTGAATGCCGCCTCTTTCATTGCCAACAGGTTGGCTTCTACTTTTGGAGATTATTTGATTGGACCTGCAGAGCCTGTCATCAATCGGGTTCGAAATAAATATATTTATGAGATTCTCCTGAAACTGCCCAGAAACAGTGAGCAGAACTCTCAGGCAAGGATGATGATTCAGCAAAATATTTTGATGTTGCAAAGCGAGGCTTCACTTAAATCGGTGCATATACAAATCAATGTAGATCCGATGTAAAAGATTATTTGAAAATAACTGTACCGATATGTTTCATCAAATCCATTTCAAGCTCTTTCAAATGGCGATGTGTTTGCAGTAAAATAATCATATCGTCTTCAGCAGGTCCGTTTTCTAGATCCCTTTGATTCTCTATTATAAGACGTTTGATTTTTTTGAGCTTGAGATAGGTCATACTAGAAACAACTTCCTCTTTGTATTTTTCGTCTCGTCCAAGGATTTCACCTTTGTAGAATTTATCCCAATTGGGGCTTATGCTGTGCTTTTCTGTCAACAGCGAAACTGCCATTTGATTGATAGAGGGATCTGTATGGTATAAAAAATGTTTCTCAGTGGGGGTTTGTCCCTCCAGATGCATTGACTTGTAATGCTGTAGCAGTTTCAGCAAGGATTTATTGTCAAACAACTCTTCCAGTCCATCTTTTTCAATCTCATCAAAAATATATGCTGCAACTGATTTCTCATCATCCCATGATTTCGATCCAAACTCTATCAGAGATCTTAATACAGCTTGTTCATTCATTTCATCCTTGAACAACAAATCGATCACTGCCTCTTGTTGTTCATCTGCAACGCGCTGTTCATTTGCAATTTCTTCTCGCTGCTGTTTCTTTTCCTCTTTTCCTATTTTCTCCCTGCTGAATTTTTGTACAAGCGCAGTAAGTCCCTGTTCATCAATTTTCAACAGATGTGCGCAACGTTTGATATAGTCTTGTTGTCTTGTAAAATCTTCTGCTCGGTTCAGCTTGGAGATAGATTCTGCAATCTGATTGACAACGGCTGCTTTCCTGCTGCTGTCGGATCCTGCATCTTGCAATGCAATGTCCAATTGGAAAAGAATGAAATCCTTTTTATGCTCTTTTACAAAAGTTCTGAATGCATCTGCGCCAACTTTTTTTACATAGCTGTCAGGGTCTTCCTTATCAGGCACCAATACCAATTGAACATTCAACCCTTCTTCTATTGCAAGATCCAATCCCCTCAGTGCAGCTTTGATGCCGGCATTGTCTCCATCATAAATAATGGTAAGATTGTTGGTATACTTCCTGATCAATCTTAATTGATCAGCAGTGAGGGATGTTCCACCCGATGCAACCACATTCTCAACTCCTGCCTGGTGCATTGCGGTTACATCTGTATAGCCTTCCACCAAAAAGCATTCATCAGACTTATCAATCGGATGTCTTGCGAAATAAGATCCGTATAAGATTTTACTTTTTAGATAGAGTTCGTTCTCAGGTGTATTGATGTACTTTGGTCCACGGTCACTGCTGCCGATGACCCTGGCACCGAATCCAATTATTTTTCCGCTTTGATTGTGAATAGGGAAAATGATCCTGCCTCGATAATTGTCAACCAGCTGCCCATTGCGCTCAGCTGACAATCCACTCTTCTTCAATAACTCGCTGCTGTACTGTTGTTTGATGGCTTCCTTTGTGAAAGCATCACCTGCCTCTGGACAATAACCGATTTGAAATTTTTCAATGGTGGCATCATTGAATCCTCTTTCTTTCAGGTATTCAAGAGCATTCAACTGGCCTTCATCTGTTTCCAATAATTGTTTTGCAAAATACTTGGCTGCAAATTGATTGATGATATGGAGACTGTCTGCTACCTGTTGTTGTTCTTTGTACTCTGGACTGCTTTCCGTCTCTTCGATTTCTACATTGTATCTGTTCGCCAGCCATTTGAGGGCTTCGGGATAAGTGAATTTTTCATGATCCATCACAAATCCAATCGCATTCCCGCTTTTTCCGCAGCCAAAGCATTTGTAAATTTCTTTGGAGGGGGAAACGGTGAAAGATGGTGTTTTTTCATTGTGAAAAGGGCATAGGCCAAGATAGTTGGTGCCTCTTCGTTTCAGTTTTACGAAGTTGCCAACGACATCCATGATGTCAATCCTGCTCTGGATTTCCTGTATGGTTTGCTGGGAGATCAAAAAAAATCTATGAACCCGTGAAATTAATAGAAAAAGACCTCATCGACAAACACCCATGCCTTTTCTTTCTTACCAGGGTGCCAATTGGGCAGTCGCTGTACATTGATGGCCTCTATTTCTACATAGGGGTATATGCCTGGGGCAAGTTGAACTGTTACAGGGATGATGCCTGCATTGCGCTGCTGTATGGGTTGTACAGGCGATACAGTGCCGATGACCCTTAAGGATGATTTACTGTTTCCTCCTTTCACTATAATTTTTTGAGGTGGGAATACATATGCTCCGGTATTGTCAGCAATGCTCAATACGGCTTGTTTGATTTGTATTGGATGACTGAAATGAAAAGCTGCTTTCATTGTCTCGTCCCTGAATCCGAGCCAATTCAAATTCAGATTGGTGGGTGTACCCTTGTTGAAATCGATCAATGCAATAGATCCGTTTGCTCTGTATCTGTCTGCTGGCTTATTGATGATAACAGCTGAATCAGCTTTTGCGCCTTTTAGAAAATATGTAAAGGTGGATGGATTGCTGGATAGCCATCCATTTGAAACTGCAATGGCATTGATTTGTGTTAGTCCGCTTATGCTGAATGGCTTGGAATAAAGCAATCCGTTCATTGAATCAGGTGCGGAGCCATCAATGGTATATCTGATCTGTGCACCTGGAAGTGGGTGTTTCAATTGAACCAGCTCGCCAGGATCAAGAATCATTTTTTCTGCATTCACAGTGGAAGGTGGTGTTAGCTTCAACAGTTCTTTTTCATCCGGAACATATCCGATATCCCATTTGATCTGATTATATTTCTGATTCAAGGCTACTGCTTCCTTGTCAGTTACTTTGCTGTTCCAAAGGTATACCGATTTGACAGAGGGAAGCTTACCTATGACTTCCAAATCATTCTTGCCAACCGATGTATTTGCCAAGTAAATAGATTCAAGTTTTTTGTTGGATTTCAAAGCGGATAATTCTTTCCCACTGATCAATGTTCCATTTAAGTTCAGTTTTTCTAAATTTTCGAACTTCGAAAGATGTTTAAAAATACCATCATCCGCAGGCATGGAAGACAAATTGATTTCAATCACCTGTTTGGCAATCGCTGAACATTCCTCCAGCAGTTGAATACTGAATTTTTCTTTTAGATAAAATTTTACAACCAGGGCCGGCGATTGAATGTCAACAGGCATGATCCTTCGGAAAGGTGAATTCAATGATTGTATTTTGTCATCTGCTGCTTTTGAAAAAGGATATTGTTTTGCTGTCTTTTCAATCGACTTGGTATTTACAATTTTTTCAATGATTGATCGCAGGGTATCTGCTTGATCAATCTGATGAAATGTCAATAAAGTATCCGCTTTTTTTCTTGTCCATTCTTTGAAAAGAAATATCTCCTCTGAGGTCAGCTGCAGTTTCCCTTTTGGCGGCATATGCTTTCTGTCATCAATCGTCAGCAACGCTCTCTGAATGAACAAACTTTGTTCAGGATCTCCATTTATAAAAGCATTGCCTGTTTTTCCTCCCTTTTGGAAAGAGGCAAAAGAAGTTAAGTCAAGTCCACCTTTTTGCTTTTGTTCGTTGTGACATTCAATGCATTTGTTGATGAGGATGGTCTGAACAACATCGTTGTATACTAAAGTAGAATCTGTAATCGGTTTGAATTCTTTTGATTTATTTTCTTTCTCTCCAAAGCTCAAGTAATCTTCTCCGTGTGTAAGGCTGCCTCCAAAGTGACTTCCGATAAACATCAGCATTACTGTGGCTGTTACACTGGAAATCCAAGCTGTTCTTTTGTGTAGACTTATTTGATGTATATAAACAAGTGCGTGTGAGAGGACGGCGGTTGAGATGCTAAGCCATTTGTGCTTTGTCAGCAAATCAGGATCGTATTCATTGGAGGCAGCTGACAAAAGACCCATCAGGGCAGTAATGGTGGCAAACAAGGCAGTGTAATGAAGGAAATATGAGATCAATAATCTTTCTTGTTCCGTTCCTTTTTTGAAAATGATAGACAATGGGAGGAGCAGAATTATAAATGAAATGGGAAGGTGAAGCAGCACTGGATGGAGATGTCCAAGTTGTTGGAGCCAGAGGGGAATGCCCTGCAGTGATACCAAGGACATGACAATCATCAATGCCTGTAAGAGCATCAACAATGAACCGATGATTTGGATGTGTAGCTGGTTTTTTTTCATCATGCAATCACTCCTTGAACAACTTCTCCTGCAATGTCTGTCAATCGGTATCTTCTTCCCAGATGTTTATAAGTCAGTTGCTCATGATTGATGCCCATGAGGTGCAGTACGGTTGCATGAAAATCATGCACACTTACAGGATCTTTTGCAATATTGTATCCAAATTCATCTGTCTCACCATAAACTGTTCCGGGCTTGGTTCCTCCACCGGCCATCCACAATGAAAAACATTTTGGATGGTGGTCTCTGCCATAACTGTCTTTCGTCAATTTACCTTGGCAATAATTAGTCCTGCCAAATTCACCTCCCCAAATGACAAGCGTTTCGTCCAATAAACCTCTTTGTTTTAAATCCTTGATCAATCCGACACTTGCACGATCCACATCCTCTGCCTGCATGCGCATGTCGCCCTCCAAATTTCCATGTGTATCCCATCCTTGGTGGTATAGTTGTACAAAACGAACGCCAGATTCTGATAATTTCCTTGCCAATAAACAATTGGCTGCATAGGTACCTGGAACCAAACAATCTGGTCCGTATAATTTGATTGTACTGTTCGATTCTTTACTGAAGTCAGTCAATTCCGGAACCGCACTTTGCATCCGATAGGACATTTCATATTGCTGTATCCTCGTTTTGATTTCGGGATCACCAATGTTTTCAAAAGATGATGCATTGAATTGTGCCAGCATATCCAGCATGTCCCTTCTGCTTTGTTTATCATGACCTTCAGGATTGTTCAGGTACAATACGGGGTCTTCTCCACTGCTGAATACAACTCCCTGATGTACACTGTCCAGGAATCCATTGGTCCATAGTTTCGAGTACACACCCTGCCCATTGCCTCTTCCTCTTGATAACAATACACAGTAAGAAGGTAAATTTGAATTTTCACTTCCCAATCCATAACTCATCCATGCCCCCATGCTGGGTCTGTTGCCTTGTTGTGCTCCGGTTTGGAAAAAAGTCAGCGCAGGATCATGATTGATTGCTTCTGTATGCATTGTTTTGATAAAACATAGATCATCCACTATGGATGCCATATGTGGAAACAACTCTGAGACCCACGCACCTGACTGACCGTATTGTGCAAAATTGAATGTAGATCCAACCAATGGAAATTTCTCTTGATTGGATGTCATGCCAGTCAATCTCTGTCCCATTCTGATGGAAGCTGGAAGTTCTTCTCCATGCATCTTGTTCAACAATGGTTTATGATCGAAAGTTTCCAATTGAGAGGGGGCACCATTTTGAAACAGGTATATGATTCTTTTTGCTTTTGGGGCAAACTGCGCAACACCCAACTGCATGGCTGCTTGTGAATCAACGCCCATGAATTGATCCTTGAACAAGAGTCCTCCCAATGCTGCGCCACCAAGTCCCAATCCAGCTTTGGTTAAAAAATGTCGTCTGGTGACATTTAATCTGAATTCTTTTTCTTGCTGTTCCATTTTCATTTTACAGTTGTTTCGTCAAGGTTGAATAAAAGTTGATTGATTTGCATCAGCGCAGCTGTCTCACCCAAATCCTTTGTCTTGATTTGCTTGTATTCCCCAGCTTTTATAAATGAAGAAGCTTTTATCTTGTTTTGGTTGAATTTATTTTTCTCTTGGGTAAAATAATTCTGAAGCATTTCCATTTCTTTCTTGTTGGGTTGTCTGCACAGAATCAGCTGAAAAAGCTTCTTCAACTTTTCTTCTGCTGATACATTCAAGTTGGCAGTATTTTGTGCCAGTACCCTTGCGGCTTCAAGCACTTGTGGGTCATTCATCAGCACCAAAGCCTGCAGGGGAGTGTTGGTTCTGGATCTTGTGACTTCACATTGATCTCTTGTGCTGGCATCCATGATTAACAATGCGGGAGGAGGAGCTGTTCGCTTGATGAAATTATACAAGCCTCTTCTGTATAATTTTTCTCCCTTGTCTTGCACATACCTCGCCAATTCACCTCTGCCCGATGTCGTGGACTCCCAAACACCATTGGGCTGATAAGGCTTGACACTGGGCCCGCCAATTTCTTTGTTTAGTATTCCCGCTGCAGAGAGAATCAGATCTCTCTGTAATTCCGCACTGAGTCTTAAACGAGGGTAGTAGCTCAGGTATTTATTTTCGGGATCAGCCTGTAATTTTTCGGGTGAACGTTTTGTGCTTTGCCTGTATGTAGATGAGGCAACGATCATTTTCATCAATCGCTTGATATCCCATCCCTTCTCCATAAAGTCCACTGCTAACCAGTCTAGCAGCTCAGGGTGACTTGGGAGTTCTCCCTGCATCCCAAAATCGCCAACTGTTTTTACCAATCCTCTTCCAAAAAATTCATTCCATATCCTGTTTACAAAAACGCGGGAGGTGAGTGGATTCTTCGGATCAATCATCCATTTTGCCAAGCCCAACCTGTTTTTTTCAAACTTGGCAGTATTGAACCCCAATATACCTGCAGGTGTGTTCATTTCAACTGTATCCGTTGGTTGATCATAATTGCCTCTGCGCAAAACCTGTGTTGGCCGAATGCCTGCGCTGTCTTTCATTACCATCACCACCACCGGAGAAGTATCTTTCTTGTTGATGAAGTTCATCACCGTTTTCACGTCTTCTGAAGTTATCTTCATGTTGGGAGGATCACCTGGTGATGCGAGTTGTATATCTCCCACCAAACCTTTTTCAGGCACTTGGTTGAAGAATGCGAACATGCTGAAATAATCTTTTTGAGAAACTGGGTCGTATTTGTGGTCATGGCATTTGGCGCATTCGAGCGTGATGGACATAAATGCTTTTCCAAAAGTATTGGTCCTGTCGGTCACATACTCAATTCTGTATTCCTCATCAATCACTCCACCTTCCTGGGTGATTTTGTGATTTCTATTGAATCCGGTTGCCAAAAACATTTCTTTCGAAGGATTAGCAAGCAAGTCGCCTGCCAATTGCCATGTAATAAATGTTGAATACGGATAGTTTTGGTTGAAAGCATGAATCACCCAATCCCTCCATGGCCACATGGTTCTGTATCCATCGTCTTGGTAACCATGGCTATCAGCGTACCTGGCAAGATCCATCCAGGGGATGGCCATCTTTTCTCCGTAATGCTTGCTGGTCAGCAATTCATCAACAATTTTTTCATATGCATTCGGAGACTGATCACGTAAAAATTTTTCCTGCATCTCAATCGTCGGAGGCAATCCTGTGATATCCATGCAAACCCTTTTCAGCAATGCATTCTTATCTGCTTCGCCATTCGGTTCCAATCCAACCTCGTCTAATTTTTTAAAAATAAAATGATCGATTTCATTCCTGGGGTTGTAATCCTCATCAACTTCAGGAACAGTTGATTTGGCTGGAGGGATGAAGGCCCAGTGTTTCTTATACTTGGCACCTTGTTGTATCCATTTTTTTAAAATTTCAATTTCTCTCTTGCTCAATGATAAATTGGATGAGGGCGGGGGCATCATTTCTGAAGTGTCTGCAGAAACAATTCTTGTATACAATGCGGAAGCCATAGGATCTCCCGGAACAATCACATGATGTGAGGGGTCATCTTTCAAAGCAGCAAATGCTCCTTCCTCCGTATCCAAACGTAATTCAGCTTCTCTTTTATTCGCATCCGGGCCATGGCATTTGAAACACCTGTCGGAGAGTATGGGTCTTACGTGAAAATTGAAGTCAACCACATCAGGTATTTCATCCCCAGCGGATTTTTCTCTCATGAAAAAGAAAGCAACTCCCGTGAGCAAGGCGATTAAAAAAGCGGAAAAGAAATAAACCTTCTTCGTACTTATTGGTTCAATGGATCTGAGTTTCATTGGCAGCTTCGTTCGGATTCCTAAGTTAATGAATTTTTTTGCACAGAATGTTGATTTACAGGGTGGAAATAAGGGAAGTGGGAGTTGCAATTGAAGTAATTTCGGAGCAGAAATTTTACCCCATGAAAACGAATCAACCCTCAAATCTAAAAAATCAGGACCTGATCAATTTTGTAAAGGAAATGGCAGAACTGTGCAGCCCCCAACAAATATACTGGTGCGACGGGTCCAAAGAGGAGTATGAGCAGCTTTGCAGTTTGCTTGTTAACAGCGGGACTTTCGTCAAGCTCAATCAGGATCGATGGCCCAATTCGTATGCATGCAACTCAGATCCAAGCGATGTGGCAAGGGTAGAAGACAAAACTTTCATATGCAGCAGAAGAAAAGAAGATGCGGGCCCTACCAACAACTGGGTCGATCCCAAAGAAATGAAAACCAAAATGAAGCAGCTTTTCAGAGGATCCATGAAAGGAAGAATCATGTATGTGATTCCTTTTTGCATGGGACCATTGGGCTCTCCACTTTCTAAAATGGCCGTGCAGGTTTCCGATTCGCCTTATG
>Ga0129336_10001058_pt1 | contig 16409 bp, 14 predicted proteins | sample CPB6_02_DNA_FD_96878 | JGI IMG/M metagenome (GOLD analysis project Ga0129336, IMG submission 96878) | Freshwater to marine salinity gradient microbial communities from Chesapeake Bay, USA - CPBay_Sum_0.6_0.2_DNA | ecosystem: Environmental > Aquatic > Marine > Coastal | place: USA: Chesapeake...
GGGCCCGTCGCCGTGCGGTCGCACCTGGCCCCGTTCCTGCCCTCGCATCCGCTGCGGCCGGAGGCCGGTCCGCTCGGGCGCGGCCACGAGGACGGGGGAGTGGGGCCGGTGTCCGGAGCGCCGTGGGGGAGTGCGGGCATCCTGCCCATCCCGTGGACCTACATCGCGATGATGGGACCGGACGGCCTGCGCCGTGCGACGCAGGTGGCGATCCTCAACGCCAACTACATCGCGGCGCGCCTGCGCGAGCACAACCCGATCCTCTACACGGGGGAGCGGGGGCTGGTGGCCCACGAGTGCATCCTCGACCTGCGGCCGATCACCGCGAGCGCAGGCGTCACGGTCGACGACGTCGCCAAGCGGCTGATCGACTACGGCTTCCACGCGCCCACGATGTCGTTCCCCGTCGCGGGCACCTTGATGGTCGAGCCGACGGAGAGCGAGGACCTCACCGAGATCGATCGGTTCTGCGACGCGATGATCGCGATCCGGGGGGAGATCGCGCAGGTCGAGCAGGGTGTGTGGCCCGTTGACGACAACCCGCTGCGCAACGCCCCGCACACCGCGGAGTGCCTCATCGGGGAGTGGGAGCATCCGTACCCAGCACGGCTGGCCGCGTTCCCCGTGGAGGGGCTCGAGCAGGATCGCTACTGGCCGCCGGTGCGGCGCATCGACGGTGCCTACGGGGACCGCAACCTGGTGTGCTCGTGCCCGCGGCCGGAGGAGCTCGTGAGCAGCTGAACGCCTCAGCGGAGCCTTCCCGCTCGCACTCGCGGGGCCGGGAGGACTCCGGGTTCGTGGACGACTAGCCTTCGGGTGACCACTTCCGATCGAGAGGCTCGTGCATGTACGACGATTTCGGCAGCTTCCTGCTGACGCTGCTCTGGCTGTTCATCCTGTTCATGTTCATCTTCGTCTGGGTCATGGTCGTCTTCGACCTGTTCAGCGACCACACCATGGGCGGCTTCGCGAAGGCGATCTGGATCATCTTCCTGATCCTGCTGCCCCCGCTGACGACGCTGGTGTACCTGATCGCACGGGGCGGCAGCATGGCCAAGCGCCGTCAGGCGCAGATCGAGGCCGCTGATGCGGCGCAGAAGGCCTACATCCAGTCCGCGGTGGGCAGTGCATCGCCTGCGGACCAGATCGCCTCGGCCAAGGCCCTGCTCGACGCCGGCACGATCTCGCAGGCCGAGTTCGACAGCCTCAAGGCGAAGGCGCTCAGCAGCTGATCGAACGATGGGGCGTTCCGGTGCAGTCGCTCCGGGGCGCCCCATCGTCATGTGCGGGGCCTGCAGCTACCGGCCGACAGCCCGTCAGGCCAGCACGCCGGCCAGGTAGTCGCGGGCCGGTACGAGCGAAGGCCCGTACCACGTGAGCAGCCGCCCGCTGAGCAGTCGAGTGCGGGTGGTGAACGCCTCGGGCCCGTCCTCGGCCGTGAAGACGTAGGGCTCGTCGGGCAGCAGCACGAGGTCCGCACCCAGGACATCGATGCTCGCGAGTTCCAGCGTCGGGTACCTGTCATCGGTGTCGACCGGCACCACGCAGCAGCCGAGGCGACGCAGCAGGTCCGCGGTGAAGGTCTGCGTCCCGACCACCATCCACGGCTCGCGCCAGATGGGGACGACTACCCGAAGGCCATGCACTGGCGGGGGAGCACCCCAGGCGTCGCGCGCCTCGCCCAGCCAGTCCGGCCGAGGCCAGCCCAGTGCCTCGTCGAAGAGCCGGTCCATCGACTCGAACGCCTGGTCGAGGGTCTCGATGCGCGTCACCCATACTTGAAGGCCCATCGCGCGCAGGCGCTCGACGTCCAGGGCCCGGTTCTCCTCCTGGTTGGCGATGACCAGGTCGGGCTCGAGCGCCGCGATGGCCCGCAGGTCGGGGTTCTTGGTGCCGCGGACCCGTGTCGCGGCAAGGTCGGCCGGGTGCGTGCACCAGTCGGTGGCGCCGACGACGGCCTCGGGATCCACGGAGGCCAGTGCCTCGGTCAGTGACGGGACGAGGCTCACGACGCGTTGAGCGCGCGTCGGGCAGGACACCTCGTGGCCGAGGTCGTCAAGGGGCACGCTCCCAAACTAGGCGACGCGCCCCGGGCGTGCTGAGAGGGAACCCCCGAGGAGTGGCCGGGTTAGGGGCGTGCGTGTGGCTGGGTTGTCATAATGCACATTATCGGCTGGGAACGGCGTACCGGAGGGTCCACCGGGAGGTGAATTCCGGGAGCACGACAATGTCCATCGTCCCGTTCGCGTCGACGAAGGCCCCCGTGCCTCCCACGATGGCTATCCGCTCCGTGCGGTCGTCTGGGCGCGCGGTCGGGCTGAGGAAGTCGGTGAACTGCGTCGTGCCCATGCCGATGACGCTGCCTTTGGGCAGGTTCAGGACCACATGCTTGACGGCGGTGCCGACGCCGTCGGCTTGCCGGGTGAGCGTCTGGACGATCTCCGCGCGGCCGACCGGCTCGCCCTTTGTCGAGCGCAGGGCGAGGCTGAGCGTGCGGACATCGCCGGGCGAGTTGCCCGCGGTGCCCACGTCTCCCAGGCCCAGGACGGCGTCGCTGCCGATGACCGTGAGGGTCCTGCTGTCGGCGCCTTTGCTGGCCTGCGCCGGTGCGGCCACCGTGACCAGGCACGCGAGGGCCAGGGGGATGGTCGCAGGGCTCGTCGGCGCTGGGTCATAGCAGCACGCTAGTGGCCGGCCGGGAGGCTTCGGGGGCTGCGCGTGCGCCCGACCCTCGTCGGGTCCTGATGGGGCGGCCAGTAAGTTGGGCGCGTGTCCAAGGTCCTGACCTCCCTGCCCGTCGGCGAGCGTGTCGGCATCGCCTTCTCCGGCGGACTGGACACCTCGGTGGCCGTGGCGTGGATGCGCCACAGGGGCGCCGTCCCGTGCACCTACACGGCCGACCTGGGTCAGTACGACGAGCCGGACATCGCCTCGGTGCCCGGCAGGGCCCTGCAGTACGGCGCGGAGATCTCGCGGCTGGTGGACTGCACCTCGGCCCTCGTCGAGGAGGGCCTGGCCGCGCTGGCCTGCGGGGCCTTCCACATCCGCTCTGGCGGCCGTCAGTACTTCAACACCACGCCCCTGGGCCGGGCGGTGACCGGGACCCTGCTCGTGCGGGCCATGCACGCCGACGACGTGTCGATCTGGGGCGATGGGTCGACCTTCAAGGGCAACGACATCGAGCGGTTCTACCGCTACGGCCTGCTCGCCAATCCGGCTCTGCGCATCTACAAGCCGTGGCTCGACGCGGACTTCGTCTCCGAGCTCGGCGGCCGCACCGAGATGTCCGAGTGGCTCGTCGCACACGGCCTGCCGTATCGCGACAGCACCGAGAAGGCGTACTCCACCGACGCGAACATCTGGGGCGCAACCCATGAGGCCAAGCGCCTCGAGCACCTTGACACCTCGATGGAGATCGTCGAGCCGATCATGGGCGTGCGCTTCTGGGACCCGTCGGTGGACATCGCCACCGAGAACGTCACCCTGGAGTTCCGGCAGGGTCGCCCCGTGGCGATCAACGGCCGCACGTTCGACTCCCCCGTCGCCCTCGTCCGCGAGGCGAACGCGATCGGCGGGCGTCACGGCCTGGGCATGGCCGACCAGATCGAGAACCGCATCATCGAGGCCAAGAGCCGCGGCATCTACGAGGCACCCGGCATGGCCCTGCTGTTCATCGGGTACGAGCGGCTCGTCAGCGCGATCCACAACGAGGACACCATCGCGAACTACCACGCCGAGGGTCGTCGACTCGGGCGCCTGCTGTATGAGGGTCGGTGGCTCGATCCGCAGGCGCTGATGCTGCGCGAGTCGCTGCAGCGGTGGGTCGCGTCGGCGGTCACGGGCAGCGTCACGATCCGCCTGCGTCGCGGCGATGACTACACGCTCATCGACACGAAGGGCCCGGCCCTGAGCTACCACCCGGACAAGCTGTCGATGGAGCGTACCGAGGACGCCGCCTTCGGTCCCGTCGACCGCATCGGCCAGCTGACGATGCGCAACCTCGACATCGCAGACACACGGGCCAAGCTCGAGCTCTACGCCGGCCAGGGCCAGCTCGGTCCCGGCCAGGAGGCCCTCGTGGGCGACCTCGCGCCCGGTGGTGCTGCTGCCATCGCGGCCGCTCCCCCGCTGCCGGAGGCCGTCGAGGACGAGGTGGTCAGCCTCGACCGGGCCGCGTTCGACCTCGGCACCGACTGACCCCTCCCCCAGCCCCTCGTGGGGCCCCCACCCGGTGGTGGCGAGGGGCTCCCGCTCGGCAATGACGTGGGGCTTCGTCCCTCTTGTCCGGTCACGGCGCAGATCTGACCGCGACCGTGATCGCTGGCTTACCGAATCCTTACATTGCCGCGGCATGGTGAGGGGGAACGCGGGGCATAACCCCTGCGTCACTTGTTTCACCACCGTGGAAGGAAGAGGGCCATGACCGAATCCATGCGCGGCACCCGCCTAGGCGCCTTGAGCTACGAGACCGACGCCCATGTCGTCCCGGCGGAGCGGCTGGCAATCACCTACATCTGTCCGAGGGACCACCGCACGGTCGTCCCCTACTTCATCGAAGCGGAGGAGATCCCCTTCGAGTGGACGTGCCGATGCGGCGAGACCGCGGTGCGTCCGGACGCAACGGCGCCGGAGGCCAAGCCCTCTCGACCGCAGCGCACGCACTGGGACATGCTGCTCGAGCGGCGCACCATCGCCGACCTCGAGGCCCTCCTCGAGGAGCGACTCGCCCTGCTGCACGCGAGCGAGGAACTCGCCAAGTCTGCCTGATCGTCTAGGAAGGGACCCGATCCTCGGATCGGGTCCCTTCGTATGTCCGGACGTCAGGCACGCGGATCTCCCGCGGGCGGCAGGGCGGGCGGCGGTGGTCCGTCTCCCGGTTGCTGCTCGGGTCGCAGGTCCTCGACGTTGATGACGGTGCCCTGGATGATGTCGCCCGAGTAGCCCCGCGGATCGTAGATGCCGGGCATGCGCAGGCCCGCCATGCGCGCCGTCGCCCACGACGTCGCCCGCGGTCGGAGGATGCGCTTGGTGACCGGCAGCAGGACGACTAGTCCCGCGAGGTCCGTCCAGAATCCGGGCACGGCGATGAGCAGGCCGCCCAGCAGGGCGAAGGCGTGACGGGACTGGTCGAAGGGCTCCCCCGTCGTCGCACTGCGGCGCAGGTCTGCCATTGCCGCGGTGCCTGCATTGCGCATGATCGCCAGGCCCGCCGGAATGCCGGCGAGCAGCAGCAGGAGCGTCCACCCCCAGCCGATCCACTGCGCCACGAGGTAGACGGTGACGAGCTCGACGAGCGGGTACCCGAAGACGACCAGCCTGGCCCGCCACCCCATCACGACTGAGGCCTGCCCTGGTGCCGCGCGCGTCGGGCATGGGAGCGGCGGCGCACTCGCGTCACCTTGTCGTCCAGCCCCCAGATGGTCACACGCCACAGTGCCTCGGCCACGATGCGGCGGCTCATCTTGCTCGCCCCGGCAGTGCGCTCGACGAAGGTGATCGGCACCTCGCGAACCGTCATCCCGCGCTGGACAGTCCGCCAGGCGAGGTCGATCTGGAAGCAGTACCCCTGTGAGGCGACCTCGTGCAGGTCCAGACGGCGAAGGGTGTCGGCGCGGAAGGCACGGTATCCGCCGGTGGCATCGTGGATCGGCATGCCGAGCATGAGTCGCGTGTACGCAGTGCCGCCGCGGGAGATCATCTGCCGGGTCACCGGCCAGTTCTCGGTGCGACCACCGGGGACCCAGCGTGAGCCCAGCACGAGATCAGCGTTGCGCAGCGCGTCGAGCAGCCGTGGCAGCTGCTCCGGCTGGTGGGAGCCGTCGGCGTCCATCTCCACCACCACGTCATATCCCTGCTGGAGCGCCCAGGCGAAGCCCGCGAGGTAGGCGGCCCCTAGACCTTCCTTGCCGAGGCGGTGCATGACGTGGATGTGATCGTCGGCGGCTGCGAGTTCATCGGCCAGCTCCCCCGTGCCGTCCGGGGAGTTGTCGTCAGCGACGAGGATGTCTGCCTCGGGAACGCTGCTGCGCACGCGTGCAGTGATCGCGGGCAGCGTGAGCCGCTCGTTGAAAGTCGGGATGATGACGACGATGCGGCCGAGGTCGGCGAAGTCGGTCAGGCTCACTCCTCCACCCTAATCCTGCGCCGCGACGGCGCGGCGGGCGCGACGTGCCCGTACCGCCGTCCACGCGATGCCGACGATGAAGACCAGGAACAGGGCGGCCTCGATGATCACGCCGAGGCGGTTGCCCCAGGTCACCCCGTCGACGGACCGGACCTGCGCGATCATCCAGCCCTCCTCCCCCACCGCCATCGAGTCCCGGACGGTGCGATCGGTGTCGATCACCGCGGAGATGCCGGATGTCGCAGCGACGAGCACTGTGCGCCCCGTCGCGGTCGCCTGCATGCGCTCGATGTCGAGTTGCTGGTCCGGCTGAGCAGTGCCTCCGTATGTCGCATTGTTCGTCTGGACCACGAGCATGCTCGCTCCCCCGAGCATCACCGCATCGACGACGTCGCTGTAGGCGACCTCGAAGCAGATGACGACGCCAACGACCTGGTCCGCGATGCGCAGGTCGCCGGGCTCGTCGCCGGGCGCGAAGTCGCGCGGAACTCGGTCGAACCTGCCGATGAGCGGAGCGAGCTGCTCGCGAAACGGCACGAACTCCCCGAAGGGCACCGGGTGGGTTTTGACGTACTGGTCCGTCGGTCCGAGGTCGGGATCCCAGACGATCCCGACGTTCCACACGCGGTCCTGATCCTCGCCTGCAGCAACCACCGCCCCGACGAGGATGGGCGCGTCGATCGCCTGCGCGGCCCGGGTGATGTCGGCTGCGACCGTGGGGTCGGTGTACGGGTCGATATCGGATGAGCTCTCCGGCCACACCACCAGCTGCGGCTGCGGCGCGGACCCGTCGGCCACCGCCCGTGCGAGGTCGAGGGTCTGGTTGACGTGGTTGTCGAGCACGGCCCGGCGCACGTCCATCGCGCCCATGCCCATCTGGGGGGTGCCCCCCTGGATGATCGCCACGGTGGTGGTCTGGTCGGTCTGCCCAGGGGTCGCCAGGGGCTGCAGCAGGCCCGGGAGCACCATGACGGCAGCGAGCACCACCCCGTGCGCGAGGGCACGTCGGTACTGCGCGCGCGCAAGCGCGACGGCCGCAGCGGTGAGACTGGCCCCGACGACGACCACCGCCACAGACACCAGCTCGATGCCGCCCAGAGCGGCGGCAGCCGCGAGCGGGGTGTCGGGCTGCGAAAACCCCAGCGTGCCCCACGGGAACCCACCCCACGGCCAGCGGCCCCGCAGCCCCTCGCTGACCACCCAGGCGGCGGTGACCCACAGGACCGGGAACGGCAGTCGGGTCCCAAGGGCGGTGCCGGCGCCGACGATCAGCAGCCACGCAGCGCACCACAGCGAAAGCAGCAACCACGCGTCGGTCCCGACGATCGTCATCCAGTGCAGCAGCGGCAGGAAGAACGACAGGCCGAACACCAGGCCCAGTCCGAACCCCCGGCGCAGCCGGGCACCCCAGAGTGCCGCCGTGAGCACCGCGACGGCGGCGGGCGCACTGGCCCCGAAGTCCACGGGTGGGAAGGCGCTCCACGCCAGCAGTCCGGCCACGACGGCCATGACGAGCGCGAGAGGCAGCGCCAAGAGTGGCTTCGGCTCCGGGGTGGGGCCATCGCTCCCCTCCCCCGCCGTGTACCCCGGCGTGGCCCCCGCCGCATCCGTGCTCATCACCGGCCTCCCCCGCGCAGGCCGGCGTCGTGGACGATCCGCCCGTGCACGAGCGTCGCCAGGCACTCCGGCGGAGCAGCGTCGAGATCGAGAAGGCCGTCCGTCAGCGGCCCGGCCGCCCAGACGGCCAGGTGGGCGGGCTGCCCGGGGATCAGCTCGCCCACGTTCTCGATCCCGGCCGCCAGCCACCCGTTCCGGACATGCGCGTCGAACGCGTCCCGCGGGGGGATCCCCTGCCCCGGCGTCCGGTGGTGCACCGCGGCCCGCACGGCCAGCCACGGTCCCATCGCGGTGACCGGCGCATCGGACCCGAAAGCCAGTCGGATCCCCGCGTCGGCGATGTCGTGGAAGCGGTTCATGCCCCGCATCCGCTCGTCGCCGAGCCGCTGGTCGTACATTCCCCCCGTCCCGCCCCAGAGTGCGTCGAACATCGGCTGCATCGAGGCGACCACGCCGAGGTCGGCAAGTGTCGCCAGATCGTCGTCGGACAGCATCTCGGCATGCTCGATGCGGTGGCCTGCCGCGCGGACGGCATCGCTTCCGACCTCGGCAGCCGCGCGACGCAGGCCCTCGGAAACGGCCGAGCATGCGGCATCGCCGATGACGTGGAACCCGGCCTGCATGCCCGTACGCGTCGCCTCGACGAGGTGGTCGGCGATCTCGTCGACCGACAGGAAGCTCGCGCCGGTCGAGTCGGGCAGGTCCCGGTACCCCGCATGCAGGCAGGCGGTGTGCGAGCCGAGGGCACCGTCGACGAACAGGTCCCCCGCGACGCCTGCTGCGCCGAGTTCCAGCGCCGTCCCAATACCGCCGCGGGACGCGAGCTCGCCCCAGTACCCGGTCACCAGCGGCCCGGGCTCAGCATCAGCGAGGTCGAGCAGCATCGCGAGGTCCTGTTCGCTCGAGATGGCGGGTCCGGCCATCTCGTGGATCGCGACGATGCCGAGAGCCGCGGCGTGCGCGCGCATCGTGCGCTGGGCGTCGCGCCGCTGGTCGTCGGTGATGAGCGACAGGGCGATCTCGCGGACCCGCAGGTGTGCGGTGCTCGACAGCGAACCGTCGGGCGTGAAGCCGTCGAGTCGGTGTAGGTCCGCTGCATGCGCGCACAGGGCGCTGCTCACCAGTGCGCTGTGCGCGTCGATCCGCGACAGGTAGACCGATGCGCCATGGGCTGCGTCATCGACCTGCGTGCGCGTGGGGAGCGTGGCATCCGGCCAGCGCGTCTGGTCCCAGCCATGGCCGATCACCTGCTCCCCCGGGTGCCGTCGCGCATGGTCGGCGAGGGCGGCCAGCAGCTGCTCCGCGGACGAGCAGCCGGTGACGTCGAGGCCGGTGAGGAGCAGCCCTGCGCTTGTCGCATGCACGTGTGCATCGACGAACCCCGGTGTCAGGTAAGCGCCCGCGAGATCGATGACCTCGTCGGCCGAGTCCACGAGTCCTGCGGCTGCCGACTCGTCGCCCACCCACGAGATGGTGTCGCCCACGATGAGCAGTGCGGTGGCGTCGGCGTCGGGCGGGCTCAGGAGGCGCCCACCGTGCAGGAGCACCCGCCGCGTGGCGCGCCAGTCAACAGCGGACCCGCGTGCCTGCGTCACTCGATCACGACCAGCGCGCGGGTTTGTGTGTTCAGCACCCGCGGGTCCCCCTCCGTGACGACGACGATGTCCTCGATACGCGCCCCGTGCCGACCCGCCTCGTAGAAGCCGGGCTCCACGCTGAATGCCATGCCGGGTTCCAGGGGGAGGTCGTTGCCCTGGACGATGTACGGCTCCTCGTGCGACTCCAGGCCGATGCCATGCCCGGTGCGATGGATGAAGAGCTCCCCCAGCCCGGCATCGGCCAGCACTGACCGGGAAGCTGTGTCGACGTCACTGCAGCGCGCTCCGACACGCGCGGCCCGCACTCCCGCCTCCTGGGACGCCTGCAGGATCTCGTAGCGCGCACGAAAGTCCGGCCCGGGATCGCCGACCGCGTACGTGCGGGTGCAGTCGCTGCGATAGCCGTCGGGCATCGTGCCGCCGATGTCGACGACGACGGCGTCGCCGGGCATGATCACGCGGTCGGACACCTCATGGTGGGGCGATGCGCCGTTGGGGCCACTCGCGACGATCACGAAGTCGACGCGCACGTGCCCAGCCTCGAGGATGAGTTCGGCGATCTCCGCGCCGACCTGCGCCTCGGTGCGCCCGGGCCGCAGCAGCCCGGTCACCGCTGCGTGCACCCGGTCGATCGCCGCACCCGCGTCGGCCAGCGCTGCGATCTCGTCGGGCTCCTTGCGGATGCGCAGCTGGTCGAGCAACTGCCCGGCCAGCACCTGCCGGGCCCCGGCCCCTGCATCGCGGAGGCGCAGGACCTTCTCCGCCCACATGTGATTGTCGACGGCCACCTCCCCGGTCGAGTCGACGAGGCCGGCGACCTTCGCATACGGGTCGTCCGTCTCACCCCACGTGAGGACGTCCAGCCCGGCCTCACCCACCGGGCTGGCGGCGGCGGCAAGCAGCTCGAGCTCGGGCACGACGAGTACGGGGTCGGCGTCGACTCGGACCACCAGGCAGGTGAGCCGCTCGAGGGGCACCGCGTCGTAGCCCACGAGGTAGCGCAGGTCCGGGCCGGGTGTCACGAGGACGGCGCGGATGCCCCGCTCCGCAGCGAGGTCGCGCACCCGGTCGAGTCGAGCCAGCAGTCGAGCCGTCATGGCGCGATCCTACGTCGGCGCGGGCGAGTCGCAGGCGTGGCGGAACTCAGCCGCGACCCACCACCGCACGGACCTCTGCCAGAATTCGGGCGTGCCTGTGAAGACCGGTCCCCTCCTCGTCCTGGACACGGCTTCGCTGTATTACCGCTCGTTCCACGCCATGCCCTCCAGCATGACCGCGCCGGACGGCAGCCCGAACGGTGCCGTCCGTGGGTTCCTGGGCACGCTCGCCCGCCTGATCGAGGTCCACCGGCCGTCCGGGGTCGTGGCGGGCTGGGATGCCGACTGGCGACCCGCATGGCGGGTGGCCCTGATGCCCACCTACAAGACCCACCGGCTCGCCGATGCGGGCTCGGGGGCGGAGGAGGCCGACGCAGAGGAGGCGCCGGACGATCTCGGCCCCCAGGTCGACGGCATCGCGGACGTCCTCGATGCGCTGGGCCTCCCGCGCTGGGGCGCACCCGCACACGAGGCCGACGATGTGCTCGCGAGCCTGTCCGTCCAGTCGGACCTGTGGCCGGGGACTGCCGAGGAATGCATCGTCGTTTCGGGCGATCGCGACCTCGTGCAGCTGATCACCGACCGTGTCCGACTGCTGCTGACGGTCAACGGCGGCATGGAGGCCTGGCCCCTGCTTGATCCCCAGGCGGCCAACGCCCGGTTCGGCGTCACGCCCGCGCAGTACGTCGACATGGCGGTGCTGCGCGGCGATCCCTCGGACGGCCTGCCGGGGGTGGCGGGCATCGGGGCGAAGACGGCCGTCAGCCTCATCGCGCAGTACGGCGATCTCGATGCGCTGGTGGCCGCCGCCCATGCCGAGCCGGTGGTCCGCCCGCTGACGCCCCGCATCGCCGAGCGGCTGCGGCAGGCGCACGAGGAGCTCGGTCGGGCGCGCGCGGTGACGACTGCCGTACGGGACCTCCCGCTCCCCGGGCCGGTGCCGAGTACGGGAGCATGGGATACGGACGAGCCCGCGCTTGCCGACGTGGCGGAGCGCTGGGGGGTCGAGCGGCAGGTGGAGCAGGTGCGGCGCGCCGTGGTCGCGCAGGACGACTAGCCGATCACCGCGTCACAGGGCGCTGGAGTACGCCACCACGCCCCGGTCGATGAGTCCCGCGGCCTGGCCGGCCCGTGCCGCCAGCTCATCCCCCGGGCCTGCGGCCACGGCGATCTGGCCGAGCAGGTCGATGACCTGCCGCGTCCAGCGGACGAAGTCCCCGGCCGTGATGTCGGCCTCGCCGAGGACCTGGAGAAGGGTGGCCCCCTGCGCCCAGCGGTGGATCGCACCGGTGAGGCCTGCGTCCGGCCTGCGGGTCGCGTCGAGGCCGTGGTCGGCCTCGAGCCCATGCAGCTGCGTCCATGTCGAGGTGAGCCGCTCGACGGCTTCGCGGACGATGCGCGTCGGCAATGCCGGGGCCGTGTCGTCCTCCTGGCCGCGGGACTCGTAGACCACGGCGGCGCATACGGCAGCGAGATCGGCGGGTGCCAGGTCGCGCCATGCGCCGTCGACGAGGGACTGCGCGGTGAGCAGGTCCGACTCCGTGTACAGTCGCATGAGCATCTGGCCTTGCGGTGTCACGGCAGCGTCGTCCCCCGCCGACGTCAGGTATCCGAGGTCCGCCAGCACGGCGCAGACCCGGTCGAAGCGACGCGCGATCGAGTTGGTCCGACCCTCGACGCGGCGCTCGAGGTCCCCGACCTGGCGCCTCGTGCGGTGATAGCGCTCGGCCCAGCGTGCATGGGCCTCGCGATCGGAGCAGCCATGGCACGGGTGGGCCCGGAGCCTCCTGCGCAGGTCGGCAATGCGCTCGTCGTCCCCGCCCTGCCGTCCCGCCCGACGGCGTTCGTGCGGGACCTCCGCCACCGCATCGGCGAGCTGCGCCGCGAGCTCGCGGCGGGCACGAGCGTCGCGCGGTGAGAAGGCCCGGGGAACCCTGACGCGGGTGAAGGCCTCGACGGGATGCGTGGTGTCGGCCTGCGACACCCGGCGCACCTGCCCCTCCGGGGTGAGCACCAGTGGCCGGCCGTCCTCTCGGGGTGCGCGGCTGGTCCGGGAGTCCAGCACAAGCGCCGGGCCGCTGCGCCGGCCAGTCGGGATCCAGAACACGTCCCCCTGCTGGAGGGCACCCCAGGACCGCTCCGCAAGATCCCTTCGCTCAGCGGCAGCAGCGCGTCCGGCGTCCTTCTCGAGTCGGCCGACCTCGTCACGAAGCGCCGCGTAGTCGTCGAAGTCACCGAGGTGGCACTGCATGGCCTCGCGGTAGCCGACCATGGCCTCCTCGAGGCGTCGCAGCTCCGTCGCCAGCCCGACGACGGCGCGGTCGGCCTGGAACTGGGCGTAGGAGGTCTCCAGCACCTCGCGGGCCGCATGACGGCCCATGCGCGCGACGAGGTTGACCGCCATGTTGTAGCTCGGCAGGAAGGACGAGCGCAGCGGGTAGGTCCGGGTCGAGGCAAGGCCCGCGAGGACCTGGGGGTCCAGCCCCTGCTGCCACAGGACGACAGCATGGCCCTCGACGTCGATCCCGCGTCGTCCGGCGCGGCCGGTGAGCTGGGTGTACTCCCCCGGGGTGAGGTCGACATGTGTCTCGCCGTTCCACTTCACCAGGCGTTCGAGGACGACCGACCTCGCCGGCATGTTGATCCCCAGCGCCAGGGTCTCCGTCGCAAACACCGCCTTCAGCAGTCCACGCTGGAACAGGGCCTCGACGATCTCCTTGAACGCCGGGAGCATCCCCGCATGGTGGGCGGCAAGCCCGCGCTCGAGGCCGTCGAGCCAGTCGTCGAAGCCGAGTGCTGCGAGGTCGTCGTCCGGCAGGTCGAGCGTGGCCTCGAGCACGATCTCACGGATCTCCCGGCGCTCATCGGGATCGGTGAGGCGCAGCCCTGCGTGCAGGCACTGGCGGACGGCCTCGTCGCAGCCGGCCCTGCTGAACAGGAAGTAGATGGCCGGCAGGAGCCCGTCACGCCCGAGCCGCTCGACGACCTCGCTGCGCCAGGGGGTCTTCGGGCCGCGGAAGCGGCGCTGCTGACCGCGACGTCGCTCCCCTCGCTGAGGCGTGCCGAACCTGCGCTCGTCACGAGCCAGTCGCACAAGGTCGGGGTTCACCACCCGCTGGTCGTCGTCCACGAAGAGGTCGTACATACGCGGTCCGGCCATCACGTGCTGCCACAGCGGCACCGGTCGATGCTCCTCGACGATGATCTCGGTGTGGCCGCGCACCGTCGCCAGCCATGCGCCGAACTCCTCAGCATTGCTGACGGTGGCCGAGAGGGCCACCACGGTGGCCGATGCAGGCAGGTGGATGATGACCTCCTCCCAGACGGCACCCCGGAACCGATCGGCGAGGTAGTGCACCTCGTCCATCACGACGTAGCCCAGGCCGTGAAGAGTGGAGGACTCCGCGTAGAGCATGTTGCGGAGCACCTCGGTCGTCATGACGACGATGGGCGCCTCGGAGTTGATGCTGTTGTCCCCCGTCAGCAGGCCGATGCGCTCGGCTCCGTACCGGGCGACCAGATCGTTGAACTTCTGGTTAGACAGGGCCTTGATCGGGGTCGTGTAGAAGCACTTGAGCCCATGCTCGAGGGCGAGGTGGATCGCGAACTCGCCCACGACCGTCTTGCCGGATCCGGTCGGTGCGGCCACGAGGACACCCGCCCCGGACTCCAGTGCCGCGCACGCCTCCAGCTGGAAGGAGTCCAGCTCGAAGCCATAGTGCTGTGCGAACACACCGACCTGGGTCCGCTCCTGCTTCGCACGTGCCCGCGCCGCCGCGTAGCGCTCGGCGGGACTGAGGTCTTCGGTCACGCGCCCTCGTCGAGCGGGGAGGCCTCGTCATCGTCGAAGGAGTCGTAGTCCGGCTCGGACCCGCGGCGTCGGGCGCGGCGGCGGTCGTTCAGCAGGCTGATGCCGATCGCCGCGACGACGAGCAGGAGCATCGGGCCGGCCAGCAGGAGCAGGTTGATCGGATCGCCGGTGGGCGTCGCCACGGCGGCGAAGATGATCACGCCGATGACGATCCAGCGCCACCAGCTGAGCAGGCGACGACCCGACAGGACGCCCGCGAAGTTGAGCAGGACGAGCAGCAGCGGGATGAGGAAGCCGATCCCGAAGACGAGGATGGTCCGCAGGAAGAAGGACAGGTACCGGTCGACCGAGACGATGTTCTCGACGTTGTCCGGCGTGAAGCCCAGCAGGACCTCCAGGCCAAGGGGCAGCACCACGTAGGCGAGCGCGACTCCGCCGAAGAACAGCGGCGTCGCCACGGCAACGAAGCCCAGGGCCCAGCGCCGCTCATTGCGGTGCAGGCCCGGCGTGATGAACCGCCACAGCTGGTAGAGCCAGACCGGCGCCGACAGGACGAGCCCGGCGACGGCGGCAACCTGCATCTGCAGCACGAAGGGGTCGGCGACGCCGGTCAGGGCAAGGGTGACCGAGCGCCCCTCCTCGCGCGCCTGGTCGACGGCACCCATGAACGGCGCACTGAGCCACGCGAACAGTTGCGGGTAGTAGATCCAGCCCAGCACCATGCCGATCGCGATCGCGATCCCGCTCTTGACGAGGCGGGAGCGCAGCTCGCGCAGGTGATCGGTGAGCGGCATGGCCGCCGCGGAATCGGCGCCACGCTCCTTCAGGGCCACGAGCGGCGGGTATCAGCCCTCGCGACGCTCGGTGGGCACCGAGTCGGTCGCCGGGGCGTCCTGCGCTGGCGGCAGGCTCGGGGTGTCTGAGGCGGGGACGGCGGACGTGGCCGCGGCTCCTGCCGCACCGGCATCAGGACCGTCCTTGTCGGCGAGCCCCTTGGTCTCGGCCTTGAAGATCCGCAGCGAGCGACCGAGGCCGCGCGCGGCGTCGGGCAGCCGCTTGGCGCCGAACAGCAGGAGGACGAGCGCGACGATGATGAGCCATTCCCAGCCCTTGAGATTCGGCATCTGCGGTCTCCTGTCGTGTGCGGATCGGGCCTAGCCTACGTGATCCCCTCGGTGGTGCCGCCGATTCAGCCCGACCGGGGGGCGGGACCGTACGCCGCCAGGGCGGCGGTCGTCGCCGCGCGGACGCCGTCGACGAGTTCGGCGGGCGCGAGGGCAGTGACGGTCCCGGCCAGGGACATGACCAGCCGCACGCCCCAGTCGACGCTGAGCAGGGGCAGTTCCACGAGGGCCCGTCCGTCCGACCGGTCCTCGACCACCGATGCGCCGCGGTGGACGTCCGTGATCCAGCGGGAGGAGGGCTCGACGAGCAGCCGTGCCGTCTGGCCGGAGGTCGGTGCCGGAGCGGCACGGGCATCCTCGGGGGGCACCACCGGATCAACCTCCCGGGCGCCGAGGATGCGGTCCAGCCGGAACGTCCGCAGGGCCTCAGCCCCGGTGCACCACGCCTGCAGGTACCCGACGCCGTCGACGACACTGACCTCCAGCGGAGCGACGACACGCTCGGTGACATCGTCCCGGGTAGTCGACGCATAGGTGATGTCCAGGCCGCGGCCGTGGGCGAGGGCCGAGTCGATGGCCTCGGAGACCTGCTGCTCGATGCCGACGTTGACGGTGGGCAGCGCGTCGGTGGGCACTGCGGTCCCGAGTGCTGACTCGAGCCGGGCCGATGCCGAAAGGATCGCCGAGCGGTCCGCGAGGCCCGGGACCTGAGCGAGGGTGCGCAGTGCCACCAGCAGGACCATCGCCTCCTCGTCGGTCAGCCGGAGGGGCCGGTCGAGGGTCTGCGGGTCGATCACGTGGATGACGCCGTCATCCCAGAAGTCGATGTCGACGAGCTGGTCCGGACCGTGACCGGGCAGGCCGGAGACCACCAGCAGCCACAGGTCCTTCTCCAGCTCCGCTCCGGAGATGCCGAAGTGCGCCGCGGCCTCGTCGAGTGTGATGCCGTCGTGAGCCACCAGCCAGGGCACGAGCGCCAGCAGCCGCGCAAGGCGGTCGGCCGCGCTCACGAGGATCCCCCGACGTGCGGCTGGTGCA
>Ga0129336_10001059_pt1 | contig 16398 bp, 15 predicted proteins | sample CPB6_02_DNA_FD_96878 | JGI IMG/M metagenome (GOLD analysis project Ga0129336, IMG submission 96878) | Freshwater to marine salinity gradient microbial communities from Chesapeake Bay, USA - CPBay_Sum_0.6_0.2_DNA | ecosystem: Environmental > Aquatic > Marine > Coastal | place: USA: Chesapeake...
ACGGAATAACGGCGGCCCTCCTTGACGCGGATGATGACGTCGACCCAGCCGGATCCGCCGGACACGTCCTTGACGACGCAGGACTTCTGAGGGTCGGAATCCTCCACTTCCACGTCGAGGAAGCCCTGTGAACGGTAGAAGTCCCGGACCTTCTGGCAGTCACGGCGATATTCTTCAGGATTGAGCCGGCCGCCGTCGCTCAGCCAGGAAAACTTCCACCAGCGCCAGGTGGACGCATTGAGTTCGGCGCCCTCGATCACCTCGGACTCCTTCAGGACGGAGGCTCCGACGACGGTGACCTGATCGACTTTCAGTTCAACGCCCTCACGCACGGCCACGACGGCCTTGACGCCGCCGTTCGCGGGCACGGTCTTCGAGGAGAGGAGCGTGAACGGGCGCTTCTTGCGGAGCTCACCCTGGAGCTTTACTTCGGCACGACGCAGAGCCGCGGGATCGAGCGGCTCCCCCACCTTGATTCCTTCGAGCGGATCAGAGTCGCTGAAAAAGCCGGAGACATGCTGTTCGACGAGGGACTTGTCGCCTTCGAATTCAATCGCGACAAGGACCGGCCTGGGTTCGACGACGACGGTCACGTCCACCTGGCCGGTGACCGGATCGAGTTTCGGCAGGACTGCCGCCTGGGCGAACTTGCCGGTGCCGTAAAGGGCCCTGACGGTCGAGGCGACCGCGTCGCGGGAGAAAGGCTGGCCGACCCGCAGGGCGACATGGCCCAGGACATACTGCTCGGAAATCTCACCGCCCTCCGACTTGACCGTGATCGCCCGGACGACGGGCTCCTTCTGCGGCGCGGTCACGCCCCGGGAGGAGGCGCCCGCGGCCTGCGCGCCGGCCGGCGAGGGCGCGATCACGAAGGACAGGAAGGCCGCGGCGACAAGACTGCGACGGAGGAGGGGGCGGTTCATGGGGTGGGTTGTTCCTTGGCCAGGGCCTCGAAGCGTGTAAGTCCCCCGTTAAAGAGCAAGTTGATGTCGGAGGTGGGGCCGTTGCGGTTCTTGGCGACGATGAGCTGCCTCGCCCAGCAGCCCGGAGAGTGCTCGACCTCCTCCTCGATGGCCTGTTTCTGGGCCCCGGTGGGACGGGAGATGAGCATGACGATGTCCGCGTCCTGCTCGATGGAGCCGGACTCGCGGAGGTCGGAAATGCGGGGCTGCCTGGCCTCGTCCTCGGACTTGCGATTGAGCTGCGCGAGGGCGATGACGGGCACGTCGAACTCCTTGGCCATGGCCTTGATGCTGCGGGACACCTCGGCGATCTGCTGCTCGCGGGGCAGGCCGGAATCGAGACCGTTGATGAGCTGGATGTAGTCGATGACGATCATGTCCAGCTTGCGCCGGGAGTGCACGCGCCGGCATTTGGCGCGGATCTCCAGGATGTTCTGGCCGCCGTTGTCATCGATGACGAAGGGCCGCGACTTGTATTCCTGGGCCGCCTCGTAGAGGTCCATCTGCATGCGCTCGTCGGGATGGGCGGAGCGGAGCTTCTGCATGTTCACCCGGGCGCGGGAGCAGAGCAGCCTCAGGGCCAGCTCGCGCGCCGGCATCTCAAGGGAGAACATCATCACGTGGGCGGGCGGGCGGCCTGAGTTGGGCTTGGGGAACAGCGCGGCCTCGATGAAGTTCAGCGCGATGGAAGTCTTGCCCATGCCGGGGCGGGCGGCGACGACGACCATCTGTCCGCCCTGGAAGCCGAAGGTCAGGGAGTCGAGGTCGGTGAAGCCGGTGGGGATGCCCTGCACGGAGTTGCGGTCCCGGATGATGCGCGCGACGAGCTCCATGGCGTCGTCGATCGGCTTCTCGATGTGGACGGCGTCCTCGCTGATGCGGTCCTCACTGATGCGGAAGAAGGACTGTTCGACGTCCTCCAGCAGCCGGTCGATGCCCTCGGCATGGGCGTGGGCCTTCTCCACGGTGGTGACCGCGGTGGAGATCAGCTGACGGAGGAAGTGCTTCTCGCGCACGATGGCCAGCCAGTGCGGCGCATGGGCCGTGGAAGCCACCAGTCCGGTCAGCTCATTGAGGTACGTGACGCCGCCGGAGGACTCCAGGCGGCCCTCGCGTCGGAGACGCTCGGTGAGCGTGATCTCGTCGACGCCGGAGCCCGCGACGCTAAGGTCGACGCAGGCGCGGAAGATGTCCTGATGCTTCGGGTCGAAGAAGTAGTCGGGCGAAACGCGCTGCTCGAGGCAGCGCTGCAAGGTGTCGCCGCCGTCGATGATGATGCTCGCGACAAGCCCGCGCTCCGCGTCCAGGTTGTGGGGCGGCACCCGGTCCCCGTAATCGGGCTGCTCGGGACGGCGGCTGCGGGCGGTTCTCTCGGCCATGGAAGGGACGCAGTGTGCCGACCGGAAGGCCCGTGACAGCATCAAACCCGCGGCGGGGTTCACGCCTTTTGCACGGGGCTATTCACAGGCCGCAAAGCAGAAGGGGCGCCCGGCATCCCGGACGCCCCTTCGCGGGACCGGCGGGTCCGAGGGTCACTCGGACTTGGCGGCCTTCTCCTTGCGGGGCTTGCGGGGCTTCTTGGCCCGCTCGCCGGCGTCCTCGGCCTCGGGAGCCTCTTCGGCGACCGGCTCGATGGGGTTCTCGGAGACGACCTCGAACTCCTGGTCGACCATGACCGAAGTGTGCAGGCGGATGTGGCAGACGTGCTTTCCGAGCTGCTTGACGGGCCCCTGGCCGAGGTGGATGCGGCGGCGCTCCAGTTCGACACCGTTCTCCGCGAGCTTGGCGGCGATTTCGGCGGTGCTGATGGCGCCGAACATCTTGCCCCCCTCGCCGGTCTTGACGGCGAAGGTGAGGCGGAGGGCGCCGAGCTTGGCGGCGGTCGCGTTGGCGGCCTCGAGGTCGCGGGCTTCGCGGGCCTCACGGGCCTTCTTCAGGGCCTCGATGTGCTTGGAGTTGGCACGATTGACGGGAAGGGCGACCCCCTGCGGAAGCAGGAAGTTGCGGGCGTAGCCCGCGCGGACGCGGACTTTGTCGCCTTCGGCGCCCAGGCCGTCGACGGGCTTGATCAGGAGGACTTCGGTGAATGCCATGATGTGCTTTTGTTTGGAAAGGGGTGATCAGAAGGGGACGTCGTCTCCGCCCTGGTCGGACGGGGCCGAAGGGGCGTCGTTGCCGCCACGGGAACGGGGGGCGGAGCCGCCCTCGTCGCCGGAGCCCTGGCCGCGGCCGCCGATGAAGGTGAAATTCTCGAGGACGACGCCGAGGCGCGAACGCTTCTCGCCGGTCTTCTTGTCCTCCCACTGGTCGAGCTTGAGGCGGCCTTCGACGAGGATGCCGGAGCCCTTGCCGCAGTACTTGGCGATGATTTCGGCCTGCTTGCCGTAGCTCTCGATGTCGACGTAGGTGACCTCCTCGCGCTTCTCTCCCTCCTTGGTGGTGTAGGAGCGGTTCACGGCCAGCGAGAACTTGGTGAGGGCCTGGCCCGAAGGCAGCGAACGCGCCTCAGGGTCGCGGGTCATGTTGCCGGCGAGGATGACGCGGTTGAAGGAGGAGGCCATGGGGCGGGAGGGAGGGGGTTACTTGACCGACTGGACGAGGATCCGGTTCACCGTGCGGTCGAGGCGGAGCTTCTCGCGGAAGGCGACAGGGGCGGAGACAGGGCCTTCGAAATGGAACTGCACATAGAGGCCGGAGGGGAACTTCCGGTCGACGACGCGGGAGAACTCCTTCTGGCCGAGGTTCTCGACTTCGGTGACCTTGCACTCGACGGACTTGAGCACGTCCTTGATGCGGTCGATGGCGGTCTCGGGCGCCTCGGCGGATCCGCGCAGGTCGAGGATCAGGCTGGCGCGGTAGGAGCGGCGGAGCGTGGCGGTGGTCATGATGGTGGTGTTTTTCTGTTGGTGATGTTCTGGGCGGCGGGAAGGCCGCGGGAAAAGAGGACGGAAAGGGATTGGATGAAGTCAGGGATGCGGGCGGTGAAAGCGCTCAGGTCGGCTTCCGGCATTCGGCCGAGCACGTGATCGGCGAGGTCCTGGGCGGGATGGCGTTTGGGACCAATCCCGATGCGGCCGCGGACGAAACGCTCGCCAAGGTGGCTGATGCAGCTGGCCACTCCGTTGTGGCCTGCGTCGGAACCTCCCAGGGAGAGCCGGAACTGCCCCGGCTCGAACGCGATGTCGTCATGCAGGACGACGACCTCGGAAGGATCCACCTGCCGGTAACGCAGGAAGGCCGCGATGGGCGCGCCGCTCAGGTTCATGAAGGTGAGGGGCTTGACCAGGTGGACTTGGAGGCCGTCCAGGTCGGCTCGGGCGACGGAGGCGGGAAACCTCGATTCGTCGGTCCAGGACGCTCCGGCCCGTCGGGCCAGTTCGTCAATGAGGATCCAGCCGGCGTTATGCCGGGTGTGCGCGTATTCTCGGCCCGGGTTGCCGAGGGCGGCGAGGACCGAAAATGGCATCTGACTTCAAAGAACGGGGTGCCGGGAGCCGCCCGGCGCGGTGAATCACTTCTTGGCGGGCGCGGCGGCGGGCGCGGCGGCTCCGGCGGCGGGCGCGGCGGCTCCGGCGGCGGGCGCGGCGGCTCCGGCGGCGGGCGCGGCGGCTCCGGCGGCGGCGTCGGCGGCGGGCGCGGCGGCGGTCGGCTCGGGAGCGGCCTCTTCTTCAGCCATTTCGGAGCAGACCACGACGACTCGCTTCGGGTCGCCGGGGAAGGAGATGCCGGCGGGAGCCTTGAGCTCGCCGACGTGAATGGAGCCGTTCACCTTGAGTTCGGTGACGTCCACGGTGATGAACTCGGGCAGATCCTTCGGCAGGCAGCGGACCTTGACGGTCTGGGAGACGACGGAGAGCGTGCCGCCCTCGGTCTTCACGCCGTAGGCCTCGCCGACGATGTGAACCGGGATCGCGGCGGTCATGGGCGACTCACGGTCGATCTCCATGATGTCGATGTGGAGGAACTTCTGGGTGATGGGGTGACGCTGGAACTCCTTGATGAGGGAGAGCATCTTGGCGCCGTCCACGTTGAGTTCGATCAGGGCGGCGGCGTTGCCCTTGGCGCGCATCAGGTCGCGGAAAGCCTCCTGGGCGACCGAAACGCTGCGGTTGCCGGACTTGCCGTAGATGATGGCCGGGATGGATCCTTCCTGACGGAGGCGACGGGAAGGGCCGCGGCCCTGGCCGGCGCGGCTGGAGACGGTGAGACTGAGCTGCTTCATATGGTTGAAAGGGACTTTTGGTGCCCGGTCAGTTGCGGGCCCGCTGTCAGCGGCCGCCCCTGTCCCAGGGAAAGGATGGTTGAACTTGGGACCGGGAAGCCCCTTGGCAAGGGCAAAAAGAAAAGGGGCCCGAAGGCCCCTTTCCGCCATCTGACAGGGGATTATCAGCGGTAATTGTCCATCCACTCGACGATGTCGGCGACATCCTGGGCGGTGAGCCCGAGCTGGTCGGCGGTCAGCATGAGCGAACGGGTCATGCGGGACTGCCCGGCGACGCGGTCCCGCGGCACCATCTGGGTGGCGCCTCCGGTGGAGATGATGACCATGGGGTCGTTGCCGGAGAGCAGGCGACCGTCGATCTGGCCCGCGTTCTTCTTGAGCCGGACGGACACGCCTTCGTAACCCAGCGCGATGGAGTCGGAAGGCTCGACGATCGAACGGACGGCGGCCTCCCTGCCCTGCCGGGCGACGAAGCCCTTGAGCTCAGGAGCGTACGAGCCGGGGCCGTTGCCTCCGACCTGGTGGCACATGGTGCACCTCTGCACGAGCTGCGCTCCGCGGGACGCGTCGCCCTGCTTGGCCAGCACGTCCTTGACGGAGAACGTCTGCGTGGCCGGGGGCTCGGGCACGACGACCGGGCTGACGACGATCTTGGCCGGATCATACACGCCCGCCTTCTTGAGTTCGGAACGGACGTCGAAAGCCGACCAGCTGCCGGTCATGCGCATGAGGGCCCAGCGGGCGGCCTCGTCCTTGACGGGCGAACCTTCGGCGGAGAGCGCGATGGTCGCGAGAGCGGCCTCACGGCTCTCGATGAAGGAGATGGTCTCGAGGGCCAGAGAGCGCTGGGCGGCGCTCAGACGAGCGGAGGCGGCGCGGGCCCGCAGGTCGGCCAGGGCGTCGGCCGGATGGAGGATCCAGGCGATGCGCTCAAGCTGCGGAGTCCATTCCTCGGCGGAAGCGGGGGCGAGCGCCTTGCGCACGGCGGTCCAGACGGCGTCCTCCTTGCCGCGGGCGGCGATGCCGAAGGCGGCGACGGAGTTCTTGTCGGTGACTTCCAGACGACGGGCGAGTTCGACGATCACGGGCAGCGCCTTGTCGGCGGGCGCGCCGAGCAACGAGGTCGCCACGTCGCGGCGGACGGCCACGTCGGCGTCGGCGGCGAGGCCGGCGGCGATGGGGAGAGGGTCCTGTCCGGCGGCGCGCAGGGAACGGAAGGCGAGCTGACGCTGCACCGGATCCGCGTCCTTCAGCCGTTCACGGACGCGGGCCACGCCCTCCTCGCCGAGGTGCGGCAGGAGCCAGACGGCGCGGGCGGCGACGTAAGGATTGGCGTCGCGCAGCACCTCGAGCACCTCCGGCAGGGCCTTGGCTCCGAAACCCTTCAGGGCGTTGAAGCCGAGATGCCGCACGTGGACGGCGGGATTGCGCAGCGCGGCGACGGCGCCGGCGGGCGTGGCAAGGTCGAGCCGGGGCACGACGGACTTGAAGCCCTTCGGCGCGATGCGGTAGATCGCGCCGGTGCAGGTGTCGTCGAGCGTCTGGTGGCCGCCCACGCGGGAGTCGTACCAGTCGGCGACGTAGACCGCGCCGTCGGGACCGACGGCCACGTCGGACGGACGGAAGAGGATGTGCTGCGCGGGAGCGTCACCGGGCTTGATCTTATGGAAGTCGGTGCCCTGGAACTCGCGCGCGGGGTTCGAGGTGATGAAGTCGCCGCGGGTCCGTTCGCTGAGCGCGAAGGATCCCTTCTCAGGCTTCAGCTTGTAGGCGAACACGGTGTTGCGGGAAGGCTCGCAGTTGAGGAGCGTGCCGATCCAGGCGTCACCGAGGGCCCCGTTCTCATAGACCGTGATGCCGGTGGGGGAGCCGGAACCGTAGACGTCGCCGACGTCCATCGTGTCGGGGTCGTCCTGCCGCCAATGGGCGCGCGGAGTGGGCTGGCCGAACCGACGGACGGAGCCGTAGCCCTGGGCGGAGTAGGTCGTGTAGCCGGCGGTGCCGCGCTCCATCACGAAGGAGGTGCGGCAGCTGCTGGAGTCGTCGTTGTCGCCTTGGAAAAGGTCGCCGAAGGAGGAGGGGAAGTGCTCGTAGCTGTTGCGGTACCCGTTGCCGATGACCTCGACGCCGGAACCGTCCAGATTCATGCGGGCCGAGAAGCCGGAGGACCAGACGAAGCCGTCGTCACTGGCCTTGCCGGCCTCAGACTTGGGATCGAAGGGCCAGGCGCCGCCACGCTGGTCGTTGTAGCCGCTGGCGACGCGGAAGGTGCGTCCGGACTTGTCCTTGAAGACGGCGCCGCAATTGCCGGAGTTGAGATAGAACTTGCCGTCCGGACCGGTGACGAGGGCGTGGAGCGAATGATCGTGGTCCTGTCCGCCGAAGCCCGTCAGGAACTCCTCGCGACGGTCGACCGCGGGGTCGAACTTGCCGTCACGGTTCACGTCGGTGAACTTGTGGATGGTCGGGGCGTGCGAGACGTAGATGACGTTGTCGATGACGGCGATGCCCAGAGGGGAAGTCCAGGCAGGGTCCTGCACGAAGGTCTGCACGGAGTCGGCGACGCCGGCCCCCTTGGTGTCACTGAGGATGATGACGCGGTCGCCCTCGGGGCGACGCTTGCCTCCCTTGTTGTAGACGCGGTAGTTCACGCCCTCGTTGACCCAGAGCCTGCCCTGGGCGTCGAAGTCGATGTTGGTCGGATTCGCCAGCATCGGGGACCGGGCCCAGAGGGTCACCTCGAGGCCGTCGGGCACCTTGAAGAGATTGGCCGGAAGCGAGCCTCCCTCGGAGGGCTTGTAAGGTTCGGGCGCGGCGGACAGCGCGGCGGCGAGGAACAGGACGGTGACGCGGGGCATGGTCGGGAGAAAGTTAGTACACCCCGTAACCCCGCAAGTTCCAGCCTAAGTTTGCCTCGGCGACCTCAGGCCCACCAGCGGCGCAGCACGCTGAAATCCCGACGCGTCGCCTCGACGGCCTCCTTGACGTGGGACTCGTCCGAGACCGAGCCCTGGAGGTATTCCACATGCAGGCAGACCGGGCCGCCGAAGCCGGCGGCCCGGAGACGGGCGACCGACTCCGGAGCGACCTGGCCGGCGCCGAGCGGGCATCCATGGGCGACCCTCCCCTTCCAGTTGAAATCCTTGAAATAGGCCATGCCGATGCGCTCGGAGGCCAGCCTGAGCTCATTGGGCCAGGAAAGGCCGCCCTCCACCGTGGCGTGGAACAGGTCGAAGGCCCAGGCGAGGTCGGCGGGCCGATGATCGCGCATGAGGGAGGCCATGTCCCAGACGCCGGCTCCGACGTATCTGGCGCCGGAGTGGTTCTGATAGCAGGGCTGGATGCCGAACTCCCGCGCCAGCGCGACGAGTTCGGCGAGCTTCGGCCGGATCTCATCCAATTGCGCCCAGGGAGACCGGTCCGGCTCGTAGGCGTACCACTTCATCCGAAAACGGGGGATGCCGAGGGCGCGGGCCGTGCGCAGGACCTGCTCGGTGCGGGCGGCCTTGTCCACGGCGTTGATGTCAGTGGTGAGCATCGTGATGCGGAGCCCGCGCGACCTCAGCGCCTCCGCCAGACGCGGCAAGCCCTCCTCGACTGCTTCCGGCTCGACATGCCCGCCCTTGCGCACGGGCGCCTCGATGCCCGCAAAACCGAGGTCCGCGACGATGTCGGAGATCCTGCCGAAAGGCAGGCCGACGAGATGCTTGGTGAAGACGCTGAACTCGACGGCTCCGGCAGGCTGGCCGGCGGCGAGCAGCGGCGAGACCGCCGCGCCCCCCAACAGACCTGCGGCGTTCCGGAGAAGGGCGCGGCGGGTCAGCATCGGCTCACTTGCGCACGATGCGCTTCACCTGGCCGGCGAGACTGGCGACAAGCACGTCCCCGTTGGAGGGATCGTGACCGAAGCCGGCCACCGTGATGTCCTTGGCGATCTGCTCCGACTCCCAGGCGGCGCCTTTCTGGCGGAGGGCGAAGATGCGCCCGGAGGCGAAATCACCGAAGACGTAGGCGCCTTCAAGCCCCGGGACCCGCTGCCCGCGACAGACGACCCCGCCGGTCACGGAGTTGCCCAGTTTGCGGTCATACTCGTGGATGGGGGCCTGGAACTTGGAAGCCGCATGGTCGCCCTTGCCGGGCATGCCCTTCTTGCCGGAGGGGTCCTTCTTGTTGAACGAGTGGTCGCCTTCCAGCACGGACCAGCCGTAGTCGCCGCCGGGAACCAGGATGTTGATTTCTTCGTAAAGATTCTGACCGACGTCCCCGGTGAAGCAGGAACCGGTCTTGGGGTCGAAGGAGAACCGCCAGGCGTTGCGCAGGCCGGTGGCCCAGATTTCCGTCCTGACCTTGGTCGGGTCGACCGGCTGGCCGCGGTGGGATTTGGCGCCCACGAAGGGGTTGTCGGCAGGCACCTTGTAAGCAGCCTCGCCGGAAGGCAGCTTGCCAACCGAATCGTGGGGGTTGGGGGCCAGGCTCCCGTCCTTGCGGTCCACGTCGATCCGGAAGACGGCGGCCAGGAATCGGTCGGCGATCTGGCGGCCGGAATCGAACGGGTCACCCCCTCCCCCGCCGTCTCCGGCAGAGATGTAGAGGCAGCCGTCGGGCCCGAAGTGGATGTCTCCTCCGTTGTGGTTGCCAGCAGGGTCCAACTGGCTGATCAGCACCTGCTCGCTGGCTTGGTCCACGTTGAGTGCGGAAACATCGGAAAGACGGAAGCTGGACACCCGTTGGTGAAGCTTGCCATCGACCTTAAGACTGTAATAGACAAAGATTTGTGAAGTTTGCTTAAACTTGGGGTGAAGCGCCACTCCGAGGAAGCCGGACTCCCCCTGAGTCTCGAGTTTTCCGTCCCTCGGCTGGGTGATGTCGAAGATCTGCCGCTTGAAAAGATTTTGGCTGCCGATGCCCTCCACCAACTGGAGGGTGCCGTTCTTCTCCACCACCAGCAACCGGTCACTCGCCCCAGGCACCGGACTGATGGCGACCGGCTGATTGAAGGTCATCTTGCCGAAGGCGGGTTCGAGGGCGACCTCGCCGAGGAGCGGGAGGCCGGAGACGGTGGCGAGCAGGGAGAGGACGAGATGGCGCATGATGTCGGGGCGGCGGGGATGCCTGCCCGGCCAGTAGTGTCCGGGAAAACTTTTTTTGCAAGCCCGACGCCCTTCCGGAGGAACTTACGCCGACCCTTATTTTTCGCTGGTTTAACGCTTGGGCATCCATACAACCGAGGACGCATCACTGCACAACCCAACACCAACATGTCCAAAGCCCTCACCAAGTCCCAGATCGCCGGAGCCATCGCCGAGAAGGCCGAAATCTCCAAGAAGCAGGCCGCTGCGATCCTCGAGATCATCGCCCAGCTCGCCTACAAGAACGCGAAGAACTCCTTCACGCTCCCCGGCCTCGGCAAGCTCGTCCTCGTCCACCGCAAGGCCCGCCTCGGTCGCAACCCTGCCACCGGCGAGACCATCCAGATCAAGGCCAAGAAGGTCGTGAAGTTCCGCGTGGCCAAGGCCGCGAAGGACGCGATCCTCGGCGCCAAGTAATCCGACTCCGAGTCCGCAACGAGGGCGTCCCCACGGGGACGCCCTCTTCGTTTGTCAGGTCGGGCGCCCGCACGGAGGTTAGGCTTGCCGCTGCACCGCGCGTTCGGGTTAATCGATGCGCGCGGCCCGGGTGGCGAAATGGCAGCCGCAGCTGACTCAAAATCAGCCGTCCTCGCGGACATGAAGGTTCGAGTCCTTTCCCGGGCACCGCGCTCCTCAGAGAGAAGCGAAGGCGATCACCAGCAGCGTCACGAGCAGCACCGGAGCGCAGCCGCGCGACGTGACCTTCTCGCGCCAGGACATGCCCGTGCCGGGCGCGCCCACGGTCACTTGCGTGCCGTCCTTGCCGACGTTCACCGTCGCGCCGGGCCGGCCGGCGGAAACCGAGACGCCGGTCTTGGAGACGTTGATGCGGAAGAGTCTCCCCAGCGGGATCGTGCGTCGGAACCTGAAGCCCATGGGGGACATCTTGCCCGTTCGTCCTCACAAATCCAGCGCTCCTTGGGAGCCTCCGCGGAAAGCCTATGACACGGACTCCCGACAACGCCGGCTTGCCTTTCGCGGGAAGCAGGCCACAACAGGGGGCAGTTCATTCGCAAAACATCACGAGCGACGCGTCCCAACGATGACGTCGCACCAACCGAGCCCGCAAGGGACACGGTGGTCACCGAAGCCGCAAGGCGACGGGATGAGGGCCTCAGGGCCAAACATTCAAAACCGGCGAGTCCAGTCGTGATGCGGAGCGATCCCCCTCTCTCACACGACCATGATCAACGCCACCGAAAACGCCGAAGCCCGCCGCTCCCTCAGGATCGACGAGGCCAACCCCCTGCACCACCTCTGGAACAACAACGGCACGTGGTGGGTGCACTACACCGAGCACCTGCCCGACTTCACCAAGCGGCGCGTGCGCCGTTCGCTCGGCACCCGGGACCGTGAGGAGGCCGTGCGCCGCCGGGATGCGCTGCTGAGCCGCGACTGACGGCCTTCAGAACCGGGCGCCCACGCGCGCTCCCGCGCCCCAGATGGGGCTGACCTCGAAGGACGCCATCGTCTCCCCCGCATGGTGGAAGCTGTGCCGGGCGAAGGGCACGTATTCGGCCTGAGCGCGGACGAACCAAGTGCCCGAGCGGTCGAGGAACTGGGTCACTCCGAGCCGGATCGGCACTTCGCCCACGCTGACGTCACGCCCGCCGTAAGCGCCGTCCGAAAGACGGAACATGAGCGTCTCATAGGCCACCGAGAAATCGACGGTGGTGCCGCGGTCCTCCGTATAGCCGCGGAAGATGACGCCGTTCTGGAGGCCCGTGGCCCGCAGTTCGACTTCACCGAAGGAGCACGGACGCCAGACCGCTTTGAGATAAGGGACGGGCAGGACGCTTTGTTCAAACCTGTCCTGAAAGATCAGACCGAGGGCGACGTCCGTCTCGGAGTCAGGCGACCAACGCCAGGCTCCGCCCAGGCCCCAGCGGAAACCGTCTCCGAAGGAGACGCCTTCTTCGGCGGCGGACTCCAGACCGTAGATGAGCTGGAAAGAGCCCCACTGCCTGAAGCCGGTGATGATCAGGTCAGTGGTGTCAGCGTAGGCGCTGTCCGTGCCGGCAATCGCTCCGGCGAAGCGGTTGGAATACGCATACCACTCCAGATCGAACGCGGCGTGGTCGTCGCGGTAGACGGCCTCGACTCCGGACCGCGAGCGACCGAAAGAGCCGGCCAAGGCATTGCCCGTCACGGCATCCTCGCCGCGGCGATGCCAGTCGGCCATCACCACCCAGGGCTTGACCTGCTTCTCAGCAGCCACCGCGGATGAGCAAAGAAAGACAAGTTGCATAACTTTGTTCACGCGTCTGGGAATCATGCATTTTGTATGCAGCGGAAAGCCCAATGAATCAAGCAGGTTGCCTGCCGTGACCGATATTTGGCACAGAGGATGCTTACCTTTAGTCATGCTGCTTATTTCTGCGACCCCGCCGGCGGCGGGAGACAATGCCTGGGTATTGGTGAGCTCCGCGCTCGTGCTCATGATGTGCATCCCAGGACTGTTCCTCTTCTACGGGGGGCTGGTGAGGTCGAAGAACGTCCTCTCCGTCGCCGCCCAGTGCTTGGCGCTCACGGCTTTGGGGCTGCTGCTTTGGTGGGCCGTCGGCTACTCGCTCGTCTTCGGCAAGAATTTCGGAGGCTCCGCGCTCGGCCACGTCTTCGGCGGCTCGGAGCACTTCCGCTTCGCGGGCATCGGCGTCGAGGCCAGCGCCTACGACGGCCGGATCTACGCCGGCACCTTCGCGGTCTTTCAGGCGATGTTCGCCGCCATCACGCCCGCGCTGATCGTCGGAGCCGTGGCGGAGCGGATGAAGTTCTCCGCCGTGATGCTGTTCTCCGCCCTCTGGACGGTCTTCGTCTACTATCCCGTGGCCCACGCGGTCTGGGGCGCCACCGGGGATTTCGCCGGCCTTGCCAACGCCGCGTCGGCCTTCAAGTCCGCGGACTTCGCCGGCGGCATCGTCGTGCACATGACTTCGGGCTGGTCGGCGCTGGTGCTTTGCATCGTGGTGGGACCCCGAATCGGCTTCGGCAAGCGGGCCATGCCGCCCCACAGCATGGTGCTTTGCGTGCTTGGCACGGGCCTGCTCTGGGCCGGCTGGTACGGCTTCAACGCCGGATCGGCGCTGGCCGCCGACGGCGTCGCCCTCCAGGCCTTCCTGACCACCACCCTCGGAGCGGCCACCGCGACCCTCACCTGGGCGGCGGTGGAACGCATGCACCGTGGCAAAGTGTCCGTGCTCGGACTCTGTTCGGGAGCGATTGCGGGACTGGCGACCGTGACCAACGCGGCGGGCTTCGTCTCGGGCGGGTCGGCCGTGCTGATCGGAGTGCTGGCGGGCGCGCTGTCCTATTGGGCCTGCTCGGTGCTCAAGCCGATGCTCGGCTATGACGATGCGCTCGACACCTTCGGAGTGCACGGCGTGGGGGGCACCATCGGCGCCCTCGCGACGGCCTTGCTGATGGACGGGTCGATCAATGAGGCGGGCGGCAAACTCGCTTCCTCCGGACTGATCAGCGGACAGCTGACCGCCATGATCGCGACCATCCTGCTTTCCCTGGCAGTCACCTGGCTGCTGGCCAAATTCGTCGCCGCTACCGTCGGACTTCGTCCGACTGAGGAGGCGGAATCCCAAGGACTGGACATCGCGGACCACGGGGAAGAAGGCTACAACAACTCATAATCGCCCGCCCACAGGCCCCGTCCTGCACGTTTTCGAGCAGGAGGGGCGGCTGGATGGACGCTTTTTGTTCAGTTTAAAGCCCCCCAGAAGGTGCCGAAGGATTGGCACGGGGGGTGCGATGGAGGGAATGCCATGAAATCCCTGCTCCGCACACTCACCATCCTCGCCCTGGCGGCAGTCCCCTGCCTGACCTGGGCTCAGGCCGCAGCCGCCGCGGCACCGGCGGAAACACCCCCCGCAGCCGCCGCGGCTGCGGCGCCCGCCGCACCGAAGTACAAGGATCTGGCCGCCTTCAAGGAATCACCGGGCTACGCGACGTTCACCGTGAACAACACCTGGATGATGCTCTCGGCCGGCCTCGTCTTCATCATGCACCTCGGATTCGCGACCTTGGAGACCGGCCTCACCCGCTCGAAGAACACGGTCAACATCCTCTTCAAGAATAGCCTGATCCCCTGCATCGGGATACTCACCTATGCGGTGGTCGGCTTCAACCTGATGTATCCTGGAGCCGATTACGCCGGAAAATGGTTCGGCTTCTCAGGCTTCGGAGTTTCCGTCACGGATGACGTCGCCTCACTGACCGACGTCTATAACGCCGGATACACCTACTGGACCGACTTCATCTTCCAGGCCATGTTCGCCGCCACCGCGGCCACGATCGTCTCCGGCGCCGTCGCCGAACGCGTCAAGCTGTCCAGCTTCCTGGTCTTCTCCACGGTCTTCGTGGCGATCAGCTACCCGATGACCGGGATGTGGAAGTGGGGCAACGGCTGGCTGAACACGATGGAGACCCCCTTCTATGACTTCGCGGGTTCCACCCTCGTCCACTCAGTGGGCGGCTGGGGCGCGCTGGCTGGCGTGCTGCTGCTCGGGCCCCGCATCGGTCGTTACCGCTCGGACGGCAAGCCCGTGCCCATGCCCGGCCACAGCATGCCCCTCGCGACTATCGGCGTCTTCCTCCTCTGGCTCGGATGGTTCGGATTCAACGGAGGATCGGTGCTGTCCGCGGACCCCGGTCTGGTCTCCCTGACGCTCGTCACGACCTCCATCGCGGCCGCCGCCGGCGCCGTCGGAGCCATGTTCACCTCTTGGGCCGTCATCAAGAAGCCCGACCTCTCCATGGTGCTCAACGGCATCCTCGCCGGACTCGTCGGAATCACGGCCGGCGCCGATCAGATGAACATGAACAGTTCGATAATCATCGGACTCTCCTCCGGAGTGCTCGTGGTGCTCGCGGTGCTCTTCTTCGACAAGCTGAAGCTCGACGACCCGGTCGGCGCCCTCTCGGTCCACCTGGTGTGCGGCATCTGGGGAACCCTCTGCGTGGGGCTCTTCGGCGCCAAGGCCGGCATGGCGCAGCTCGTCAGCCAGCTGAAGGGAATCGGCTCCATCGGCCTCTTCACCTTCGTCTTCGCCTACGTGCTCTTCCTAATCATCAGGGCCGTCATGGGGCTCAGGGTCAGCGCGGAAGAGGAAACCGGCGGTCTGGACATCGCCGAACACGGAAACGAGGCGTACCCCGACTTCCTAAAGTCTGCCAAGTAACGTTCGCCTCAGGCAGAATGGAAGGGCCGTCGCAAGACGGCCCTTTTTTGTGCGGATCGCTCAAACTTGGCACAGTTAATGCACCAATTTCGCAGAACCATGAAAACCCTCCGATTAATCGCCTTGGCCATATTCACCCTGCTGCCCCCGTTTCTTTCGGCCCAACAGGCCGCCGACTCCTCTAAACCGGCGCCCGCCGCGGCCTCCTTGGAACAGCGAGTCGGAGACCTGGAGGCCTACGTCAACAATGCCAGCCCCAAGGCCGCTGACGACAAGGTCGCTGCCGGACCGATCGCCGCATCCCCGGGCCCCGGTCACAACGCCTTCATCATGGTCTGCGCCGCACTGGTGCTGTTCATGACCCTGCCCGGACTCTTCCTCTTCTACGGCGGACTGGTCCGGTCGAAGAACGTGCTGTCCGTCGTAGCCCAGTGCTTCGGGCTGGCCGGACTTGTCGCCATCCTCTGGTGGGCCGTCGGCTACTCTTTGGTCTTCGGCAAGAGCTTTGACGGCACCGCGCTCGGCAAGGTCTTTGGCGGCAGCGAATTCTTCTTCCTCAACGGAGTCGGCGCCGGACCCAACGGAGATTACGCCTACTGGATCTCCCAGAACGTCTTCGCGATGTTCCAGCTGATGTTCGCGATCATCACCCCCGCGCTCATCGTGGGCGCCATCGCCGAACGCATGAAGTTCTCCGCGGTGATGCTGTTCATGACCGGCTGGATGTTCCTGGTCTACTTCCCGATGGCCCACCACATCTGGGGCATCACCGGCGAGATGAACGGCGTCTGGAACGCCAAGGCCTCGATCAAGGCGATCGACTTCGCCGGCGGCACGGTGGTCCACATGACCTCCGGCTGGTCCGCGCTGCTCCTCTGCATCATCCTCGGACCCCG